>Ga0206868_10104_pt1 | contig 25615 bp, 22 predicted proteins | sample Alteio_BWOrgCont_38_FD_152901 | JGI IMG/M metagenome (GOLD analysis project Ga0206868, IMG submission 152901) | Enriched cells from forest soil in Barre Woods Harvard Forest LTER site, Petersham, Massachusetts, United States -... | ecosystem: Environmental > Terrestrial > Soil > Temperate forest >... | reverse complement strand
TCCCAGCGGTGCGGCGGCCCATCCATGGCGGCCGGGTTGTCCCACCACAGGATACGGACGGCCGTGATGTTCACGACGATGCGCGTCCAGTACCAGACGCCTTTCCGCGCGATCGGCCAGGGGGCGGGCCCGACGCGGGAGAAGCCCGTCTCCGCGAGGTAGAGGTTCACATTGGCCTGCAGATTGGAGTCCCGGACCGCAGCCTGCCCGGCGATCGAGATCACCGGCTCGCCGGGCGTGCCCTCGACCAATAGACCGACCTTGGGGTTCTTGCGGGCGCGTTCGGCCTTGGAAGGATAGGCCAGCCCGGTGGCGACGTTGAACGCCGTCAGCCCGGGGCTCGGGAAATACAGCATCGGCGTGTCGATCGGCACGCCGGCCGAGCTCATCGTCGCGAATTCCGAGTTCAGGCAGGACCGCAGCAGGTCCACCACCGGCTTGGGCAATTCCGTTTCCAGCGCCATCGAACCTTCCTCCCGTCTGGTGTTGTCACTGCGGCCGAAGCGCCGCTTTGCGTTCCGATGAATCACCTAAAATGCGTGCTCTGACCAGCCCTCTCCCGTCGCCTGAAGCCGCCGGGCCGCGCCATCCCGGGGCCCGATCCCGGTTCCGTTCCGATTGACACCGATCGCGAGGGTATCGGAAATTATGCCAAGCTCAAATCCGCCAATGGGGGTAGGCGTTTGCTCGCGAACTGCTGCCTCGGCCGCATGACGGCGCGCGCTACTCACAGGATGAATCAGAGGCAGTCGGCATGACCGAGGAGGAAGTGAGGCATCGCGAGGCGATCCGCGCGCTGGTGGCGCGGTTCATCATGCACACCGATCACGGGCGCTTTGCCGATGTCGCCGCTTGCTTTGCGGTCGATGGGGTCGCGCGCTGGCGCGATGGCGGCGGCGGTACAGGGCGCCAGGAGATCGAAGCCAATCTGCGGATCGCCACGGCCAATCCGGCGATCCGCTTCGTGCGCCACAACCTGTCAGCCATGCAGATCGAGCTGGCTGCCGACATGCGGACTGCCACCGGGATCATCCATTTTTTCACCCTGTCCAATGCGGGCGGGGACCATGCCGGGGTCTATTACGACCGCTATGTCCGCAACGAAGACGGGTGGCTGATCGCCTTGCGCGACGTGCGCCTCGACTGGCGGGCCGCCAGCTCGCTCTATCCGCCGACGGTTTCGGCCTAGACGGCTCCGAGAGCTCTCGCGATCGGAGCCGGGGCAGGTGCATGCCCTCGGCGTTACCGGGGGCGAGCCGAGTTGATCATCCCTTCTTCAGGGTGCTTCGAGCCTCGTCCACGACGTAGGCGCGGAATGACCCAGGTTCTAAAAAATGCTCGGCGTCCGCGTCCGTTGCCGCAGCGATTTCGGGTTGACGGGCCGCGACCCACATCGCTTCGAAATTCTCGCGGTCGTGAAACCAGATCTCGGTTATGACATCGAATGGGGCCTCACCGGCGCTTCCCTCGAAGGCACTGGCGGAGCCGGGAAGTCCTGCATCGCTACCGCCCGAACGGTAGTTCCTGCGGTATTCCGCCATGTACCTTCCCAGATACTTCTCGGCGAGCGGCGCATGCGAAGTTTCATAATGATGGCGGAACTGCTCATCGGTCAATCCGGCCTTCTTTTTCATGAATAGAAGAACTTTAAGCATGGTACTCTCCCTGTAACGCTTGATTGATTTGGGGCATTTGCGCAGGGTAACAGCTGGAACGCTGCCGACCAAGACGGATTGATTGCCGGCGACACGCCACGCGATCGAACGGCAGCGCGGCTCGGGTCGCAGGTCTGAAAATCCAGCCGTGCGCAAGATGAACGCTGACAGCCCCCGAGATCATCCCTTCAGCGCGAAGCTGTTGCATCATCGCCACGGACACGAGCCAATTTAGAGCCTGCCGCCCGAAAAGGCGCGAGCATGGAGCGGTTGGACTTGCTTGAGAGAAACAAATAAGGTACCTTAGTAATCAATTAGTACTAAAGTATTATGGACTGTAGTAGTCGCAACTAAAGGGGGGTGAGAATGCCGGTCGGCCTGGGGAGATGCCTGCAAAACTTCAAGAATTCGACGGCCGGTCGCAGAACGATCGGCGACGATCTGCAGTCTATGAGGCTTGCTGAGCCGTTTGGTTTCCACGTGATTGCTGCGGCCAGGCATAATTTCCTTAGTTATTCTATACGAAGAGACGAAGCTAATTTATCGATTTGGGACTTACACGGTGGGCGCACCGAAGTGCGCCGCCTGGATCAGAAAGTGGGGGGTACCTGGATGAAGACCTTATTCAAGCAATGCTTATTCCTGGCCGGGGCGGCTTTGGTTCTGGGGCCGTTCGAGCCTCCGGCAATTGCCCAGCAGGCGACCCAGACTGCGCAAGAGCAGCAGTCGCAATCGCTTGAGGAGATCATCGTTACCGGCCGTAAGCGGCAGGAATCGATCATGAAGACTCCGGTCATCGAAAACGTGGTTTCGGAAGCGTCGCTGGAAAAATACCAGACCCCCAACCTTGAGAGCGTCGCCTCGCAGGTGCCGGACCTGATATTCGGCCGCGCCACGTCGAGCTTCGGTGCCCAGGTTTCCTTGCGTGGCGTCGGCACGAACACCCTGAACGCGTCGATCGATCAGGCGGTTTCGCTCAACGTCGACGGCGTCCAGTACACGCAGGGCCTGTCCTACCAGACCGGCCTCTTTGACCTGGGCCAAGTCGAAGTGCTCAAAGGGCCGCAGGCATTGCTCTATGGCAAGGCCAGCACCGGCGGCGTGATCTCGATGTCCAGCAACGATCCGACCGAGACGTTCGAGGCCAGCCTCAAGGTCTCCTATGAGTCCGAGGCGAGCGAAAAGAAGGCCCAGTTTGTCCTGTCCGGTCCGATCACCGACACGTTGCTGGTCCGGTTCGCGGGATCGATTTCCGGGAGCGAAGGCTGGTTCGGCAATGTCGCCCAGGCCATCCCGTCGCTGGGCGCTGCGAACCCGCGCTTCAGCAGCTTTGCCCCGGAAGACCAATATTTCTTCCGCGGCACCATCATCTGGAAGCCGTCGGCGGATTTCGACGCCAAGATCAAGCTGAACTGGGATGAGGACGACACCAACGGCGACGGCGCCGGATTGCAGGTCGTGTCATGCCCGGGCCCGAACCCTCCGGCATTCCAGCCGTTCTTCAAATTCATCGTCTATCCATGCGGCATATCCCGCAACTTCCATCTGGTCGACATGGCCCCGAACGGCTTTCCGGGAGCCCCGAATGGCGGCACGCCGTTCATCAACAACGGCCAGAACAGCGCCTCGGTGGAGCTGAATTACCGCCCGACCGACCAGCTCACGCTGACCTCGGTCAGCGGGCTCTACGAGCTGCGCAGCAACGACCTCTTCAACGGAGTCGAGGCGCAGGCAGCCGGCTCGACGATCTCGCCTTCGCCGGTGTTCTATAAGCGCGAGGCGACCGAGGAACTCCGGTTGAACTCCGACTACACCGACAGCCCGCTGAACTTCACACTGGGCGCCTATGTCGAAGACGGCAAGATGGACAACAACGTCAATCTGAATACCAATATTCTGGAAGGCTTCCCGCAATACCTCCAACAGGGCACCTGGTACATCAACATCGACTCGCAATCGGTTTTCGGTCAGGTGCGGTATAAAGTCCTGCCTGATCTGGAATTTGCAGCCGGCGTGCGGTACTCACACGAAGATCGAACCCTGGATGGTTTCGAGAGCCAGGCATTCGGCTTTATCGTCAACAAAATCTACCCGACGACAAACCCGAAGCTGGATTCCTATCATGCCGATCCGGAATTCACGCTGACCTACACGCCGCTGGACAATCTGACCCTCTACGGCTCGTTCAAGGAAGCGGCCAAGTCGGGCTCGTTCTCCACGACGACCTTGCCCTTCGCGCCGGGTACCAACGAGTCATTCTCCGACGAAACGGTGGAAGGCGGCGAGGCGGGCGTCAAAGGGTTCCTGTTCGATCGCACCCTGCGGTTCAATGTCGATGCCTTCGACTACTCGTATTCGAACCTGCAGGTGGGGACGAACCAGATCGTCGATGGCGTCGTCATCGAGGGAACGCTGAACGCCGCTTCTGCGACGACGAAGGGCATCGAGTTCGATACGACCTATAAGGTTCCAGAGGTCAGCGGTTTGACGCTTCACGCCAGCACGGACTACGACGTCGCCCGGTTCGGCAAATTCAACACCGCGCCGTGCTGGGGCGGCATGACGGTTGCCCAAGGCTGCAACCAGCAATTCGACCCGGCTACCGGCCTGTTCGTGGCTCAGGACCTTGAAGGGCGGCCTCTTGTGCGCGCGCCGACCATCTCGGCAACCTTCGGCTTCGACTATTCGATGTCGGTCATGAACGACTGGACCTTGGATTTCGGCACGAGCACACTGTTCTCCGGCCCGTTCTACACCGATCTGACCGAGCGGGCGGACATGGTCCAGCACGCCTATTACAAGACCGACCTCAGCCTCTCGCTGACATCCCCGGATAATCAGTGGCAGTTCGGCGTGTCCGCAAATAACGTCCAGAACACGCTGATCACCGGCAACTGCGTCAATGCTCCCTTCAATGTCGGTTCGCTCCTCGTCTCCTCGGTGCCAGGGGCGATCAACCAGCAGATCACCGGCGGCAAGTCTGCCGGCCCGGTCGGACCGGACGGCGTCGTCTGCAACATTCAGCCCGGCCGGACGATCTATCTGCAGCTGACCTGGAATTACCAGCAGGCGGCGAGCCCGTCGGAGCCGTTCGTGGCACCGCCGCCGCCGGCACCGGCCCCTCCGCCGGCACCGGCGCCGGCACCCGAGGTCGCTCGCTCGTTCCAGGTGTTCTTCGACTTCGACAAGTCGAACATCACCGAGGCGGCGGCCAAGGTCATCCAGGCGGCAGCCGATGCGGTGAAGGCGGGCAACGTGGTGCAGATCACGGTGACCGGCCACACCGACACGGTCGGCACGGCCGCCTACAACCAGGGCCTCTCCGAGCGGCGTGCCGCTGCGGTCAAGGGCGGACTGGTGGCCGACGGCGTCAGCGGTGGCGAGATCACCACCGTGGGCGTCGGCAAGACCGGCTTGCTGGTGCCGACGGCGGACGGCGTGCGGGAGCCGCAGAACCGCCGCGCCGAGATCGTGCTGCAGTAAGCCTGCGGAACGCGGAGCGGCCGTTTGGTCGCTCCGCACCCACAGGCCCCGTTACACAGAGCACTCACCCATTTCTTCCGTTCGGAGGGAATGGGTGAGATTGTTCCGGATCAACCGTTCCCGGATCGACATTGACAATAAAGCGGCCGATCGGGGACCGAGGCGAGCGCTGCCGCTCCATCCTGTCGGCGAACAAGACGAACGGCGATATTCCACTTCATCAAGCCGGCGCGTTCGCAGTGCGAGCATGCGGCTCGCGGTCTCCCGTCCACGCTCACCTCCGCACTGCCTCGACGGCGCCTTCGGGGATGCTATAACAACGCCGCAGGTGACCGGCGCCGGGTTAGCACAGTGGTAGTGCAGCGGTTTTGTAAGCTGACTTTCCCTGTGTAACATGGTGCCTCATGCGGTACATGCGGCACCTTTAAGCATCTGATTTTCCTAAACAATTCGTGTTAGAATGTCTCAAGAGAGAACCTTGAGACACCTTGCTACGCACGCGTTTTGGGAGGCTAGGATGCGACTAACAGACATCACCATCCGTGCTCTGAAGCCGCCGGAGCGCGGCCAAAAGATGCACTGGGATAATCTCACCGGTTTCGGCGTCCGCGTATCCCAGGGCGGCGCTAAATCCTTCGTCCTCATGCACGGACGAAACCGCCAACTCACCACCATCGGCCGAGTAGGCATCATCAGCCTGTCTGAAGCTAGGACCGAGGCCAAACGATTGCTGGCCGAAGGCGTGCTTCACAAGGGCCGGCGGAAATCCGTCGCGTTTGAAACGGCCCTGACCGAGTTTTTCGAAACCCATTGCGATCAGCACAACAAGCCGCGGGTCGCTAAGGAGACCAGGCGCCTCTTGACCAAATACGTGCTCCCAGGCTTCCGGCACGATCGCCTGGAGGACATCACACACGATGCCATTGTGAAGCGCATCAGGAGGCTCCTAGGCACGCCAGGGACGGCCAATCACGTCTTCTCGGCCGTTCGTACCTTCTTCAATTGGACAGTGCCCCAGTACCTCGACCACAGCCCCTGCGATGGCATGGATATGCCGGCCAGGATCGTGAAGCGGGAGCGGGTACTCACCGACCACGAGTTGGTGCGCGTTTGGCGGGCCGTTGATGCTCAGTCGGAGCCTTTCAGATCGATCGTGATGCTGCTCATCCTCACCGGCCAGCGCCGGCAGGAGATCGGAGGGCTACACGCCTCTTACATCGATCGGGACGCATCGACGATCACGCTGCCAGGGGAGATCACCAAGAACCGCATGGAGCACACATTCCCATTCGGTAAAGCGGCTGGCGCGATCATCCTTGGCAAAAATGCTGAAGGCTACTTGTTCGAAAGCCTCAGAGATCCTGAAAAGCCCTTCAGTGGCTGGTCAAAGTGTAAGTTGACGCTCGATAAGGCAGTTGGAGAGATACCGCACTGGACGCTTCACGATTTGCGCAGGACGTTTTCCACAAACTTGGCTTCCCTCAAAGTCCCGCCGCACGTTACCGAGAAGCTCATCAATCACATTACCGGGACCATACAAGGCGTTGCTGCGATATATAACCGTTATGCTTACATGGACGAAATGCGAGCGGCAATCGCCTTGTGGGAAGAGAAGCTCCAATCACTCCTCAATTCCTGCTATGCTCCCCCGGCCTAGGTATGTCGTAAACCTGGGGCGTCGCGATGCTCCGTATCAGGAGCAAAGCGATGAGGATTATCGATTGGAAGGTGCTCAAAGGAACAATTCCTTTCTCTCGCCAGCATATCGCCCGCCTTGAAGCGATTGGGGCGTTCCCGAAGAGGGTGCAACTTGGTCAATGCCGGGTAGGGTGGGTAGAAAGCGAAGTGACGAGTTGGCTCCAGGAGCGTATCGACGCAAGAGGTAAGCCCAACGACACAGCTCCGTAAGGGGCGGGGGCGGTCAGGCGTGCACAGCTTGGCCGCTCCTTTTTTTGTGCACACTTCATCGGTTTACCATTTCCACCAATCCATATACGCTTAAACGAGACAGCAACGGAGGAACCAATGGCCGAGCCATCTTTCGCAGACTCTATAGCGAAGGAGCGCGAGCGTCTTCGTACTAAGCGTGAAGGCATTCTCGCCGAGCAACAGAAGCTTACCGAACAGCTCCATGAGCTCGATCGTGAGCTTAAAGCAATTGATGCCTATGAGGCCGTGAAGCAGGGCAAGGATGCCCTTCCACGGACACCACGTTCAGCATCCAATGGTTCCCGCCCGCCGCGAGGCGAGAAACGCGAATTGCTGGTACAGCTCCTTGCACAACACCCCGACGGATTGGCCCGCGGAGAGATCATCGAGAAGCTTGGCGGGAAGGGCGACAAGTCGGCCGAGCAGTCGATCAGCAACGCGCTGTCTGCCCTCAAGAAGCAGAACAAGCTTGGTTCCAAGGATGGCAAGTACGTCTCGGCATAGCTAATTCTCTTGCGGTACTATCAACAAAGGCCGCTACCCAGCTGCCTTTGCTCTATGCTACATGTCTGCATTCAGCCCTAGATTCACTCTTCATACTGTATATAGCCCTGTATATAGGGAGCTTTTCCATATTTTCCTTACATTTCAACGATTCCGCACAAGTCCGCGCGCGCTTCGCGACGCGACCTTCGTAGCTTTCCTGCCATCCCTATCGTTCTGTCAGCTGCCTCGCATCCTATCGGACGCTCCTTGCCACGCGCATTGACCGCTACTGGACACAACAGATGTCCATTAGCCGTATAACGCTTGTGGTAAATCTCCGAAGGTCGCCTCGCTGCCGCTCGCACGACGGACTTGTGCGGTACAATTCCTACGGACAGTTCTTTCGTTTTCAATGGTTGGCATCCGCCACCCCTACCTTGTTGTTGCGAGCATGACGATGATGGTTCGGCTCGGATGCCGACCCATGGACACGATATTAGGAAAACTAGCAACTGGAGAGACGCTTTCACCGGCGATCGAAGATCGCCGTCGACACATCTACATCATCGGCAAGACCGGCACCGGTAAATCCACGCTTCTCTACAATTTGATGACCGCCGACCTTCGCGCTGGCCGGGGTTTTGCGCTACTCGATCCCCACGGCGACCTTGCGCCCGCAGTAGCCAACAGCGCCCCGAAGGGGCGAAACGACATCGTCTACATCGATCCGGCCGATCTCGACCACAGTGTTGGGTTCAACCCGCTTCAGCAGGTTTCTGCCGACCGCAGGCACTTGGTTGCCACTCAGATCGTGTCGTCATTTAAGGCCGTATGGGGCGAGAGTTGGGGGCCTCGCATGCAATATATTCTTACGCAATCACTGCGGCTTTTGCTCGACACGCCGGGTTCCACGCTTCTTGGCTTACCCCGACTTCTGCATAACAGCCGGTACCGGAAACGCTTGCTCGAAAATTGCCAGGACGAGTTTGTACGATCCTACTGGCGAGATGAATTTGACAATTACACGGAGCGCTTTAGGCAGGAAGCAATATCGCCGATCGAAAACAAGATCGGCGCGCTACTTTCCTCGCCGGCAATCCGGCATGTCCTTGGCCAGAAGCATTCGACGATCAACATTTCCCATCTCATGGACACTGGCAGGGTCATGATCCTCAATCTCGCAAAGGGACGTTTGGGGGAGGAAGCGGCGCATTTGCTCGGGGCTCTATTCGCGACCGCCTTCGCCCAGGCTGCCGAGCGGCGGACCGAGATCGCCGAAGAGGATCGGCGGGATTTCAGTTTGTTCGTGGACGAGTTCCAAAGCTTCGCAACCGACAGCTTCGGTACGGTTTTGTCCGAAAGCAGAAAGTGGAGGCTGAGTTTGGTGCTTGGGCATCAATTCCTGTCGCAGACGCCGGAAAGCCTACAGGATGCCGTGTTGGGAAATGTCGGCACCATCATCGCCTTCAGAACGGGGGCCAAGGATGCGCGTGTGATCGGCCCGGAATTAGGTCTCGGGAACGATCAAGCACTTACCGATCTTTCCAACTATCACGCGTGGATAAAGCTAACCGCCCAAGGTGTGCCGTCCGAGCCCAAGGAGCTTAGAACGCTACCGCCCACCGAGCCCGAAATTCCGCGGCTTGCCGCCGTGCAATCTCGTACTCGTGCCCGTCACACCCGGTCGCGCGGCACCATCGAGGAGGCGATATCGGCCTTTCTGCGATCTTGACTAAATCCCAGTTCGGCGCATCACATTACCGTAACAAATTGCGGGGAGGTTGCTATGCGCGTCTCTATCCAGCACCGCGATGCAGCGGACGGCCTAATCTTCAAGAAGCGCTACCACGAGGTTTGCACGACCGTGGACTTCTCCGAGGAGGAGCTAGCGGTCATCAAGCAGGGCAAACTGGGAAAGACGATCGTGCTCGAACGCGTTCCTTGTAACAGGGTTCGGGAGCGATTGGGAAACCTGATGGATAACTACGAGCCGAGTTTTTGGTTCTTGCGTATAGAGGATTTAGTAAAGAAGCGTCCCGAGGTGTGGGCTTGCGATAATCCCGCGCAAGTCAATGGCTACGAGGAAGAACTCACAGCGGCTCTTAAGCAGTTGAAGGTCTATATTGAAGGGAACTCCGTCAAGCCTGAGAGTAAGACCTTTGAGATATGACGGCACCAGAGCTTGCCGACTTTGCAGCATCTATCCTTGACGACTACAAGGTTAGGGTCGGAGGCCAGCCAGCAGTAGCGATCGTCGATTTTCTGCGCGTAATCGCAGCGCGGCTTTACTGGGATGAGGGCGCCTATCGCTTTTCTCATATCCCCTCGGCTTCCGATCCGATCCTACTTGCACGACACCGGGACGAGCTTCGGCACATCAAGGAAGTATTGAGTAACGCCGGCGCGCTCGCGGCGTTTCGAGGCGCGATCGTGCAGAGCTTCGTCAATTTGACCGACGAGCTACCGCGCGCCGCTTTCTACCCCATTGATCAAAGTATGTTTTCTCTCCGTCTTCTTGAGATGCTGCCCAACATCGGGGAAGTTATCGAGCGGATCACCGCGCCGTATTTTGATGCTGCGACGCCCTACCATCTGTTCTCGTCGTTACGTTGGCGCCTCCTTACAAACCAGTATGAGGCCTCAAATCTTATCTACTCCCCTGTCGCCAAGGGTAAGCCCGGCAAACCGTCTCAGTACAAAGGTACGCCCGAGGAAACGATATCCGCATTTCTGCGCGGCACCCCGTTTGAGAAGATCTTCTTCGAGAAGGTCCCCTTCGCACTCCCTCCGGAGATTCGGTTCAGCCACCATTGGATAATCGCCCCGCCGGGTACCGGGAAATCAACCTGCCTGCAAAACCTGATCCTTCAGGATCTTCCGCTCGTTGTGGATGATGAAGCCTCTCTCATCATCATGGAGAGCAATCGGGATCTCATCAAAGCCGTAGAAGGCTTGCAGCTCTTTGCGCCAGGGGGCCAACTCTACGGTAAGTTGGTTCTCATCGATGTTGAGGATGTCGAGTTTCCCATCGCCCTCAATCTCTTCGATATCGGCACCGATCGGCTCGCGGACTACTCACCACGGGATCGAGAAGCCCTCTACACGTCGGTTCTATCGCTCTATGACTACATCTTCAGCTCGCTTCTGGGAGCGGAGCTAACCAGCCGGCAAAACACGCTGTTCACGTTCACGATCCAATTGCTACTGGAGATCCCCGGCGCGACGCTCGATACCCTTATCGACCTCATGCAGAAGAACGGCACGGCGCCCTATCAGCAGTACATCGATGGACTCGACCCGGACGCCCGTCGGTTCTTCGAGATGAAATTCCACGGCAAGGATTTCGAGCGCACGAAGGACCAGGTCGTTGATCGGCTGTTTGCGGTTAAGCGCAACCGGACCCTGGCCCGAATGTTCTCCGCGCCACGCTCCAAGCTCGACCTGTACGAGGAGATGGGAGCCGGTAAGGTTATTCTCATCAACGCCGCGAAAAGCCTCCTTCAAGAGGAGGGTGTCGAAATCTTCGGCCGCTTCTTCATCGCCATGATCTTGCTCGCGGCGCAGAAGCGGCAGCTCCTAGCACGGGAGCAGCGTCTACCGTGCTTCATCTACATCGATGAGGCTCAGGACGTGATCGCACGGGACAGCAAAATTCCCGTCATCCTTGATCAAGCCCGCAAACTGAACTGCGCGTTAATTCTCGCGCATCAAAGACTTAACCAAATGTCGCCGCCGGTTCTGGACGCCCTCTATGGCGCGACGGCCATCAAGTTCGCCGCGCAGGTGAGCGACGCGAACGCACACGCCCTGGCACGCAACATGGGCTGCACGCCGGAGTTCATCCTCAAGCAGCCACAGTACCATTTCGCCGCGTCAGTACGGGGTTTGACCGACACCGCGGTATCGCTCGCGATTCCCGACTGTGACCTCAACCGAATGGACCGAATGAGTGACCATGAGCGAGTGGCTCTACGAGATCAGATGCGCGATCGGTACGCTCATGAGCTGGTTTACACGCCGCCACGGCGAGAGCCGGTCGAGGAATTCATCGCTGAGCCGGTTGACGAAGAGCACCCGGAACCGATGGTAATTGTGGTGGTCGCCGAGGCCGCGGCATCTCCCGAGCCAGCCCTTCCCGAAATCCCCACCGATGATGCATCCGGCGAATGGAGTGCATGATAAAATATCGGAGTGAACGTGGCGGAGCACTGTGCCGGATGTAGTACTTACCGGAACATGGTGCACGTTTATTTCCCCGCCGTCGTGCGCTTTATTTCACCCTATGGACGCCGTACCTGAAGTTAGACGCTATTCCTCCCGGTGGGGTGACGCTCCCATCGTTGATAAGGACGGCCGAGAGCAGGTCGCAACACTGACCATCAACGACATTCCGATCTTCAAGCTTCTCTGCCGTTATCGCTACTTACGAGCTGATTTCATCGCCGAGCTGCTCGATCGCAGTTTGCCGTCCGTCATCCAACGTCTCAACCAGCTTACACGGCCGCCGAACAAATATCTGCGCCGGCCCGAGGCACAGCGCTCCCAGCCCAATGCCGACTATCGCCGGCTGATCTATGAGTTGGCGCCCCGAGGTGAGCGGACGCTTCGCGATCTTGGCCATTGGAAGGAGATGGTACGGATTGGTGACGAGGTTCAGTTCGCCCACGCCATGATGATCAACGACGCTCTAGCAAACATCGATCTGGGCGTGCGGCGCAATCGGCGTGCTCGTTTGATCCCATGGGAGGAGATCGTCTCTTCGTCGAAATTTCCCGCGGTAAGCAAAGAGGCGTCCCATCCGCCGCACACCATTCCGGTGTCGATTGATTATCGGTTTGGGGATGGACGCACCCGATACGCGAGGTTCAATTATACGAATGACTGCCATGGCCCATTTGGCGTCATGTACAAAAGCGATCGTCCATCATTTCGTTTTTTCAGCTATGAAGCCGAACACAAAAACAGCCTCGACCGTACCAATCTCGACCAACCTAGTTTTCTGAAGAAGGTATTGGCGATCTTAGTCATTCAGCAGAAGGGTTTGTATAGAACCTATTGGGGCCTGCCCAATCTCTTTCACCTATTCGGCATCCCGACCGGTGTTCGCATCGAACATATGAGAGAAATTGTCCTGCGAGAGACACAAGGTAGAGGTTCCCCAAATATCCTGTTTCGTGAGGTGTCTGCGTTGGGCGATCCGTTCAAAGTAAGTAAACCGACACCGGCATTCTTCGGGCCTTGGGATCGCGCTGGCTTCCCGCCGCTCGATATCTCCAAAGAAAGAGCCGCCTCATAGAGACGGCTATACGTTATTCCTCCTTCGGCGGTACTAGGATGAATGAGAGACCGTCGCGAAGGTCGGTCGGGATGAATTGCATCTTGACGACGTAACCATCCCCTTCTTTGAAACCCCAGGCGGCTCCGATCGTGACCATGAAGTCGCTATCCGCGGACTGCCTCGCTCGGACAATGTAGTCCGGCTTGCTGCCCCGAGGCCGTTCGTCTTGCTGCTGCCTAGCCATTTATCTACCTCCGACATGAAGAACTACTAGGTAATAATACTATATAACGAAGCAAGTTCAGGGAGGCGATTACGCAGCCGCACCGGCTGGTAGAGAAGCACTGCTATTGAGGAGTTGATGACGCTTCCCCCGTAGAAGTGGCGGTCACTTCCTGAGTGTCCGATGCTGTCTCGATGATAACGGTCCGGGTAGAGGTTGCTGTGTTGCCCTCGGCGTCGGTTACGACATAATCAATCGTGTCTGTTGCAACCGCACTTGTGTCGATTTGCACAGGGCTCATTTCTATGTCGTTGACGTAGGTCGTGATGTCGAGGTTCAGGTCGGCTTGCGGACCCGTAATCGTCGCGCCCAAGTCGCTATAGGTATCGCCCAAGTAGATGATCGCTGGATTGTCGCCGTTGACCCGGATGACGGGCGGGGTATCGCTTGTTGTTGAGGATGCTGCATTCGTATCCGCTGATGGTGACTGGTTCGCTGCGGCGACCATGGCCTGGAATTGAGTCGGAGTGACGCAAGTTGATCCAACGCAGAGTTCATTAGCATTGATCTGCTGAAAGTTGCCAGTGACTGCGGTAAGGACTTCCGTCGTGACGGATTGTGCGAAGCCATTAACCTCCGCTGCGAGCTGCTGAATTGCCCTTACGATCGGAGCGATAAGCCCAAGATAGTTGAAGGTCAGCGTGCCGTCCGGGGTAAGTGCCGTCGGCGCCGAGGTGGCCACGAGTTCGGGAAAGATCTGTTCGACAGCCTGAGCGATGAAGCCCAGCTGTTCCTGGGTCCCGTCCGTAGGGTTCCGCCAATAGAAAGAGACCGGGTTGAGCAGCTCGATCGCACTCAGCGAAGAAGACGCATCAAGCGGAGTGATGTCCTGCTTCAGCCGCTCGTCCGAGCTGGTGCAATTGATCTTGCCATTGGCGTCAGTCTTAAGCGTGGCGCAATTGAGCACATTGTCGTCGGTGATGTCGCCAGCGACTTCGAGCTTCGTTGCCGGGCTGGTGGTGCCAACGCCGACGTTGCCGGACGCGAGGAACGTAACCAGATCAGTGCCGCCGGTTGAGAAATCAAGACGGTTATTCGGAGTGTCGGCCGATCCGCGATTATCGATAAACCACGATATGTTGTTGCCATTGAGGACCAGCCCATTGAAAGTGTCAGTCTTGGCCCCAATGACGAGCTTCCTAGTAAATGCGTTGGTCCCGAGGCCTAGAGAACCGTTTACGTAACTATTTCCATTTACGGCAAATGTGCTGGCTGGACTTGTCGTGCCGACACCGAGATTTCCGGTGGGCTGCAAGACCAGGTTTCCCGCTGACGTGCCCCCGGCGTTATATGTTTGAATAAAATAATACGTATCCCCAGTTGTTGCACCCGATGAAAACTGCAAATCAGATCCGACTGACCCCTGAACAAAATCATTGTTGGTGAGCGCAAGTGTTTGTGATCCGCCCGAAGGATTCTGTACCGTTAGCCTGCTTATTGGACTCGGGGTTCCGATGCCTACGTTTCCAGCGGATACCGTCGAGCTTGCTGTGGTCACATTGGTTCCGTAGAGCAAGTTTCCAATGTCCAACATGTTTGCTGCACCATTAGTTGGGAGATTTATGCCGTTGCCAATGACGATGTTGAAGTTTCCGGTCGTAAAGTTTGGTGCTACGTTGGAGCCAATAAATGTATTTCCTCCGCCCGTCGTCAGGTTGAATCCTGCTCCCTCACCCAATGCAACGTTTCCGTTTCCCGTAGTTTGAATACTGAAGAGAGCATTCGTTCCGATCGCCGTATTTGAATATCCCGTGAGTTCGAAGAGAGAGCTGCCTTTCATGGCGCCGCCGCCAACGGCAACATTGTTTGAACCTGCGGATAAGTGTCCCTCCGAATGAGTGCCGATTGCTGTGTTATATGATCCAGAACCGTCAGTTGTACCTTCATCGTCGCACAGAGCATCGGCGCCGACCGCCACGTTGTCGCTGCCGGTTTTGACCGTACAACCAGAGCCTGCGCCAAAGGCGGTGTTGGCGTGGACCACGTTGTCAAGCAATGAATTGTAGCCGAACGCTGTACTGTATGTAGACGTGCTGTTGTTCATCAGGGCTTCGTACCCCATAGCGGTATTCATTCCCCCGGAGGTATTGAGGCCGGCGGCGTCGTAACCCACGGCAGTATTGTATTGACTATTACAATTGTTAACTGCGCCGGAGCAGTTAGTATTACCTCCGTAACTCACTCCGCCTCCTAAAGCATCGAATCCAACGGCAGTGCTGAAGAGCGGGGTCGAGGTGGCGTTAAACCCGGTGCCAGCACCGACGCCAACCTGAAGGCTGTCATTCGTACTTGAAGCGTAAAGCACCATGCTTCCAGCCTGCATATATCCGGAGAACTGATCGGTGTTGACGAAGCCGGCAACGTCGAGGGCGTACAACGGTGATATGGCGCCAATACCGACGTTGCCGTCGAAGTAGCCGGTGCCGATGACATCAATATCCGTGGTTGTTGCGTCCGTCGCGGTAAGAGAATTTAAGGTGGTCGATGATGCATTGATCATCGGCACGTTTAATGTCCCTGTCAGCGTGCCGCCGGTGAGGGGCAGATAATTCGCTGCGATGATATCGGCTGGGATATCAGCCGCCGTGAGACCGGAGACGCCATTGACAGTGATGTTCGTTAGGTTGGTGCCGGTGAGCTGATCAATGTTTTGTGACGCCGCGATTTCGTTGGTATAGCCGCCGGTTGCGGGAAGAGAATTCGGTTCGCCTTCGTTTTGATCGATGAGAGAGCGCAGCGCGTTACTTGTCTGTGCAAGCAGCGTTGTAAGTTCATCCTCCGTGACGTAGGAATGTTTTAGCTCCGGGTTCACTATATTTGTATTCGGTGTTGCATTGCTCCCATTGCCAGCAGACGGCATATTTTGTACAGAATGCGTTGGTTCAGTACCAACAGCCTTTTGCGGCGCCGTGGCTAATTTCGCATCTTTTGCAGGGGCGGGATGGGCTATCCCTAGAGTAACTGCCGCAGACTGTGCACTGGGCACCGGAGTAGAAATTATTGCGGGAGCATTAGCGACGAGGAATGACAGAATAAAAGCAACAATCCCATTCCTAGCTAGGTATAACCAATGATATATCACTAGCTTAGTATATATGAATTTAGCGCGCTTGAAACAGGACCCCCCCCTACTGCTGTGAATTAGTAGTGTTTACTTACTGTTAGGTCAACATAGGTCCTGGCGGAAAAGCGATGTTACTATATGTAGTGGCCATCTACAGCGAGGTATCCCATGTCATACGTGGATTTTGCCGAACTGAAGCGCTCGGTCACGATCGAGCAAGTTCTTTTAATGCTCAATATCAGCTTGAAGAAGTCCGGCGAGCAGCTACGGGGTTGTTGTCCGATCCACGCAGGTAGCAATCCGCGCGAGTTCGTCGTTACCCCTTCAAAGGGATTGTTTTTCTGCTTCGGGAAATGCGGTGGCGGCGACATGATTAAACTCGCCGCGCTAGTCCGCAAGATCGACCAGAAGCAGGCGGCCCAAGAGATCGCCGCGCACTTCGGGAACAGTACAGTTCCACCGAAGGGAACTGTTACCAGTGGAACTGTTTCCACAGCTCCCCAGAACGAGAAGGCGGGACTCAACCCGCTCACCTATCTCATGGTCGAACACGAGTGCGTCCAGGCGCTTGGGCTGGAGCCAGTGACCGCAAGGCACTTCGGTGCGGGCTACGCGCCCAAAGGCATCATGCGCGGCCGGTTGGCGATCCCGATCCATGACCGATGGGGCAAGCTATTGGCCTATTGCGGCCGAACCGTGAAGGATGAGAGCCCGACGCTCATATTTCCGAATGGCTTCGATCCCACATCGGCGATCTTCAACGCCCACCAGGTGACGGACGGGGAGCTGTACCTTGTACGCGATCCCCTACAGGTACTGACTGCCTTCGAGGCCGGTATTGAGAACGTTGTTGCCTTCCTTACCGAGGGCATCACGGCACAGCAGCTTGAGCAGCTTTCTTCCCTCATGGATGAAAAGAAGTGTGACAGCGTGCAGCTCTACTAGGCTCCTTCGGGAGCCTTTTTCTCCGATTTGACAAATGCCCTACGCAGTTCCCGAATGTTTCCGAGGCTTGCAAGCATGCTTGCTGATGGTAGACTAGGTATGTAGGAGTATATTAGTAAGAACCTCTTACAACACGCATATGGATCAGGAACAGTTTCAGAAATTTGTGGATGGGGTTGGTTCGCTCGCTGTTTTGAGCAGTCTGGCAGGTTACTTCGAGAATGATACCGAAGTTTCGGAAGACTGGGAGAAAGACTATCTTATTCATGAGGCAAGCCGCCTCCTGGAAGCGGTAAAAGCGCTTCCTGTTAAATAGTAATAATTGGCTTATGAGTGAATTCAAGTTTAGGGCGTATTGTCAGACAGTGTGGATGTATTCAGATGAGGTGGGAATGGCACCTTTCTGGGAAGCAGTAGCGTACAACCCGACCGGACACGTCATGCAGTTCAGCGGCCTGCATGACAAGAACCGCAAAGAGATATACGAGGGAGATATAATAAGAATTGCGTCCGATGGCAGTAAAGAAATCTATGAAGTAAAAGATATAACGGATGTTCTCCCGGCGGTAACGAGCGGCGAAATCATCGGCAACATTTATGACATCCCGGAAATTATCGCGTAGGCAGGTGACGTCGCTCGGTGGTAAAGCCCGCGCCAAGAAGCTTTCAAAAAAGCGCCGACGTGAGATTGCCCGGAAGGGCGCCGAGGCTATGTGGGCTAGAAACAGAGCGCTGATAGATCAGGCATCATCGCCCCGCACCGGTCGTAAACCTGACCACTCTTGATCTTTGGACAGTCGCTGGCGACCTCATCCTTCCATTCGGCGAGTGACTTATCGAGTCCGTACCGCTCAATGAGCTTGGCTACCAGGTACTGACCTTGCCGGTCGCAGCGGGTGCATGAGACCCGCAAGATCGAGAGTTTGCCGGCGATATCGTGCAGCGTGAGCGCACCATTTTTCCCCATGAGAACAAAATAGCAACGATTATGGCGGGCTACAATGAAGCAGGGGCTCTTTCCCCAGTTCTTTTGAGGAGACACCTCATGACATTGATGCTGCACGTCAACGCGTCGGAAGTGGATTACCCCGCGCTCCGCGCGCTCGTTACGCCCGCGCCAACGCAAACGCACGTTCCCATTCCCCACTTTCGGTTGGTCGACCTTCTACGGACCACGCTCGGCATGTACGGGCACCAGATCACGGACGAACACCACGGCGTGACCGAGGACGGGATGCGCTATTTTGGGCTCTTGTCGCTCCGCAGCACGTACACCGGCTACGAGGACACGGTCGCCCTGCGGAACAGCCACGACCGTAGCTTTCCGGTCGGCATCGGCTTCGGCTCACGCGTCTTCGTCTGCGACAACCTGGCCTTCATTGCCGATACCGTCATCAAGCGGAAACACACGGCCAACTTGAAGCGGGACATCCCCGGCGTCATCGGCGAACTCATCGAGCCGCTCGCCCTACAGCGCGAGGCGCAGGCCCGGACGTTCGACCGATACAAAGGCACGGAGCTGACCGACGAGCAGGCGGACCATGCCATTCTCGGCATGTACCGGGAGGGCATCATCAACGTCACTCGCATCGCCGAGGTTGTGAAGGAGTGGGATACCCCGACGTTCGATGACTTCAGCGAGCGGAACGCGTGGCGCCTGTTCAATGCCGCCACCTTCTGCCTCGCCGGCCGCGTTGTCGAGAACCCGAACACCACGTCGAGGTTGCATCAGATTATCGACGGCGTGTGCGAGACCGTACATTGAGCTACAACAGCCTGCTTCGCGCAGGCTGTTCTTCTGTGCGCAATAGGCGGCCGACGCGATGAGGCGACTATGACGAAGGCGGATGCTCAAAAGGGTATACGGTACTTGTGCGGACTGTGGGCGAAGGAGCGTGGCATGATAGTCCCGCCGATAGACCAGCCAAGCTTCACGGATTTTTATGCGTGGGTCCAAAGCAACTATCCGGCTTACCTTGACTTCCGGACAACCACTGGGGTTCAGTACGATGTGGAGATGTGGTTCGATCAGGAATTTAAGCAAACGTGGCGTAACTAGCCCACGGGGAATGCTTGAATGAACCATTTACTCCTTCGATATATAAAGTTAATCGTCGAGCCGACGTTTGAGGACCTAAAAAACAATCCTCTATCGCCTCGTCATACATTCCTTGCCTGCATGGCAACCTATCACGCGATCGACCGCGCGGCTTATCGTAAACACCCCGGAAACATACGCAAGGATTGGTGTACCGAGTCGGTGGACTTCTTCGTTGTCGATGTCGTTACTCATCATATAAAACATGTGTTGAGCGACAAGGAGGAGGACGCTTTAATCGGTGATGGGCTGCTGCTCGCGTCAATTAAATTCGATGATCAGAAAATCGGCCCACATAAAGACGCACTGGCGAAATTGCTGACTGACCAAGGGCGGCTGGACATAAAGATGGTGCCAGGTGTCGTGCAAAACGCCATCAGATTTCTTCTAGGAAAGGCCGGAGTCAGTTCGGAATATTGGCCCGCTCCAGTGTAGGCACCATCTGCTCCACCATTTTCTTCGGGAGCAATCCCCCACGTGTCCAAGCCGGTCTGGGGCGAGCCAGCGGAACGTATCCACTAGCCCGACCTCACGCCCGTGATTTCGGCCACAATCGCACGTACCCGTTGCAACTCCTGCGGCCCGAGGCGTTCAATGAATGCGCGCAACAGTTGCTTACCGACGTCCTCGATAGCGGCCGCGATCTCCTCATCGCACGAGTGGGTGGGCGCCTGGGCCAACAACGCCTCAAGCCGGCGCTGAACGTCGCCTAGCCGGGCCGCCAGAGCCTGCAGTGCCTCGATTTCGTTCGGCTCGGCGATTCTGATTGCTTGCGCGATGCGCGCCCGCAGCGAGGAGGCCTCCTCTAGAAGCGGGTCAAGCCTGTTCGCGGTGGGATTCGCCTCCGCCTCAAGAAGCGTCAGCTGGTCGACGAGCTCGTCCATCGCTTTGGTCAGGTTCGATACCGAAAGCTTGTCTTCCTTAGAGGTGCGGTAGGCCTGCTTGCCGTATGGGGTGGCGATCTGGACATCGAGCTCGTCCCGCATGTCATTCCACGCGGTGTTCTCCTCGAACCCATCTCGTCGAGCGTTCGGGATTGCGGCCCTGGGATCGACGAAGATCTCCCCAACGTACCAATCCGCGAAGCGTGAGTAAGAACTCCGTGGCGTATCGGTTAGCCGCGATTCCGCAAAGATCTCACGCATCACCCTCGTGTCGTCGATCTGGATATTGCGGATACGTACACGAATGCCTTTCCAGGAATCATTGATAGCGCCCGAGACGCGCTTGCGACCGACCCATCCCCACCATTTGCCCGTTGGGGACCTAGGGTAACTCACCGTGGAGAGCGGAGTGCGTACCCGCTTCACCGCCACGTCGCCGACGTATGGCTTGAATAGCTCGACCGGCTGGGCGTTTCCGTCCTTCACAAAAAGGCGAACGCTCTCGATAGGAAAGCCAGCCGCTGCGGCATTCATCCGAATTTCGTCAGCGTGCGGGAATCTGGAGTCGTACGGCAGCGGCGCCACTTGGCTGAGATAGGTCCGCATCTCGTCAGGATCAACGCACTCGTTGGGCGGGTTGAATAGCCCCTCTAAGCGAACCTCAAAGAAGTGTCTATCCACGTCGACCGTATCCAGGCGCGAAGCCTCCACGCACTCTGCGAGTGTCTCTGCTGCATCTTTGTCGTAGGTGCCATCGGGCGCGAGCTTCGCGCGGAGCATGCCAGCTTTAAAGAGAATCCTGCTGAACTGAGCCTGACCCTTCGCTTTGGCAGTGAAGATGAGCCGATCGCAGAACACGATGCCGGCGAGCCTACCGATGCCGCGGAACCCAGCATTATGCCGGTAGTCCTTGTTCGAGGCGCCGATGGCGGCCAGTACGCTGGCAGCATTCTCGGTGCGCAGACCTCCACCGTTGTCGCGAATGGTGAGCCCGTTACGGTCGACATCCATCTCGACGTCGATTCGTGCATCAGTCGCCTGGATCAGCCCGCCCTCAACCGCCTGCCGCAGCGAGTCGAAGCTGTTCTGAATATATTCACGGATCGCGTTCCGGCTCTCGCCATACATTCCGAGCGTTAACGACTCGATCACGAACGCACCGAAGTGGGGCTCAAAGGGGACGCGCGTTTCGGTCATATTAAGTCCCCTTCGTCCTCGTCGTCATCTGCCGGGTCTTCGTCTTCACGCGCACCGGGCGCGTCCTGTTCAGCACGGTCGTCTTCATGCCTTTCCTGCGCGGGCGTGGCTTCCTCAGGCGAGGCCACTACGGCGACGGTCCCCGCCGGTGCTTCGTCGGCAGCCCGAGCCGGTAGCCTGGCGGGGTCGAAGCGGTCGACTCCGGTCGTGTTAAGGATGGTACGCAACTCGTCTCGGCCAGCATCGACCAATCGGAGCAGGTCCAGTGGGGCGCCGTAGTGGCGGCCGATCGTGGAGACCAAATCGGAGACGGTCGCCTCCTTCGCACCTCCCATGAGGGACGTGAGCAGAAGCGCTGGTTCACTCGCCGTCTCAACGAGCACAGCCTGCAGCCCAACGTAAATCTGGCCAACGGCCACGGGGGTCGTCGTGTTCGAACCTGAGGCTACGATCCGAACCTGGATCGGATTCGAGTTGGGTGAGGGGAGGTAAAGCGCCGGGGAGCGCAGGCGTTTGAGGTCCCGCTTGAGTGCAGCGACTGTCCGCGCAATGCCTGGGTCCACGCGCCACTCGAACACCTCCTGGAGTAGCTGGCCGACCGGCCGATCGCGCGGCGCGCCATTGTCCAAGTATGCACCCACCAACATGCCACCCACGATGGCCGAGGCGCGGCTGGCATCCATTTGGTCGACGCTGTTCAGCAGCCGCCGCGCAAAGGCAGCAGCGGCTGAGGGACCAGAAAGTGCGCCCTCATACAGTCGTCGCGATAACCCCGCGATATCCTCGACCGACAGAGCCCGAGTTCTCTCCGGTGTGAAGCCCTCGATCGCCTCCTCAACAGCGGGAGCCTCGCCCTCTAGGCTCGCAAGTATATTGGCTACCGGCGCGCCCTGCTGTGTAGCCTTGGCGGCCTTGACGATATCCATCCCCATCTGGAGTGACGTTGTGTCGTCCGCCGCCCGCTTTGCGGCGCGGGCAGCAATGCTGGGCGGCGGTGCGATCTCCGCCGCCAGCCGATCTAGGTTCATGCCGAAGCTCACGGCGGCGAGACGGCCAAAGCGCTGTTTGTCAGTCGACCACATGATGGCGCCGAGATAGAGTTCATCGATTAAAAGGATTTCGGCGTTCGCGCAGGAGCGCATCTCGAAGGACAGCATCGGGTGAGGCACGGGGACAGGGTCCCACATGCCGCGCAGCCGCTTAAGGTCTTCGCCGACCTCTGAAGCTGGTCTAGAGAAGAACCAGTCCTTCTTGCGGTCCTTGGTAAGCACGACCACCACCGGCGCATGGCGCTCGCGTGCGTCGGCGACGACGTCATCCCAAAAGATGAGGTCGCCATACCGGTTAGTCTGCTTATGAGCATCCTCGAAACCTGGCGGAACTTGATGGCCGTACCTCACGTTGCCGCGACGCTTGAGCTGGTCGAAGGAATCGAATGCTCGGGTCTTGGCCAGCGCCCGATCGTTCATCCAAGCGATCACCTCGGCAGCCGCGTCCTCGTAGTTCCACGAGCGAGCGATCTTGATCGCCTTCGCTGCTCGCTCCCTGACGTCGTCGAGCTCCTTGATGAACGCCATTTCTGGCTGGTTGGCCACGAGAGGGCCATCGGCGTAGATTCGCATGTGCACGCTAAATTCGCTCACTGCCTTTTCGGCTGCGAAGCACTTCTCGGCAACGTCGGTGACCAGTGTTCTGCTCCGGTGGTGCCGGTAATACTCCTGGATCGTCCAGGCAGGGACATGGATGCGGTCGCCGATGGTCGACGCCCAGTCGAGGAATGCCGAGCGCGATGTTGGCCCTACAGCGGTGAGCCACATGACCAACGAGGTGTCGACGTAGAGGTGCGTATCCGGCCGCGCCAAGACTTCTCGGGCGCGTAGGATGAACGCATTGGCCGACTCAACCTCGACAGGTATCAGCATCGGTGCGCCCCCTTCTCGCCCCCGCCGCCAGCTCCTCGACGAGCTAATGGATAGTGAGCTTCATGACCACATCAAAGCGCACTGTGGCTTGTTGGGACGATGATACAGCAGGTCGCCTTCGTGAGACATCATTGGCGACGGCGTACAACGTAAGCAAGAGAAACTGCGGGCGAAGTGATTGGGCACGAACGCCAGAATCAGCACATTAGGCGCTTCCTTTAAGGCCACGGGCATAACAGTCGGTCGCGAAGCTAGCCCATGCTCCGCCGTACGTGCCCGGGCCAGGCTTGGTCCTCGGCGGACACGCACAGCGTTCCCGCGCGCTCATCTCAACATAGAGGGAGAGTTACGGCGTGCCGCCTGCCTCCCGACGACAATTCGCGATTGCTTCAGCGCTAGTCCGCGCCAAGTTTCATCAAAATACGATGAATCAGCGCCTTGGCCGCATTCCGGTTCGTTGAACACTCATAGATGAGCGCAAACATCCGTTCGTACATTGTACGCTCAGCGGCGGGCATACGACCGAGGGGACCGGGAATGGGCGTCGCATCATCCATTGCCGTGGACAGCTCGTGTCGAAGCCGACCAATCGTTTCCCGCATCCGATCATCGGGGACGTCCGGAGGTAGCAAATCCAGTTCGACGACTTTTTCCATCCGCATGAGCGAGGTTTCGGCGGTCAGTGCGACCGCGTCGCGGCCCGCCGCGTCGAGGCCGCCCTGGTGCAATATCTCTATCCGCCCCCGCACCTCTTCCGCAGCGAGTTCGAATTCCCGGAGTTTCGAGCGACGGGCCGAATTCGTACGGCACCTATGAGCTATATCGCGCGCTGAAGGGATGAGGTGGTTTACGAGGCTGGCGAAATGCGTGTTCTGCTCGAAATGGTCGCGCCGCCCATTTGGTATGATTCGCGGATCGAAGACGTGTACCTCGCCAACCGACCATGAATTGAACCTACTCTCGGGGAACATTTCCTCGAGGATGGTGTGGTCCCCAACCTGGAGATTTCCGACACGCAACCGCACGCCTTTAATCAGCGTTTCGATGGGAAGCGCGCCCTCGTAGCCATGGTGCAGAAACCACGCAATGGCAGCAATGCCGCCATCCATGCGAGGCACCTCAACAATCGTGATCTCCTCAAAAGAGACCGGTTTTGACGGTCCTAGATCGAGTTCATTGCGGTGAGGACGCCGAACTGGCTCGCCGCCGTTGATCCGTATATCGAGCTCGCCGACGGGCATCGCCGTTGTCAGGGCCGCCATGATCTCGCGGGAGAATTTGAACTCCGGAGAGAACGGTACCGGCGCGACCTGTGACAGGTACGCGCCGACTGCGGCCGGGTGCATTAACTTGTCGTTGCGCTGTCGGATAACCCGGATGAGCTCGACTTCGAAAAAGTGTTCGGGAGTGTCACCCACCGGAAGGCGAGCTACCGATACGATCCTGGCTATTAAGTCGGTGACATCGCCCTCGAATGCCCGATCTGCCAGAGCCGCCTTGAGCTGGCGGCAATCCCATCGAATTTCGGAGATATCCGGTTGTCCGCTCGTGCGCGACCGAAACACAAGCTCTTGCGCAAAGGCCAGACCGCACAGTCGGCCGACCCCACGGAAACCGCGCGCAGCAGTACCGCGCTTCACGCTGCCCCCGAGGGCGGTCATTCGCCCCACAAAACTGTCGGGAGGTACCCCGCATCCGTTGTCCCGTATCCGGATGTTGCGATCAGATTGATCGATATGGACTTCGATACGTCCCGGTTCTCCGGCATCCAAGATGCTGGTCGCGCGAGCCTCATCGATTCCATCGGCTGCGTTTTGAATGTACTCGCGGTACATGTTCATCGAATCGACGTACATCGCGGTCGAAACGAGTTCGAGTACGTCCTTACCAAGCCAGACTTCGTCGCGCGGAACGCCCATCGCTTGCGGGGCGGTCCTGACAGCCGTGTGTGCCGAGGTCATGCCGCTACCGCAGCGGCGACAGACACCGAAAATCGGTCAGGCCCCGCTTCCGCCGGATCGTCGTACTCCAGCCCGGCATCCTCAACACGCTCGTCATCGGGGAGGCCAACGTTGATGGGTTCCACCGGGCGAGCACGTTGCTTCTTCCAGATCTCGAATAGCTCTGCCTTGGGCTTTGGCACGTAAAAGCCCAGGACACGCCGTATCCCAGGCGTGGTCGCCCGCGGCGGCAATTTCGTGAAATCTTTCGGGTCGCATGATGAGAGAAGCGACATCAGTTCGGCTCGTTCTTGCAGGTCGAGCCGTCCAAAATCCGCTCGATACTCATCGAACTCGGCGCGTCCGTCGTGTCGTTCGTACCAATCGCGATTGAATATGAAATCGTGCGGCAGGGCCAAAATGGCCTCGTATTCGTCAGCGGTGTCCCCAA
>Ga0206868_10103_pt1 | contig 25631 bp, 18 predicted proteins | sample Alteio_BWOrgCont_38_FD_152901 | JGI IMG/M metagenome (GOLD analysis project Ga0206868, IMG submission 152901) | Enriched cells from forest soil in Barre Woods Harvard Forest LTER site, Petersham, Massachusetts, United States -... | ecosystem: Environmental > Terrestrial > Soil > Temperate forest >... | reverse complement strand
GGAATCAAACTACCTAATGTTATTTTAAATTGATTCAAGGTTAATTCTTCCGTTTTAAATAAATCAAATGCGGAGCGAACCCCAGTATAAATCATTTGCAGTCTTACTTTTTCTTCCGGATTTGCTTTTGACAGTGCTTCATTATGCACTACAACAAATTCATTAAATAAAATATTTGTTTCTCTTATTTTTTCGAACATGTCTTTTCCTTTGTCCATTTCCTCTTTAAATTGTGCCTGTTGCACAGGGTTTCCCAAAAACAAATCACGCACAAAGGGAGAGTCTGTGGCAATGTGCTGTAGATAAAATTGGCCTTTTTCCAATTTATATAAGACTTCTATTGGCCCATTGATATAAGCATTCTCAGGTGTTGTTATGACGTATCCTTTTAGAGTGCATTTAAAGTAAATATCAGCACCTTCCCTGTAAATATTGGCCACTCTACCAAAATCTTCAAATAACCTATTTGAACCAGAATTACTAGGATGAAAATTGACAGGGTTAACCGCTATGCTCATTAAGGTTTGTGTGTAACCTGTTTCAATTTCTGCTGGGTCAATTTGTAATTGTTCTCGTATAAATTCCGCATAATCATCCGTGATACCACGTTCGAACATACCGTTGATTTTCACTCGTCTTTCAGCATCATCTTTTAAAATTTTCACGCCGTCAGCGGGGGGATAGCTTCCTACATTTTCCCTATTTTGATGTTCTTGCCTGTAATGTTCTTCGATAAACAAATTCTTACTTTCTTTTAATTCTCCAGGCGATAGCACATAAGTATAATTTGGCATGACCTATTCTCCCCTGTTTTTGGGTTCGTTACTCAGAGTATAGGCGTAAAAAAATACAAGTGGTGAAAATAAGACATTTCATTGAATATATTGAATTTTTCGGTAACTATTTACCTAAAGCAATCGCCTTCACCAGCGCTACAATCAACTTCTCTGTTTTTTGATCCTGATCTCGATGAGGATCAAATTCAGCAATTTCTGCGCCTATTAAACGTTCATCGTGCGCCAGAAGACGTACCGCTTGGCATAATTCTTCGCCAGACAAGCCACCTGGTTCAGCTACGTCTGTGCCAGGTGCATCGGTAGGATCGATGCTGTCAATGTCAATGCTGACACCATAGCCCACTGTTCCTGTTGTTGCAATTTGGATAGCTTCTGCCATCACATCAGCCAAACCACGTTGTTTGATTTCTTCCATACCGATTATCCGGATCTTCAGTTTCTTTAATAGTGTTTCCTCTGCCGGTTCAAAACTGCGAATTCCTATTAAACAAACATGTTCAGGCTTAAACTTTCGAATAGGTGTTTCTATACTGATTAAGCTAGGGTCGCCAAATCCCAACAAACAAGCCAATGGCATTCCGTGAATATTGCCTGTTAACGTTGTTTCTGGCGTGTGACTATCCATATGAGCATCAATCCAAATAAAGCCTAATGACCCTTTCTGCTGGACGGCTTGCGCTGCACCACTCCAGGTACCAATAGCACAAGAATGATCTCCTCCCATCGTCATAAAAAATTTTTCATTTTTAACGAGATCCACTACCTGGTGAGCAACCAAGGTACATTGTCTTACCACAGAAGCGAGTTTAGAAGGATCCTCTGGGCGGGGAGTGGTGGTCAATTGCCAGTGCAAATCGATACCTGATTTTGCTAGATTTGCAAGAAGAGTTGACTCCTGTAAAAATAATGGCCCATCTGCACACCCGGGGCCTGGGCCAGCGATACTGGAGGCGTAGCCTATCAGGGAAACAGATTTTTTATTGACCATACGGATGACATCCTCTTTAAATTGCTCGATAGTGTGAGATATGTTACAAATGACGCACTTAAAAAGAAACAAATATATTAAATTATGTACAATTTAATGAATCAATTACCACTTCATTCTCAACAATTACTCATGACGCCTCAAGCATTGATGACAGCGCAACCACTCAATGCAACAGCGCTTGCGACTGTTCGTTTGGCTCGCGATCACATCAACCATATTATTCAGGGAAAAGATCGTCGGTTATTAGTGATTGTTGGCCCTTGTTCTATCCATGATACGCAGGCCGCGATGGAATACGCAACTCTGTTAAAAAGGGCCGCAGAAAAATTTGCCGATGATCTTTGTATTGTCATGCGAGTTTATTTTGAAAAACCGCGCACCACTATTGGGTGGAAAGGCTTTATTAGCGATCCAAGATTGGATGGCAGTTTTGCTATTAACGATGGCTTAGCCCTTGCAAGGCAATTATTACTCGAACTCAATCAGCTTGGTATGCCTGCAGGCACTGAGTTTTTAGATACCATCATTCCTGCTTATTTAAGCGATTTGATTGCGTGGTGCGCGATTGGTGCACGTACAGTAGAAAGCCAAACCCACCGTGAACTGGCTTCTGGTTTAGAAATGCCAGTGGGTTTTAAGAATAATACGGATGGTAATATCAAAGTGGCTATTGATGCTGTCAGCGTAGCGCAACACCCGCACCGCTTTCTTGGTATTACGCAAGAAGGCAAACCAGCCATTATCTTGACTTCCGGCAATCCAAACTGCCATGTTATTTTACGTGGTTCTAACACGTTGCCTAACTATACAGCCAATCATGTCCAAGAAACGGCAGGGTTTTTAAAAGACGCAGGATTAATGCCTCGTATCATGGTGGATTGTAGTCATGGGAATAGTATGAAAGATGAGAAGCGTCAGCGTGCGGTAGTGCGCGCGCTGATTGAGCAAATAAAACAAGGGTCTACTTTTATTAATGGTGTGATGTTGGAAAGTAATTTAGTCGCGGGGAAACAAGCGTTGCAAACGAAGGACGCGTTGATTTATGGGCAAAGCGTGACGGATGGGTGTATGGGGTGGGAGGAAACGCTGAGCGTGTTAGAGGAGTTGGCTTTCACTTGTAGAGGGGCAAACCGGGAGACCGTCCCCCAATGGCACTACCTTAAGTAAATGCCATTAGCAGTGGGGTTGGGCTATTACCACAGTTCAAATTACATGCCCATGCCCCCCCGACTATTTCTGTTGCGCGCATCATCGTGTGATTGATCTTCCGATAAAGCATCTTTTTTAACCTCTTCCACTTTTTTAACCTTTTCCGCTACTTGGGCTGTACTCTGAGTATTTCCCTGCGGGTTACTAGTCTGTGGATTTTTTTCAGCCATATTCAATTTTTTCTCCTCTTGTCCAGGGGAAGATACTTTTCTAAGCATGCTTGCTGTGCTGCTCTGTTGAGCAGCCTTCTTCTCCGCTTTTTTTGCACGACTAGGATCATAATTAAAAAGTACCTGCATTACACTTGCTTCCTTGCGCCGCCATGCTCGCAGGTTTGCAAATAAAATGCCTTCGCCACGCCATGCAGCACGAGTATTAGCAAAAAGTTGACGTTTACCCCTCAGGATGGCTCGTGTTTCTGCTAACGGACTTTGATACAGAGTCGCAAAACCCGCTTGTGCTGAATCGTATTTTTTATAAACTTTGATGCGAGCTGCTTCTTTATGAACCTTTTCTGCTATCGCTAATCTAGTCAAATCGGGGAGAGGAAAAGCGTCGGGTGCAAGTTTTTGATGATTACCTTGAGGGTCAATGATTTTGTTTATACTGTTACTATATTGTGTCCAATGCGCTTCAATTTCTTGATGATAATTTTTTAATGCCTTCCTCAAGTTGTAATAGTTTAAAGGAGCCTCATCAAGTGCTTCTTGCAAGAGAGGAGAATGCTTACTCCATGCTTCATGTAATCCACGGAGAAAGATGGTCCACTCACTCTTGCATTGGGATTGATCCTCAGACGATAACCCTGGAGAAGACATAACATCAATATAAAATTGATTATGTAATTTTTTCATCAAATCATGATTTACTTGATTGACCAGACGCCGCATTTGTTGAGCTTTTTCTGCGTTTGCAAATTGCGTACGCAAATACTGGGCAGTATTGGTATATAATCCATCCGTTAAGGTTCTTTTATTGAGTTTCTTTTTTACTTCTTCCTTATTGAGGACTAAGCGCGCACTCCCTTTTTGTCCCATGCGTCCTGCGCGTCCAAAACGTTGTACTAAATCGCGTTCATCATCAGGCAAATAGGTCACTAATACGGACAAACCGCCACGTTTGCTGACATCATCACTGAGTTTAATATCAGTTCCTCTGCTCACTAAACATGAGATGGTCACCTGACCAGGCTGGCCTGCGAGTCCAATGCGTGCCGTTTTTTCGTCATGACTTAATGTATTATCAATTAATTGTACTGCCGGTTGATCTTTTTTAGATTTTTTTGCTCGTTTTTCTAAAGCTTTTGTGACTTGTTTATGCATTTTTTGACTTTGTTGGTCATCCTCACAAACTAAGAGTATAGGTCTTCCTTCTTTTTGACATTCATCAATATAATCAAGAATGGCAGAAAGATGGCGATCAGCATTCTTGGTTAATCGGACAGATTGATCATCTCGAAATAATCCGTAATGGCGAGGCACAGTAACGAAATTCATGTCATATAACGTACTGGCTTCATACTGTTGAGCGAAGGAACCTTGTGAGCCTGTCAGCGCGAGGAATGTGCCTTCTTCATAATCCTCGAGAAAACTGGTTGCAGAAGAGGAATAGACGATTTGTTTTTCTGGATCAATATGAAAATCGTATGGATATTGCTGTAATTCTTCAGCTAATTCTCTCAACTCAGGATTGATACGTTCTACATCTGCGTGTTTCAACATATTCAAATAGGCATGCAAACATTGGTGCATGCCTAATGAAAATTTGGAACCAGGTGATTTTATCTTATCAATAAGTACTTGAGCCTCGCTGACTACTTTAGGGCCTTCTGCGTGTTGTATTTTTCTTTCTTTTTCAACATAGTAATGCGTATCGCGAATAAGTTGCTGCGCTTGATAGGCTGACTGTAGCCAAATTTCAATTTGATTATCGGGAATAGCGTTAAATGCAAGACGTTGTTCGTCTGTGAGTTGAGGCAAATTTTCAACATAATTCCTAAATTCCGCATTGTGTCGATCAATGTCTTTAAAATAGAGTTTGCTTTCTGCCAAATCTGTTCGTAAGGTATAAAAATCGATGAGTACGGGATAAATCCATTCCATATTTTTTAAATTAGGATTAGCTTGTTCCGAGCAATTAAAGAGTGTTTGCGACATATCAAACAATAGAGTGTCGCCTTCATCCCCGATCCCAGCGCGTAATTTTTTATTTGAATTGAGTACCCTATTTTCCTCACCACGACTTCTTGCAAAATTACGAAATAGGCTTAATTGATTTGTATCAGAATAATTGATGCCGCCTTTTAATTTATATTCTGTTATGGGTGAGTCTGCATACAATAAACTTGTCTCAGCCCCAATCATTTGATGATAGGCCTGATACTCAAAATAATCGCGTGTTGCTAAGCTGATGTCACTGGTGACTACATCAACAGTTTTACCGAGTGCAAATTGACAAGCAGCGAGTACGGCGGTAATGCGTGATTTACCTTCTCCTGTGCCTATTTCGTGTAGATTATGCTGGCCACTGAGTAAAAGACTTAATACGGATAAATATTGTGTTGTATTGAGCTCAAAGGGTTCGCTTTTTTTGTTTTCTGCCTCTGCTTCTTTACTTTTTGAACGGTAGAGCAATTCTGCTGCGATAGCAACCAAGCGAGCAGGATCTTGTTGATCAAGGGGTAGATTTTGATAGTTTTTAAATTCTGCGATAAGATCTATAGTTTGAATGGTGCGAACATTCTGTATGTGTATATTAAGATTTTCAACATGTGCATTTAATGTCGCGTGAGAGGTAAATTGAAGAACCTTATCTTTAGCAATCTTTAAATCAAATGAATCCACGGGTCGAGGGCAAGGGTTAAGATTAAATTTCCCATAGTGCTCTGCGAGCGTTTCAGATTTATCATCATTCCACCTGAGAACTGTTTTAATACCTGGAAAGGGCGGGTTTTCAAAAAGTGGATAGAGATCGCTTTCTCTTCCCTTAAATTCTGATATCAGTTTTTTAAAATCGTCCTCATTAAATTTTTCCGCATTGAGTAACTGAGATATCATGCGCAGTAGGAAAAGTTGATGCTCCTCACCGAAGAGGTCTACCTGCTTTATTAATTCAACAAGCGCTTTAGGTGTTCGTTCCTCGTTTGTTTTTCCAGTATAGTGAAAACACAAAGAGCGCAAGACAGATTCATGATCATTTTCTTTAAGCATAAGAAAGGTTTTGTGTAGGAGCATAGTATCTGGCCAAGCAGATTGAATGCTTGTATAGGATGCAGCATATTGATTAAAAAAATCGACAATGAGTTTTTTGGAACCCGGGCACTTAATAGTAATTTCTTCAATGTTTTTTAATAAATCAGAAAAAATGCCACGAAAACTGTTTTTTTCTTTCAAGACCTTATCGATAAACACTTTCGCTTGATTAAGAAATGGCTCTTCCTTAATAGGTTGAGGAGGAGGTTGAGGTTCTGCTGATGCTGCAGAATCAGATGGCAGAAGATTAGATACAGCTTTTCCTAGCCGTGTATTCTTTAAAAAAGTTTTCAACGTTTGAACTTTACCCTGATCTGGTTGTGCTTGCACAGGATTTGGATGTTCCACTTTAGATGCAGTTTTTCCTCGTATTTTGTTCTTTATCCAGTTGAAAGCACCACCTTTCTCAGGAGCTTGCACAGGTTCTGCCTGCGGTTGTGTCTGCTCCTTCTGTTTTGCCTCTTCTTGCTCGTGCTTTTTCTCTTCCTCTTCTTTCTCTTCTTCTCTTTTCTTTTCTTCTTCTTGTTGTTGTTTTTGATTTTCTCGTTCTTGTCGTTGTTTTTCTGCTTCCTCCCTCTCTTGTTTTCGTGCTTGTTGTATTTCTGGTTGAGCCAATAATTGCTGTAACTCAACATTTTGTGGTTCATAAAGGCGAGCATACTCTCTTAGTTGATCTTGTACGCTCTCTTCATTATTTTCATCTTCTGCCAGCTTACTTAATTTGCTTAACATTTCATATTGTTGATCTTTATCTCTATTTGTAATTGGAAAACATTCCACGAAATTATCCCGATTTAAGTATTGAATTTCGGTACGATCTCGGAGGAACATGGCAATGCTTAAATCTATGATTTCTATTTTAGATAGAATATGTCTATGTTGTTTTTCAATGCTTGGGAGCACATGTTCTAAATAAAATGTGATTTTTTGAATGGATAATGGTGGCGCGTCCTTTATCTCCTTCATCTTATCCAATAAATAAATTAACTCTTTCGTGCTACTACTTCTTGCGAGCACCTCTGTCAAGTGCAGCATATCTTTTGCTGGAACAGGAGGTGAATAAAATTTCTCGTCTTGTAAATAATCTAATAAACGGTCTTTTTCTGTTTGAGATAGAGATTTTGTTATATTTGCTAAATTGTATATAAAATCTTGGCAAGGTTTAGCTTCAGCGTGGATTAAAAGACCTGCAATTTTGCTGACTTTTACATTGTCGATGGGATTTTTAAATGCATGCGTTAAAGTCTCGTTGATTTTTTCCTGGATATGGAAAGGCATCAATCGGCCGAAAAAATGGTTAGGAAAAAAGTCTTTATAATGTTTATTACAAATCGCACGTATGATCATTATAGGAGTGTGTTCTTTTCCCCGTACTATTACAAATCCATGCTCATATTCTCTTTTTATTGTTTTTAACCATTCTATTAAATCCGCGTTAGTTAAATTACTTCCATCTTTTTTTTTATTCGTATGGATTTGGCTTAATAAGCGCACTGTTTCCATCAGAGCATCTGGATGTGTTTCATTGAGTAAGCTAAGATGTTTTTTTAATGTATCCACCTCCTCTCCCGGTTGAACTTGAAAAAGACCAATTAAACAAACAACGGCTTGATCTAATTCTCTAGCATCCGCTTTATTTTCTAAAAATGTTGGCTTTTCTAAATATTTCGTAGCTGCGTCAACCAATGTATAAAATAGGGGATCTTTGCTTTTTTTATATTCTTCTTCGTCATAAAATCGCATGCCTTTATAAATTGATTCACCTGTCTTCTCTGTAATAGTACCTAATTTTCTACACGCATCTTCCAATCGCCCTCCTTCTTTTAGGATATTTCTCGATAAAATAAAGGTCATGAGTTTATGTAACACAGGCAATGAGGGTGGTGTTTTCCAATCATGAATATATTGAATGACGTGGGATCGGATTTCCTTCTTCTTTTTGTCAGTTAAAAACTTGAATACAATTTTGTCGTCCAATTTCAATTGATCGATGATTTTTTTCCATTGATCTAATGGATCATCGCCCTCTTGTCTTAAAAAGAGAAAATTTGTCTCGCCTGTGGTTGATGTTAACAAAAGAGTGATGAGTTGTTTCTTGGAATTAATGTCAAATGCTTCGCTTTCTTCAATTACTTTTAGCGCATCTTGATAAAACTTTAATGGAAGAAGATATTGCTTCTTGCTTAAATTACGGAAAAAGGATTGTTTTGCTGCGTCTAGTTCACTACCTTTAGATGTACTTCCAGGATTGTTATCGTCTGGATGATCTTTATCTATATTCATTTCAGGCACAATAAATTGACAAATCTCAGGGGGACGGCCTGTTTGAGGTAATGGATTAGCATCTTGAATCTTACGTGGTACATCCCAATTGAATAGCGAAAGTTGCGTGATGCATTTCCATTGCTGAACACGGTTTTCATCTGAACATTGCTTCAGGAGATCCGTCATATGTGCTAATGCCAATGGTAAGCTACGTGTATTTTTAAAACTGTCTAATGTCAGTGGATAAAAATCAAGACCGTTATCTTGAACAATTCTTCTAAATTCATTAAATGAAGCAACGAGCGTAGGGAGATCATCAAAACCGATGTACTCTCCATGTTGTGTTAATAAACGATCCCACCAAGCTCGTTCATCCGGTGAGAAACTCAAAATCGTATCAATTGCTTTTTGGTATCGTTCTGCATCGTCCACTAGGGGAGCATAACTTTCTGCATGCTTAAACAATTGATCATGCAGTTTTTGTAGGCACTTTAAATCGGTTGCATCCCATTGCGTAAATAGCTTATCTAAGCCTGCTCGTCCACGTTGGTTATAAACGTCAAGCAAGGCATCTAATTGTAATTCAGGTATTTTCTTTGCCCAGTCTGCTAATCGTGCTTGCAGAGGATCATCTTGGAGTAATGAATACAATACACTCTGATTAATCGCTGGGGGGCGCGGTTGAGGTTTAGCTGGGTTTGGGTGAGCGTGTCTAAGCTTGGCCTTATACAAGTTTGTAAACGCAGACACAATATTCCTGCAATCTCTCCAGTTTATCTGTGTTGCGCGTTGCAGATTAACCAAAGCAGTATAGGCTTCGGCTTCATTATTCTCCATAGTTTTAAATGCGTCAAACTTAGCTTTGTCAAGTATATAGAGTTTGGCATAGAGGATCTTTTTGTCGGGTTGTATTTTCGGGTCAGAGTTAAAAAATATATTTAATTCATCAACAGGATAATGCAACAACTCCGGCAACCGCTGGCGAAATAAGCGATCAGCATCCCGATTGTAAGGGTCTTCTTGAAGACTATTCCATATTTTTCGAACCGGGTGATCTGCTGACAAATTACTTATAATATGCTCAACAATGGGATAAGACAAAGAATTCGATTTAGGTTTCTCTTTTAATACAAGAGCTAAAGGATCAGGCTTAGCTGGCTTAAGTGCAGCCAATGCGGGGTCATAATCTAAAATGGATGCCATATGAAACCCATGCTTATTTTTCATATGACGTACTTTGAAACCTCTAGGCCAGTGCTGGCTATTTAACCCTGCAACACATTCGGGCGCACATATTAATTGCTGGAGCGCTGCCGGTGAAATGTGTGTCATGTATGTGTTTATCAGAGATTTAGTAGGTGGGTTACCATCTTTAGCATCTTGACCGGGAATATGACCAAACCAGTGATGCCAATAATTACGTACCTTTGATTTTGCTAAATACACTTCTGCTGGAAAAGGCGAATTATTTTGATCCGTCAACCTGCCATAAAACTCATCAAAGTTTCCTGTGGCAATCAAATCAGGTGGTATGTTGTCGCGCACTTCAGCTTGTTCCTGTTGTTCCTGTTCAGCTTCAACTTGATGCACATTCTGGACTTGGGCTTGCACTTCCTGTTGTTGGGCCACTGCTTGTTGTGCTTGTACATCTGCTTCAAATACTAATGAATCAAGGAATGCTTGTTTATTCGTCGGTTCCGGACGAGTGCGTTTAGGACGATCAAGAAGTGGCGATGCTTTTTCGTCAGCAAGTTTTTCTTCTTCCTGTTTGGGTTGGTTAATGGCACGATATTGATATGTAGAAATCAAGCGATCGATTGTGCGTTGATACATTGAAGATCGATGAGAAAGTGGCAAGGTAATCTCGGTCGTGCAGGGTGTGCTCTGTAATGCCTCAGCTATTATCTTGGCTTGTGCGTCAGTCATCTTTCCTTCAAGTCGTATCTTAGGCACAGAAGAATTGGAAAGCGACTGCATGAGTTGAGTGATCACAGCAGCAGTAGCATCGTCGCCAGAGGGAAGGTGAATAACTAATTCGTCTATGGGTACACTGCTTTTAGAATCAAAAAAAGCCTTTACTGCATCAGGCATGCAGGGTTGCAAAATAAGTACTGGAAGCGTCGTTTCTATTCCATGTAACTGTTGCGATAAGCTCCAAAAAAAGGCTTGATATGCTTCGTAGGAAAATGCTTCAATTGGAGATGGGGTATCCTTCTCTTCTTCAGCAGCAGGCACAACATCCGACAGCGCTGGAAAGGTAAGCTGCGTTATACCATAAGCACATTGATTCAGCTTATTGGTAATAATATCCCATGTTTCTCGTGGTATTGTCTCCCATTTATTTAGAGCTTCTGCATCAAGTTCATTAATCGCTTTTTCTAAACGCTGTTGTGAATGCGGCATGACGCTCACCCAATTCTAAGATGATATAGATTGAGTATAGACCTGTATAAATATTTATAAGTTCTTCAGTAAAATCAACGTATTAACAGCAATAACCGATGTGAGTTTATTTTTTTAATGCTTATGCAACAGACAGCGTAGGTTAAGATATCCCCGTCCCAGAAAAGGTCGCAGTAGATCCAGAAGGGCCTGTGACCGTACAAACAGAAGTCGTACCAGCTGTGATAGCCAGTGACGTAATAGTATAACTGGTAGGCAATGTGGCATTTAATAAAGCACTTGCCACAGCCGTACAATTGGCAACAGCAGTACCATTGGAAGAATTTTCTTTTCTGGCAGCATAATTAACAGTATTGGCAGCGGATAAGGCGCCTGCGACACCCTGCACCGCCGCTTTATTGGCATCGCCTGAGAGATTAATGAATTGAGGAATTGCAACGATTGCCAAAATGCCAAGGATGACAATAACAATCACTAATTCGACCAGTGTAAAGCCTTGTTGTTTGATGTATTCCATAACCCTTTAAGATATTCCGGTTCCAGGAAATGTCGCAGTGGATCCAGAAGGGCCTGTAACAGTGCAAACAGAAGTCGTGCCTGCTGTCACAGCTAGTGAGGTAATAGTATAGCTCGTTGGTAATGTTGCATTTAATAAAGTGCTGGCAACAGCAGTACAATTGGCAACAGCAACACCATTAGAAGAATTTTCTTTTCTGGAGGCATAGTTTACCGCATTTGCTGAAGCTAAGGCACCTGCTACCCCTTGTACGGCAGCTTTATTCGCATCACCTGAAAGATCAATAAATTGTGGAATAGCAACAATAGCTAAAATGCCCATAATGACAATGACAATGACTAATTCGATGAGCGTGAAACCGAGTTGTTGGGTACGCATATAGATTAACTCCCTTAATGATGAACTAATTTAACCATGTTCCATATTGGTAAATACACAGCAAGTGCCAGTAATAATACCATGATTGATATCGCAATTAATAGTATGGGTTCAATCATATCTGTTAATTTTTTTAAATCATAATCGACTTCACGCTGGTAATAAGAGGCAATCTCATTCAACATAGGGCCTAATTCACCCGTTTCACCTGCCACTGATAGCATTTGTAACTCGATAGAGGTAAATAATTGACAGGTATAAGCTGCTTGAATAATGCTATTACCATGCTGAATAGACTCTTGCATCATCAAAATTTCTTGGCGAGCATATACATTATTAAGGGATTGAGCCACTAACGAAAGACCGTCTACAATCGGAATACCCGAATGCGCTACAATAGCAAAAGTTTGGGCAAAATTAAGCAAAATGATTCGTTTTAATAAAATACCGATTACGGGTAATTTTAATTGGTATTTGTGCCATACTAACTTCCCTTGTGAAGTATTTAGATAACGAGATAGGGCTCCTACAGTAAGCGCTATAAAAATCAAGATCATTAACCAATGTACGATAAAAAAATTGGAAATGTTGATTAATATACTTGTCATCGCAGGTAAAGGGATATGCGCACGCATGTACATTTTTGCAAAGACGGGGATAACAAAAATATTAATAATGATCATTCCTATGATGATCGCTGTTATGACAAATAAGGGGTAACGCATAGACGTTTTTGCACGTTTAATCGTATCGCCTTCTAGCTCTAAATAATTGGTTAATTGCAAAAACACTTCGTCTAAACGACCCGTATTCTCCCCTACTCGCACCATACCCACCATTAAGGGCGTAAAAAAATCAGGGTAACGCTGCATTGCAATACCTAAACTTTGTCCAGATGCTAGGTTTTCAGCAACACCCCGCAACGCTTGCGCGAATGCTTTGCTACGGGAATTATCTGCCAAGTGATTAATGGCATTCATAATAGGAACACCGGCTTTCAGTAAGGTATACATTTGCCGAGTAAACAAGCTCAATTCATTATTAGCCACTTTTTGGCGGCTCAGCTTATTTGAAAGGTTTTGCCAAAAAGAACCTCGTTCTTGCTTTAGGGTAATATGAATGGGTGTAATACTATCTTTGAGTAACTGTGTGCTAAGCATATCAGCAGATGTCGCTGTGCCTTCGCCCGAGATAAGTTTCCCTCTTACATCACGACCTTGGTATTCAAAAATGGGCATAGGTAATCAGCACCTTAGGAAATACTTTGTTCTACACTTTCAGTCTGTACATCCCCAATGATACGCATGACTTCACTCAGAGTGGTCACACCAGATGTGACTAACTCAAGCCCACTTAACACAAGCGGCTGAAAATTGATGTCATTTTTAACGATGCGGGTAAAATTCAACATATCTTTCATGCGCAGTGCATTGGCCAATGCCGCATTTAATTCAAGTAATTCAAAAAGAGCGACTTGACCTTGGAATCCTGTTTGATGGCAATAAGCGCATCCCGCGCCTTGCTTAAAAATCATGCCAGCGTGCATAGAACCTACTACAGATAATAGCCACATTTCTTCTTGTGCCGTAATCTGATAATTGGTAGTACAATTGCGACAGATGCGCCTGACAAGTCGCTGCGCAATGATAGCGCGCAAAACGCTAGCAATAAGATATCCTTCGATCCCCATATCTAACAAGCGCACCACACTGCTGGTAGCATCATTCGTATGCAATGTTGAAAAAACAAAATGTCCTGTCATTGCAGCACGTATCGCAATCTCAGCTGTTTCATGGTCACGCAATTCACCTACCATGAGGATATCGGGATCCTGACGCAATGAAGCACGTAATACGCTTGCAAATGTGAGATCAATTTTAGGCTGGACTTGTACTTGGGTGATGCGTGGTAGACGATATTCGACGGGATCTTCTACTGTAATAATCTTAGTATCTTCATTGTTGAGTTCATTTAGTATGCCATACAATGTGGTTGTCTTGCCACTGCCAGTAGGCCCGGTCATCAATAACAACCCGTTTGGCTGGGTAATGATTTTACGTAATTTAATTAAAATATCTTTAGGAATGCCAACTTTATCAAGGCTCAATAAATCAGCAGATTGATTGAGCAAACGCATGACAACAGATTCTCCAAATAGCGTGGGTAAAGTGGACAAACGCACATCAAAATTTTTATCTCTGATTTTAATGCTAAAACGACCATCTTGTGGAATACGTTTTTCTGCTATATTCAAATGGGCCATTAATTTAAGGCGTAAAGCAAGCGCATCTGCCACATTTTTTTCTTTTAATACTTGCTCATGCAATATTCCATCCACACGATGCCGAATGCGTAACATATTTTCCCCTGGCTCTATGTGGATATCGGATGCATTGACTTGTATCGCATCTTCAAATACAGTCTGTAATAATCTTGCGACAGGTGTTTCAGTAGAAGAAGCGCTATTTGTTAATTGCGCAATATCATATTCCGTCTCTTGCATTTGTATGGATAGTGTTTCTGCTAAACTCGAAATTTGCGCTGAATGGCGATATGCCACATCAATGATTTTTTGCAAATCTTCTTCACAGATTAGAGCAAGATGTATAGGTTGCTTTAATTGTTGTGAAATCTCATCATAAGCCAAGACATCCTGCGGATCTGTCATACCCACCATCAAACCTTTTTCATCTTTGGTCAAGACAAGACAATGAAATCGACGTGCATAGGATTCTGGTAGCAAACTAACAAATTCGGGATTAAAAGAGTAATATTTCAAATCGACATAAGGGATATTCAACTGGTTAGAAAGTGTCTTTAAAAAAATGTCTTCTTTGATAAAACCCATCTCAACTAATATGTTCCCCAGTTTTTTTCCAGTTCCCATTTGTTCGTGTATAGCGGCATCAAGCTGTTCTTGAGTGATGAGCTTATTTTCCAATAAAGTTTTTCCCATTTGAATTTTTTTGATACTAGCCATAATATTATTACCTCATCTCATCTAAGTGATGCACGCGCGTTTCTGCATAGATTTTTAATTCTGGACTTAAATGATCGTTATTGCTTGCTTTAAGGTAGGCTTCTATTGCTAATGTACTCTTACCCATACTCTCTAGTGCAACACCTAACCCCATCCACCAAGTCGCATTATTGGGTTGCAACGATAATAATTGTTCATATAGCTTTTCTGCGAATGCAGGTTGCCCCTCACGTTGGTAAAGTGCTGCAATGAATGCGTGGTACATTGGATCCGTCGTCAATGCAGGGGGAGCCAATTGTAATAAATAAAGCGCTTGCTTGATTTTGCCTTCATTCACTAACATTTTTGCTTTCAATTCGACGTAAGCAGGATAAAAAGGTCGTTGTTGCAAACCCACTTTAATGACTTGCTGTGCTTTAATAGGACTACCTTGAGCAATGAATAAGGAAGCCAATGACTCTCGTGCGGGTGCATATTCTGGGTCTCTTGCCAAAATATCGGTTAAAATGGCTATTGCCTCATGGCTATGACCTTGAGTGGATAGCTGCAATGCTTCTTGGTATTTATCATTGATTGAAACATCCGTTCGTAATTTAATGATGGAGCCAGTTTGCTCCTCAACCATGGTATTTTTGGGTATCAAATTTGCTTGCGAAGCAGTGGAAGCGTGACTAATCAAATCAAGTTGTAGTTCGGGAAATTGACCCGTTTCGTTTAATTCTAGATGAGACAGTTCAGCGCCTGCTTTTAGTGACAATAATATTTGTAAATCGCCATTGCGGTGATTAATCATTTGTATATCTTGAATAGCACTGTTCATCGTTTTAATAGGAGGGAGACTTGCCACTAATCGTGCATTTTCGAGTGTGATAATTAATTGATTTTTTTGATTCATGCTAACCCGATATAACACATTTTGGCTTAACAATAATCGCAAAAATGTTTTTTCTTCTTTTAACTGCATGGTAATGGCAGTGAGTATAGCGGGTGTTAAATGTAATGGGGGCACTATTGAACTAGTCGTAAGCGTATTAGATGTACTAATCTGTGGCTGAATAGAAGCACTGACTGTTGAATGCGTTAGAACAGAAACGGGATGATGTGCAAATAGTATTTTTTGACCTATCAAAGCAAGCATTAACCCTATCAAAGAAATTGCCACGATCAATCCAATTTTTTTTGATGCTGTTCGGTAGTGAGAAAACACAGTCACTGGTATACCCGGGATAATCGCTTCTTGACCCATCGATGAATGCGTACGCTTTTCCAAATCTTTTAGCATTTGATTAATTAAGCTCATCAAATGATTCCCTTGCAGCAATAAAATAAAATAATTGAAATAATCAAAGCAGATAATCCAGTTATTAATAAGGTGTATTTTTTATGACGACTCGCAAAGCCAGTATCACTATCACGAACAGCTAATTTCATCATTTGAGGTGTGACCATAGATTCGCCACTGCCATAAGCAAGCAAAAGTGATTTATGACATAAGATATTAATGACACGTGGTACACCTCTGCTTGCTCTATACAAAATTTTCCGTGCTTTTTTTGCAAATAAAGTGCCTGATTGGTAGCCTGCGATGGCTAAACGATAAAATAAATAGGTGTCCATATCTTCAGGACTCAATAGAGGCAAATAATAAGAAAAAGTAATACGCTGTTTCAATTGACGAAGATTAGGTTTATTTAAATGTTGGTCTAGTTCTGGCTGCCCAAATAAGACCACTTGCAGCAATTTATTTTTTCCTGTTTCTAAATTCGTCAATAGACGCACTGCTTCTAAACTATCGAGTGGTAATGCTTGTGCTTCATCAATGACAATGACCACACGTTTACCCGCATGGTGCAATTCTAAAAGCTTATTATTTAATAAGGTCAATAATTCATGTTGATCTTTTAATGCCGTTAATTCAACGCCTAACTCGCGTGCTAATGCCGTGCGTAATTCCTGTGGATTTAGATCAGGATTAGGGATATAAGCCGTGACATAGTCCTGATTTAAGCTATCTAATAATTTACGGCAAAGTAACGTTTTTCCTAAACCCACTTCCCCTATAATTTTAATGAATCCTTCACCGCTGCGTAAACTGAACAATAATACATTCAATGCCTCTTGGTGTCCTTTTAATTGACAAAAGAAATCGATATTAGGTGTTAACCCAAAAGGTAATTCGTTAAATTTGAAGTGTTCCAGATACATTGTATGCTTACCTCCAAGCGTTCCATAACGCTGTCATCCTGAACGTTCTGCCTCATTCCCAAATACTTGCGGCAAACTACCTGAATGAAAACCGCGATTCATATTTTGAAAAACATGATCTGTTTCTTCCAAATACTTATGTTCTCTTGGCCTATCAACAATAATAGGCCTCAATAAAAGCACCAATTCTGTTTTCTTAGAAATTTGCTGTGTACGACGGAAAAAAGGGCCAATACCGGGTAATTTAGATAGCACAGGAACAGCCGCAATTTCTTCTGTCATGGTATTTTGCATGAGTCCACCAATAACCACTGTTTGGCCATTTTTGGCTCGTACAATATTATCGGATTCCCGAATAGTGCTCAGTGCTAATGGCAGAGTAAATGTATTACTGGCAGCGGTTCCTGTTCCACCATTCCCCAGCACAATATTTTTAGTTTGATCAACCACTAAGCTAACGGAAGGATGGATATGCAAAATAATACTATTATCATTGCTAATTTGGGGTGTAACGTCTAAGGTAACACCCGAAAAGAAAGGTGTTAAATTGACTGATTGCGATGGCACAGTCGCTGAACCAGTCACGATATTATTAGTTGAAACGCCGGTTACAAAAAATTCATCTTGCCCTACTTTGATGATGGCTTTCTGGTTGTTAATAGTGGAAATACGTGGGCTAGAAAGAACTTGTACATTTCCTTGTGTTTGCAATAAATTAATTAATGCCCCAAAATTACCATTGATATTAAGGGTAAATATAGCATTGTTATTACCCGTGCTAACACCATTAGCGACCACCAATGTATCTAAAGGTTGGATATTGGTATTAGGAAATGCCGTGGCATTACTTGTTTGACCGATACCACCATTACCAAATGCCACTTTCCCCAGTAAATTCCAATCAATTCCTGCTTGAAACTGATCACTTAAATCGATTTCAAGGATTTTTGCATCGATAATCACTTGGCGCGTCAAACTGGATTGAATACGATCTAAGTAACGCGCTACCTGCTGTAATTCAGGCGGAAAGGCATGCACAATGACTACGCCTGCTTGTGCATTCACCACAACAGAATGACCTGCTTGATTACCTATAATTTGTTTGAGTGTTGATTCTAAATCATGCCAAAAATTCGTCTCAGATGTCGTATCAATGCTACTGCCTGAAGGTGCTGATTGCGGAGAAGAGAATCCAGGTTGTGGCGTGGGAGTTGTACCTGTTGTGGTCGTTGTGCCTGTGCTAAAACCACTCACTGAGTCACTGATTTGACCCGATTTCACTTGTGTTAATGAAGAGCCTTTACGTTTAATATCCAAATAATTGACGGTATAGATCCGTGTTTCTAATTCTTGTGGTAGCACTTCATAACCATAGGAAGTCCTACGAAATTGATAACCATATACATCACGTACCGCTTCTAGTGTTTCTGGAATAGTCACATTTTTTAAATCGAGCGAAATAGTTCCTGTGACATCAGGATTGACCACAATATTGTAAGACGTCCCATCGACCAAACTCATAAAAAATGCTTTGGCTTGAATTTTATCAGCAGCGACATCGAATCGACGCATCGGTGGATGAGCAGCACTCGGTGTGGCAACTGACGGTAGTAATGCATTACTTACAGAAGCAGGAATGGGAAGAGGTTTTTTAGTCACTGTTTGATTGCTAGCAACCGCTTTTTGCAAATCTGCCTGCATTTGATCGCCAACAGTACCGTGCTTGGGATGTATGGTTTTTGTAGCGCACGCAGCCATCATGATGATGGCGATTGCGAATAAAATAAATCTAACTACATTTTTCCATCCTTGCATCGCGGGTATTCCCATGTTACATATTATTTTTTGCTGCCTGTTTTACTGAGTTATCTAAAAGAAACAGCGTTATAATACCACTTGGCCCTGATAATCGCACGTTATTTGGTTCAATTGCAATGATAGTGTTGCTGCCTATTTTGTCACCCATTGTAAGCGATAAGCCGTTGATGACTACAACTTTACGCTGAAGTGACACGAGCGTTAAACTTAACTCCATATGGCTAGTATCCACTGCAGCAGCTTGGTTCGCTGTATATTTTGCTGGTTGCGTTGGGTCGCGCAGTTCAGCGTATACACTTTGTAAGCTTAATAATAATAAACTACTCAGCATTACTTTATTCATGATTTGCTCTGTTGTGTAAATACGTGCAACTTAAGAATGATATCCGCTTTAGGATACGTTAACACACGATATTGCAAGCTATCCCAATACACAGGCCATGGCATCTTCTCTAGGCGCGATAGATATTGAACAGTACTAAAATAATCGGCTTGAAATTCTACTTCTAACGCGTGTTGATAAGTCTCTACAGGCACTGTATTTACCAAATCTGTTTTATCGACATTGTCTGGCATCCAAGTCTGCACAGGTAAATCGTGTATGCTAATGAGAGTAATATTACTATCTATATCTTCTTGCTGAGTCAGGATATCTTTTTTCAATTTTACCCAATCATCTGCTGAAATGGATAGCAAGTGAATTTTAGCCAAGCGCTGCTGTATGTTCTTTATCTTTTCAGATAATTGCTTTTGCTCTTCAAGGGCTTTAGCAATAGATTCTTTTTTGATGGCCTGATGCGTTGCATCAATTTTCTGTTGAATCTCTGTTGGTTGTGCTTGTAATGCCTGAATTTGATCTTGTAATGTTCTTTTTTTTGTCTGCAATGGGTTTATGAATAGAAAAAACCAGATAAAGTAAATAATGACCAGGCTGCATAAAAAAAAGAACCTGCGCTTTTTAGGATCTTTGATTTGTTTTGTCCATTGTTCCCAAAAAAGAATTATTTTTGCCATAATCAAGTCTCTTGGTTGGCCGATATTTCAAAATGGGGAGGAGCTGGTTGTTCAATCACATTTTGTACTTCAAATTTCATAGGTGAAAAAGCAGCTTGCTTATCTAATTCCATTAATCGTTTTTCTATCAAAATAGTCTGTAAGGCAAACCCTTTTAAGTTGATTCTTTGTTCAAGGTTATTAAAAATAATTTCCGTTAACCAAACACCTGGAATGTTTGTATCAGCAAGACCTAATAAATAACCCGAAAAATTCTTTCTATAGGTTAAAGAATTTAGTACGTTAACCTTAGTTTCAGCAGTTTGTCTTAATGCATGGATAGCATCTTTTAAAGCAGCTGCATCACTCATGGGTAGTTTATCTAACTCTTGCTGCAATTGACTTACCTTGCTATAAAGTGCGTTATACTGGATTTCTAAGTGTTTTGTTTGTCGAAAATCAATACTATAAATGATAATCAATAATAAAAAAACAATACCATAAACGGATAATGCTGTTCGACGAGTCAGCTCAAAATTAGATTTTTTAGATAATAAAGGATAGAGATTAATTTGTTGTTGCATGGCGGTTCTCATATTCTTTTCTAAATAATTCGCCAATAATTGGCAGGTACTTGCCTTGTTGTTCAATATTGATTTCTTGCTTAGCTAATAGTTTGCCATCCAGCGTTAACCATTGAACAGGTAGTGCCAAAGATTGTGATAATTCATCAATCGCTTCCTGCGAAATGAATCTGGTTGAAGCCAACGTAATTTGGGTGGGAGCAGGTTCTCGCCATTGATTTTGGTAATAGTCAAAGGAACGCTGTATTTCAACAGCTAATTGTTCAACGTGCTCTGTCTTTTTTTCTTCTTCTCCCCAGCCAAATTCCAAATTACGAATAAAATATAATTTCTTTTGATAAGTAATTAATAAATAAGTCATTGTTTCTTGTATATAAATTAAAGCATGGCTTTGATTTTCTTGCTCAAATAGAGCCATCATGTTACGCAATGCCAGTTCTGGGATGTCAATAGTAGATAGGTTTAAACCGGCCTCTTGAATGTCTTGACTTGTTTTTTGTAAATAACTCGCTTGCGAAGCAACGACGACCATTTTATTATTTTTTGGATTGAGTTTGCTTGATGGTATTTCAAATCGGTCAATTACTACATCGTCTATAGAAAAACGTAATAAATCCTTTATTTTCCAGCGAATCGCCGCTTGAAATTCATTTTTTGCAACAGGTAGAACATCCATTTGCAATAATTGGTAATCCTGTGGCGCCAATACCCAAGTGCAGTTGGTATTTTTTAATCGGTACTGTTTAACGATAGAAGAAAGCCTGTCTTTTAATCCTTCTTTTCTGTCATAAGGGTAGGAAGCACAAAACTCAAGTACGAGCTTATCTCCCGATTGGCGGGTATAAACTAAGAAAAATTCTTGTGGCGTAACAGTAATACAACATTGCCCCGCTGGTGCTGATTGCAAAAGTAGGTTACGCCATTTTTTACGACATTCGCCTATCATCCGTTCAAGCACAACTTTCCTTCCTGTTTAGATCATCGATGTGTATAGTATTCTCTATTAAAAAATTTATTTTTGCTATTAAAATCACGTGGGGGCGACCGGCGGTCACCTCTACGTGGTAATAGCTCAATCCTTGTCATTGCGAGCGAAGCGAAGCAACCCAGGCTTTTGAGAACTGATTAGAATACTCGGAAGCAGCGTTGAAAAGCCTAGGTTGCTTCGCTTTGCTCGCAATGACAGCGAGTTGTTACCCTACATGGACATTTAATTTGCGCAACACACAAGGATTCAGTTTAATCGAGTTCATCATGGTGATGATTGTCATGGCAATACTCGCTATCGTACCCTTTTTTAACTGGCCCGCCGCCAGCATCAGCTTGGATGGGCAAGCGCAACAACTGGCAAATGATATTCGTTATACGCAGTCTTTAGCAATGACACAAGCAGAGCGTTACAGGATAGTTATCACAACAGGCACAAGCAGTTACCAAATCTTAAATAGTACTGGCACCGCTATTCGTTTTGCTTCGGGAAATACTTCTGTCACACTAAGTACAGGTATTTCATTTGGTACATTAACTAATTTGCCTAGTAATTTGATTGCATTCGATGGTGAAGGCACGCCTTATACTAACACAAGCATCCCTGGAACTGCGCTCTCAGCCAATGCCACTATACCACTGCAATCCAGTGGCAGCACCAAAACAGTGGTGATTACCCCACTGACTGGCAAGGTGAATGTACAATGAAAAAACAAAATGGATTTACTTTAATTGAATTAGTCATGTTTATTGTCATCACCAGCCTGTTGGCAACAGCTGTTTTATTATCCTTTGTCACTGCAATGAATAAAACACCCGCTATTTTACAAAATACGATAGCGATGCAATCTGCCAAACAGTGTATGGAATGGTTTATAGGTCAACGACGTATGAATGGATATAGTAGTATTACTTGCAATTCTGTTGTACCTGCTTTTTGTACTACGCCGACGGGTTATACTCTCACATCTTCTTGCAGCCCCACAACAATTGGCAGTGATAGTAATTATGAAACGATTACAATCACTGTTAGCGGCTTAGGGGATGCAGCGTTAAGTTTTTTAATGGCGAATTATTAACTATGCAAAAACAATATGGATTTTCACTGATTGAATTAGTTATTGTCATGGTTATTCTCGCTGTGGTTGCCGGGATGTCTGCTTTGCTCTTATCACAAGGATTCAACGCGTTCTTTAGCAGTGAAAATATTTTAGATGCGAATTGGCAAGGGCAATTGGCTATGCAGCGTATGGTACGCGATATTCAAATGATCCGCTCACCAGCCGATATTAGCACTGCGACGGCCACTCAACTGACTTTTACAGATATTAATAACAATAGTATTTCTTATGCGCTGAGTGGATCCAATTTAAATTTGACTAAAAATGCAAGCACGCAAACACTGGCTATCGGTGTGAACAATTTAACATTCACCTATTACGATATAAATGGGTCTACCCCGCCTGCAAGCACTACCCTCACCCGTTATATCAAAATTGCATTAACGATTACCCAAAATAATACAAATTATACATTGACCACTGCTATTTATCCGAGGAATTTCTCATGAATACCTTGAACAACCAGCAAGGTTATCTGACGATGGTAACAGTCGTATTAATTGTAGTGATGAGCTTTATTGCAGTTGCAATAGCCTATGTATTTTCTAATAATGCATTTTCAACCAGCAATTTTCAAGCAGCTAATCGTGCTTTATACCTTGCAGATTCAGGATTCGAACAAGCTACACGTGCCCTATTTCTGCCGGACATCACAAATCGTAGTACATGTGCAGGGCTGAGTATAACTAATTCCACTGTTGGTAGCGGTACTTACACGGTGACAGGCGCAGGGCCTTTTGCTAGCCCTGCGACACCGACGACACTCAATGGTGCATTAACAAGCACTGCTACTACGATTACAGTAGTGAGTACAGCAGGTTATCAATCAGTCGGTCGCATCATGTTGGATCGAGAATTAATAAATTACACTGCGGTTGATGCAACACATTTTCTTAATGCAACACGTGGTGTTGATAGTAGCACAGCAGTAGCCCATGCTTCTGGTACTGCTGTAGGGCAATATCAATGTAATTTATCTTCTTCGGGTGGTGTACCTACTTTAACACTGCCTAACCCGGGCGATCCAGGAGGTATACGGCAACTCACCGAAAATATTCAATTGCAAGAAGCTTGGACAGTAGGTAACGCTCCTTCAAGCAACCCTGTCATTGCACGATTTAATGAAGCTACGTGGTCTAATTTTTCTAATAGCTTGCCAAGCTCGGCTCTTAATAGCATTGTGATGCTTTCTTATAGCGATGGATGGGCGGTCGGTAACACTCAAAATTCTGCTGCATTCATTACCCATTGGAATGGTTCAAATTGGACGCTGATGGCACTCTCGGGTATCCCTGGTGTTAACTTAAATGGTATTTCATGTACGAGTAGCAATAACTGTTATGCAGTGGGGAACAGGAATAGCGGAGGGCCCGTGATATTACAATGGAATGGATCGACGTGGACACAAGCTACTGTGAATAATAGTGCAAACCAAAATTTAAATGGTGTCTATTGCGATGCCAGCAATGATTGTTGGGCAGTTGGCGCTTCAACCGGCGGCGCACGCTTTTATCAATGGAATGGCTCAACGTGGAACGGCGTCACTAATTCACTTTCAGCGTATCCTTTTTTTGGTGTTTTTTGTAATACGAGTACCGACTGTTGGGCAGTGGGTTCGACGAATACATTTGCACGTAAAAATGGTGCAACATGGTCTGACTTTACAACAAGCTTACCTAATGTAAACTACCGCGGTGTATATTGTAATACTCCTAGTGATTGCTGGGTCGTTGCTGATAACTCAAGCGGAGCAGTGTACGGACATTGGGATGGTTCTAGCTGGACGCGTTTTGGGCCTTATGCAAGCGTCCCAAACACACCTTTATACAGCATCATGTGTGCAAATACGAATGATTGTTGGGCAGTGGGCAATGCGCTTAGCGGTGAAGTGATTACACATTGGGATGGCAGTGCATGGAGTTTAATTGGCCCATCTGCTAGTATACCGAATACTAATTTAAATGGCGTGTATGTGATTAGTCCTAACACACAACCGTGGAGTAATTGGGTGGAGAGTTTTTAGAAGCGAGGATGGCATGAAGAAACTGTTAAGAGCTTACCAAAACTCCCTTTTTTTATTGGCATTTTATATTCTCCTCGCCACCGCCCTCCTCGCCCCTATCGCTACGGATCAAGCCATTCCCGCATTGGTAGATTATACAAATCACATCGTTTACGTTATCGAAGCAAAACTGGCATTTGCTGAAGGTCAATTTCCTCTGCGTGTTGCACCGTTAGAACTTTCTAGCTGGCGTTATCCTTATTACCAATTTTATTCACCAACCACTTATACATTGACAGGCTTAATTTACCAATGGATCACGCCCAATAACCCAATGACTGCCGTCAAAATAATCATGGAATTGGGACTTATTTTAGGCGGATTTTATATGCAGCGCCTGGCTTATTGGCTTGTTAAATCACGACCCGCCGCTATTTTAGCTAGCATTGTTTATCTGACAGCGCCTTATTATATTGTGACTATCACTGGTTTTGGTAACTTATGCGAAACACTAGCGCTAGGTCTAGTACCTGCCGTTTTGTATTACTCTATACAACGCTATTTACATCCCAAAGATAATAAAACATTATTGCAGACAGGATTGGTATGGTATCTCTTAATCACAATCCATCTTATTACATTTGCTTATACCACATTATTTTTATCTATTTTATTATTATTGATGACGTTGAAAAATCGACAACACTGGAAAAATTTATTCGCCAGTGGTATTGGATTAGCGTTAGGCTGTTTACTTGCTATGTGGTTTTTAGCTCCTGTTGCTTTGTTACATCATTATCTTCTCATGGAACAAACGGTAAGTAATGCAGCATTATTCAAATCATCCAGCCCCTCCATTTCCACTTTGCTCTTCCCCGGTCATTTGCAATTTCAAGGTCAGCTGGGTCATCATCAAGTGGCTATTGGTTTGCCTATTATATTTGCAGCAAGTGTTTGTTTTTTCGCATTTATCCATAACGCTCGTTTACGCAACACGCGTGCTAACGATTGGTTACTGCCTTTGTTGATTGTATTCTCATTGGCTTTTTTATTAATATGGTCGCCCATTTCTATTTGGCAATACTTACCCTCTTTCTTTTTGATAGGACAATACGCTTGGCGTCTCTTGG
>Ga0206868_10102_pt1 | contig 25686 bp, 19 predicted proteins | sample Alteio_BWOrgCont_38_FD_152901 | JGI IMG/M metagenome (GOLD analysis project Ga0206868, IMG submission 152901) | Enriched cells from forest soil in Barre Woods Harvard Forest LTER site, Petersham, Massachusetts, United States -... | ecosystem: Environmental > Terrestrial > Soil > Temperate forest >... | reverse complement strand
AGGTTACGCGTTGCGATCTCTCTACGTTCAATCTCGCGATTCTGGATTTTGAGATGCCGGAACTGAACGGTCGAGAACTCTTACTGCGTATTCGAGCGATGGGGGCCAGATTCCCAATCGTCTTGCTCACGGGATGCCTGGGGGATCTTTCGCACGAAGATTGCGTCTTGTTTGCGCGGTGTATAGACAAGAGCATGCCCATTCATTACCTGCTCGACACGATCGCGGAATTTCTGGATCCAAACCAGGGCCCCGATTATGGCTCGTGACAGAGACACATTTCGTGGCACTGAGTCGCGAAGCCGTTTCAAGCCGGCTGCTCGCGTTGTCGGCTCAGTACGGGAAAAATGCCAAGGCTTGTCCATATCGGACGCGCGGAACTCCGTCGGCCTCTCCAAAGCAATGCAACTTGTGCCTTCAACGCGGCATAAAGTCTGGTGCGAGCGGCAAAGTGAAATGAAATGTTGCTCCTTTCCCAGAGTTGGCAGATGCCCACACACGTCCTCCGTGCGACTCAATAATCGAACGACTGATCGCCAACCCCATGCCGCTGCCTTCTGGTTTCGTGGTAAAGAATGCCTCGAAAATGTGATCTGCTTTGTCGGCGGGCAATCCGACACCTGTATCACTGACCGAGATCTGGACTTGGACGTCCTGCGGAAGTTGCGCTTTGATCGTAAGTACTCCGCCTGTGTTCTCCATCGCTTGGATTCCATTGAGCATAAGGTTCATTAGCACTTGCTGGAGCTGCACACGATCTGCCATGACTTTCGGGAGCCCGTCGGCAACGTACGTAACGACATTTACGGAATGCCGATGCGCCTCGTTGTGCAAGATAAGCAACATCTCTCCGATCAGCTCGTTTACGTCAACTGAATCCATTTGTGAAGAACCCTTCCTGTATAGCGAGCGAACACGGTCAATGATGTGGGCTGCACGCCCGGCGTCCTTAACCATTTCCAAAGCAGCTTCGCGCGCCTCGAGGACATCCGGCTGATCGCGATCAAGGAATCGCGCGCATGCTTCAGCATTCGTTACCGCAGCGCCAATTGGCTGCTTGATCTCGTGCGCCAGCGAGGCGGTGAGTTCACCCATTGTGCTTACGCGATTTACATGAGCAAGATCCGCTTGTAGCTGCTCGACACGTTTGCGATCTTCGATGTCGTTTATTACTCCGTACCATTTAACGATTTTTCCTCGTTTGTCGCGCACGGGCACGGCGCGCGTCTGGAACCAGCGGTAATCTCCGTCCGCGCTACGAAGTATTCGCGCCTCATACTCCAGCGTATTGCCGGAGGCCTGAGCCTCCTGCCATGTTGTTAGAGCACGGCTAAGATCGTTGGGATGAACTGCATCCTGCCAACCCCAACCTAAGGCATGTTTCTCCGTCAGCCCTGTATATTCCACCCAGCGGCTGTTTACGAATGTGCGTTGACCGTCCGATCGAGCAATGAACGCCAGGGCAGGCATGGTCTCAACCGCTTCCCGAAACTTTTGCTCTTCGCTCCTCAGTTGCCGTACCCGCACTTGGTAAGCCACCCAGAGTAGCGCCAGGAAAGCGGCAGCCCACAGTGCGCGGAACCAGTTCGTCTGGTAATAGGCCGGCGCGATAGAGAAATCCAAGACTGCGCCTGCCTCGTTCCACACGCCGCTGTTGTTGCAGGCTGCCACTCGGAAGCGGTAGTGACGCGGAGGAAGATTGGTGTAAGAGGCTTGCCGCCGATTCCCCACGTCGTGCCAATCACGATCCAGGCCTTCGAGCTTGTAACGAAAGCGAACTTTCTCCTGCGCCACAAAACTCAACGCAGTGTAGTCAATTTCTAGGTCTCGAATAAGCGGCGGTAATGGCAGATGTCCCGTCCTATCTGAACCGGTATCGAATGTCTTTCCATCAGCGATGATTTGCTCCACATGCACCGGTGGAGAAACCAAATTCATCTTCGTGTGAGTTGGATCGAACATCTGAAGCACTGAATTGTTAGCGAACCAGAGCTTGCCATCAGGGGATCGGGAAGCCTGCGGTAAGAACGGGGCTTCCCCCGGTCGAACTCCATCGGACTGATCGATAACATTGACTTTCAACGCGAGTGATGGGTGTCCCCACCAGTGTTGTATGTCCGTGCGGTTAATCTCGACCAGGCCACATCCCGAGTACAACCAATAGTTGTTCTGGTCGGGAACGATGGACAAAATGTCGCTGCAGGGAAGCCCGTTCTGCGCCGTCATCGTTTGCAGTGTTCCGTCTTTCCAACCGATTAGTCCGCCTGCAGTAGCGCCTAGAACTGAACCATCGGCATTTACGATCACCTGCCTGACCGGCAGATTTTTGGCCTGATCGAATGAGAAGGTTTCGGTATTACCGTTGCGAAACCGTGCAAGGCCCCCATTCCTAAGACCTAGCCAAATACCGGCACGCTGGTCAGCCGCCAATGCACGAGCGGCCGGAATATGGGGCGGCAGTATTTCCTCAACGACTCGGAAAGCTCGAATGCGAACGAGTTTCCAAGAAGGAGCAATCGTCACTGCCCAAATATTGCCTTCTCCATCTTCCGTAATTCCAGCAACGGTTCCGACATGGCTGCCATCTGCCCGCCTGATCTCGATGACACGCCCGTCTTGGTAAATCCAGAGCCTATCGTCGACACCTACCCATAGCCTTCGGTCGCGATCTTCGAATAAAGATGTGACTTGATTCCCGGGGAGGCCTTGGCCCGTTCGAATTGAAGATACCGTTCCGCCACGAATTGCATCGAGCCCTCCTGGGTTCCCTACCCATACGGTGCCGTCGTGCGCGGCGAGAACGGAAACCACGTTATCTGCACTCAAACCTTCTTCCATCGAAAAGCTAACCACCGGAATGTCCCGAAAACAGTCAATTCCTTGCGAGGTTGCCGCCCAGATATTGCCTTCGCGGTCCTGATAAAACTGGTTAATCGTGTTGCTCGAAAGGCCGTCTGCGCTGCTGAAGTGATCCGCTCTGCTGCCGCGAATCCGGTATATTCCTCGATCCCATGTTCCGACCCAGAGAGCGCCATCACGATCCATAAAAAGAGACGAAATTTGTAGTTTGCTTCCGTCCAAACCAGGTTGGCGGAAGGGCTTCCAAGAACCTTGCACAAAACGTTCCAGTCCCACTCCGCGTCCGCCATGATCAATTCCCACCCACAGCGATCCATCCGAAGCGGGGACGGTACTTTCAACGCCATCGAAGCCTGTGTTTGGCTCTAGATATTTGTTGGGATACATACTGAGTGATCCATCATGCCAGCGCCACAGCCCAGTACTGGACCCCATCCAGAGGTCTCCTGAAGGGTCCTCCACCAGAGCGTTGCAACAGCCGCCGCTCGAGCTTTCGTCAGGAACGCGATAGCACTGCAGTTTTGCGCCGGAGATTTGACAGAGAGCACCTTCGGCGGCTTCGGGAAGGCGTGTGCGCGTAACCCAGATTGTGCCGAGGTGATCTTCTAAAATCGAGCTTACGATGCCGTACTCCTTGAGGTAGGTAACTAAATTCTGCTGCGTCCAATGGCTCAAGCCCGCATCTGTTCCAATCCATAGACTCCCGTCACGCGCCGCCAATAGAGCTCTAACGTTATGGGAGGGCAACTGACTGCCGGCGGGCGGTTCCCAAGGGATCAGACGTACACCATCGAACCGCATTAATCCTGCCGCCGTTCCGATCCATATGTAACCATCTGACGTCTGGGTCATGACATTCGGCTGGCCACGTAGTAACCCATCCTGCATCCTCCACGCATTGTGCCGATATTGTGAGATGTGACTTGTGGGATCGAGAGCAATGCCAACTAAGGAATGAAAGCAAACGACTACCAACAAGATGATGGCCCGGCACATGAAGAGTATTCCTCGATTGCTAGCCGGAACAAAAGTGCTCGCAGCGAGAGTATGCAATCTTGATGGACTAGACTCGCACGTATCCCCGTCGATCCCGCATGGAGGAGGCGGGACGGATCGGTGATGCGAGGGAGACTCCGCGTCGACATATCGATACACGCTTTGAACCTGCTTCCTGATCTGAGACTTCAATATGAGCATGGGAAGCTATTGCAGTGTGGAGAATGCCCCCGCGGACTCGAGCGCTTCGGACGGAACCTTTACCCGACGGGTAGGACCGGGGCGAGAAATACCAAGCTTTTTCATTTTGTAAAACAATGTGGTGCGCTTGAGTCCTAGTTTGGCTGCCGCCCCTTCCGGGCCGCCGATCATCCAGTTGGCCGCTTCCAGTGCCTGCAAAATCAGGGCTCGGTCAACTTCTTTTAGCGCCGGGGATCTCGACGTTACGGTTACCGTTTCGACATGGTTCGACGGGAGGGGATTCGGAAGCACATTATCATAGGAAAGGATCACTGCGCGCTGAATCAGGTTCTGCAGCTCACGCACATTGCCAGGCCAGTCGTATGAACGCAACGCCATCATGGTTTCTTCAGGAATTTGTTCAACGCGCTTCCCGATCTGGCGGCCATAGAGGTCGACGAAATAGCTGACAAGAGCAGGTATATCTTCACTGCGTGCCCGCAATGGCGGCAGTTGCACTGGAAACACATTGAGACGATAGTAGAGATCGCCGCGAAATTCGCTGCGCTTAACCATGCGCTCCAGATCTCGGTGGGTGGCGGACACCACCCGCACGTCCACGCGGTGGGTCCGAGTACTTCCCAGACGTTCGAACTCTTGCTCTTGCAGAACCCGCAGCAGTTTGGGTTGCAAGCACAGCGGAATATCGCCGACCTCGTCCAAAAAAAGCGTTCCCTTGTCGGCCAGTTCGAAGCGCCCGATTTTCTGCGAGATCGCCCCGGTGAACGCTCCTCGCTCATGACCGAAGAGCTCGCTTTCCAGCAAATCTAAAGGAATGGCAGCACAATTGACCTTTACAAAGGGACGGTCGTAGCGCGGACTGATATTGTGGATCGCTCTCGCCACCAGTTCCTTCCCGGTGCCGGTCTCGCCCTGAATCAATACCGTTGAGGTGGTAGGCGCGACCAGTTCAACCTTCTCGAGAACCGCTTCAAGAGCTGCACTCTGTCCGATGATTTGATCAAATTGGCGATATCTGTCCTCCTGGTCCCCACACCGAATTGATTTGACGCTGGCCACAGTATCCCTTTCGTCAGAACCTTGCTGAACTCGGTCTTAGCTTTCGCTTCCCAAGGCCGCTCGAACACCCTCCAGTAAAATTGCGCCGTCAAATGGCTTGGCGAGGAATTTCACTGCTCCCCCTCTCATCGCCTGCAACCGCATTTTTTCGTCTCCATGCGCCGTGACAAAAATAATAGGGATCGGGCAATGGTCTTCGTTCAACTTTGCCTGAAGATCCAAGCCTGACATTCCGGGCATGCGGATATCGGCAATAAGACAACCTGTCTCCTGCTGGCAGCCTGAGTTCAGGAAGTCTTCTGCGGACTGGAACGACCGCACGGAGAAGCCAGCTGATTTCAGAAAACGTTGCATTGCGAGCCGGTACGATTCATCGTCTTCGACAACCGCGACCATTTTGGGGACCATTGCTCTGGCCATACAGGTACAGGGTCAACCCGACCACCGTAAAGTGCAATTGTGGCTTGTGATAAGGACAATAATAGGTATCTATAGGGTGAGCTTTAATCGTGCAGGAGCGCAGCCGCCCTAGCGCCTCGAGATCTAGCTCATCGTAGGAAGCTTAAGTTTTTCTGCTATTCGTCCCAACTCGGCCGGAGAATTGGCGTGCATCTTGCGCATTACATGCCCGCGATGGACAGTCGCGGTGACCTCGCTCAACGCGAGCGTTGAGGCAATCTGTTTCGTAAGCATGCCGGAAACAACAAGACGCATTACATCGCGCTCACGCGGAGTCAGCTTCGCGTAACGTTCCTGCAATTGGGCAACCTCGGCCTGTTGTTGCCGCAACTCATCGTCGCGCTTCAGGGCCTGCTGTATCGCATCGACGAGATCCTGATCCCGGAAAGGCTTTGTCAGAAACTCCACCGCCCCCGATTTCATGGCTTCGACAGTCATGGGGATGTCTCCGTGGCCGGTGATGAAGATGATAGGGATGCTGACTCTTCTCTCGTTTAATTTGCGTTGGACCTCCAGTCCGCTCATTCCAGGGAGGCGCACATCCAAAACGAGGCAACTGGCGACATCTGGAAGTTTGTGACGGAGGAAGTCTTGCGGCGTGGCAAACGATTCGGCGTGCAATCCGACTGACTTCAAGAGACGCTCCAGTGCCGCACGCATGCGAGCGTCATCATCAATAAGGAATACAGTGACATCATTTGCGGGGGTCATGCGTGCACAGCCCTCCGTTGGGGCAGCATAAAGTGAAACGTTGTCCCTCGCACCGAGTTTGCGGTGGCCCACACGCGGCCGCCATGTGACTCGATAATGGAACGTGTGATCGCAAGTCCCAGCCCGGTGCCGTGCGGTTTGGTGGTAAAGAACGCGTTAAAGATCTGGTCAGTTTTTTCGGTGGGCAGCCCTACGCCAGCATCGGTGACGGAAACCAGCACTTGACAATTCTCAGCCAGCCGCGACTTGACGCTCAGCTCGCCGGTCGTGTCCCGCATCGCCTCGATCCCATTGAGCATGAGATTCATCAATGCCTGCTGTAACTGCACGCGATCGGCGATCAGATTGGGTAGCCCTTCGGCGAGATCGGTGTGCGTTGTAACGGAATGCCGATTGGCCTCGTCGCGTAGCATAACAATCATCTCTTGAATGAGTTCGTTTACGTCAACCGTCTCCTGATGCGAGGAATCCTTTCGGTAGAGAGAACGGACACGGTCAATGATTTCGGCCGCACGCATGGCATCGTTGGCCATCTCCAAAGCAGCCTCGCGCGCCTCGATTAGATTAAGTCGATCCCCATCAAGAAATCGCAAGCACGCTTGAGCATTTGTAACCGCCGCCCCAATTGGTTGCTTGATTTCGTGGGCCAATGAGGCCGTCAACTCCCCGATCGTGCTGACTCGGTTCAGATGCGACAGATGCGCGAGTTCCTGCCGTAATCTCTCGTGTTCTTGTTCAGCCTGCCTGCTTTCGGTCACGTCCATTATCACCCCAATCATTTGTGTTACTTCGCCAAATGCGTCCAAAACAGGGTGGCCGAGGGAACGAATATATCTGACGGTCGAGTTCGGAAGCAGAATTCGGAACTCCTCGTCCAAATCCGATTTCTCGGCTATTGCTCGCTTGAATGCCCCTTCATATCTGACCCGATCCGCAGGATGTATCCGCTGCAGCCTTTGCTCCCAGGTGGGCATACCGTCTTTAGGATCGAAGTCTTGGAGGCGATGCCATTCCGTTGAAAGATGCACGGGTTTCATTCGAATGGTGTCGAAAACCCAGCTTCCCATGTTAGCCACTCGTTGCGCTTGTGCCAGGTATGTTTCACTCCGCTTTAAAGCTTCCTCAGCGCGTATGCGTTCCGTGATGTCGACCATCGTGCCGACCACTTGGACAAGCTCACCGTTGGGACTCAGAACTGGATGGCCGATGCCATGAATGTGTCTAACTGTTCCATCGGGTTTCACGATTCTAAATTCAACGTCGCAATCTAGATTCTGCAGGAGGGTCCTATCGCTCGCCAGCTTGAACTTGTCGCGGTCTTCGGGGTGTATGCGCTGCACCCATTGCTCGAACCTTGGTAAACCCTGTTGCGGATCGAAGCCGAAAAGCCGGAACATTTCCTCGGACCAGTACGAGGTCTCGCGGCTTGTCCCGTGAATGGCACAACTGCCCGTTTGGGTCAGCCTCTGTGCTTCCGCAAGATAAGCTTCGCTGCGCCTGAGATCCTGTTCCGCCTGTTTGCGCTCCTCGATATCGACATTTGTGCCGTACCATTTGACGACTTTTCCATTTTCGTCGAGGCGTGGAGTTGCGCGGAACAGAAACCAACGGTATTCGCCATCGAAACGGCGCAGCCGTGCCTCGAATTCACCTGGCTGACCGGAAGCCAAAATCCTCTGCCAGTAACTCACAAGCCCACTAAGGTCGCTCGGATGAAGTGTAGTTGTCCAGCCGGTGCCCTGCGCCTGATGCGGCGTGAGCCCGGCATATTCCAACCAGCGTCGATTGAAGAATTCGGCGCTCCCGTCTGCCGTGGCAGTCCATGCCAGACATGGGATCGTTTCGATCACTTCGCGCAGCTCTCGTTCAGTGCGTTGCAACCGATCATTCTGGAGCTCCAATTCCAAGCGTGCTGCCTCCGCTTGCTGGAGATTGAGGCTGTCGGAAATCCTAAGTGCTACTACACGGCCAATCAGTTGCAGAAAGCTGACGTCCTCACTGGTGTAGACGGTTCCGCGAGGTCCGGACATGCCTAATGCGCCTAGCCTGCGATCAGGCGTGGTCAGGGGTACAAAAACCAGCGGGCCAACCTCAAGCCCCAGAGCCGCAACTCCCTTTTTTAGGTTTGCGGGGACTCTCTCGTCAGTGTCCCATTCACGGATATGGAATGGCTCCTGGGTCTTGTACGCGTGCCAGGACGGTCGCTCTTGAACTGGCACATCCGCATATGTAGCGGCAATTTTCTTTCCTCGCTCGACAACAGCCCATTCGACTTCGTCGGAGTTCTCCGTGTAAAGGACGATATAGAACTGTAAGAACGTGAGGAACTCTCGAAGTTCTTCAGCGAGGATCGCGGTGAGATCCTCTGGTTCCCGGCACTGGGAGAGGGCTTCGCTGAGGCGAAGGACGGCTTCATAGCGCCGAGCTGCGACCTGAGGCGGAGAATAAGTGCGTCCGCCGGTTCCGCGTTTGGTCAGAGATGGCATCTCCGCTATTCACCCTCACGCCACATTACACGATAGGATCGCTCATACACTCATCAGGTGCAATGTAGGATTCGCTCACTGCGTGAAAGCTATCCAGTCACTGCGACTGTACTTTGGAGAGTAAAGCAAAATGTTGCCCCGCGCCCAGAGTTTGCTATGGCCCAGATGCGACCACCGTGCGACTCGACAATGGAGCGTGCGATCGCATTCCGCGCCTCCGATGGTGCTCGATGGATCACCGAGGCAAGTATTCCGGTGAATGGTGGGTCGAAGCTTTAGCCGTATACATTCCAGAAGCGCGGCCACGAACGACAACCCGGCCCGGCGGACGTCCTCATTCTTCGCTTGCAAAACGACGGCGGAGCATACATTCAGGTTTTTTGAAAGTAAGTTAAACGCGTGAGCGAACTGCGCTCGTGCGTCACGTCAATCTGCTTTCTGCCTTGACGTCAGAGATTTGCCACGCAACGAATACCGACAAGACTCGCCATTTCACAACCCTTTTGAATTCAGGCGATGTTACGACTCTGATTCCTGGCATTCGGCGTGCTCTGTTAAAGAGCGTGGGCGTTCACGAGCAAGTCGTCTGAGACTTTCGAACAGTTGCAGACGATTCATTCCCAGCCACCAAACACAGAGGAGACTCCGATGCAAACAGATCAACCTGACTACTTCACTGCTTTTCACTACGTAAAGCTGACTCGAGACGGCAACGGCGTGCTGACAGTTTCACTTCACACCAACGGAGGACCGTGCCTTATGACCGCACAAACTCACACTGAGTTTGTCGAGGCTTTCTATCGTATTTCGCAGGATCGAGCCAACAAGATCGTAATCCTGACGGGCGCAGGCGGAGACTTCATTACAGATGTCGATTGGTCATCTTGGGGCAACCCTGGAGATCCTGGCGTCTGGAGCCAGATTCACGACGAAGGTGTTCAGGTTTTAGAAAACATAGCCAACATACGTGTGCCGGTCATTGCGGCGGTCGAGGGGCGCGCGCATATTCACACCGATTATCTGCTACTCGCCAATGTGATTGTGGCTGCCGAGGGGGCGACCTTCCAGGATGTAGCCCATTTTGCCGCTGGTGTTACACCCGGTGACGGAATCTTTACCACTTGGAGTTATCGCGCGGGTGCGGGACGAGCCGAGGTGTTCCTCATAAACCTCCATCAGGTGCCGGCACGTACGGCACACGAATGGGGGGTCGTGGCTGAGGTCACGCCGAACGGTAAGGCTCTCGCCCGGGCACATGAATTGGCCGCGCTCTACCTAAAGGTCCCCGAGGTAACGCGGCGTAATACGCGGATCCACTTCATCCAGCCCATAAAAGAGCGCATTGTGCGGGAAGTCGGCTACGGGCTGTCGCTCGAAGGAGCGTCTGCAGCCGACCTTGTGAAGTCGAAGCAAACCAAATCCGAACCTCAGGCTTCGACAGCAAACGTTGCATGAAGGCGAAGAATTCATCCGGCCGGCGTCGCGATTTGAGGCGCAGCCAGTCGGAGAATTTGATATTCACCGATCGCAGTGCTGGAACTCCCGTGAACTACAGGACAAGGGGCGCGGAGTGTCTGCGTGCACAGACGCGCTGCAAGGAAATCTAAACCAACGCGCTGATAAAGCGAACAAAGGAGATGAAGCTATGTCACTCGCAAAACGAAGTGAAAAGGGGTTGCTCACGCCAGACAATTGCGTCGTGGCACTTATCGATCACCAACCACAGATGCTGTTCGGAATTACCAGCATCGATCGTCAAACCCTTATTAACAACGTCGTGGGTTTCTCAAAGGCAACCAAAGTGTTCGGCCTGCCCACGATTCTCAGCACGGTCGAGACGAAATCTTTCAGCGGCTATATCTGGCCGCAGCTCAAGGCGCAGTTCCCCGACACCACGCCCATCGAACGCAGCAGCATGAACTCCTGGGACGACGCGAAATTCGTCGCAGCCATCAAGGCATCGGGCCGTAAGAAGATTGTGCTCGCGGGGCTCTGGACGGAAGTGTGTGTCGCTTTCCCCACCATCCAGGCAATTACGGACGGATACGAGGTGTATGTAGTTGAGGACCTCTGTGGCGACCTCGACGTCAGGACGCATGATGCCGCAATGCGCCGCGTGGAGCAGGCGGGGGCCAAGCCGGTCACCTGGATCCAGGTCATGCTCGAGTGGCAGCGGGACTGGGCCCAGAAGGAAACCTATGACGCAGTGATGGACATTGTAAAGGCGCACACAGGTGCGTACGGAATGGGCGTCGAATATGCCTACACGATGGTGCATGGCGTGTCGCCAACGGAACTTCCCGATTGGACGCCACCGCTTGAGCTAGCCCACAAGTAAGTAGTAGCCGGGGAAGCGTGACCGCCTTCCCCACTTTACTTTCCCCAATACCAGCTCGATAACCTCGGAGGACGCTATGTCTCAAAAGACGATCTATCACAACGGAAAGATCGCGACCAACTCGACCCCGTACTTCGCCGAAGCGATGGCTGTTGAGGATGGAAAGGTGCTTGCCACAGGCACCTCCTCCAATTTGCTCCAGAATCGCGAGGCCGACACAAAACTCGTGAACCTGGGCGGCCACACAGTCATTCCCGGGCTTAACGACTCCCATATGCACGTGATCCGCGGGGGGCTGCACTATAACCTGGAGCTTCGCTGGGATGGCGTTCCCTCTCTTGCCGATGCAATGCGCATGTTGAAAGAGCAAGTCCTGCGCACCCCGGCCCCGCAATGGGTCCGTGTCGTCGGCGGCTGGACAGAGTTTCAGTTTGCAGAGCGGCGCATGCCGACTCTTGAAGAGATAAACAAAGTCGCTCCTGACACTCCTGTATTTGTCCTTCACCTCTACGACCGGGCAATGTTGAACGCGGCCGCTCTTCGAGCAGTCGGTTATACCAAGGACACACCCGACCCACCGGGAGGCGAAATCCAGCGTGACAAGTACGGCACGCCGACAGGCATGTTGATAGCCAGACCTAACGCAAGCATCCTCTATTCGACACTTGCCAAAGGTCCTGTGCTTGGTTATGAAGACCAACTCATATCAACCCGCCACTTCATGCGTGAGTTAAACCGGCTCGGTATCACTAGCGTAATCGACGCTGGCGGCGGATTCCAGAACTATCCCGACGACTATAAAGTTATCGAAGACCTGCACAAGCGCGGGCAGATGACGCTGCGGGTCGCGTACAACCTGTATACGCAGCATCCAAAGCATGAGATCGAAGACTTCCGCAAATGGACGTCTTCAGCATCTCTCTACCAAGGCGACCATACCCTGCGTCTCAATGGCGCCGGCGAGAATCTCGTCTTCGCAGGCGCAGACTTCGAGGATTTCGTCCAACCACGACCGGACCTCGACCAGACTCTCGAAACACAACTCGAGAGTGTGGTTCGGCTGCTCGCTGAAAAGCGCTGGCCATTCCGCCTGCACGCCACCTACAACGAATCCATCGAGCGATTCCTGAATGTCTTTGAGAAGGTTGACCGCGACATCCCCTTCAAAGGGCTGCACTGGTGCTTCGATCATGCGGAGACGATTTCTGACCGAAACATTGATCGAACCGTCGCACTCGGAGGCGGCATCGCCGTCCAGCATCGCATGGCCTTTCAGGGAGAATACTTCGTCAAACGCTACGGCGCTGAAGCAGCGAAGAGGACACCACCGGTTCGACGCATGTTGGAGATGGGCGCTCATGTCGGGGCGGGCACGGACGCAACACGAGTGGCAAGCTTCAATCCCTACGTATCACTTTATTGGCTCGTCTCCGGTCGCACGGTAGGCGGAACGCAGCTCTATGGCGGGGAGAACCGGATGTCGCGCGAGGAGGCGCTGCGCCTTTATACACAGGGGAGCAGTTGGTTCTCAGCCGAGGAAGATGTAAAGGGATCGCTGTCTCCAGGTCAACTCGCCGACTTCGCTGTTCTCACCTCAGACTTCTTTTCTGTGCCGGAGCAGGAGATCAAGGACCTGCAATCTGTTCTCACAGTGGTAGGTGGAGAGGTCGTTTATGCGTCGGAGGACTTCAGCCAGTTGACCCCGCCCCCGCTGCCCGCTGCGCTCGATTGGGCTCCGACGGCCCATTACGGAGGTTATTACAACCCCGTGTCACACGTTGGAGCAGCGATGCACTACGGATGTTCCAGACACCATGCCTCGGCCGCATCGCGAGGCCATGAACGCCTTGGAGAGTCTCTATGGGGACTGGGCTGCGATTGCTTCGCTTTTTGACTCCGAGCTCAATCCTTTAACCCTAGGTCCATAGGAGGAGCAAAGTGCAGGAATCTCCAGCACTGCCGAAGAATGCGGAGCGCCTTGGAATCGTTCGACTGGCTCGGGATAGTGCGATTGAATTAATCCTCACCTCTATTCTGCTTTTCGGCGTGGTGACTATCGTGAGATGGGTGATTGGCCCTTCACCCATCTCACGTGCGATCCCTGGGATCCATGCTGAACTCTGGATCGTCGGCGCGGCAGTTGCGTTGCTTCTTGCGGGGCTGATTCTCAGCCCGCCGGGAAGAGCCTCGGGTGGGCACACGAACCCGGCAATCTCACTGGCCATGTGGCGCTTGGGAGTCTTCCCTGGAGCTGGTGTCATTCCCTACTCCATTGCCCAGTTGCTCGGTTCGGTATTGGGAGTCGTCGCCGCCTGCACAGTTTGGGGCCATATTGTGGCGGAGCCACCCGTGGTATATGCCGCGCTCCAGCCAGGACCCGGGTGGTCGATCTGGGAGTTATTCGTAGTCGAAGCTCTTGGGATGACTGTGATTGCGTTCGTTGTCGGGCTCTGTCTCGCAGTTCCGCGACTCACGTCTTTCGTGCCTTGGATCGTCGGAAGCCTGGTAGGCCTGGGAATTGCATTACTAGGAACTGCCACCGGGGGGAGCCTCAACCCAGCTCGCCAGTTCGGGCCTGCCGTTGCTTCTGGGCAGACGCGGTTTTTGTGGGTTTACTTGCTTGCGCCAATGGTCGGCGCAGCAATTGCTGCATGGCTGCGACGCAAGATACAGCACCGCCGCGAGGTACTCACTCACCGGCTATGTGGCACCGTAAGTATTTCCTCTGCGCCAGTCATTGAGGATCTTCCCTACCTCAATGCCTCAACTCGCGCAATCAACACTCATCCGGAAGGTTAATGGGCCTTGCCGCTGCGGGACGGTAGACGTGAATCATGCGCATGAAAAACACAACTTACTTGCTGGCGGCCTTCACTCTTTTTCCCGTTGCGCTGCATCTATTCGCGCAATCCGCCAACAGGGACCATGTCCCGGAAGTCAACCGCAAATACCAACTGCTTCGCGAAGACGAGGATTGGAGCTTCCTGAAGGATCCTAAGCTCCGAGAAGACTTTTGGGACCCGATCAAATACATCTCGCTCCGCAGGAGTGCCGATGATTGGTACATGACCATGGGTGGCGAAGCCCGCGAAGTCTGGGAGCAGATAGGAAACGACAACTGGGGCGAGTCGCCTTATTGGAATGGGTATCTCAATGAAAGGTACATGTCCTATTTTGACCTGCACTATGGAAGACACCTCCGCACTTTTGTGGAACTGAAGAGTGGATTGAATTCATTCCGTCGAGGTGGCCCGCGTCCCATCGACGAAAAGAAGCTTGATTTTCAGACTGCATTCCTTGAAGTTGGCGCATCCTCTGGCCAGAACTCGATCCACCTCAGAGTCGGCAGGCAAGAGTTAGAGTATGGGTCCGGACGGTTGATCGATGTGCGCGAGGGTCCAAATGTCAGACTGAGCTTTGACGGCTTCAAGGTGAAGAGCAAAATCGACTCGTGGCAGATTGATGGATTTGCTATGCGGCCGGACAAAGATAACCCCGGGTTCTTCGACAATTCGCCGGACCACACCGTGGGCTTCTGGGGCATCTATGCCACCAGACCAATACCACGTCGATCGTCTTTAGACTTGTACTACTTAGGCCTCGATCGGAAGGATGCGGCTTTCCAGAGAGGCACAGCCCAGGAGCTGCGTCACTCCCTTGGGGTAAGAGTTTCACGCCCCATCGCCACCGAAAAGCCGGGATGGGACTTTGACGATGACGCACTCTGGCAGTTTGGCACATTTGGTTCGGCGAATATTAGGGCATGGACAATTGCAACCGAGACCGGGTACCGGATTCCAACCATTCTCCTGAAGCCGCGCTTTAGTGTGAAGGCTGACATTTCCAGCGGCGATCACCCGAGCACAAACACCTTGGGAACGTTCAATCCACTATTTCCCAAAGGCAACTACTTTGGCGTCCTGGCCACAACAGGTCCCGGCCCTATCAACTTCATCGACGTTCATCCTCACGTCGAAACGGCGCTTCCGCGTGATGTGTCTCTGTCTGTCGATTGGATAGTTCAGTGGCGAGAGAGCCTTGCGGATGGCGTCTACGCGGTGCCTGGATTCTTGATCAGAGCTGGGAATGATAGTCAGGCACGATTCGTCGGCCACAGGCCCGGCGCGGAGGTTCGCTGGCAAGCCAACCGGCATGTATGGTTTCAGGCCGACTACGGAATTTTCTACGCCGGCAAGTTCCTGAAGGAAACACAGCCCGGCCGCAATCTCAATTACTGGGCGTTGTGGGCCGGGTACAAATTTTAGCAAGCATTTCGCGGGCTGCAGTTTTCCAATAGCCTGTGCGGTGATTGTCCGTTCATTGTTGCGAACTTACGACATCCACCCAAAGGAGTGGACGTTGAACTGCCTTAAATGATCGTGCTTTTTGCACCCGAAGCCACAAGATCGAACCTTGAGAGCCCGACGATCGGAAGGAAAGCCCAATGGAGATGACGAAGGACCCGCTTCGCGCGGAAAGGTGGTTACATTTCTCGTTCGCATTGCTGACATTTGTCACAGGCCTGGTCGATGCCGCCAGTTATCTCTCAATGGGCCATATCTTCACAGCAAACATGACCGGGAATATTGTACTGCTCGGTCTGGCTGTGGCGAACGTACCTGGACTTTCGGTGCTTCGGTCGATAACTGCTCTAATCTTCGCGTTCGCGGGCGGCATTGTATCGGGACGACTCGAGCATTGGACTGCAAATTGGCGCAGAAGCCGTTGGCTCGGATTGGCAGCCGGGGTGGAGACCACTCTACTGTTTGTGGCTTGCATGTTATTGGTGGTGCATCATGATTCTGTGGTCCTTCCGAGCAGTAGTTTGTACGGGATCATTGCACTTACCGCTCTGGCCATGGGCATTCGAAACGGCACTGTGCGGAGGCTAGGAGTGCCGGATATCACGACTACTGTGTTGACGCTGACTTTAGCTGCTTTAGCCTCGGAATCCTCTTTGGCGGGAGGAAATAATCCGCGATGGGGACGGCGCATTTCTGCCGTCTTCTCGATGTTCTTTGGTGCAGCGGTTGGTGCGTTTCTTCTCCAACATTCTCTTGCTCTTGTGCTTGGCTTAGCCGCATTTATCACTTTGACGGCAATGATCATCCAGTGTTTTCGCAGCGACACCATGCAGGAGTTAACGGCAGCGTCACATAAATGAAAGCATTCACGGTGCTGTGCAAATGAGCAATGTGCACTCCTCATCTGTCACAAGCAGGATTGATGACGCTCATCCGGGCTAAAGAGTGACTGAGATTTGGTCTTCGTTGAGATTTGAACGGGAGGAATGCGGATGTTGAAGAATCTATCGTTGGCTTTCGCGAAGATCTTAGGCTTTCTGGTTCCCACGCTCGTGGGGGTAACGTTCTTCTTCGCCATCCTCGGAGTGTTCGGACTTGGGATTGCGATCGCGGGACTGCTGGTGGCCGTCATCGGCGCTGTGGTCCTCGTGCTCCGTGTTCCCGCAGAAGGAGACGCAAGATGAGCCTGAATCCAGCTACGCTCGCCCGCGTGCAATTCGCCTTCACGGTGAGCTTTCACATTATCTTTCCCACCATGTCCATTGGGCTTGCCATGTTCCTTGCTGTGATAGAAGGCCTCTGGCTCAAGACTAGGGATGGACTATACCTCGAAATCTATCGCTTCTGGCTCAGCATTTTCGCAATGGGTTTTGGAGTTGGGGTGGTGACGGGCATCGTCCTCTCGTTCGAATTTGGTCTGGGCTTTGCGAAGTTTGCACAGCTTGCCGGTCCGGCGATCGGACCCATGATTGCCCTGGAAGTACTCACTTCGTTTTTCCTTGAAGCGGGTTTCCTCGGGATCATGCTCTTTGGAATGGATCGAGTGGGGCCCAAGCTCCACTTTTTTGCTACATGCATGGTGGCGCTTGGCACACTGCTGTCAGCATCATGGATCCTGTCCGCGAATAGTTGGATGCAAACGCCGGACGGTGTAGCAGTCCATGATGGCCGGCTGGTCGTCATCAATTGGTGGCATGTAGTAAACAACCCCTCCTGGGTGGTCCGCTTGCCGCACATGCTTAGCGCCGCATACCTGACCGCCTCTTTTCTGGTTGCGGGCGTTGGAGCATGGTACCTGCTGCAGGGCAAGCATCTTGCGTTTGCGAAAAAGAACGTGGCGCTTGGCACTGCGTTCGCAAGCGTGCTGATCGCGGGACAGGTATTCATCGGCGATATCCTCTACGGCACGATGCTGAAGCACCAGCCATCAAAGATGCAGGCCGCTGAGGGTTTCTGGGAGAAGGAGTCGGCGTCACCGGCACCCTACTACTGGGTGATCGCTCCCGACCAGAAGGAACAGCGGAATCGTTTCGCCCTTGGCATTCCATATTTAGGCAGCATCTGGCTCACGCACAGTCTTCAGGGCCGAGTGGAGGGCCTGAAGAACACTCCACGGGAGGCACAACCGATCATGGGCATGGTCTTTTACGGATTCCGCATTATGTACGGCACTGCCATCCTGATGTTCGCCGTGGCAACGGCCTCACTGTGGCTCAGATGGAAACGCCGGCTCTTTACAACGAGGTGGTTTCTTCGCAGTTTGGTGCTGATGACGCCCTCCGGTATCGTTGCCACGCTTGGCGGATGGTACCTGGCCGAGACTGGACGCCAGCCCTGGGTGATATTTGGCATGTTGAGAACCATCGATGCGGTTTCGCCGGTACCAGCGCAGACGCTGCTCGCGACGCTCATCGCTTTTGTTTGTATCTACGCGTTCTTTATGACCGCATTTCTCATTTTCGTAGTACGCATCATCCGGAGGGGGCCGGATTCAGCTTCCATCCATGCTGAGGCTTCCGGATCTCTCAAGAATGCACTCCGTCCACCGGTGTTGGACAGCGCGAACGCCAACGTGGCGTTAAGGAGATAGCAAGATGAACCTTCCCCTCCTTTGTGCCGGATTCGCTGCACTATCAGTAGCGTTTTATGTGTTGCTCGATGGCTTCGACCTCGGAGTGGGAGCTTTGCTCTTGCTGCAACCGCACGAGAAATCGAGAGACCATATGGTCGATTCCATAACTCCGACGTGGGACGGAAACGAGACTTGGCTGATCATGACCGGGGTGACGCTGCTAGCGGCGTTCCCGATCGCATATGGCATTCTCATGCCAGCACTCTATATTCCGATCATTGTGATGCTGCTGTCATTGGGTCTGCGCGGAGTCTCATTTGAGTTTCGCGCCCAGATGAAACGCTACCGTCGCAGATGGGATGTGATCTTTGCAATCGGGTCGATTGCGGCAGCGAGCATGCAGGGTCTCATTCTTGGCGCCTTACTCGAGGGCATATCGGTGGAAGGGAGCACGTTCAGCGGGAGCGTCTTCGATTGCTTTCGATCTTTCTCCGTACTTTGCGCCATTTGCGTGCTCGCAGGATATGTAGTACTTGGCGGCTGTTGGCTCCAATTCAAGGCCACGGCGCAATTGCACGGATTTTCGGGACGAACGTTGCGCATCGCATTGCCGCTGTTTATCCTCTCCTTCTTTGCTGTCGGAGGGATGTCGCTTTTCATCCAGCCCGGGATCTTGGCTGCATGGCGGGACCATCCGGTTCTGCTCGGAACTCTGAGCTGTATCGTACTGCTAGCAGCGTTCATTCTGTTTGGAAGTATCGGGAAGCGCCCAGATGTTCGCCCCCTGGCCGCGGGCCTGGTGATGATCGCCGCCGGAATCGGAGGTCTTGCAGTCCTCGTATTTCCAACGATTGTACCGTTCCGCATTTCCATTTGGGACGCGTCTAGCTCGCGCCTGAGCCAGATTTTCCTGCTCACCGGAGCCATCGTTGTCACGCCTGTGGTTCTCGGGTATTCGTTCTTCGCCTATTGGGTATTTCGCGGCAAGACCCCGGAGAAGGGATGGGACGGATATGAGTGAGCGGAAAAAGCGGTTGCTGTGGTTCGCGGGAATCTACGTAAGCTCATTGCTCGTCTTTGCATTGGTCACGTACGTGTTGCGAGCCGCATTGCGGCTGCTTTGATCTATCAGTGGACTAAGCGTGTTCCAGCCGCTGCATTTGAGTCAGGAACGTCAGGAGGAACTAAGGCTATGAATCGCACCCCTCGTCTTTTCGTTTTGGTTCAGCTCGTTTTCAGTTTCGTGAGCTTCTTTCACTTCGGGCAGGCACAGATCCCACAAGGCTCAAGCTCTCTTTCCACCATTGCTGTCGGACCACAGTACGACACTACCCATATCTACGTCGCGCCATCCGACGTGAATGCATTTGTTGCAAGCTTTCTTGGCACCTTTGGAGGCCAGAGTACAAAACAGGTCGTTGCAACGGTAACACCGACGCCTAGCAGCACTACATCGCAACTACTGCAAACACCTGTTGGAACCGTGTCATTGTTCGGATTCAAGACGCCGCTCCCCGCCCCTTTCGGCGCGGAGCGCACGGGGTATCTCATCACGAACATGGACGAAGCAATCAAGGCAGCACGTGCTAGCGGAGCCGAAGTAGTGGTTACACCGTTTCCGGATCCGATCGGGGTAGATGCCGTGATTCGGTTTCCGGGCGGAGTAATGACGCAGATCTATTGGCATACAAAGGCGCCATCGTATGCGCCCTTTGCGCATGTGCCGGAGAATCGCGTGTATGTTTCAGAGGATGCTGCCGATATGTTTCTTCGCAGCTTTCTTGCCTTCTCGGGCGGCGCGGTTGTGTCCGATGAGCGCGCCGCGCCAGGAGATGAGATCGGCAAGCCCGGTGCGACGTTTCGCCGGATTCAGGTCGGCTCCACTTTTGGCAAGCTTGTCGTCTTTGTCACAGATGGTCACCTGCCCTATCCCTATGGGCGTGAGACCACAGGCTACGAGGTTGACGATTTGACGGCGACGCTCGAAAAGGCGAAGTCTCTCGGGGCCGAGGTCTTAGTTCCACCTTTCAACACCCACAGACGCAACTCGGCGACAGTGCAATTTCCAGGAGGCTATATTGCCGAGATTCATTCGCCTGCGTCCCAGGGGACACATTGAAAGCAACGAGAAGCAACTGGGTAGAATACGAGGGCCTTTCCATTTGGAGATTGTGGCCAACCAGCGCAGCAGGCATCGATCTAGTTTTCTCTTAGTGTGCATTTCATCATCGGTTGAGCCTGGACCGGCGCCCTCACTGCCGGTCAATGTCAACTCATCTCTGTAGTGATTGAAAGAACATCACTCCTTCAGACAGGTCCGAGGGATTTGGATTTTGAGGCACATGACTACCAAAGGTTGGCTCATAACCACTGCATTGCTTTCGTCCGCAATGCTCCCTGCCGGTCTCATCGCGCAGGGCACGCCACCTACACCCGATGTTGTTTGGCAGCCCAGGGGAGCGCAGGCGCTCAATAAAGACTCCGTAGGAAGACCGCACGACAACATCGCGCTTGTACCCGACAGGATCTGCACGCTGGCTGAGTTGATCGATCTTGCTGAACGACACAATCCCGAGACGCGTGTTGCCTGGCAGGAAGCGAAATCGAAAGCAGACGAGTTAGGCATTGCGAGAAGCTCGCTCTATCCAACCTTGACGGCAGTCGCCCTCGCCGTTTCACTGCGGACAGCCACCGTGATCGGCCAGTACTTCCATCGCCAGACCGAAGGCGTCTTTGAGCCTATACTCCACGTGGAATATCTGGTATTCGATGTTGGCGGACGAAGCGGAGAGATCGACGTTGCCAAGGCAAACCTGCTGGCTTCGGATCTTGCTTTCAACGACACGCATCGCCGCATCATCTTCCAGGTTGCCGAGGCTTACTACCGGTTTCTCAACGCGCAGGCGCTGCGCCAGGCAGCCGAATCCAGTCTGGAAAACGCCAAGGCAGTTGAGGAGGATGCGAAGGCACGCCTTGAAAACGGTCTGGCTACCAAGCCCGATGAACTTGAAGCTACCGCTGCGCGTGCCCAGGCAGACTTCGATCTGCAGGCCGCCGTTGGCTCCGTCGACATTGCGCGCGGCGACCTTGCCACCGCTCTCGGAGTCGACCCCGGCACGGTGTTCACTGTGGAAGGCATTGACCAACTCAAACTCCCCTCATCCATCGCCGACTCCGTTGATCAGGAAATAGATCGCGCATTCAGCCAGCGACCGGATTTGCTGCAGCAACTGGCGCGCTTGCGTGCAGCCAATGCCGCAATCAAACAGGTGAGATCACAGTATTTTCCGACCTTGAGCTTTAAGGGCGATGGGGGACTGGCACGGGCCTACGGACAGCAGGATCTTATTCCCGGAAGCTACGCACAAGGTGAGGTTTGGAACGCCGAACTCGAATTGCGATGGAATCTCTTCGATGGCGGGCGCCGCGAACATCGTATTGCGCAAGCCAACGCCGACAAAAAGGCAGCACAGGCCCAGGTCGATGCGCTTTGCGACCAGATCGCCAACCAGGTTTGGGCTGCCTACACCAACATGCGAACCGCTCTCCGCCAGCAGCAGGCCGCGGCTGCCCTCCTGACCGCCTCGCAGGAATCATACGAAGCAGCACACCAATCCTACGGTTATGGTGTTCGCAATTTGCTCGATGTAGTTTCGGCGCAGAAAGCCCTGGCGCAGGCACGATCTGAGGACGTTTCTGCGCGGACACAGCTGCTCCTGCAGGTCACCAACCTCGCCTTCCAAACGGCCGACTTCATCCAAACACAGCACTGGAGCCCTGTGCCATGAGTGCAACGCCACACAAAAGGAGCGAAGTGAATCTGTGAGCCGCCTTCAGCGCTGGTCGATTCTGCCGTATGCACTTCTGGCGATTGAGATCGCAGGCTGCAGGCGTGCGCCCACGTTTAACATACTCGGTTCCTTCTTCCCCTCGTGGCTCATCTGCCTTTTTGCAGGTATCTGCTTTTCTGTGATTGCCAACCGTATCTTCGCGCGATTTGCACTCGACAAGGAAATCCTCTGGCCCATTATTGTCTATCCGTGCGTTGCCCTGTTTTTCGCTTTTACCCTTTGGCTTATCTTTTTTAACTGATGGAATGAGGAACCATGCAGCATAGCCGCCTTCACATAATCGGTCGCGCAATCAGCATTGGGATCATGGCAAGCACCGCGATTGTCGCGCCCCTGGTGATTCGCCAAGTGAATGCAGACCCTCGTACCGACGATGCTGAAGTCTTCGCCAACTTTATTGGCATGGCCCCTCTGGTCAACGGCCCGGTAACGCATCTCTATGTCGCAGACAATCAACCCGTCAAAGCCGGCGCTCCCCTCTTCGATATTGACGACCGTCCTTACGCCTACTCCCTGGCCCGTGCGCGCTCCGATCAGGTTGCCCTCGTCGGTCAGATCGGCGATGAGCGCCGCATCATCGCGGGAAAGAGCAGCGGCGTCGATGTTGCCAAGGCAAACGTGCTTGGCGCCGATGCCAGTCTCGCTCATGCTGAAGCCGCCGTGCAGCAGGCCAAAGCGGATGTAGCGAACTCGCAGGCGGCGGTGGAGCGCTCCAATGCCGAGCTCGAGTATGCGTCCAACAATTTGCATCGCATCGAGCCGCTTCTGGCGCGCCAGTTTGTCACCGTCGATCAAGTCGACCAGGCGCGGACACTTACAACCTCCCGATTGCAGTCTGCCAACCAGGCCAAATCGCAACTCGCGTTGGCCGAAGCGGGCCTCCTCGCCTCGCAAGCCCAATTGAAACAAGCGCAGGCCCTCGTCGAGCAAAGCCATCAACAAGTCCAACAAGCGTCGCATAACGTGACAACGCTCGAACCGCTGGAAGGGCAGCTTTCCGGTAAGCAGGCGGCTATCGACACGGCAAAATACAACTTCGACAATTGCCATGTTGCTGCTCCCTTCGACGCACGCGTGACCAACCTGACGATTTCAGAGGGGGCCTACGCGACTGCCGGCGAGCATATTTTCACTCTCATCGACACGCGCACCTGGTGGGTCATCGCCAACTTCCGCGAAACCCAGTTGCATCACATTCAGCCCGGTATGCTCGCCGATGTCTACGTGATGTCGCGCCCCAACATCCGCTACAAGGGCTTCGTAGATAGTGTCGGATTTGGTGTGACTCCCGATACCGACCTTGTCGGACGCCTGGCTGCGCCGGGACTTCCTGATGTGCAACGCACCTTGAACTGGGTTCACCTGGCATCACGCTTTCCTGTGCGTGTTCGCATTCAGGAGCCACCGTCCGAGGTGTTCCGCCTCGGCGAATCGGCAGTAGTGATCATCCGTGGCAACGTGTCTCCCAGGAAGAGGGAATAGGTATGGCATCTGAACCAATTCATCTTCCCCATGAGCAACGCTTCAGCGATTGGTTCCCCGACTTCCTCAAAAAAGAGTTGGCGCCTTATCCCGGCCGTGGTGCGCTCGTGGCACGTATCGTCATCTCCGCCACGCTGACCATGATCATCATTGAGACCTTTCGCATTCCCGGCGGTGTCCTTGGCGCTTTGACTGCATTTTTGTTTTCGCGCGAAAACCTTGTCGCCACAGCTCGTTCGGCAATTTTCATGATGTCGGCGTTTCTGATCGGAGCGCTTTTTATTCCCATCGGCGCACGTTTTCTGGCTTCCCCTCCTGAGACACACTTTTTCTGGGTAGGTTGCAGCCTGTTTCTGGTTTTCTTTTTGCTGCGCTGCCTGGCCAACTATGGCCTAGCAACCGGACTCGGCCTGGTCGTCAGCAATGTCGTTGGCATCTGGTATCTGCCCGGACCTCCGGAACGCAATGTTGAACTGACCCTGTGGCTTGTTGCAGCTACCATCATCGGTGCGCTCGTAACATTGGGCGTTGAGGTTGTGTTCGGCGCGCTGTACAACCGCGATGATTTGATTGAGGGCATCGATACGCGTCTGGCTCTGATTGAAAATCTCATGGCGTGTTATGGCGAATCCCGACCCGTTTCGCCGGCGACACAAGCCGGTCTCGCGCAATTCGCGATAGTGGGCGCGGGCTCTCTCCACCGTCGCTTAGCCCGCGGAAACTACCATCAACTCTACCGCGCGCGTATAAGTACACTGGTATCTCTCACGGCACGCTCAATCGACTTCGCCGCTGCTCTTGCCAGCGCATATCCGTCTCTGCCGGCCGTGCTGGGGGAACGCGCTTCACGCATCAATAGAAGTCTCTTCGATATTCGCCAATGCCTTCGCACCCGCGGTCAGCCATGCGAGGCCACGCTGGAATCGCAACCCAGTCCCGGTACTCCACTCTTGTCAGAGATCGAGTCCATGGTGTCACTGATGCCCACGATCTTTAGTGAGGAAAATGCCGTCGATCCTGCGCTTGAATCCCTTGAGGAAGCGCCCGACAGCGTTCGTATCTTCATTCCCGACGCCTTCTCCAATCCCGAGCATCTGCGCTACGTTTTGGGAGGAACGCTGGCGGCCATGCTCTGCTACGTCTTTTACGTTTCACTCGACTGGCCGAATCTCTCCACGTCGGTCACCACTTGCGTGATTACCGCGCTCACCACGATTGGATCCTCGCGCCAGAGGCAAATCCTGCGCGTTGCCGGTTTCGTCCTGGGTGGCGTCATCGCCGGGCTCGGGGCACAGATTTTCGCTCTCCCGTTCATCGACTCCATCGGCGGATTCACGCTGCTCGTCGCCGCGATGACGGCCGTCGCGGCTTGGATTGGAACCGCGAGCTCACGGCTCTCTTTTGCAGGCGTCCAATTTGCCTTCGCCTTCTACCTGGTCCACCTGAGCGAGTTTTCGATCCAGACCAACCTCGCTGTCGCGCGCGACCGCGTCCTCGGCGTGCTGCTCGGGATCACCATGATGTGGCTCGTTTTTGAGCGATTCTTTCCTTGCTCTGCTGCCGATGAGATGGTGCGAATCTTCGTACGTAATATTCGCTCGATGTCAGACCTGACGTCCTTCACTCCGGTTTCGGAAGAGCCGGATGCGATCTCCAAGGTTCGGCGCATGAGAGAAGACATTTATCGCAGTTTCGGCGAGGTCAACGCGCAGTCCGATGCGGTTCCATTCGAGACTGGCGCCTTGCGGTCAGGCGATATGGCCGCTCGCGATCGAATCCGCCGTTGGCAGGCCTCCCTGCGCAGTTTTTATCTGCTCGAGGAGCCATTGCTCCAGTTTCGTATCTTCGGAATTACTGCTTCGAAGTCGGCTTCGTTCATTGCATTCGAAGACGATTTTCGATTTGAGTGTTCGCGTATCTTCCTACGGATTGCCGAAAGTCTCGAGAGTCAAAATGCAAGCCGCATCCACATGGCTCGCCTGACGACAAGCCTTGTCCATCGCATTGACGCGGCACCCGCCGGAAACGACGCGGCGCTTTCCGAACGTGAGCGAGCTCTGGTGCGTCTAATCCGATTCATCGCGCAGCTTGTCGATCGCCTGCAACTTGAGGTCGCTTCTGAAGGGCTCTACGACGTACTCCCGGCCCACGAGCCAAGGCAAACGGGCTTCGAAAATGCATAGGAATCTATCGGCTCTTCGGGTTCGCGGCTCCTTTCGATTTCATCAATCTCGGGAATCTGCGTGTGCATCTAAGACACGGTAGCTAACGCCATGGGGGATTGCAGATGACAGACAATAATTCGACAGCGCTTATCACGGGTGGAACAAGCGGGATCGGTCTCGCGACAGCCAGGAAACTCGCTCAG
>Ga0206868_10100_pt1 | contig 25761 bp, 21 predicted proteins | sample Alteio_BWOrgCont_38_FD_152901 | JGI IMG/M metagenome (GOLD analysis project Ga0206868, IMG submission 152901) | Enriched cells from forest soil in Barre Woods Harvard Forest LTER site, Petersham, Massachusetts, United States -... | ecosystem: Environmental > Terrestrial > Soil > Temperate forest >... | reverse complement strand
GCAGTTCCAGTTCCATCGCGTCGCTCTCTTCGTTGGTGAGAGCCTTCGTCAGCAGCTTCGCCGAGCTCGCACCTGCCGCGGTGCGCACCCGCCAATCCACTTTCACTTCGCCGCGATTTGGTACCGTCACATCCTGCGTCGAGCCACTGACAATCTCGAGACCTGTCGCTTCTAGAGAAACCCGCGCTGTTTTGGTCGTTTCCAGGTAGTTATGCACGATCGCCGAGACCGTCACCTCGTCGCCCGTGCGGAAGAACCGCGGCACGGCCAGCCGCACCATCAGGTTCTTGCGGACGAGCACGCGGTTCACCGCCCATCCGCCCTTGGTGTCCTGCGTGATCGCTCTTACCGTCGTGCGCCAAGTCGTAAGCGAATCCGGGAAGGATAGTTTCGCCGTTGCCATGCCGTTCGCGTCCGTCTGCACCGTGGCGCTCCAGTAGGCGGTATCGGGGAAGGCCTTTCGCACCTTCGGCTGTACGAAATCGCTTGCCTTCACTTGCGCCAGGTCATGGCGATGCGCAACCGCGCTTTTCGCCAGTTCGATCGCCCTCTTGCCGGCCTCGCCGTGGAAGTAGAACTCCAGCGAAGAATTGGTCTGCACCGCGCCGTAGCGTTGGAAGTAGAACGCCTTTACAATGTCGCCTGCGCTATCGGGTTCCACCGCGTAAACCGCGTCGTCGACCACCCCGACGCTCAGCTCAGCGCGCACCGGCTTGCCCTGCCAATCCTTCGCCACAATGTTGTAGCTGGCCGCTTCACCCGGCTGGAACTGCTGTTTCACCGGCGTGATCTCAATATTCAGCCGCCGTTCCGCAGGGGGCACGTTCAGGCTCTTCGATCCCTGGTACAGCTCGTTGTCGCGGATCGAAACCACGCCAACATACAAATTCGGCTGGCTCTCAACCGTAATGGGCACATCGACGGTCACGCTCGAATTCGTGGCATGGATCAACTGCCGCGTCAGCACCGTGTTGCCTTCGGTGGTCAGCAGTAGAGGAGATTTCTCCGGCAGCCCTATCACCAGCACGTGCGCAACGTCGCCAACCTTATAACTGGCTTTGTCCGCGACAAATTGCAATGTGCGTGCTCCGCCTTCGGCCCACGTCGCCTCGCCTTTGCCAGCAACCCACAGCCAACTCACACCTTCTACTGCGCGTCCCGATGATTTCGCGCGCGCATGCACGATGTACTCGTCGGCCTCTTTGAGCGGGATCGAGAAGTGCGCCAGCCCATCGGCCCCGGTTGTGACATCTACCTGCTGATAGGCCTTCTTCTCCTCCCCGGACGTAAACCGCACCAGATCGATGTGTACCGGCGTGATCACCGGCTTCTTGTCGTAATCGATTGCCTTCACGGTGAACTGCGCGGTCTCCCCTTGCTGGTAGACGTAGCTCTGCGCCTCCGCGGTCACGTGGAACGCCCCATACGTCGCCAGAAATCCGTTGTGTCCAGGGATCTCGCGATTCGCCGCGTCGGTCACGCGCGCCTCGATGCGGTACTCCACGTCGTTCTTGTATTTGTCTTCCAGTTTCGTCGGAACGGTGATCACGAGCCGCCCGTTGGCATCGAGCTTGCCTTCCTCCTCGATAATTTGTTCGCCATAGAAGTAGCCGGAATCGTCCGCCCCGCCTTCGTCTCCGCCGCCCTCGTTTGCCGGCTGATCAGCTTCCTCGTCTTCGTCGCCGAAGTAATACGAACGTTGCGTGTGCACCACGTACTTCACCTTTGCGTTCGCCACCGGCTCGCCGAAGTAATAGCGCGCCTCGATGGTGGCCTTCATCTTGCCGCCCTGCAGCACGCGCGGCGACTCCGGCGTCACTTTCACGAAATACTCAGGCTTCTTGTACTCCTCCACCTGGAAGCTTCCGCCAATGTTTCCGGCGGAGAGCGAAATCGAGTAATAGCCAAGGGCCGCCGTCTTCGGCAGCTCCAGGGTTCCGTTCACGCTGCCAAAGCTCGAGAGCGCAAAGCTCTTCTGCAGCACCGGATTCTGGGCCGCATCCTGGATGGTGACTTTTACCTCGCGTTCGCTCGGTAGCGCCACGCGATCGCCGCTCTTGTGTCGCACGATGGCCTTGAACTGCACCGCGTCGCCGGGGCGATACACAGGCCGATCGGTGTACACGTACCCAACCCAATCCTGCGACGGATCGCTGCTCACGTTGAGCTGATACGGTGCGACCAGCGCGACGTCGTCTCCGTGCTGTGCCAACACCCACTCCGAGCCGCTATCACTCGCCGTTTCGCGATCATTCCCGGCGATGACGAACTTGCTTTCACCCACGCCGTCGACATCGGTCTTGATCTGCGCCAGCTGTTTTTGCTGCCGCCATACCGTGATCTGGGCCTCAGGAACAGGCTCGCCGCTGCCGCGCTGCGCCGTGAAGGCAACGAGTTGTCCCTCGGCGGCCTTCACCACCAACGCCATCTCGGAAATCAGCAGCACGGTGTACGCGCGATAGGTGCCATCGGTGGCTTCCACCACGTAAGCGCCCGCCGGCAGCGCGTCGATCGGGAGGTCCGACGATTCGCTCACGTACTTCGGAGGCAGGTCGATCCGCCACCGCGCCACCAGCTGTTGCGAATTCAGCAGCGGAACATCGGCAAAGCCCGCGGTGCCGCTGATCCGGCTGCGCTTGGCCTTTTCCGAATGACGCTCCCGCAACTCAGCCCGCGATTGTGATGAGAATTGATTGCGGAAGAAGTTGCGGATGCGCGACCAGACGTCATGTTTCCAGTCGTGGAATTTCTCCAGCAAGGTGCGCTCATCCACCTGCTCGCGCGGTGAATACTCCGGGCCGAGATGGTGTACGTCCTGCAGCCTCTCGAAAAACTTCACCGGATCGTGCACGCGATAGACGCGGAATTCCAGCACATCCACGTTATGCGCATAGAGCTGGATCGTCGGCTTCTTGCCCGGACGAAAGGTTTTGTTCGTCGAGACCGAAAAGTAGATCTTCTTCTCCTCCGCATGCAGCGGAAGCGTGCTGATCAAGGAGAGCAGTAGGAGTACGGCCGCGATTCTTGCGCGCATTATTGAGCCTCTCGCAAAACGTTCCAGCGATAGACACCTAGAAAATTCTTATTTCCCGGCACCGGATGCCACCGCGCATCCGGATGCTTCATCAGCGACTCCACAGTGACCCGCCGCATCTCACCCGGCCACTTGCCGTCAGGCCCCGTGTGATACACCACGAAATCCTCGCCCGCTCCTCCGTCGCCATGCCCCAGGAAGATCATCGAGTGATACGGCGAGTGCTGCTCGAACTGGCGGTAAAAAAACAAATCCCCCGGCTGCGCCCGATGCACATCGCGCGTCACGAAATGCGTGTTCGCCATCCACAGCGTGTGCGCATCCGCAAACTCGGCGAACGTCCCGTCCGTCAGATCGGCAGCGGCAAACCGTCCTGCGCCGGTTCGAAACAGTCGCGGACCCAGTGGCGTATGCGGATATCGATATTTCGCAATGTCCGCCATCGCCGCGTGTTCTCCGAACCCGAAATCATTCGCCCAGGTTGAATCGTGCATGCGCATCGCCTCTCGATAGCTGAAACGCAACAGCGCGGCACAGTCTTTAATCTCCTCAGGAAGCTTGGGCACCGTCGCTTCATGTTCGGCGATCGCCGTAAACCACCGCCGGAAGGCCTGCCGGTCATTTGCAGAATCCAGCCGCAGAAAGTCAGGGGTGCCATCGGCGAAACGGTCGGAATACTCGGGCTGCACATGGAGCGTCACCTCCGCTGTCTTCACACCAACGCCGGAGATCACCAGCTTCGCGTCACCGGGAATAACGCCCGCGCGATATTCCACGGCAGGCGGGCTAGCAATCACCCTTGCTGATCCGTGGCCGTTTTCTGACGCGACGTGCACTTTTAGCTCCTCAGCATTCCTTGCGCCCGCAATCGGTAGCCTCACCACCGAGTTCCCGTCGGCCACGATGTCTCGTGACGGCAGTTCGACCGTCAGTTGCTCCGGTTGGCGGCGACATCCGACAACCAGGCACACCATCAGCGCCACCACGGACGCCCGTATGTACTTCGTCCACAACATTCGCGAAGGGTTCGTCCCCGGATTATGCAACCGGAATCTGTACCGCACAATCTCCGTGTTGCACCGGGAATGCTTCCAGATCAAGTGCAAGGACCGTGCCGAACCGCAGAACCGTCGATTTCCGCATAAATGGCGCGCTCTGACATCAGATTCCGCCGTGCCGATTCGACACACCGTGTCTGCCCTGACACTAAATAGGCGAAAATCCGTGGCCTTAATTGCGAAAAACCATCAATTTTTCACCGGAATGCCCTGCTAGGACGAGGCTTTACGAAAAGCCCGCAATGTGACCCAAATCACTGCCGAGCCCCCACTCCGCGGCCGACACTATTACCTGGCAGCCTGCCATTGCTAGGACTGCCCGCGGAGCGTGCCATCTCCCGGCGCGACCGCGTGTCGCCTCCACAAGGACGACAGGAGGGCAAATGAAACGAATTCTTCCCATCGCCGCGACCGTCGCAGTTCTCTCGTTATTCGTCGCAGCTCAAACCACTAAGACCACAGCTCCTGCGGATACCGCCTCCACCCCGAAAATCCACCAGGTGCCTGCTCCTCAAACCCCGGCTAGCTCCGGCGAAGCCAACTACAAGGCATATTGCGCGGCCTGTCATGGCGCCGCAGGCAAAGGCGATGGCCCGGCAGCTCCGGCCCTGAAGATTCCCCCGGCGGACCTCAGCCGGCTTTCCGCCAACGCCGGCGGAAAGTATCCGACGATGCACATTCAGGAGATGATTCGCAACGCCGACAGCCCAGCCCATGGCAGCAAGGACATGCCGATCTGGGGTCCCGTGTTCCGCAACATGAGCGGCGGAAGCCAGTCCCAGGTTGAATTGCGGGTTGCGAACCTCACGAAATACATCGAGACCCTGCAAGCCAAGTAATTTCGGCCCAGTTTTGGAAGCCAAGGCGTCCCTAAGGACGCCTTCTTCTTTTGTCGCGTGCCACCTGATAGCCTGATCCACGTCGCATGACGCACCGCACCTACAACCTCGCGCTGATCGGCTTCGGCAACGTCGGTCGCACCTTCATTTCGCTGCTCGCGCGCAAACGCGAACGCCTGATTAACGAGCACAGCCTCGATTTCCGGATCACCGGGGTGGCCACGCGTACCCTCGGCTGGCTTGTCGATCCGAAGGGCTTCGATCTCGACCAGCTACTTCGTGCAGATTTCGGAGATGCCGCAGCGGCCGATTCCCTCCGCCACTGGATGGTCGCCGCCCGTCCCGACGCCGTCTTTGAAACCACCGCGCTCAACCCGCACACCGGCCAGCCCGCCATCGATCATCTGCGCTCCGCCCTTGAGCACGGCGCGCACGCCATCTCCGCTAACAAAGGTCCCGTGGTCTATGGTTATGAAGAACTCACCGCGCTGGCCGCGAAGATGCATCGCAAGTTCTATTTTGAGTCGTCGGTGATGGATGGCGCGCCCATCTTCAACCTCTTCCGCGAATGTCTTCCGGCGATCGAGCTTCGCGGATTTCGCGGCATCTTGAACTCGACCACCAACGTCATCCTCGAAGCCATGGAGCAGGGCCAATCGTTCGACGATGCCGTACGCCACACGCAACAGATCGGCGTCGCCGAGAGCGATCCATCGAACGACATCGATGGCTGGGATGCGGCGGTCAAGGTCGCTGCGCTGGCAACCGTTCTCATGAAACACCCGCTGAAGCCCGACCAGGTCGAGCGCGTTGGGATTCGCGGCATCACCAAGCAGCAGATCGACGCGGCGAAGATCGATGGCCGTCGATATAAAGTCGTCTGCAGCGCCCATCTCGACGGCGATAAACTGCATGCACGGGTTGCGCCACAGGCACTGCCGCTGAGTGATCCGCTGGCCCAGGTCGCGGGAACGTCCTCAGTAATCTCGTTTGAGACCGACATGCTTCCCGCGCTCGCCATCCACGAAATCAATCCCGGCCTCGAGGCCGTCGCTTATGGTCTGCTTACCGATTTCCTACGCGCTGTGAAGGAGTAACTATGGCAACTCGCGAAGCCGCTACCTCCGCCATCATCGACGTGAACGCACTCCGCTCTCAGTTCCCGGCCCTCGCCGAAACCTACAACGGCCACGCCGCCGTCTATTTCGACGCCCCTGGTGGCACGCAGGTCCCGCAGCGCGTGATTGACGCGATCTCCGCCTACCTCGTGCATTCGAACTCCAATACGCACGGCCAGTTTCACACCAGCCATCGCACCGACGAAATCCTCGCCGGTGCCCACGCCGCCATGGCCGATATGCTCGGCTGCGATGCCGAGGAGATAGTCTTCGGCCAGAACATGACCACGCTCACCTTCGCTCTCAGCCGCGCTCTCGGCCGCGAACTACGGGAGGGAGACGAAATCATCACCACGCTGCTCGATCACGATGCCAACGTGGCGCCCTGGCGCGCTCTCGAAGAACGCGGCGCAAAAGTTCACGCCGTCAAATTCCATACAGAGGACTGCACCCTCGACCTCGAAGACCTGCGTTCGAAGCTGAACGCACGTACGAAGATCGTCGCCGTCGGTTACGCTTCGAACGCCGTCGGCACCATTAATTCCGTAAAGAAGATCGCCGCGATGGCGCATGAAGTCGGCGCGTTGGTGTTCATCGACGCAGTGCACTATGCCCCGCACGGCGCCATCGACGTTCGCGATTTGAACTGCGACTTTCTTGCTTGCTCGACCTATAAGTTTTTTGGCCCGCACATCGGCGCGCTGTACGGCAAGCGCGAGCACATGCTGCGGCTCAAGCCTTACAAAGTGCGCCCTGCGGCTGACACTCTGCCCGACCGCTGGGAGACGGGCACGCTCAACCACGAAGGCATTGCCGGGGTGACTGCGTGCGTGGAATACCTTGCCGACCTGGGCCGCAAAGCGTCTCCCCACGCCACTTCCCGCCGAGTCGCGATCCTCGCCGCCTATGCCTGGATGCAGCAGCACGAACACGAACTCGCCGAACGCTTGATCCGCGGCCTGCTGGAGATTCCCGGCCTCACCTTCTACGGCATCCGCGATCTAAATCGTCTCAGCGAGCGCACGCCGACGGTCTCGATCCGGATGAAAGGCCATTCTCCCGCCGAGCTCTCGCGACGACTCGGCGAACTTGGTATCTACACCTGGGACGGAAATTTCTACGCCATGAATCTGACGGAACAACTCGGCGTGGAAGACAGCGGCGGCATTTTACGCATTGGCCTCGCCCACTACGCGACGAGCGAGGAAGTGGATCGGCTACTCAGAGCGCTTCGAGCACTCTGATCCCATTCCGGAACTGCGCCGCCGACATTTCTTTCTCGCGCGAATCCAGCTCTGCCTCCTTTTCGTACCTCGTTGCAGGAGGTCCCATGCTGAAATCTCTTTTTGTTCCTCTTCTTCTGCTCTGCGCCTGCGGCCTTGCTCAGGACACTCCGATGTTTCGCGGCAATCCTCAGCACACTGGCGTCTATAGCGCACCCGGCGCTCCACAATTTCACCAGGTCAAATGGAAGTTTAAAACCAATGGATTTGTTTTCTCGTCGCCCGCGGCGGTCAGCGGCGTTCTCTACTTCGGAAGCACCGACCACAATCTTTACGCCATCGATCTCGAGACCGGCAAACAGAAGTGGAAGTTCGAGACCGGCAGCCGCGTGACAGGTTCGCCGGCAGTCGAGAGCGGTGTGGTGTACTTCGGCAGCTTCGACGGCAACTTCTATGCGGTCGATGCCGCGACCGGGCAGCAAAGATGGAAGTTCCAGACCGGCGGCGAGCGCCGCTTCGCCGGCAAACACCTGCACGGCATGCAGCCCGCGGGAGAAGCCCATCCCGACGCTTGGGACTTTTATCTCTCCTCGCCCGTCGTTAACGCCGGCGTGGTGTACTTCGGCAGCGGCGACAACAACGTCTATGCGCTGAATACCAGCGACGGTTCGGTGAAGTGGAAGTTCACAACCGGCAACGTGGTGCACGCCTCGCCCACGCTCGCCCATGGCGTGCTCTACGTCGGTAGTTGGGACAGCTACTTCTATGCGCTCGACGCCGCCAATGGAAAGGTGAAGTGGCGCTTCAAGACCGGCGAGGATCCCGCGAACAATAACCAGGTTGGGATTCAATCTTCAGCCGCGGTGGTGGACGGCGTGGTCTACTTCGGTTGCCGCGACTCGCAGTTCTATGCGCTCGATGCGAAGACCGGAGCGAAGAAGTGGAGCTACGACAACAAGGGTACGTGGATCATCGCCTCGCCCGTGGTCCGCGACGGCAAGGTGTACTTCTCATCGTCGGAACCGGGATATGTTTTTGCGTTTGACGCCGCCACCGGCAAGCAACTCTATCGTGTGGATGACAAGCGCTGGATCATGTTCTCGTCCCCAGCGATTGCCGGGAACACGATGTATGTCGGTTCATTCGACGGCACCTTGCGCGCCATCGACGTGGACTCCGGCAACATTGCCTGGCGCTTCCAGACCGACGCCGGAAAGCAAAACGTGCCCGGACTCTCCAATCCCGACGGCGCAACTAACTACAATCTCCTCTTCTTCGGGGATTTTTCCGACGACATGGTCTTCGCCGTACAAACGGTCCTGATGAAGACAGGCGCGATCCTGACCTCACCGGTAGTGGTGAAAGACACCGTGTACTTCGGCAGCAGTGACGGGAACTTGTACGCGGTAAATTAGCTCTCCGGCTCTACGAAAAACCGGTAACCGATCCCTCGGACCGTTTGCAGATGCTTCGGTTTCGAGGGATCTTCTTCGATATACCGCCGCAACCGCACGATGAAATTATCAATCGCGCGCGTGTCGGTATCTTCGTGCAGCCCCCACACCTCTTCCAGGATCGACTTGCGCGAAACCGGGCGGCCCGCGCTACGTATCAGGTACTGCAATAGCTGTCCTTCCATCAAAGTAAGATGGTGGACCTCATCGCCGACGTGCAGTTCGAGGGCGTCGAAGTCGAGATATTTTCCGTTGAACCTCAGCACTTCCGGCTCAGGCGCAGGCTCGTTGCGCTGCGCCCATTTCCGCCGTCGCAACAAACTATTCAATCGTGCGATGAGAATCGCGAGGTCAAACGGCTTCGGAAGATAGTCGTCGGTTCCCGCCTCGAAGCCGTTGAGGATATCTTCCGATCTTCCGCGTGCTGTCAGCATCAGGATGGGAATGAAATTCTGCGCCGCGCGTAACTCCCGCGCCACGGCGAATCCATCCTTCCCCGGCAGCATGATGTCGAGCACCATCACGTCGAAGTAGCGCCGTTGCTCCAGCAGCAACTCGAGGGCTTCCTCACCGGTGCCTGCAACCTCCACCTCGTGGTCTTCGGCCTGCAAGTTAAATTGCAGCCCGCGCGCGAGGTGCTCTTCATCTTCCACGATCAGGATACGGCTCATGTCGTAAATACCCGCGGCAACTCCATCGTCACCGTCGTCCCCTTGCCCGCACCCTCGCTCGTCGCCGTCACCTTTCCGCCATGGCGCTTCGCAATCGAGCGCACAATGAACAGTCCGAGCCCGCTTCCCTTCACACCCGGATTCGTCGCCCGATAAAACCTCTTGAACACCCGCTTCAAATCTCCGCGCTGGATGCCAACGCCTTTGTCGGTCACCCGCACCTCGAGCCGGTCGATCGAGGGTGTCGCCAGATCCACCGCCACGTCCACCTGCTCACGCGAATACTTCACCGCGTTATCGAGAATGTTCAGGAACGCCGTCCGCAGGTCCTCGAGTTCTCCCATCACGGTGTAGTGCTCTGTCGGCGCCGGCCCCGTCGCCCAATGCAACGCCTCAGCCGGCAAGTGGTGCCGCGTCGACACCAAACTCATGCACTCCCGCAGCACCGGCTCAACTTCAATCGGCTTGAAATTCTGCGCATCCCGCTTCTGCGCAATGTACCCGGCCTTCAATACCTGGTCCACCGTGCGCTGCAGCCGGTCGGTATCGTCGAGCATGATGCCGTAGAACTGTTGCCGCTTCTCTTCATCCACGTTGCGCTTCTGCAGCGTCTCCAGGTAAAGCCGTATCGATGTGATCGGAGTCTTGAGTTCGTGGGTCACTGCATTGATGAAGCTGTCGTGCTGTTCGTTGCGGCGGATCTCGCGCACCAGGAAGATGGTGTTCAGGATCATGCCCGCGATGATCAGCAGGAAGAAGATGCCGCCCACGATCATCATCCAGAACTCGCGCCAGTTCAGGATGATCCAGCTGATGTTCAGCGTGACGGCGGCCGCGATCAGGCAAATCCCAAGTGTGACCGCGGTGGCGATCGCCTTGCGCCGGCTGGTGATCTTAATGGGCACATAGGGATTCTAGAACACCCACCACGTAGGCACAGAAACACGCAGCCGAATCGGACGGAGCGCAATAAAAAAGGGGCGCCGAAGCGCCCCGATTGATGATTGAGGAAGTTGTTAGTCGCCGGCTGCCATCGCCGCAGCTTCTTCCGCCACGACCACGGGTGTCGCCGGAACAGCAATCGCCGGACGCCGATCCAGCCGCGGTAATTTCACGTTGCTGATCACGCCCAGTTTGCTCAGCGCCCAAATCTGCATCCAGTTGAAGTCGAGCTCATACCACGCCAGCCCATGCTTTGCCGACTGCGGATGCGCGTGGTGATTGTTGTGCCAGCCTTCGCCGAAGGTCAGCATCGCGATCAGGAAATTGTTGGTCGAATCGTCGTCGGTCACGAAGCGCTGCGAGCCCCAGATGTGCGTCGCCGAATTCACAAGCCAGGTGCTGTGCAGGCCGAACGTCGTGCGCAGGAAAATTCCCCACAGCACCATCTTCCATCCGCCGACGGCGAGAATGACCACGCCGAGCACGGTGATTGGAAGCCAGTGCCACTTGCTGATCCAATTGTGGAACTTGTCTTTGCGAAGATCGGGAACGTAGGGCGAGAGCTCCTTCACGTTCTGGTGCAGGGTCTTGCCAAGGATGATCCAGCCCATGTGCGACCACCACTTGCCGTCACGCGGAGAATGCGGATCGCCCTCTTTGTCCGTGAGCTGATGATGGACGCGATGCGTAGCGACCCAGAAGATCGGTCCGCCTTCGAGCGCCAGCGTAGCGCAGGTGGTCAGGAAATACTCCAACCACTTGGGCGCCTTGTATCCGCGGTGCGTGAGCAGGCGATGGTAGCCCATCCCAATGCCCCAGCTTCCGGCAACCCACCACAAGGCGATCGCCAGGAAAAGTCCCTTCCAGCTAAAGAAGAAGAGCGCAGCGACTGCGCCGAGGTGGAAGACAACCATGGCAATGGTCGTGATCCAATTGAATGCGAGATCTTTCTTGGTGCGATAAGAGCGGTCCATTTGTCTTTGGTTCATCCCCTACATCATTTGAGTTCGAGACTATCAGCGGGGACGCACAGGGCTCTGTAATACTTTTGTAAGACGGGATTACCACAGTACTGCATTGGTGGGATGAGTCGCGCTACGACGCGAAGTGGAGCAGGCCACATTACGCCGTGCGGTACAGCAGGCCTTCAGGCCTGCGTTAAGCGCGCAAACAGGAGAGGGCTTCAGCCCCTGAGGCAACAGGCGCTAACGCCCAGCCTTCGCGGCCGCCGCGCTCTTCGTCCAGTCGCTCAAAATCAACTGCAATCCGCCGAAATCCGGATGATCGTTGTGGTCAATCGTGAACGCCACATCGAGCGATTCCCCCATCTCCAGTGGTTCCGCCAGCAGATGTCCACTCTGGCGCCACGCCAGCGCCTCGAACGATCGCTGAAACTTCGTTCCATTCGCCTGCGGCGCCAGGCGCATCTTCACATGTTTCTCTTTCATGGTTCTTGCCGGAGCGGCCAGCCGCGCACCGCGGCTCACAAACACCGGCTGCGGATTGTTCATCCCGAACGGCTCCAGCTTTTGCAGCATGGCGTAGAGTTTTTCGCTCACATCGCTCAGCGGAAGCTCGGCATCGAAGAGCATCTCCGGAACGAAATCGGCAGGCGTGAGATGCTGGCGCGCGTACGCTTCCAATTTTTCACGCAATGCTGGAACGCGATCTTCCGGCAGCGCGAATCCCACGGCGTGGGCGTGACCTCCAAAGCGCGAAAAAAGTTCCGCGCAAGATTCCAACGCGTTCAGCAGATGAAACGACTTGATCGATCGTCCCGACCCATGCGCCTCGCCCTCGTGGCAGGCAATCACCAGCGCCGGACGATTCACCCGCTCCACCACGCGGCTCGCGCAAATTCCAATCACGCCGCGATGCCATTCCGCCCCATCCAGCACCAGCGAGTAACGGTCCTTCAGCGTTGCATCTTCGGCGATCCGCTTCTCGATCGACGCCATGATCCGCGCCTCTTCTTCCTGCCGGTCGCCGTTCATCTTGTTCAGGTGCTGCGCCAACTCCTTCGCGTGCACAACATCTTTCGCGGTAAAAAGCTCGACGACATCGCGGGCCACGTCCATGCGTCCCGCGGCGTTTAATCGCGGAGCTACGCGAAAGGCAATGTCCTGTGCCGAGAGCTGTCGGCTGCCATCGATCTTGCAAATCCCCAGCAGCTCGCGCAGTCCGGCATTTACGGGCTTGCGCAGGCCTTCCAGTCCGAGGCTGACGAAGGCGCGGTTTTCACCCGTGAGCGGCACCGCATCCGCGATGGTCGCGATCGCCACGATCTTCAGGAACGACGGGATCAATCGCGCGCGGTCCGATTTTTCCAACAACGCTTGCGCGATCTTGAATGCCACCCCCGCCCCGCACAGCGCCTTGCACGGATACTCGCATCCCTCCTGGTTGGGATTCAGCACCGCCAGCGCCTTCGGCACGCCCTCCGCCCCGGGCAAGTGATGGTCGGTGACGATCAGGTCGAGCCCAAGCCGCTTCGCCGTCTCGGCCGCCGCGAACGCACGAATCCCGGTATCGACGCTGATAATCAGCCGCTTTCCATCGGCGGCCGCCTTCTCGATGACCTCGTCGCGCATCCCGTAGCCTTCGAGCAAGCGGTGCGGCACATGGAAATCTGCGCGGCCCCCGCAAATCTCAATCGCAGTTTTCAGGATGACGGTCGCAGTCGTCCCATCGACGTCGTAATCGCCATAGATGAGGATCGGCTCTTTTTTCGCGATCGCGGAGAGCAGACGCTCAATTGCGGCGTCCATGCCCAGCATTTCGTAAGGCGAGTGCAGCGATTCCAGGGTGGGATTTAGAAATTGATAGGCTTCATCGGAGTAGCGGATGCCGCGTGCCGCGAGCAATACCGCAACCAGGGGCGAAATGCCCGCTTCCGCCGAGAGCCGGCTAGCGGTAGAAAAATCGAATGGCCTTTGGGTCCAGCGCACACGCCATCATACGCACCTGCGCTGAAAATCTCTCTGAGGAAATCGCCTTAGCGATTGCTTCGCATATTAAGAATTGTCACGCTGAGCGCAGAACCTGCAGAACGTTGCGGGTTCGCAGCGAAGCACCTTGCGTTGGCCATGACGAGATTCTGCCGCGTTTTTTCCTAGCCCGCGAAGCAACCGTGAGTAAGGAGGTCGGCGCGAAGCGCGACGAGGTGTCACCACGCCAACCTCGGATAGGTGGGTACCCCCCCTCCCCCTTGCAAAACGCAAATTCCTCATAACATTGGAGTTACAAAATCAATGCCGCTAAATTCCTCTCACCAAAGGAGTTAGAGGTAAATTCCTCTCGGGTAAGGAGTTACACGTCGTTTCGCCGCAATCGCGCGTCGAACCGGCATCGGGAATTATCAAAGAGCTACGTTGCGTTTGGGAGTATCCCAGTTGGACATGTTAGGCAGATCACGTCACGAAGTATGTGCGCGGGGACACGTCTGCGCGTGAGATGCGTCACCGGGAGTTATGCTCTTCAACGGACTCCGATGACACCTGATAGACCCGAGCACATCGACCTCTCACGACTGCGCGAGGAAATCCGACGCGAGATTGACGATTACGCGTACGACACTCCGACGGACGCGATTGGCAATCCCCTATCCAATAGCGCTATCTCAGATGCTCTTTCGGAAATGCGAAGTGCTCTCGTTGATCCATACTGGACAACGGTAGAGATTCGCGACGCGTTTGATCAGATCGGAGCGACAGAATCCCTGAAACGAAGGTGTGCTGTGGTTGCCGACGATGGCAAAGGCATGCTGCTCCTGTTCGATCCTGTTGAGGAATCTTTCGCGCTCGCTCAACGAGTCGAGGCCGGTCTATCGACGATTGGTGTGCGCGGTGACGCCGTTGGATGCTTCTTGGCACGATAACCGTGGCGAAATCGCCCTATCCGGAAGTGATCCTTGCGTGGCAGGATTGCGAGTGGTATCGGCTTGTTATCAATGGGTATCTGGATCGTTCTGGATGACCGGCGTACAGTTTGTGATGTGAACAAGCCTGTTCGCTTTGACTTTTTTCCGCCGAACTTCCCGCCTGAGTTGGCTTACGAAGCTTTCGTGCCCCACAACGAGGCGGCATGGACGCCTCCGCTCGCGGTCATAGCGGTGAATTGGCTAGGCGTGAACGGATACGCGGTGTTGGGAACGGAGCTTTGGGTCGTTAATGGCGCGAGGAGAAATGCGATGCCGTTCGGCGTGACAGGGGGACCCGAAATCCATGGAAACACCGTGGGCCGACAAAGCCGAGAATCCTGGAGCGCATTTGTCGTGCGATCACGAGTGGAGACTCTCGACTATCTTCGATCATTCAGCCCTGCGGACATCGTCTCGCAGGGGGAACTGTACTTCAATGTGACGTGGGTAAGCGAAGAAGAATACGAGGAGCTTGGACGTCCGGTGATGTAATAACCGTAATCCCGGTGTGGCAAGATTGTGATTGGTAACGTCATGTTACGGACGGACAGCCGGGTGCCCCGGGTCTCGCGATTTTCGAGACCCGGGATTCCACGCGGATTGCGTCCACTTAGCTTTTGATTTTCGAAGCCGGGGAGAGCCTGAATTGTGCCGGCTTTCGTAGCTTTAGAGTGAGCACCGACCAATCATTTAGAAGCACCGGCCCTCGTATCCGCGACACACTACCCAAGGCATGTGGGTGTAGGCCGCAACCGACTCAGGTCTCGAAAATCGCGACACCCCGGGCACCCAGCGCTTCATTTGGTGGAGATTGAAAGTCAAAAGGCGAGTAGGTTTTAGACTAGGGCCATCGGCCCTCTAAACTATGAAAACACTCACAATCTCGATGATGCTTTGCTGGCTTTGTTCGGTCTCCATTGCACAGGACGATTGTTCTCAGGTTGCTGTCAATCAATCCAGAGCAACGACGGGCAGTGCAACTTCGTCAACCTCGGATCCAATAGCCAACGCAGAGGATAGAATCGTAGTTGTCGAGATGAATCTCAGCAAGTCTGGGAAGGTTCGCGATGCCAGGGTGTTCTCAGGCCCCGCCACTCTGCGTCCAGCAGCACTCAATGCTGTGAGCGGAAGGACGTACAAGGTGACGCAGAGGTCCGCTGATTTGCGAAACATAAAGCTGGCAGTCACATTCGCTGAGAACAGCACCACCGTCACAAACATTAGCCAGATGGTGTACGTCGTTGATGGCGGCGGTGGCCCCTTAGCTGGCATCGGACAGGTCGTGATTCCTAGTGGTGTTTCTGGTTGCGTGCACACCACTCCGACAGTGCGCGTCGCTCCAGAAATTATGAAGCGTCAGCTCGCGAGCCAAGTTGCCCCAGTGTATCCGCCGGAGGCAAAGGCCAAGCATGTCGAAGGAACGGTTGTTCTACGGATACGAATCGACACGCAAGGCAGCGTGGTCACCGCGACAAAGGTCACCGGTCCCGACACGCTCATTCCCGCAGCAATAGATGCGGTCAAACAATGGAAATATCAGCCGTTCCTGCTGAATGGAATGCCGATAGCCGTGGTCACGACGGTAGACGTCGAGTTCGCGCGTCCACAATAGATTACTCGCGATCATTCCCATCGTAAGTAATCCGGTACGGCAGGATTGTGAGTGGTATCTGCCGTTCGCAACAGTTATCCCAGTGATGAAGAATCTGTTGGACGAACCGATGCAACAAGGTGTTGCGTGAAAGAAACCTAGAGGTATCAGCGATCAGGTTTCAGAAAACAGGCATCCGCACAAACAACTCGCTTTACCTGAGACCTGACACCCGATACCCGAAACCTATCACCGTTCGTCGTCGGGCCCGGGCTCATCGATGGTGATGTTTCCGAGGTCTTCCGCCATGTCCAGCAGGCGCTGGTAGCGGTCGTACCATTCCGTCGACGCCTCGAACAGGAACATGATTCCCTGGAACGGCCAGCCCAGCTGCACGAATCCGCTCTTGCCGATGTAGGTGCGGAGCCAGCGCGCGTCTTCCATCTCTTCTTCGCTGGCGTAGCTCGATCGCTGCAAACGCTCGAGCAAATAGTCCACGTCCTGCCGCGAGAGCACCGATTCGTTCATCGTAATGAACGGCGCGCCCGCCGAAGCCGCGAGTTCCACGAAGCTCTTCCAGCTGTCAGGATTGCCTTCGGCGTCCCACATTACGCTCTGCACATCGTCGGAAACGTAGCCCTGAAACCGCTTCAGCCCGGTTCCGGCGATGAACGCCGTCATATCGTCTTTGAGTGTTACGAGGTCTTCAATCATTCAATAACAAACTTTTAGATGCCGCGAATTCCCAAAGGAATCCGGCTCCACGTTCATGATAACGCGGCGCGGCGTCGCCGGATGTCATCTTTCTGCATTATGGTAAACTCAATGTTTGGCATAAGTTAAAAGAGACGCTTCAGAGATGCTTCTTTCCAAAGAGTATGTGGGCTACCTCGCCCGTCACATCGTAGATCGCCTGATTAAAGCTGAGGCCATCGAAACCAAGGCGCAAGCCGTCGTCACCCAACGGGTGGAGGCCGCGCTCATTGACGAGATGAGCGTCGAAGACCGCATTAACGACGAAGTTCGCGTCATCCTCGACACCTATTCCGATGAAATGCGCCGCTCCGGCGCGAATTACCAGGAGATGTTCAAGAAGGTGAAGAACGAACTCGTCCGCAAGTACAAGGCGGTGATATGACGCCACCCAACCCGCCCGAGGCCGGCACCCGCACTCGCATCTCGCGTGAGAAGGTCAACAAGCTCGCGCACACCGTCGCCGATATCCTCGCGACCATCGATGAAGTCGATTTCCTCGAAGACCGCAACACCATCCGCCTCGAGGCCCGCAAGGCGCTCGAAGACCTGCTCGCCGAAGAGTTGAAGATCGACCAGGCCGCTCGCCAGAAAATCGAGAGCCAGCGCCGTATCATCATGGAAGGCTCGCAGGAGTGGGACATCCTGTACCGCAAGTATTACAACGAGGAAGTCAAGAAGCTCGGACTGTAGCGATTATTGAAGTTTAGAAATCGCCGGATGCTTCCGGCGATTTTGCTTTTGGAAAGCCGTTACGCTCGACGGTATCGGCTCTTCACGCCTTGTTGATTCAGAATCAGCGTGCCGTCGTCAGCGATTTGGAAACTCGCAATGCCATCCTTTTCCGCACCCGCTTGTTGGGTGCGGAGAATGTTCCCCTCCGCGGCGTACGACATCATGAATCGTCTCGCTCCTCCGGCCTCGCGGACCGAATACATCAAGCTTCCATCCGGGGAAAATCGCATACGTACGAAGCCGTACTTAGCCATTCCGTCAGTGTCGTCAGGCGCAGTTTCCCAGGAACCGAGCAGTCTTCGTTCAGGGCTGGACGAAATCAGCCATTGCAGCCTCGCAGCTTGAGCCAGGGAATTCGAGATCAATATAAGACCAGCGCCAAAGAGCTTGTAACTTCCGTTCCAGTGGTGATCATTGCCCGCAAACCCCAGAGCCAGTAACACCAGCCCTGCAACAAAAACGACGAAACACTGCGAAAGCGTCGTCCAGTACTTGAAATTTCTCCAGGCATAGATCGCAACTGCCGAAAAAAAACTAAATGGCGCGGCGAATAAGAAGAGCACGTAAAGAACTGGATGGTCTGCAGTCGGAAGGTCGGAAGAGATGGCTCTCCAGTAAAAGCAGATCACGACGATGACTTCGGAGGCGATCACGCCGAGGCCGATGGCGTCGGCAATGGAATCTCTTCGCGTACGTGGGGTCTTCCGGGGACGCATCGACTGAGAAACTACCACAGACCTCCGGACTTTTCCCCAGCCTAGTCTCGAGCATCTTGGGCTACAATGTGCGCGTTGCCCCACGAACAGCCCATCACGGTCTTGCTGCAGGATTTAGCGGCCGGCGACAAGCGCGCCCTCGACTCGCTGATCCCCCTGCTCTACCCTGAGTTGAAGAAACTCGCGCAGATTTACATGCGGAACGAGCGCAGCAGCCGCACTCTGCAGCCGACTGCCCTGGTGCACGAAGCCTATGCGCGCCTGGTCGAGCAGGACCACCCTGACTACCGCAGCCGCGCTCATTTCATGGGAGTTGCCGCGCATCTCATGCGCCAGATCCTGGTCGATCACGCGCGTACCCGCGACGCCGCCAAGCGTGGCGGAGGCGCCGACGTCCTCCCGATGGAAGATGCCTACGGTGTGGGCGTCTCGCGTCCGGCGGCCATGGTCGCCATTGACGATGCTCTCGCCGAACTGGCGCGCACCGATCCAACCAAGGCCAAGCTGGTCGAGATGCGTTTTTTCGGCGGCTTGACCGCCGAGGAATCGGCGGAAGTTCTCGGCATTCCCGTCGCTTCGGTGCGCAATCATCTGCGCGTTGGACAGGCCTGGTTGCGAAAAGAACTGGACCGCACCGCCGGCGACGAAGAAAAATCTTAACTCGGCCCCAAAATTTCAGATCGCTTTTCGCATTTAGAAATACAGATCAGCGCCCGAAGGAAAATTGTGCCGGCCGATAACTGGGGACAAGTCGAGGAATTATTCCTGACCGCCGTCGAGCTGCCGGCCTCAGAGCGCGACCTCTTTCTCCGCGCGGAATGTAAGGGTGACACCGCTCTTCGCGCCGAGGTCGAAGCTCTCCTGCGCGCCGACACCGACGGTCCCGGCTACATCACCGACGCCATCCGCACCGAAATCGATTCCCTCATGGACGCCGAGAATCCCCTCATCGGCACCCGCGTCGGCTCTTATCGCATCTTCGAAGAAATCGGCCGCGGCGGCATGGGCACCGTCTATCTTGGCGAGCGCGATGACGAGCACTTCCGCAAGCAAGTCGCGATCAAAGTCGTCAAACGCGGCATGGACAGCGCCGAGGTCCTCGCGCGCTTCCGCCACGAGCGCCAGATTCTCGCCGGACTCGAGCATCCCTACATCGCACGCCTGATCGACGGCGGCACCACTCCCGACGGCCGGCCCTTCGTCGTGATGGAGTACGTGCAAGGCCAGCCCATCGACGACTACTGCCGCGAACACAAACTCGACCTGCGCGCCCGTCTCCGGCTTTTTCTCAAGGTCTGCGAGGCCGTTTCGTATGCGCATCGCGCGCTCGTGGTGCATCGCGATCTCAAGCCCAACAACATTCTTGTCACCGAAGAGGGCATTCCCAAGCTCCTCGACTTCGGCGTCGCCAAGCTCCTCGATCCCGGCAACGATCCCGGCCTCACCGCCGATCTATCGGGGATGGGCCCCATCACCCCGGAATACGCGAGCCCCGAGCAGATCACCGGATTGCCCATCACCACCGCGGCCGACATCTATTCGCTCGGCGCCGTTCTTTTTGAATTGCTCACCGGAACCCGCGCCCAGAAGATCGACACCAAAACTCCAACCGAAATCGCTCGCGTCGTCTGCCAGGAAGAAACGCCGCCGCCGAGCACGGTAACGTCGGCCGCCGGCAGCACGTTCAAAGTGGATTCCGAGCTCGACAACATCGTCCTCATGGCGATGCGCAAGGAGCGCGAGCGCCGCTATCGCTCAGTGAACCAGTTCGCCGAAGACATAACGCATTACCTGCAAGGCCGACCGGTCATCGCGCGGCAGGATTCCCTCACCTATCGCAGCGGAAAATTTCTCCGCCGCAACGGTTTTGCCGTCGCCGCCGCCGCGCTCGTCGTTGCGAGTTTGCTCGGTGGCACTGCGTTCTCCGTGATGCAAGCCCGTCGCGCCGAAGCCGCCCGACAGATCGCTGAAACCCAGAAGCAGGCCGCGGAACGTGAGCGACAGCGCGCGGAAACCGAGAAGCAAGCCGCCGACCGCGAACGCGCGCGTGCCGAAGCGCAAACCCAGGTTGCGGAAACCGAACGCAATCGCGCCGAAGCCCAAACCAAGCTCGCCATGAGCGCCAAGCAACTCTCCGACCGACGTCTTACCGACAGCGTTGAGTTCGCCGGCAACACGCTTCTCGACATGCACACCAAGCTGGCGAAGCTCTCCGGCGCCATGGATGTCCGTCGCGAGATGGTCAACCGGATGGTGAAGTTCCTCGAAGCCCAGTCCAAGAACGCCGGCGACGACGATGATCTTCGCTTCATCCTCGGCGTCTCGTATTTGGAGGTCGCTGACGTCCTCGGCAATCCGTCGCAGTCGAACCTCGGCGACACCAAGAACGCTCTCGAGAATTACAAGAAGTCTCTCGCGCTGCTCGATCCCGTGATCAAGCGCCACCCCGACAATCCAAACTATCTGCAGGAATGGCTGGAAGTGCGCCAGTCGTACGCGCAAACCCTCGCCGCCGCCGGTGAACTGAAACCGGCCACCGAGACTCTCCTCGGCGCATTGCCCGATGCGCGCCGCCTCCCCAAGCTGTGTCCAAAGGAGCCGCGCTGCTGGATGACCGAAGGCACCATCTATTCGGAGCTGCTGGAAATGACCATCGGGCCGAACACCGCCGATGCCTTCCAATACTCCGTCGCAGCCGCCGAAGTCTCAGAAAAAGCGCACGCCGCATTTCCGGACGATGTATCCATCGATTTCGATCTTGCCACCGCGTATAGCCAGCAAGCCAAGTTAAGAAACCTGCGCGGCGAGAACAAAGAGGCGGTCGAGGAATATCGTAAGGCCGCTGCCCTGCGCGAAGCCGGATTGTTGCTGCGCCCCACCGACGCCACCCAGAAGCGCAATCTCATGATCACCTACGGCAACATGGGCGCGGCGCTGGGCAGCCCGCTCTTCTTGAACCTCGGCGACACCGCTGGCGCCAAGGCCAGCTACGCCAAGGCCCTCGCTATCGCGCGCGAACTTGCCAAGGCCGATTCCACCGACCAGCTCGCGCAATCCGACCTCGCCAATGCCCTGACGTTTTCCGCGGTGATCGATGTCCCGAAAGAAGAGCTACCGGACTCGCTCGCCAAGCTCGAACAAGCCGAGCGGATCATGCAAAAGCTCACCACCGCCGACCCGCGTTCTCTCGCGCGCTCCAAAACGCTCGCGAGCATTCAACAGTACAAAGGCCGGCGCTTGCGGGATCTCGGCCGCGATGACGAAGCCATCGCCGCGTTCCGGCAATCCCTCGAGCTTGCCAAGACCAACGCCTCCCGCTCGCCCACCGATATCACGATGCTGAACCAGATCATGGAAAGCGAACAGGACCTCGCCGAAGTACTGGCAAAAACCGGCGACCGCGCCAACGCCGTCGCTGCCGCCGACGACGCCGTCAAACGCATCGAGACTTTCTCGCCGCCTGCCTCCGAACACGACCGCATAAGCCGCATCAAGGCCCGCGCTTATCAGACCGAGGGAATCGTTCATGCCGCCTTTCAGGAGTGGGACTTGGCCACCCCCGCCGCCGAGCGCTCCGTGAATGAATGGCACCAGCTCATCGCCGCCAAGAGCCGCACCGTTGACCCCAAGAAGGTGGCTCGCGCCGAAGCCCTGCTCCAGGAATGCCAGTCCCACCGCCCGTAAAGTTCTTCCACCGCCCGCAAAATTCTCCCGCCGTCTGCGCCTTAATAAATGCGACCCCGAATATCTCGAAAGACGGAGCTGGACTGCAATGATCTGCAAACACAAGTACGAGCGGTTTGATTGTCACGGCGCGGCGCAGTTGACCGACGGCGGCAGCCGCAACGCTTGGGGACACGTCCGCGATATCTGCCTCGCTGGCTTCTACGTTTTCACCGTGGGCCCATGGCCCATCAACACCGAAGTGCAGTTCAAGCTGGAGATCGACGGCACCGTCATCTGCGGCGCTGGCGTCGTCGCCACCCGCAACCCCGGTACCGGCATGTCGATCGCATTCCTTGATCTCGCTCCCGGCTACCAGGAAAAGCTGGACACCCTCGTCCATGGCTTGGCCCACGATGCCTCAGCTCCCGCCGGCGTCGGTCTGCGGATCTGAAATTCGGCCCTCCCCCAAGTCATTTTGCAGTTGATATAAGCGCTCAACCTGAACAAAAGCCAGCCGCTTAGCGGATGATCTCGCAAATGAGCCCCGGTGCATTGCCGCGGGCCCACGCCGGAGGTATCTCTCGGCACGAACCAGGAGGTATCCATGGAATTTGCAACCACGCCCGCCGAAATCATCCGCATGAAAGAAGCCGGCCGCGGCTTCCGACCCGCAGTCCGCGTCAACAACAGCCTGCTCGGCGCGATTGAAAAACGCACCTTGATCTGGATTGCCAACCGTCTCCCGCAGGCAATTAACTCCGACCACCTGACCGCGCTCGGGCTTGTAGGCATGATCGCCGCCGGAGTTTGCTTTGCGTTTTCCTCGCACCAACCCGCGATGCTCCTCGCCGTCGACCTTTGTCTCGCGATTAACTGGTTCGGCGACAGCCTAGACGGAACGCTGGCCCGCGTCCGCAACTGCCAGCGCCCGCGCTACGGCTTCTACGTCGACCACATCGTCGACATCTTCGGCGCCCTCGCGCTCCTCGGAGGCATGGCGCTCTCCGGCCGCATGAGCCCGCTCGTCGCCGCCGGAGTCCTCACGGCTTTTCTGTTCCTCTCCATCGAGAGCTACCTCGCGACGTACACGTTAGGCGAATTCCATCTGTCCTTCGGCGGCTTCGGCCCCACCGAGCTTCGCATCCTGGTCGCGATCGGCAACCTGTTCCTCATGCACTATCGCTGGGGCCACGCCTTCGGGCGGCCCATGCTCGTGCTCGACATCGGCGGCTACTGCGCTATCGCCGGCATGGGCATCATGATGCTCGGCGCCGTCGTTCTCCACACCGCGCGCCTCTACCAGCAGGAGCGATTGGGATGAGCGAAGCAGAAATCACCACCACCGTGGGTGCCCCACTCTCGTCGCGAAGCGACAGGGTGGGCTTCATCATGCGCTGGCTAAAATTCAATTTCGTCGGTGCCGGCGGCGTTCTGGTACAGCTCGGCCTCCTCGAAGCCTGGATGCACTTCAACCTCGGCAACTATCTGCTTGGAACAGCGCTGGCGGTCGAAGCCGCGCTAGTCCACAACTTCGGATGGCATTGCCTCTACACCTGGCGCGACCGCCCCGCGCCAACGAAATTCGCCATCGCAATGCGCGCCGTGAGATTTCACCTCTCGAACGGCGCGGTCTCGCTGATCGGAAACCTGCTACTCATGCGCCTCCTGGTGACAGTGCTGTCCGTTCCAGTCCTCTGGGCGAACATCGTAGCCATAGCCGTCTGCTCAACCATCAACTTCCTGCTAGGCGACAAATACGTCTTCAGCAACGACAGCTAATGCGGAGCACGCGAAGGGTTTTTTCCGTGTCATCCTGAGCGGAGAACGCGCAGCGTTCGGAGTCGAAGGACCCCTACGTGCTCCACTCCGCGTCCACAAGCCACCCCCGGCCCGCACCGATTCACACCCCGGCCTCGCCGCGCGCCTCACCATAATCGGTACAGCGGGGCTTCAGCCCCCGTTGAACCACCGCTCCTCTCCGCACGTATCTGTTACTATTCCCGGTTCTCGTAACAGAGGTGATTATTGCGTCTACGTTGGGTCCTTTTGTTGGCACTAATTCTCTGTGCGCTCGCGGCCATTCGCTCTCAAGCCCAATCCATCGACGCAATGCAGGTTCGAGCCAGTGCCGCACCGATCACCCACTATTCCCTGCCGCCCGATCTCCTCGCGAAATCCCACGCGCTCTACACCGTTCGCACCACAATGCATTTCGCAGAAACCATCTACGGCATCATCCTTCTTTTATTAGTGCTGCGTTTTCATCTCGGCCCCAAGTTCCGCGACCTCGCTGAACGCGTCACTCGCATTCGTTTCTTCCAGGCCTTCATTTTCGTTCCACTCTTCACCATCGTCATCGACGTCCTAAGTCTGCCCTTCGGCCTCTACAGTCATCGCCTGTCGCTCGCCTACGGACTCTCCGTACAGCGCTGGGGCTCCTGGTTTTGGGATTGGACGAAGAGCGAGCTCATCGGCATGTTCATCGGCAGCCTGCTCATCTGGCTGCTCTACTGGTTGATCCGCAAGAGCCCGCAGCGGTGGTGGTTTTACGCGTGGCTCGTCATCATGCCGATCATGGTCTTCTTCGTGTGGGTCATTCCAGTCGTTCTCGACCCGATCTTCGACCATTTTGAGCCGCTCTCAAAGGACCACATGGAACTGGTCGAAGCCACGCAGAAAATTGCCAAGGCCGCTGGCGTCGATATCTCCTCCGACCGCATGTTTCTGATGAAGGCCAGCGAAAAAGTCACCACCGCCAACGCCTACGTCACTGGCGTCGGCAGCACCAACCGGGTCGTCGTTTGGGACACCACCGCCAAGCAACTGACGGTCCCGGAAGCTACCTTCGTACTCGGCCACGAAATGGGACACTACGTCCTCCACCACATCTACAAAGGACTGGCTTGCGCCTCCATCTTGCTCTTCTTTGGATTCTGGATCGCCTTCCACCTCATTCGCGCATTTCTCTCGCGCTGGGGTGCACACTTTAACATCCGCGATATCGCCGACTGGGCCTCGCTGCCCGCGCTCATGCTCATTGCATCTCTTATCGGATTCCTTGCTGAGCCCATCAGCAACACCTTCATCCGCACCCAGATCGAACATAAGGCCGATGTTTACGGCCTCAATATCACCAGCGGTATCACCCCCGACTATCGCCAGGTCGCCGCGCAATCCTTCCAAAGTCTCGGCGAACACAGCCTCTCGTATCCGTATCCCAGCAAGCTGATGGTCTTCTGGCTTTACGACCACCCCGACATCTCTTCGCGCGTGGACTTCGCGCTGCACTTCGAACCCGGGCAGCAATAGCACGCCGCTCGCGAATTCTGCATCCAACATTCAGCAGCTCGCGTGCATCGCGCCGTGGTCTGCTCTCACGACAATCATGGTTTTACTCACAAAGCGCAAAGTCCTGATCGCCGTCTTTACCGCGTGCATCTTCTCTGCGCTTCCGTCTTTCTGTTCCAGCAAATCATCAGCACAAAATTGTCCGCGGCCCGCGATCGGTACCGTCGTCGCCGAGCCCGCCGATGTTCGCAGCCAAAATGGCGTGCTGCGACTCAACTTAACGATTCGCAATGCCAAAGCTCCTGACGGCTCCATCCGCTACTGCTATCTCGACGATAACGGAAACGAATCGCCCAACCTGCGCGTAAAGCCCGGCGACGAGGTCATCCTCCATCTCAAGAACGACCTCGTCGATCTCGACCCCGGAAAGACCAACGCGCACGCGCATCATCACGCCGCGAAATCTACCGATCCCTGCACCAGTGGCGCGATGACCGCCGTCTCCACCAATCTTCACTTTCACGGCCTCACCATCCCGCCCGTCTGCCACGCCGACGACGTCCTCAGCACCTCGATCCAGCCCGGCGACCCGGCCTTCGAATATCGCTTTCGCATTCCTGCCGACGAGCGTCCCGGCCTCTACTGGTATCACCCGCACATTCACGGCTTCACCAAGACCGAAGTCCTCGGCGGCGCATCCGGCGCCATCATCGTAGAAGGCACCGAGCGTGCCGACAAAGCCGTGGCCGGCCTG
>Ga0206868_10025_pt1 | contig 25938 bp, 23 predicted proteins | sample Alteio_BWOrgCont_38_FD_152901 | JGI IMG/M metagenome (GOLD analysis project Ga0206868, IMG submission 152901) | Enriched cells from forest soil in Barre Woods Harvard Forest LTER site, Petersham, Massachusetts, United States -... | ecosystem: Environmental > Terrestrial > Soil > Temperate forest >... | reverse complement strand
ACGCGGCTCGAACTCTCATGTCGCGAGCAGTGCCCGCAGCATCATCCGGGAAACGTCTGAGGATTGCACTGCTTTACGGTCGATGAAATTACCATGCTTTTTGAGTTTGTCCGCCAAGAAAACGTGGGTGCCCCACCCTCGTCGCGCAGTTTGCGACAGGGTGGGCCGCACGCGGCTCGAACTCCCATGGCGCGAGTAGTGCCCGCAGCATCATCCGGGAAACGTCTGAGGATTGCACTGCTTGATCGTCGGAAAAATCCCCATGCTTTTTGAGTTTGTCCGCAAAGAAAACGTGGGTGCCCCACCCTCGTCGCGCAGTTTGCGACAGGGTGGGCCGCACGCGGCTCGAACTCTCATGTCGCGAGCAGTGCCCGCAGCATCATCCGGGAAACGTCTGAGGATTGCACTGCTTTACGGTCGATGAAATTACCATGCTTTTTGAGTTTGTCCGCCAAGAAAACGTGGGTGCCCCACCCTCGTCGCGCAGTTTGCGACAGGGTGGGCCGCACGCGGCTCGAACTCCCATGGCGCGAGTAGTGCCCGCAGCATCATCCGGGAAACGTCTGAGGATTGCACTGCTTGATCGTCGGAAAAATCCCCATGCTTTTTGAGTTTGTCCGCAAAGAAAACGTGGGTGCCCCACCCTCGTCGCGCAGTTTGCGACAGGGTGGGCCGCACGCGGCTCGAACTCTCATGTCGCGAGCAGTGCCCGCAGCATCATCCGGGAAATGTCTGAGGATTGCACTGCTTGACGGTCGGAAAAATCCCCATACGCTCGCGTTTCCGGCCCGTCCACTCCGATTCAATCTCAACGATTCCTTCTTCGCCCGTCAGATAGTGTCGAAAGCTGCTCCACGGCCAGAGTTCCGGGGCGGAAACTAGCCCTCGCTTCACGGGATTACGGTGGATATATCGAAGCTTCTCGATGTGCTTCTTGTGAGTATGGACGTTGAAATCGTAGTAGCGCGGCAGCCAAAATCGTATTCGATCGCCTTGCAGATGGTTGGCGACGTTCTGTTTCAGCATCTGGATCGCGCTGGAAAACGGAGCGCGTTCTGGTTCGCTTATAAGCAAGTGAACATGTTCCGGCATGACGACGTATCCGTAAACGAACAGACCATACCACTTCCTGCAGCGCTCTAATTCGTGCTCGAAGGTGTTTCGCGCATCCGGCGTATTCAGCCACGCGCGTCGATTCCCACAGCTGAAGGTTATGAAATGCGAGTCTTTAGTTTCGTGAAAACGCTTGAGGTGAATCGTCACGCCGATCACGATACCTATAGTTCGGCGGATTGGATGTGAGCGATGAACAGCTCAATGTGAGCTATCGGCATCTTTGCGACCCACCCTGTCCTGCGGACAAGGGTGGGGCACCGACGTTAACCGATCTTCTGGCGCTCTGAAATCAACTTCATCGCCTCTCGATTCACCCAATCCTGATCATGAAACCGTTCGCCCCAGGACAGCGGCGTGACATCGCGATATTCATGCATCGTCTCGTCATCGACGAACCGCAGACGTTTGCGCAGGGAGGCGCGAATGTTGGGATCGGCGCCATGATCCAGCAGCAGACGAGCAAAGGCGGCTTCGCGATCGCGTCCGCAGCGATACGGTTGTGACACGACGCATCCGAACAGCGCGGTATGCCCTCCGAAGCCGTCGGCATCAATCGCCGCTCGCGCATTTACGTCGGCCCCGCGCTCAATTATCCAGCGAGCAATGTCGATGGAATCATCATCGACGGCCACATGAAGCAGCGTTCCTCCAGCGAGCGGCGTTCCATGCAGTGCAAGAGAGTGGTTGGCATGACAACCCAACGCGGGCGGATAGATTTCTTCATGCGAGAACGTGCGCGAGAAGAGCGAAGGATCACGCCGCAAGTGTTCCTCCAAAAGATCGATGCGTCCGCGGTGCAGGGCCATAGGAGCGGTGTCAGGGAGCTGAATGCCGCGTTTCGCAAGCAGCTCAAGGCATTCATGTTTTCCCTTCGGGTAGCGCGAGTAGGTCTCTAGCAACAGCGCGATCGGTGCCAGTGGATCGCCATGTTCGTCGGCCAGCGGCGCGCCAAGTTCCAGCAAGAATTCTAATCCCTTCGCGTTAAGCGTTTCGCAAGGTCCCATAACCTCGTCTTTCGACGGTCGAGCACCCATCGCATGTAACCTGCGCGCAGTTTCGAGTTGTCCCTGCAAACAAGCTCGTCCAAACGCTCGCCCCAAATCCGTCGCGCCGAGTTCGTGCAGCATGGCGATGATCTCGTCCTGCCCGAGGTTCGCCGCATACGACATCGGCGGACCCCAATTGCTCTCCACTCCGCGAGCATTTTCGTGCAGCAGCTTCGGATGCTTCGTCACCAACTCGCGCACCGCGGCGGTATCACCTCGCCAGATCGCGTCAGTCATCCTGCAAGCCTGCACCAGGCGCGCCCAGTTCGACACGCCAAAGCTGCGTGCGAGTGCAGTCTGCGCATCGGCCAGCTTTGCCTGTGCGGGCTCCGGCGGCCTCGGATGAAACTCGCGCAGATCGGAGACGGCGTTGGGGTCGCCGCGCTTGATCGTGCGCAGCAGGTCTTTGGCTTGATGCTTCAGTTGTTCAAGGTTGGGGCGGACGGGAAAGTATCGCGACATCACAAACCTCCTTTGAAGGTGCGCCCGGCGTCCGCTGGTTCGGGCAAAAAGGAGATTCGTAAACGAATTGTAGAAGCTTCGCTCAGGTGGACTCAGTCCTCTCCGCGGACGGGTGGCGCCCTGTGCGCCGAGGAGAGAATAGCACTTTTCGGAGCGGTCGTTAGGCGACTGCAGCGACTTCTTTCACTGAGATCTGTGATGTCGCGCGATGCCCCAAAACATAAGCTCCGGTGGCCAGCGCATAACAAGCAAATCCGACCCAGAACGATGCGCTGATGCCATACGCGAGCGCGATGACCATCGCGAACACCGACGCGCACACCGAGGTTGCACCATTTACGCCCCACAGCCACGGTCCGAGCGCCGGCGATTCCTCTGAGATCCATTGCATCCCCAGCGGGAATGCCATACCCATGAAGAATCCCAATGGCGCCAGCAGCGCAATCGCAATCGCGATTCGAATCGGCGTAGTCGATGCCGCAAATGCACCCGTTACGCTAACAGTCGTGGCTCCAAATGCGATCAACGCCAGCAGGAGTAAGCCCAATTGCCGCGTGGCTGCACGCTGTCCGGAGATCCCCGAGCAAACCAGGCTGCCGATGCCGCTGAAGACCAACAGCGAAAACAGCACCACCGCCAGCGCGTAGGTCGGATGCCCGAGGAAGACGACGAGCCGCTGCATCTGCGAAACCTCGACCAGCATGAACCCGAAGCCGATGCCGCTGAAGTAGATAAATTTCGGTCGCGACCCGCTCAACATCTTTCGATCGGTAGTCAGCATCAGCGGACCAAGAATGCACAACGTCGTCAACACCACCACCGTCACCGCGAGCCATGCCAGCACATAAACCGCATAGGTGTTATGGCTCATCACGCCCTGCGGAATCAGGTCGGGACGAAACAGCGAATGCAGGTACATCACGTTAAAGAAGAACGGCTGGTCGTCGCTCGGCGGATGGATATTGAGCGGATAGTCGGCGGCAATCGCATCGAAATTCTTACCAGATGCAATCCGTTCCAGCATCGGGTCCGACGAAGAAATCGGCGAAAGCAGGATCTTGTAATTCATCTCCGCGGCGAGTTGCTGTGCGAATTCAACGTCCTCCGCAGTGAACGCGTTCTTGCTGACGAGAATCGTCCCTACGCCGGTTGGCAGGTTGATCGTCTGCACCCGGACCGGAGTTTCCAGCAGGAGGATATGCGATCGTGGATCCGTCACTCCAGACTGCAGAAGGGACTCCGTTGCCAGCTCCGTCAGCCGATATACTTCGGCCGGACGCGAGGGGTAATACCATCGCGAAAATGTCAGGATGCCGCGATCGCTCAGCTTTGACAGAAAAATCTTCCACGCGTTCGTGGTGTAAAGCGAGTTTTCTGTCAGGACGAATGCCCCGGCCGACGATGCCGCGAAGGTATCGATGAGTGAAACCTGGATGATGTCGAACCGCCGGGTTTGCCGGGTGACGAAGCTGCGCGCCTCATCGTTGACGAAGGTCACATTCGGATAGCGGTCGAGGTGTCCGCTGAAGTCGCCGAACTTTCCGTTCACCGTCTTCAGAATGTCCTGGTTAATCTCAACACCCGTTACGGACTTCTGCTGAAAGGCCAGTGCCGAGAGGATGTCACGGCCGCCCCCACTGCCGATCACGAGCACATCGGAATTCGGCCGGAAATAATGCACCGAGTTCACGATGTCGTATTTCATATGACGAACATCGCCAAAATCGCCATCGAAGTTCGTAATGGAAGTCGCGGCCATCGCGTCCATCCGCAGCCAGAGCTCTTTGCGGGGAGTTCGATCCTCGTGATACGTCGAGCTCAATGCCCAGCCAAAAGGAAGCATCCCGAGATTTGGAGAGACTGTGATCCGCGAGAAGTGGTTCCACTTCTCGTACAGGATGTCCGTTTCCGTCGTCTCCTTCGCATACAGAATTCCGATAAACGGCTTGCCGATCCGCGTCGCGTAGATACTGGCGCCCGCCAGCACAGTCATCGCAACCAGTGTTACCGCCGCCGCGCTTGCGACTCGGGCACCTTGTGCGCTGGCAAAGACGATCGCGCCGATCGCCGCGATTGCCGCCGTCGCCACGACGGCGCTCGGGCCGTCCATGTAGAGCAGCAGCACGATGATGCAAAGGCATCCGATAGCCGCCCCCACCAAATCCACGGAATAAAGCTTGGCGGTATATTTCGGATAACGCGTAAGCGCCAGGCAGACGCAGATGCCGCTGAAAATGAATGGTGCGGCCACAATCACGTAGATCAGCGAAATCGATCCGTATCCCGAAATCCAACTATTGCCGGCCAGCGGAATCTTCCGCTCAATCAAGTACGCGATCACGATCATCCAGGAAAACAACGCTGCACTGATCGCGAGGTGCCGGGCGGTTTTCTCGGAGGTGAAAAGCTTCGGCAGTGCGTACACCGCGACTGCGCCCACGCTCATGCCGAACATGGCAATCGAGATTGCGACGAACGCAAAGTGGTAATACAGCGTGACGCTGAATATCCGGGTGAGCAGAATCTCGTAGGTAATGGTGGCAAGCGTGACGAAAAATAGCCCGAGGTACGTGGACCGCGTAGGCGTCATCGACAAGGAGCTCCTCAACTGCGCAATCCTAGCGATTCGTTCATCGCTCTGCTGTTTATGTATCAATCTTTAGTGGGGATGTCCATTAGTTACGTTCCCCATCAGCGCCAAGCTGCGGTATCCTAAAGGTTCCCTTGATGAAACGCATTGCCATCCTTGGCTCGACCGGATCGATCGGAACGAGCACCCTCAAGATCGTAGAAGCTTATCCCGAGCTCTTTGAAGTCGTGTCCCTGGCCGCCGGCGCCAACCTCGACCTCGTCACCGAGCAAACGCTGCGCTGGCATCCGCGGCTGGTGTCAGTGGCAACGGAAGAGGCTGCGGCAACTCTGAAGCAAAGACTCGCCCAGGCCGGAGCGAAAGGCGTCAAAGTTGTCTTCGGCACCGAGGGCACGGTCGAAGCCGCAACCCTCGATGAAGTCGATTTCGTGGTCAGCGCGATTGTCGGCGTCGGAGGCCTTAAGGCGACCTACGAAGCGGTCAAAGCAGGGAAGTCGATCGGCTTGGCGAACAAGGAAACCATGGTCGCCGCCGGAGAACTCATCACCGCCGAGGCGCGCAAGCAGGGCAAGCCCATCCTGCCGATCGACAGCGAGCACAACGCTATCCACCAGGCCATGCGTGGAGGCCGTCTCCACGAGGTTTCGAAGGTTTGGCTGACTGCCTCCGGTGGCCCGTTCCTCCACACGCCGAAGGAAGATTTCGACCGCATTACCGTGGCGCAGGCTCTGAATCACCCCACGTGGAAGATGGGCCGCCGCATCACGATTGACTCCGCAACCCTTATGAATAAAGGGTTTGAGGTCATCGAGGCCTGCCGGCTTTTCGATCTCCCGCCCAGCCAGGTGGAAGTCATCGTGCACCCGCAGAGCACCATCCACTCCATGGTCGAGTTCGTGGACGGCTCGATCCTGGCGCAACTTTCGGTTACCGATATGCGCCTGCCGATCCTTTATGCGATGACCTTTCCCGATCGAGTGCCGTCTAATCTTCGCTTTCCGGTTCTGGAACTGCGCCACCTCGATTTCTATCCCCCTGATTTTGCAAAGTTTCCATGCCTCCAACTGGCCTATGAGGCTGCCGAAAAAGGTGGGACGAAGAGTATCGCGCTGAACGCCGCCGATGAAGTTGCTGTAGCCGCCTTCCTAGATGGTGGGATACCATTTAATGAGATTTCGGCTACGATTCGACATGTAATTGATGAAACGCCGCTTGCCCATCCGGAATCTATAGAAGAGGTCCTTTCCGCCGATGTCGCAGCCCGGGCCCTCGCTCGCCAGCGTGTTCAGCTAGCGGGCAGCCGCTCGTGAGTTTGTTTTTACCAGAGGTTTGATGGCAAATTTTCTGATCGCATTCATATCGGTCGTGTTCGTTCTCGGGGTCCTGATCCTTGTCCACGAGTTCGGCCACTTTGCAGCTGCGAAGTTCTTCGGCGTTCGCGTTGAAACCTTTTCGCTCGGCTTCGGCAAGCGCCTCGTCGGCTTCCGTCGCGGCGAAACCGACTATCGCATCAGCGCGCTGCCTTTCGGCGGCTACGTCAAGATGACCGGTGAGACGCCGCTCGACAGCCGTACCGGCGCGCCCGAAGAGTTTATGTCGCACCCGCGCTGGCAACGGCTGATCATCGCCTTCGCCGGCCCGATCATGAATATCCTGCTGTCGATTGGTCTCTTGACCGTCGTCTTCATGGTGCACTACGAGCGCCCAGCCTACCTCGACCAGAAAGCAAAGATCGGCTACGTTGTCCCCAACACTCCCGCGGCGAAAGCGGGCATTCAGACGGGTGACGTGATTGCCAAGATCAATGGCGTCGATAACCCGGTTTGGGAAGATGTAAAGCTGAACACCATGGAGAGCCCGGGTGTTCCGGTCAAAGTCACAATCCTGCGCGGCGACCAGGCAATCTCGACCTCGGTTACCCCAGAGAAGAACGAGGACGGCCAAGCCAGTGATCCCGGATGGCTCGCCGACGAGTCGAACATCGTAACCACGCTCGAAGCCAATATGCCCGCCGTGGCCGCTGGGATCAAGATCGGCGACGTCATCAGCGCGGTCAATGGTGTTCCCATCCACTCCACCAAGGCGATGATCGACCTCCTGCAACAGACGAAGGATCAGCCTGTCGATCTGACCGTGGAAGAGAACGGCCAGCAAAAAATCGTCCGTGTAACTCCGGTCCTGAAGAACGATAACGGCGACATCCGTTACCGCATTGGCATGGCCTCCGAGCCCAAGTACATCGACACCAAACTGGCATTCCCGAAGGCGCTAAGAACCTCGCTAGAGGAGAACAAGCGGTATTCGTTCCTCGTCATCGACCTGGTCCAGAAGCTGGTGCGCAAAGAGGTCTCGATTAAGACCATGTCGAGTCCAATCGGCATTGCGCAAGCCTCCGGTGAGGCCGCACGCCAACCCGGCTGGACGCCGCTCATGACGCTGATGGCGATCATCAGCCTGCAGCTCGGCATCTTCAACCTGTTCCCAATCCCGATCCTCGATGGCGGCATGATCATCATGCTCCTGATCGAGGGCCTGATGCGTCGCGATATCAGCATGAAGATCAAAGAGCGCGCCTACCAGGTCGCCTTCGTCTTCCTGATTATTTTCGCCGCCGTGGTCATCTACAACGACATCGTGAAAACGATCCCGGGACTGCATCAGCATCTACCGTAACGTGCTGAAAAGATTCAAAAAAGGCAGCGAATTCGCTGCCTTTTCTATTTGCGGCGAATCCTCGCGCTAACCTGACATTCTCGTTCCCGGTGTTAAACTAGTACCCAAGCTATGCCTACGATTTTCCGCCGTAAAACGCCTACTGTCCGCATTGGAGATGTGCGGGTTGGCAGTGATGCACCAGTTGTGGTGCAGTCCATGACCAACACCGACACCGCCGATGTCGACTCGACGATCAAGCAGTGCATTGCGCTCGCCCGCGCCGGATCCGAGCTGATCCGCGTCACCGTCAACAATGACGATGCTGCCAAGGGCGTGCCGCATATCGTTGAAGGGCTGGCGAAAATCGGTATCCATACCCCGATCATTGGCGACTTCCATTACAACGGCCACATCCTGCTGAAGAAGTATCCCGACTGCGCTAAGACGCTCGCCAAGTACCGCATCAATCCCGGCAACGTCAGTATTGGGCGCAAGGACGACGACAACTTTAAGGCCATGGTCGATGTCGCGGTCGAGAACCAGAAGCCCGTTCGCATCGGCGTCAACTGGGGTTCGCTCGATCAGCAGCTCCTCGTCAAGATGATGGACGAGAACGCCAAGCTCGACGAGCCGAAGGAAGCGCGCGACGTGATGATGGAAGCCATGATCGTCAGCGCACTGAAGTCGGCCGAAATTGCCGAGCGCTATGGTCTTCGCAAAGACCAGATCATCCTCAGCGCGAAGGTCAGCGGCGTGCAGGATCTCATCGACGTCTATCGCGACTTAGCGAAGCGTTGCGACTACGTATTGCACCTCGGATTGACCGAGGCCGGCATGGGAGCAAAGGGGATTGTCGCCTCGACCGCAGGTTTGTCTGTCCTGCTGCTCGATGGCATTGGCGACACGATTCGCGTCTCACTGACCCCGAAGCCCAATGGCGATCGCACCGAGGAGGTTCTGGTCGCACAGCAAGTTCTGCAATCCATGGCGATCCGCAGCTTCACCCCGCAGGTTACCGCCTGTCCCGGATGCGGACGTACGACCAGCACGTTCTTCCAGGAACTCGCCGAGCGCATCCAGAACTACATCCGCGAGCAGATGCCGCAGTGGAAGACGCGCTACGCCGGCGTCGAAGAGATGAAGGTCGCGGTCATGGGCTGCGTCGTGAACGGCCCCGGCGAATCGAAGCACGCCAACATAGGCATTTCGCTCCCTGGAACCTTCGAAGAGCCGAAGGCCCCCGTATTCGTGGACGGTCGCTTAATGACAACGCTTAAAGGCGACCACATCGTCGAGGAGTTCACCACGATCCTCAACGAGTATGTCGACAACCGCTACGCGAAGAAAACCGAAGCCGTCACCGTCTAAACCACTTCAGTCGTCTCAGAATGCAAAGGCCTATCCTGTCGGATAAGGCCTTTTGTGTTTGCTCCCTCCGAGTTCCTCTGCGTCCTCTGTGGTTAAGCCGGTTTCGCCTCTTTCGCTCGCCGTTCCATTTCTTCCGGCGAAACATCTTCGACGTGCGTTGAGATATACCAGCTGAATCCAAAGGGATCGAGCACCCCGCCGGTGCGGTCTCCATAAAACTGGTTTGCCAGCGGACGCTCCACCTTGGCCCCTGCTGCGACTGCCTGGTTGAAGACCGCATCGCAATCTTCCACGTAGAGCAGGATGCTCACCGGTGAGCCGCCAAGCGTCGCCGGACTCTTATGCGGAAAATCCGGCTTCTCGTTAGCCAGCATGATAATCGAGTTTCCGATCCGCATCTCCGCGTGACCGATCTCGCCCTGGCCGTCGAGCATCTTGAAGACCTCCGTAGCGCCGAATGCCTTCGTGTAGAAGTCCATCGCTGCCTTAGCGCCGCGGATAATCAGGTAAGGCGTGACGCTGTGATATCCCTCAGGAATTGGTTTTACGTTTGCCATCTTCGTTTCTCCCATCCGTGATTTGAGCTTGAATCGGAAAAGGATGCCGGAACCACGTAGCCAGATGCCGCCGATTTCTCCCGCTGCCATCCGCGCGCGCCATCCTCCCATGCAAGGGATTCTGGCGGAACGATGGAATTGGGTATTGTAAAAATTTGACCTGCACTCGTGTCATTCTGAGCGCAGAGCGCGCCAGATGTTGCGCGTGCGGAGTCGAAGAATCCCCATCGCCACAAAAACCATATCAATCTTCCAGCGGCACGTGGTTCAAATGAATCGTCCGCTTCGAGAGATACTCAGTCGGGCTAATGCCGGAGAAAGCTTTGAAATCGTGAATGAAGTGTGCCTGGTCGAAGTATCCGCAGTTCAAAGCGACGTCGGCGAGTTCCACGTCTCCAGTCCCGCCGATGCCTTTCACCACCTGCTGGAATCGCAGTACCCGGCAAAACAACTTGGGAGTGAGTCCCACCTGCTGGCTGAACAGCTGAATAAATCTCCGCGAACTGAGCCCGATCTTATCTACGAGGTTTGCAACGCTCTGCGAATGTCGCCGGCCCATCTCTGCCAATGCGAATTGCACCGCCGGATGATGATCGAACGCCGTCATTCGCCCAGTGAGCACCGCCTCCAGCAAATCAAATTTCGCATCCACGGTCGGCGCCTCGATCAAACGCTCTCTTAAAGTATTCGCCGACGATCCCCATAACTCATCAAGCGAAAGATGAAGGTCCTGGAGCTCACTTAGCGGCAGGTTGAAAAACGGAAATGCGCCCCCGGGCTTGAAGTTGATCCCCATCACGCTCATCTGTTCTTCGGTATCGATCACCGCATATTCGGTGAGTACGCCTGCAATGAGCGTGCCGCGATGGGTGAAGCATTTGCTGGTATCGCCCTTATCGTAAAACCGGCCGATATCTTCCTTGAGGTTGATGACGATCTCGACCGTGCCGCCCGGCAGGATCCGCTCCTTCGCATGGACGCGCGGATAGTCTTCGTCGTAATACCAGAGCATGTTGACGAAGTTTGAGAGTGGCGTCTTCGGCACCCGGTGGCGAGCAATCATCGAACGCGCCCCACGCGCGTGTCGAAAGTCTAGCCCGAGCGCATCTCCGATTCAACTCTCCTCAAAGCGAAAGGCGCAGCTGGTTGGCCGCGCCTTGGCTCGATGCTTCGATTGCCACCGCAAAACTCGTTACTGCCGCGCCGCGATCTCCATGATCGTTACCGCCGTCGCCAGCCACACTCCGAACGCCAGCAGGTTTGCCGTCATCCGTATCGTCACGCTATCAATCGCCCAGTTCCATTTCGCGCTCATTGTGCGCCTCCACGAAATCTCTTATGCACACAGGTACGCAACGCTATTCGCAGAAGTTCGCAAAATGTTGCCGGAAATCCAAAAAGAAGGCTTTGGCGCGTTATTTCTCACTCCACTTCGGCTTGCGCTTTTCGAGAAACGAAGCCACTCCTTCGCGAAAGTCGTCGGTCGATCGGATCTCGGCATTTGCCCGGATCGCCGCATCAATCTCGCGATCGAGGTCTGCCGAGGTAAAACTCTTAAGCAGGCGTTTCGTTGCAATGAGTGACGCAGGGCTGTTCTGCAGTAACTCCTGCGCGAGTTGCTGCGCACGTGTCATCAGATCCGGTGGCGCAACCACCTCGCTAGCTAGTCCCAATTGCCACGCTTCATTCGCGTCGATAATCCTTCCCGTCAGCAGCAAGTTGCGTGCATGCTTCTCGCCTACCTGGCGCACCAGGAACGACGACACAATCGCCGGCACAAATCCAATTCGCACTTCCGTGTATCCGAACTTTGCTTCCGCGGATGCAACTGTGAAATCGCACAGCGTCGCCAATCCACACCCGCCCGCGATCGCGGCGCCATTCACCGCGGCAATGGTGACCTTCGGAAAATCATAGAGCGTCCGAAACAGACTTGCGATGGTTTGCGAATCCTTCAGGTTCTCGTCGGCACTGCAGCGGGTTATGCTGCTCAAATCCTCGAGATCCATTCCCGAACAAAACGCTTTTCCCGAGCCCGTCAATATCACGATCCGCGCCGCGCTCTTTTCAAGCTGCGCCAGTGCTGCCAGTAACTCTGCGATCAGTTCATAGCTGATCGCATTTCGCTTCTCCGGGCGATTGAAGGTTAACGTTGCAACCGGACCTTCCTCTTGCAGTAGTAAAGTTTTATAGCTCATAAGTGGGGGTTCTCAATCCTCCAAAATCGAACCGAATCATACGTGTGAAAAACATGCCCGCTGTAGCACAACGTTAATCTCATTTTCACCAAATCGAAGCCTTTCCGACGCTTTGCACTGCGATGCTGAGTTGCTCGATCGACTTAAGCCCCGCCAGGGGCAGCGCTCACCACTTATATCTCAGGAGAAACACATGGCCGGATTGTTGGTCACCAATGCTGCGAAGAAATTCGTCACTGGCGTCAGTATGCTCGCCACTCTGCTCACGATCACTCCTCAGCCGGCAGCCGCCGCAGGACCCGCCACAAAAACGCCAATTCAGCACGTCGTCGTGATCTTTCAGGAGAACGTTTCCTTCGACCACTATTTCGGAACCTATCCAATTTCTGCCAACCTCTCCGGTGAGATTCCATGGTATCGCTCCCTCGCGAACACGCCGACTGTAAATGGATTGGTGTTGGCGAACACGAACCTGAATCCAAATTCGGCGAGACCATTTCGTCTCAGTCCAAGCCAGAACTACACCTGCGACCAGGACCACGACTACACCCCTGAGCAGTCAGCCTTCGACATGGGACTGATGGACAAATTCCCCCAGAACACCGGTACCGGCGGACCCGGCTGTCCTGATTATGGTCATGGCACGGCTCTCACCATGGGATATTACGACGGTAACACCGTCACCGCCTTATGGAACTACGCTCAGTATTACGCCATGAGCGACAACTCGTTCGGCACCAACTTTGGCCCATCCACTCCGGGCGCACTCAACCTCATCTCCGGACAGACCGGCGGCGAGGACGGAACCCACACCAACGGCGATCTTACCGGAGCTGTGCTTAACGGGACGGTCATCGGCGACGACGATCCTTACTACGATGATTGCTCCAGCTCCACCAACTTCGGCATGAAGAGCACGAACAAGAATATCGGTGACTTGCTCAACACCGCTGGCATCACTTGGGGATGGTTCCAAGGTGGCTTCCGTCCCACTACTGCGGCTACCTCAACTACCCCTGCGGTCTGCGGCGCAACCTCTACGAATCTTGGCGGAGCGAGTTCGCCCGACTATAGCCCACACCACGAGGCCTTCCAGTACTACGCCTCAACCTCGAATCCGCATCATCTTCCGCCGTCTGCGGTCTCCGCGATTGGCACCACCGACCAGGCTAATCATCAGTATGACCTGATCGATTTCTGGGATGCCTTCGACAACGGTAATCTGCCCGCCGTCAGCTTCCTCAAGGCCAAGAAGATCCAGGACGGTCATGCCGGATACTCATCCCCGCTCGACGAACAGCAGTTCATCACGGAAACCCTGAACCGCATCATGGACAGCTCTTACTGGCCGACCACCGCCGTTGTCATCCTCTATGACGACTCCGATGGCTGGTACGACCACCAGATGCCAATCATCGCCAACTCCTCCGCCACCAGTGCCGATTCAATCAGCGGCGCCGGTCTCTGCGGAAACGGAAAGCCTCTTGCCGGAATTGAGGGCCGCTGCGGCTACGGCCCGCGTTTGCCACTGCTCGTGATTTCACCGTACGCGCATGTCAACTACGTGGATCATTCGACCACCGACCAGAGCTCGGTCATCCACGCGATCGAGTACAACTGGGGATTGCCGTCAATCGGCGGTGGGTCCTTCGATGCCTACTCCGGGAACCTCTTCAACTTGTTCAACTTCGGGGCGCCCGCTGCCAAGCGCGTCTATCTCGATACCACCACGGGACAGATTCTCGCGGTGAAGTAACCTGCTTGCACAAAAGGGCGCGGATTCGGCCGCGCCCTTGTTTTTTTAAAATTGATGATCTACTGCGCGCCGCCCCCGAATCGCAACCCGAACTCTTCGCTCATCCGCAGCAATCCATCGATCGGCTTCCGGATCGGCGACTCGACCTTGCGCTCTTTCAACGCCGCGATCACCGATTCAGTCGGAATATTCCCAACCAGCATGTCCTGCGCGAACGGGCACCCACCCAGGCCGCCCAGCGCACAATCAAAGCGCCGGATCCCCGCATCGTAAGCCGCAAGCACTTTCGCCTGGGCATCCGCATGACGGCTGTGCAGATGCACTCCAATCTCCAGGTAGTCGAACTTCTCCGTCACCGCCGAGCACAGCTCACCGATCAGTTGGGGATCTGCCAAACCCACCGTGTCCGCCAGCGAGATTTGTTTCACGCCATCGTCCGCCAGCAGTCCGACGCCCTCCAGCACTTCATCCACCGACCACAAATCGCCATACGGATTTCCAAACGCCATCGAGATATACACGACGACATCCATATCGGCGCCACGCGCCTTCTCGAGTACTTTTTCGAGGACCTCGGCGTTCTCTTCGAGCGTCTGGTTTTGATTTTGCTTTAGAAAAGTTGGCGAGAGGGAATACGGAAACCCCATAGTCCGTACCGCATCGGTTGCGACCGCGCGATCCGCGCCCTTCTCGTTCACCACAATTCCAATGATCTCGACATCGTCCGGCGGATCGAGCTGTTTCAGCACGTCTTCGGAATCCGCCATCTGCGGCACCGCCCGTGGCGAAACGAATGAAGCTGCATCAATGTGTTTGAACCCTGCGTTGATCAACTCCTGCAGGTACTTAACCTTGGTCTCCGTCGGGATCTGCCCCTTCAACCCCTGCCAGGCATCCCGCGGACACTCAATCAATTTCACCGTATCAGTCATAGCTCTAATCTTGATGCTCCGCGGTCAGCAAACAACTCTGCTCGCACTTCCACGCTCGCTCTTGTCATCCAGAGGAGCGATAGCGAAGTGGGATCTGCTGTTCTCGTCGGCCGCACTACGTCTGCAGCACTCCCACCTTGAATTCCTTCACATCCGGATTCAGCGCGCAAGCCTCCAGCGCCTCCACGAGCACCGCACGCGTGTCCGCCGGATCAATGATCTTGTCGATCCACAACCGCGCCGCACCGTAGCGCGGATCCATCTGCTCGTCATACGTCGCTTTCACGCTATCGAACAGCTTCTTCTTATCTTCGTCGCTGAGCTTTGTCCCGCCACGCTCGAGTTGTTTGACTTTGATCTCCACTAGCGTGCCCGCGGCAGCGCCACCGCTCATCACGGCGTACTTCGCCGAGGGCCAAGCAAACATGAACCGCGGATCGTAAGCCTTCCCGCACATCGCGTAGTGTCCAGCGCCGAACGATCCGCCAATAATCATGCTGATCTTCGGCACCACCGAGTTCGAAACCGCATTCACCATCTTCGCGCCCGCGCGGATAATCCCACTCCATTCCGCATCGCGCCCCACCATGAATCCGTTGACGTCGTGCAGGAAGATCAGCGGCACCAGGTTCTGGTTGCAATCCATGATGAAGCGCGCCGCCTTCTCTGCGCTTTCCGTATAGATCACGCCACCAAACTCAACTCGCTTGTTGCCGCTCTTGTCCGTCTGCTGCACGTGCGTCTTCTGGTTGGCAACGATTCCTACCGCGAACCCGCCGACGCGCGCATATCCGCACAGCACGGTCTCGCCGTACTCGGATTTGTATTCGTCGAAGCGGCTGCCATCCACGATGCGCGCAATAATCTCCTTCATGTCATACTGCTTACCCGGATCGCCATCGTAGATCCCGTACAACTCCTGCGCGGAATACTTCGGCGCGACGGCTTCGTGCCGGCTGAACACGCTATGATGCCGCTGGCCCATCTTCTCCACCAGCGAACGAATTCGCGCAATGCACAAGTGATCGTTAGGCTCACGGAAATCGACGGTCCCACTGATTTGCGAATGCATCTCGGCACCGCCAAGTTCCTCCGCGGAATACTTTGCGCCGATCGCCGCTTGCACCAGCGCCGGTCCGGCCAGAAATAATCCGCTGCCCTCCGTCATCAGGATGTGATCGCACATGACCGGCAAATACGCGCCTCCCGCCACGCACATGCCCATGATCGCCGTGATCTGCGGAATCCCCATCGCGCTCATCACCGCGTTATTGCGGAACACCCGTCCGAAATCGTCCTGGTCCGGAAAGACGTCTTCCTGCAGCGGCAAAAAAACGCCCGCCGAATCGACAAGATAGATCGTCGGAATGTGGTTCTCGATCGCGATGTTCTGCGCGCGGATGACCTTCTTCGCCGTCATCGGGAAGAACGCGCCGGCCTTCACCGTGGCATCGTTCACGATCACCATGAACTTGCGTCCATGGATCTCGCCAATCCCTGTTACCACGCCCGCACAAGGCGCTCCGCCCCATTCCTCGTACATCCCATAGGCCGTGAATTCCCCCAGTTCGAACAGTCCTGTCTTCGGATCGAGGAGCAGGTCGATCCGCTCCCGAGCGGTCAGTCGGTTCTTCTTGTGCTGGCTCTCTATCGCCTTTGCGCCGCCACCCTGGAAGATGACGTTCTCCTGGTTGCGCAACTCCGCAACCATCGCCGCCATGGCATGCTCGTTCTTTTGAAAGCGTGCGGAACTCGGGTCAATCTTCGTCGGCAGCACGTTCTGAATCGTGGTTTCGTTCGTGGCCATTCCTCTCGCGATCCCCATTCACTGGCAAACGTTCAAGGGTACGACAGCGGGAGGAACGGAGCAAATTCTCCCCGTTTGCAGATTTCCCATATTCAGCCAGCTTTGGACGATTCCTTTTGTCCGAGCGTAGCGAGATCGCCATAATTCAGCGCATGGGTTCGAATGCGGCCTTATATTGCACGATTGTTGCGATGGTCGCCGCGAGCGCCCTTTATGTCCTCTGGGTGAAGGCCTTGAGCGCGCGTGAGAAGAAGCGACGCTGGGGTGTAATCATGCTGCAACTGCTGGTGCTGGTCGGAGGCGCCCTGGCAGATTATTCTCATCCCGCAGCGCATCTTCTGATTTTCTTTAGCTCGACGGCGATCGTTTTCCTGCTGTTTTTCTTGCCAATCCGCAATCGCAGCGAGAATTAAAGCTCACGGGGTCTGATTAAGCGAAAGGCTGCAGCATAGGGACCATTTTCCACTCTTTCCACGATCCCAATCTCCAATGCTCGCCGCGCATGCACCTTCTCCGCCGCGAGGAAAATCTCCAATGCCCGCGCCTGCCCAACTAATCGTGGCAGCCGCTGCGTCCCGCCCCACCCCGTCATAAGACCCAGCGCCGCTCCCCTATGCCCAAAGATCGCATGCGGCCCCGCGACACGAAATCGACAAGCCAGAGCAAGATCGAATCCGCCGCCCATGCACCAACCTTCGATGACGGCACAAGTAGGAGCAGGGAACTCGGCCACGGCTCGCATCAGCCGTTGCCCCAGCTGCGCAAACCCGAATGCATCATGCCCGCGCAGCGCGGAGATCTCCGCCAGGTCCGCGCCCACTGAAAAGAATTTAGGATTTCCGCAGAGAATAAGAGGTCGCGAGGACGCCGACAGCCCGGTAACCGCCGCAGTCAGTGCTAACACCCGCGCCCGCGACAGCCGGTTGGTTCCATCTTCAGACGTAAGGCGCAACAGCGTGCAGCCCTCGCCGGGCTCAATCGCGTAGTACGCGCTCACGCCATCTCGAAGCGCTCGGCCAGGTGGCAGCCGTCGTCGGTCAATTCAAATCCGCCGATGCGCACGCCTTCGCCTACCAGCTTGTGCGTCACCGGATCGCGCGTTACCCGGCTGATCCATTGATACCCAATCTCGAAGTCGTTAGCCGTGTACCACCGCTGCGGCAGCACCTCAACCAGCCCCGCGTGCGGATACACCACGTACACCGCCGCATGTGGATCGCCCTTCGACTTCGCCGGGTACGCGCTTACCAGATGCATCTCCTCGATCCCGTGGAATGCCTCGGGAAATTCCACCGCGTGCGTACCCTGTGGCAGCATTCCGTCGAACTCAAAATCCGCCACCGGCGCGGTCATCGAGTAGAGCCGCTCCGTCGATTGCTTAAACCATCCGGCAACGGCTTCGAAGTTAAACGCTTTCAGTTGCTCCGCTTCAAACAGCGCCATCCGGACATAGCGTCCCTGCGGACACCACACTCCAAACCGAGACTCATTGAGCAGGAATGGCCGCACGTAGGTATTCAACGCCAAGCGGGGAACGTCAGGTTCGCTGGATAGGCTGAGCGAGACCAGGTAGGCGAGCGCCCCCTGTGTGCCATGGAACTGCCACACGAAATGCTGACCCGCAGCGCCACGAATCGCCCGGAAAGTTTCCCAGTACCATGGCGCCGGGCCAACGGTTTGCTGCAGCAGGGCGCGAATGCGCTGGGTATTTGCGTCCTGTGCCATTGAATTACGCTGCCGGTACTCCGCGCGGCTTCACGTGCGACCGGATGAACGTGATGATGTCATCCATCGGCGTGCCGGGCTGGAACACCGCCGAAACGCCAATTTTCTTCAGGTTCTCGACGTCCACATCGGGAATGATCCCGCCCACCAGCAGCAGCACGTCATCCATCTTGTTCTGCTTCAGCAGGTCGTTCACGCGCGGCACAATTGCGTTGTGCGCGCCGCTCAGAATCGAGAGCCCGATCACGTCCACGTCTTCCTGCAACGCCGCCGTAACGATCATCTCCGGCGTCTGGCGCAGCCCCGTGTAAATCACTTCCATGCCGGCATCGCGCAAAGCTCGCGCGATTACCTTGGCGCCGCGATCGTGACCGTCAAGGCCAGGTTTCGCGACCAGTACTCGTATCTTCGGATCAGCCATAAATCGCCTTAAAAGTGCAAAAATACAGATTCAGTGACTACCCGATCATGATACGCGCATTGGCAATCGAAAGGCAGTGCGCGGGCGCACCAGTTCGTCCTTGGTAAGACGTTACCAGTGCCCTTCCGGAACTATTGTTCCGCCGTGCAAGTGGTGATGCCGAGCCACGTCCGATGCAGTGCTGGGGGCTGGGTGCAGGCCACCGGCGTTGGGTCAGGCCCGGCGAAGATTAAGTTCGCCTTGTCGCCCGGGTCCCACGTGAACTCCGTGTAGACCCCTGTCGCGTTCCGCGCCAGCCCGCGATAAGTCACGCCGTCGGGACCCGTCACGGCGTAGCTCGCAACGAAACTATGATGGCCGGAGTCAGCGGTCTCGGCGCATTGCGAATCCGTAGGAATGCGTTTCGTCAGGTGCACCCGCGGACATTCCACCGCGTCATCCCCCGCAACTTTCTTCAGCGTGCGGTCCAGTTTGTCCCCGAAGCGTTCGGTGTACATGCCCGAGAACTGATCGTCAAAGTGGTAATACTTCACGCTGAAGATGAGCGCGACGATTGCGAACAGAAAAATCCCGGTGGCGAATTTCCTTTTTCCGGCCAGTGTCATGGTGAGGGTTCCTGGCGATAAGAATGTCGTTTGCGGACGAATGGTAACGCACCATGTCAATCAGAGCCAGAGGAATGTAGCGGAATCCTGTACGCCGTCCGCCTTCAGGAGCCGCGTTCTACGCTTTCCACTGAAAGCAGATCCCAAATCCGTCAGGATCTTTCAGGTACATCTGCTTCATCCCGTACCACGCAACCTTCGGCGGATCCACCTTCACACCCTTCGATTTCAAGTACTCGTAGGCCGCATCCACATCCGGACACCCGATAAATAGCCCCGTGTCCATGTGCCCGATCACGCGCTCCCGGTCGGGCTGCGCCGGACGTTCGCCGTCGTCATACGCGGTGTTGAGCATCAACTCCGCCCCGCCACGTCGGAGCCAGCACCACCCACATTCATCCGAATCCTGCGATCGCTGCACGATCTCAAACCCCAGCACATCGCGATAAAACCGTAGCGAAGTCGGCATATCAAACACCTGGATCAGCGGACAAAGCCCGCGCATATCGATTGCCATCAATTTCTCAGTCACTCCGGCCCCTTCTTGCATGCCAATCCTCCTTCACCCGCACCTCAGCCCCGAACAATTCTAACTTCGAGCCTCTCCCCGTGCGAGTGCCGCAGGCACGCCATGGAATAGCCCGGGACTTAAGTCCCGGGTGCGTAGTGCGTCACCACGGAGTCCCGCTTCAGCGGGACGGTACCCCACGACGCGTCGCTATCATGAAACCCCTACGCGAACGCGCTCTCCTCATAAGTCCCATAGACCTCCCGCAGCGCGTCGCAAATCTCCCCGACAGTCGCATAAGCCCGAACCGCGTCCAAAATAAACGGCATAGTATTCGCCGGAGAAATCTTCCCCTCGGTCCCCGCCGAAGGCTCCAACGCAGCGGCTTTCTTCAAAGCCTCCAAAGCCCGCGCCACCGCCGAACTATCGCGTCGCGATTTAAGCGACTTCAGCTTCCGAGTCTGCGACTCCCCCACCGACTCATCGATATACAGCGTGTCGTGCGAAGCCTCTTTGACCACGAACTCATTCGCCCCCACGATAACTTTCTCTCGCGCCTCGGCCGCCTTCTGGAACTGGTAACTCGCCTCCGCAATCTCTTTCTGCGGAAACCCATGTTCGATAGCCTTCACCATTCCGCCCATCGCGTCCAGTTTGTCAAAGTAGTCAAACGCGCCCTTCTCCATGTCGAGGGTAAACTTCTCCACAAAGTACGACCCACCCAGCGGATCGACCGTATTCGCCACCCCCGACTCATAAGCAATAATCTGCTGAGTTCTCAGCGCAATCTGCGCCGCCTGCGCCGTAGGCAGCGCCAAAGCTTCATCGAACGAATCCGTATGCAGAGACTGCGTTCCCCCCAATACCGCGGCCAGTGCCTGCAACGCCACCCGCGCGATATTGTTCTGCGGCTGCTGCGCGGTTAACGACACTCCCGCCGTCTGCGTATGGAAGCGCATCAGCCAGGTACGTTCATTCTTCGCCCCAAACCTGTCTTTCATCAGCCGATACCAAATCTTCCTCGCCGCCCGATACTTCGCAATCTCCTCGAAGAAATCGTTATGCGCATTGAAGAAGAACGACAGCCGCGGTCCGAACTCATCCACATCCAGCCCCCGACGCCGCGCCCACTCCACGTACTCCACTCCGTCGTAGATCGTGAATGCCAGCTCCTGCAGCGCCGTCGACCCGGCCTCGCGAATGTGGTACCCGCTGATAGAAATCGTGTTGAACCGCGGCGTGTACAGCGACCCAAACTCAAAGGTGTCGATCACCAACCGCATCGACGGCGCCGGCGGATAGATGTACTCCTTCTGCGCAATGTATTCCTTCAAAATGTCGTTCTGCAGCGTGCCCGATATCTTCTTCCAATCCGCGCCCTGCTTCTCCGCCACCGCCAGGTACATCGCCCACAAAATCGACGCCGGCGAATTGATCGTCATCGATACCGTCGTCTTCTCGAGATCGATTCCGCTGAACAGAATCTCCATGTCTTCAAGCGAATCGATGGCTACGCCGCACTTGCCAACCTCGCCCTCGCTGAAGGGGTGGTCGCTGTCGTAGCCCATTAGCGTTGGTAAATCGAAGGCAACGCTTAGGCCGCCGCCGCCTTGGGCTAACAGGAATTTGTAGCGCTCGTTCGACTCCTCCGGCGACGAGAACCCCGAAAACTGCCGCATCGTCCACAGCTTCCCGCGATACCCCGACGCATGGATCCCCCGCGTATACGGCGCCTGCCCCGGATAATTCAACTGCCCGTCATAATCCCAGTCCGCCGGTAAATCCGCCGGCGTGTACAAGCGCCGTATCGGCGTGTTCGATATCGTCGAAAACCGCGCCTGGCCTGCCTCATCGAGGTTCGTCCCCGTTGGCGCGCCAATTGGTTTCTCTGCCGATTTCTCCAGCGCCGGCGCGAGCGTGTTCTCCGCCCATTCGCGTTCTGACTCAGAAGGCGTGCGCCCAACAAACACATCCCGCGTCGGCGACTCTGCGACGCCATCGTTTTTCTTTTTCAGATCTGCCATTTTTTTTGGAAACCCCACGTCAGCGCGAAAACGCCAAACCCGCAAGTTTATTGGATGTTCGGGGTGGGAGCAAGAAGCGACCGTTAAAATCGACCGCAGAAAACCGTAAGAAACTCCGATAACTTACCACAAAACCCGAAGTTAGGTTTTTTCAGGGTTTTGCGCCGCAGCCCAGGTTTCATGCGGGTTTGGGGCCCTCGCCCGTGGAAATCGGGCGATTTCTTGCCCGGTGCAGCCACGGTAAAACTTGCTTTGGGCGTGGTGAAAAGCCGGTTTCGCTGCGAGTTGGGACGGATGTTTTTTCCGCCTCTCACGGATTCGCTTTCCGCTCACCCAGCGCCTTCTCGATCCCCTGTTTTGTGCCCTCGGCAAACTTTTCCCCGGCCAGGTAGGTGAGGCTGCGCGGAGGATCGCCGGGCGAAGCGTGCAGGGCAACCAGGACCTGCTCGGTATCGATGGCGTGCAGAAAGCCGCGGACGAAACTCCCGGCGACTTCGCCGGTCGAGAACTTGTCCACGCCGCCGTCGTGGATAGTCGGCGCGAAGAACGGGTCGCGCACCCCAAGCCGCTGCGCCTCGCGATAGACGATGGCGCCCACCACCTCCATGCGTTCCGGCGTAAACGTGTAAGCATCGCCCAGTCCCACGATCAGCAGCCGGTGCGCGTGCAGGGTCCCTGCCGGCGGCGTCACCAGCAGCGTCTCGCCCAGCGCCCCGCCAAACAACACCGGCCGGCGGACCGAACCCAGCAGCCCATGCAGCTTGTCGTCGGTTTCTTCCAGCGAGCCGTTCAGCGGATTGGTTTTGCTCGCCTGGAAGAGGCAAATGACCTGCATCTCCGTCTCGGTCTCGGCCGGGCTCTGCACCAGCACGCGCATCGGGACCGGAGCATTCGCGACCTCAAACACCTGCGGCGCACTCTGCGCAGCAACCGGAATCGCGAGGAGAAGAAGCGGAAGCAGTCGGCGAAACATGGCGCTGATTGTAACCGGAAGCGTCTGTGCCACGCCTTTCCCGATTCAAGTTCATTCTCCATCTCTAACCTGAAAATGGGATGGCGGGCGGCATTCAGGTGGTTAGCATGGACTCATGAACCTATCTGACGTGCATTTCCTCTTGCGTATGCACAAAACGTACATATAATGTCGACTTAGATTTCGAGTGGAACCCGCGAAAAGCGGTCTCGAACTTCGAGAAGCACGGCGCGCACTTTTCGGAATCATTGCCGGTCTTTGATGACGATGAAGCGATCACCATCAAGGACGAAGAGTCTGATCCTGCGGAAGAGCGGTTCGTTTCCCTTGGCACGGGAGCAATCGGGAGGGTGCTAGTGGTTGTGTACACCTATCGACGGAAGAAGATCAGGATTATCTCGGCCCGGCTTGCCGAGCCGCGCGAGCTGGACGAATACCGGGAAAAGCGATGAAAAAAAACTACGATTTCAGCAAAGGGAAACGCGGCCGCATCAAGCCCGCCGAACCGGAACCGCGCGGTAAAACGCGCATCACGATTCGGATCGACGACGATCTGCTCGACCACTTTCTGAAGGTTGCGGATAGCTCAGGCGGAAGCGTTGGCTATCAAACGCTAATTAACAACGCATTGCGCCAGCACGTCGAAGGTGAGGCTCCCAAGTTCGAAGAAACCCTGCGGCGCATCCTGCGTGAAGAACTCCGCGCCGCAGGATAGAATCGCGGCCCGCAGAGCCAAATTAGAGGTCGCGCCTGCGGCGCGTCTTATCGGACCCACGTGCTCTCGCCCAAAAGAGGGCGATCGAACATGGGGCACCCGGCACCTCGAGTTACAAGGAATGCAAGAATGGACCGAGATCCGTCCGGTCTAGGTCAGAGGCATCCATACGACGCGCTATGCGCCAACTATCGGACTTTGCCCAGCCGTTCTCAACGTCTTTGAGCAATTCGAATGGCCGTAACGCGCGGTATTTCGCGCCCTTCTCCTCCGCGATGGCCCTGGAAGACAGGTAATTTTCAATGGCCCGACGTTCCAGTATGTGGCAGTGGATATTGAGCTCTTCGCACAGTTTCAGGAATTCGCGTCTAGGACGCGGAAGAGCTGCGCCTTCTGAAGACTTTTCACTGTCAATCAATGCGTTCAGCTTCGGCGAAATGCGTTGAATCTCGTTAAGTTCCGTCCCAATATTGCCGTTAATTAGCGCCGACCCTCCCAAAGGTAGAATCAGCACGCGACCATCCTTCTTCAACTTGCGCAGGAACTGCCGGACCACCAAGGCATCTGTAATTCCTTCCACTAGGAGGACGCTGTCGAATCCGATTTCCTTATGCCCTAGGAAGCTCATCTCTCCAAGGAACTCAGCGAGGTTTGAAGTCGCCTCGAACGGTCGTAGGCGCGTGTGGCCACCTTCGCGAAGTACTGTAAGAATATTTTGAGATGTTGACTTGGCCAACCCTAAGCTATGGGTAGCAAAAAGCACCCCTTTCGTCGAAAGAGTTGCTAGCGCGGATAAGAACTCGACCTGCAGTGCGGGATGCAAATTCATCTCGGGTTCATCGATGAGAATTATCCCCGGCCGTTTCGCAGCTGCCGTTCCCAACACCACAACGAATTGGGCAAGTCCGCTCCCCAGCTCGCTTAGGAGGTAGCTCTTCCTGTCAATCGCAAGCTGAAGATCTTTGCCGTCCGCGGTTGAGTTGATGTCCAGCGAACGGAATCCAAAAATGTTGCGAAGCGTTTCGGTCAGGTCATATATGAGTTCGTTCTCCTTCTTGTCTGGCCCAGTCTTCATGTGGCGCCAGTTTTCAATAAAGCCTTGTCCAACCGTAATATCGTAGTAAGCTGGCCCTGCGATACTGATTGCGTTGCGAAAAGGTCCAATATAAAGCGTGTCACACAGCTTTTTTGCTTCTGCGGCGCACGCACGCGCCAACGCGTCTGGAATACTGAGACGACCTGCGACGCGATGCGTCGCATTCTGTAAGTGGCTACCATTTCTCGTGAGCCTGCATCCCCAATTCAAATCCGAGCGTTGAAGAATTGCAGTGAGCACCAACTCTTCGTTTTGCCCCTCATGGAAATTTCCCCGGATTACCAGTCGAATTTCGATATCACGATCATTTGCATTGCAAAAGAGATGCTCGGGCCTAGCCGCCGAAGGATCTCTTGGTATCTCGCTGACTGACCACGAACGAGCCACATCTTCGATCTTCTGGTATCCGGTTAAAACCCGCAAGAATGGGCGGAGCTCATAAAACCAACGCAAAACCGTGGACTTTCCTGCGTTATTGGGCCCAATTAGCGAAGTGAAGCCGTTGTGAACAGGAAGCCTGATAGGCTCATCGAAGCAACGGTAGTTGTTGACGATGACTTCAGTCTCGCGTACTTCGAAGCTATCGTTTGGGTATTGCGAGAATGTTGGCGGAGTGTTCACGGCAGCAGGGTACCACGGAGAAGACTCCTTGATTAGACGGGTGCCCCGTCGTAGCTCGCCTCTTTTGGCGAGCTAGGGTGGGTCTAACAAGACGCGCCGCAGGCGCCACGGTTGCAACAAATCGCCTGCGGCAGCAGAGTTGTGGTTCGGATTCATCCCCGGGGGCTGATCGCCCCGGGCTGAGCGGCTCGGCAGCGTGACAGGCCGCGTCCAGTACCCACTGGCAACGCCCTCCAGACGCGCATTGCCCGTCACCCAAGGCATCTGTCGATATCGAATTCACTTGTGACGCACCACGTTACTTTCGTGGAACGCGTCCGATCCTGAAACTTAAAGAGCAAAATCTCTAACCACGACGGACACGAAGGGAATCGCGGGCGGTCGATAATTCGGGGACAGACGGAATAATCACCAACTTCCGCTAGGGCGGGTCTGAGACGACGCGCCGCAGGCGCCACCAAGTTTCTGCTCCGCGAACCATCTTCAAAATGCAAAACCCCGGCGTGAGCCGGGATCCATGCGAGTGACCGGCGCTATTCCTCTTCGTCCGATGACTTCTTTTTCTTCGGCGGCCTCGGGGTCGGGGGCTTCGGTCCTTCCGGCGGCTTCGGCGCCGCGTGCTTCTTCTTCTTTTTCGCGCCCTCCCCTTGTGGCACCCAGTTCTTGTGCTTGCGCTTCTTCTCCCAGTTCTTCCTGCGCTTGTACTTCTGCCCCTGCTGGTGCTTATCGCGCTTCCGCCGGCTCTTGTTCTGCGTGTGCTCCT
>Ga0206868_10098_pt1 | contig 26360 bp, 24 predicted proteins | sample Alteio_BWOrgCont_38_FD_152901 | JGI IMG/M metagenome (GOLD analysis project Ga0206868, IMG submission 152901) | Enriched cells from forest soil in Barre Woods Harvard Forest LTER site, Petersham, Massachusetts, United States -... | ecosystem: Environmental > Terrestrial > Soil > Temperate forest >... | reverse complement strand
GGATCGGGGCGAATCCAGCTGGAACTTGAACCAGATGGTTCCGATCAATCGAAATGGAAAGCTGGAAGAAGTGTATTGGACGTACAGCTATAGTCCGGTAAGAGATGAAGATGGCAGCGTGCAAGGCACGCTCGTGGTTTGCAGCGAGACCACCGACCACGTGTTGAGCGAGCGCCGCTCGCGCAGTCTTCTCTCCATCAGCGTCGACAATCCCGACCCCGCCCAAGTGACGGGCTCGCAGCCCTTGCTGCACGTCGCCAAAAGAATCGTCAAGACGATGGGTGAGAATCCGGCAGACATCCCATTTGCCGGACTGTACCTGGTGGCGAACGGGGAGATTCTTCTGGCGGAGGGCACTCCCGCCGGCGATCCCTTGACCTTGACCGGCGCCAATCCTTGGCCGCTAGAGAGCGTGATCCAGGCGCGGCGTGCTGAGCTGGTGGAGGATTTGCAATCGCGGTTCGGAGAGGTGGTTCGCGGGCCTTGGCCTGAGCCGATCACACGCAGCTACGTTGTGCCGGTATTCATGCCTGGGTTGTCGATCCAAGCCGCGCTGGTGCTCGGCGTAAGCCCTCGCTTGCCGTTCGACGACAATTACCGGACTTTTTTCGAACTGGTAGCCGCGCGCATTGCTGCCCTGCTGCAAAGCGAAGTTCATCAACTCGAACTCGCGGAGGCGGCCCGAAGGTTCAGGAGCTTGGTCGAAGAGAACCCTTTTGGAATGATGATCGGCGATTTTGGCGGCGGCTTGAAATATGTGAATCCCGCTTTCCTGAAAACGCTCGGGTACACCGAAGCGGAAGTGAGCTCCGGGCAAATACGATGGGACAAACTCACCCCGGCCGAGTATGCGGACGCCGACCTGCGCGCCGTGGAGCAGCTTCGCGGCACGGGCCGCTGCGACGTTTACGAAAAAGCCTTTATAGCGAGAGATGGGCGCACCGTTCCCGTGCTGCTGGGCGCGTCGATGCTTGAGAAAGCGGCGGACAATCCGGAAGTGGCGGCTTTCGTGACGGACTTAACCCCGTTAAAAGATGCCAAGGAAGCGCTGCGAAAAGCATACGAAGAACTCGAAAAGAAGGTCGTGGAGCGCACCGCCGCGCTCGAAGCAGAGGTGTCCGAGCGGAAGCGGGCCGAGATGGGCTTGCGCGAGCTTACCGGCAGGTTGTTGGTGACTCAGGATGAGGAACGAAGGCACATGGCGCGCGAACTGCACGACCATGCCGGGCAGACACTTGCCTTGCTGGCCATGAATCTCTCAGGGCTACGTAAAGCGGCCACAGATCAGGACAGCCGGATGGCCCAACTGGCAGCCGAGAGTCAGCAGCTTTCGGAGGCATTGTCGCGGGAAATCCGCACATTTTCCTACCTGCTGCATCCGCCGCTGCTTGACGAAATAGGCTTGCGGTCAGCTCTTCAGTGGTATGTGGACGGATTCGCGGAGCGAAGCAAAATCAAGGTGGATTTAAAGGTGCCAAAAGACCTGGGACGCCTTCCGAGAGACCTGGAGATGGTGATATTCCGCGTGGTTCAGGAAAGCCTAACCAATATTCATCGCCATTCAGGAAGCGAATCAGCCTCCATTGAGCTCGTTGCTTCGAGAAATTCCGCAGATCTCGAGATCAGCGACGCCGGTAAAGGAATTTCTCCGGAAAGGCAGCGGGAGATGAACAGCGCTAGGTCGGGAGTGGGCGTCCGGGGCATGGAAGAGCGCGTGAGGCAATTCAAAGGCACACTGGAGATCAGCTCGAGTAACCAGGGAACGAAAGTAGTGGTGCGTCTTCCGCTCGATGCAAACCCGCATTGATATGGCTAAATTTCTTTAGGCAACATCGACTGCCGGATAGGTTTCGATATATTCCTCACCGTGCGCGCCGTAGTAGGCACATTGCCGGGCGGTGAAATCGACGTCATAGCGCACAACACCAGCTCGCCCCCCCCCCCAAAAAAGAAGCCGCCAAGAACTCGGGGAAAGTGCTCTGCCCTGCTTGATCGGTTCGCAGGGCCGCAATAAGCGCCTCTCGATTGAATGGTGGAACATCGACTGTTCCGGTTACCAGCGGTGTGCCGATGGTTACCACTGGCCCGTTCTCCATTAAATACAGACTCTGGCATGACGGCAAATACCAAAAGTTTCGCGTCACCCCCGCCCGGCGCAAAGTCTCAGCCAGATACGGGAAGCCGCCGACCTTTGGCCGGCCTGCCATGGCCTTTTGTTGGGCAGCTTGAAGTTTTTCGATCGCAGTGCTCACCGGGAGTTTCCTTCTTTGTGGTGTGTGATTGCGCCAAGCATCACACGCGATAGCCGTTATTCACCAACCGGCTAGGGTTTATTACTTCGCTTGTTCAACGGTCGGAAATTCGAAAAGATAATCTCCAAATCGAAATTCGTCGCTCGCCAACCTCACTGGATATTTCTCTTCAAGGTACCTATTAAAGCCCGCACAAGCGGCGTACAAAGCATCCAGGCCAGTGAACTGAGATGAGCGAACAAATTTCGTTACAAAATCTCTATTAACAACTGGAGTGTCCGCGTTGTGAACCCAACCACTTGGAACAAAATCTCTGTTAATAACAATGGAATGCAATTGTGGAAGGGCTTCGACCTTTATCCCCAGCACGTTTGAAATCCACTCGTAGCCCAACTCCGTTATTCGCGCAGCCGCGTTATCGGCAATTGTTAGTGCAGATCGTACTTCATCATCTTTCGCTAAAACCTCTTGGACCGTATCTGGCCTCAGAAGCCATTTTGCATGTACGAGCAGAATTACGCTGTTAAGATCGTCATGAAGCATCAGGTCTATATCTGTCAAAATCGAGTCATCGGGTCGCGTGACAGGGACTCTCGTTCGCACGGTGTATCGTGAAGAAGGGAACAGTTTGCACAAGTCGTTTAACTGTTCATCCTCTTTCTGTGACGAGACGCGATTATAAAACGTCCGACCTGCGGCAGAGCGATTGAGTAACGTTATGAGATTTCTCTCGGGGGAACTGGTGATGACTAGGTGCGGCGCGATCAAGTGTGTGTCGTCCGATACCTTTATAATTGGCTGCCAGAAAGGATCCCAAAAATCCCGAGTTGGATGATAAATCAGCGTTTTAAATATCGAACACCAAGCCTCTGGCGGAACAGGAAAAAGACTCACCGCTTTGAACAATGACTCTTCATTCATTTGCATAACCAAGCTGCCAATCGCACCGCCAGTAGTGCCGACCGAATCATCGGCCAAGTTATGAGCAGTGATCTGGGCCAGTGCTATAGCGACAAGGGACATCCAGAAAGAACGGAACTGTTCAAGGCTATAGCGGTCGAACTGCCATGTACCTGGCAGATCGAATCTCATGCTATTCACCTGCAAACGCGCCCATTCCTTAAAATATTGGAGCATGTCCGCAGGAGTATCGCACCGGATTGATGACTTAGACGTCTTTTCAATGTAATACGGCAGAATCATGTTGATGACCGGCATATTCTCAGCTAAAAATTTGAATACAGCGTTGGGCACGGGTGGATCGTCCTGCATGATCGAATAAATCAAAGACGCAGCATCGCGTTGTTCTTCTAGGTCGGAGCAAAAGAAAAAACGAATTCGCTTTTGTTCTTGTATTATTTCGACGCGAAAAAAACCTCGAGAATAGAGAGTGAAACATCTGTAAAGGTGATTGTACTTAAAGGCCAAATTCATCAGTTCGACTGCTTCGCCGTAAACCTCCCAATCCAAATCAAGCGTTGGGTTTCCCGATTGGGGACAGTCACGCCAGATCCATCTTAAGGCCCAGGGAATTGCTTCGTGTGCCCACCTGAGCCTTGTATAGGATTGAACCGGGTGTGCCTTCGACGCCGATTTCATCATTCCGAAGCGCATCCAATCCTCAAAGGTTCGTAAAAGGTGAATAGCGGCCGAATTACGAGGACGTTTCAGCAGTGGGGTCTGAAGGTACAGCCTGTCAATGTAAGGCTCAACCTCAGCGCGAAGGAATGACTCGTCTGCCACTTGCACTCCATGCGGGAAAGCCGCGTATGGATAAGCGGTATCCAGCTCTCCCAAGGATTGTAAGCCTACACGTCGATATTCAAGAGTCCCGCAGTTGCGCGATAGAAAATTGAAGGAAAGGCTTTTTTCTGCTTGCGACGGAGCTTTTGGATTGGGTCGGCGCGGCAGCTGTTCGAGGTCGCGCACGTGGGGGACCCTCTTTTACTCCTCTATCCGTCACCCGGGGTTAACTTGACCCACGGAGAGTGAGCCAGTAAACTAAATCCGTTAATTTTGCGTGGAGTTGCGGATGCTTCTCTCCCGGGATTACGTCGGCTACATGGCGAAGGAAGTGGTAAAGCGCCTGGTGGCCGGCAAGATGATCGAGACCAAGAACGTCGAGAACCTGACGCAGCAGGTGCGCCAGGTGATGGCCGACGAAGTGACCATCGAGGACCGGATCAACGAAGAGGTGCGCGAGATTCTGGCGCGCTATTCGGATGAGATGCGGAGCACCGGAGCTTCTTACCAGGAGATGTACAAGAAAGTGAAAGGGCAGCTCGCCCGAGAAAGGAAATTGATTCTCCGCTGACATGCGACTGAGCCGCGAAAAAACGGTTCGACTTTCTCACCGAATCATCGATTTTCTCGTTTCCAGCCAGGAAGTGGATTTCGTCGAAGACCGCGACACGATCCGCCACGAAGTGGTCAACATTCTCAATTCCCTGCTGAAACTCGAAGAGCAGGTGGATACCGAGGTACGCGCGAAGATTGCCTCGCAGAAAAAAGAGATTCTGGAAGGCAGCGAGGAGTGGGACATTCTTTACCGCAAATATTACGGCGAAGGATTGAAACGCCTCGGAGTCGCCGAAGTTCACGCCAGAACGTAATGCGCCTACGCCAAGGCTACGGCGCACAAGTGCTCCCCTCAAAAGCGAACAGCGACACCAGTGACGAGTGGCTAGTGCCGAGCAGCCAGTGCCGAATACGGTTTTTAGGGGGTCGGGGCTTCCAGCCCCGACATATAGTCGTTGCGCGAAGCGCCTTCCTCTCGCGGCGTTTTTACCGCGAGTACTCGCTAGCCACTCGGCACTAGCCACTCGCCGGCTACAGCTAAGCCGACGCGCCGGCTGCTTCGCGCCTGCGGCCAGGGAGTACTAAACCCCGCCCAATTCTGTTCCTTCGGTCAATTGCTCAATTCTCCCCAGGTGCTACTCTCCCGCCGGAGGAGCTACACGATGGACGCGAAGAGTTGCTTTTATCTTCCCGGCGGTCCGCCAGAGAACACATGCCACGTCGTTATCGGGCCCATGCCCGCCGCTGAAAATCCGCCGCCAAATCTGCGCCAGTGCGCACGCGAAGTCGGCCCTTCTGCCGCCACTCTAACCGGGCTGCGCGTCAACCCGAACGAAGCGGGTTGTCGGCCCGGTTAGGGTCGCCAACGAAGTCGACCCTCCGGGGCGCATGCGAAGTCGGGCACTCGACACTCAGGACGAACGGAATTCCTTGTAAATGACTGAAAACAATCATTCCTGCCACCCACGACTCGACACTCTCCAAGGGGGGACGCCGCGCCATTTTTGGCTCACTTCTCCCGCCCGCCACGCTCCGCTTGGTCGGGTCAGCAGGAAAGCGGAAAACGCGATAATAATAATAAGGGAGAAAAACGTTCTCGCGAAAAGCGGTGGCAACCAAGCCTCCCACTTCGCCGCTCTCTATTGGTTTTGCCTCTGCTTTTTAGGGGGGCGGAGTTTCAAACTCCGCCATTCCCAGCGGGCGCGAAGCGCTTTCCGCTAGCGGCGCTTTTTCCGCGAGTACCCACGATAAGCACTATCTTGAAGAGAATGTGATGCTGCGGAGTTCAGTTCGAGACTTTGACGATTTTGATGGAGCGGAGCATGCGCACCCAGCGCGCAGGACGTTTATCGCGCGGGGCAATCAGGCGGAGCGGGCCAAATTTGTCGCCGAGCGGGCCGCCGTCAAGCGTATCGGCAACCAGCACGTCGGGCTCCTGAAAATCGGCGTCGAGTTCCTCGATGGAAAAAACCACTTGATAGCCGTCCGCGCCTTCCGCGAGGACGTAGGTCGCCATGGCCTTCCCACGGATCTGGCCGCCCTGGGGAGCGCCCGCCTGCTTCAAAATCGCGGAGAGAAGCACGCCCTCGTAGACTTCCTCTTTGTCCGCGTGTTCGTTCTTCACGTGAACCGTGTTGCGCGGCATGTGTTTCAGGCTGTCCAACGAAAACGAAAGCGGTTTGGGAATGTCGCCGCTCACGGTGAGCGCAGCAGCGGTATCCGGAGAGGTGGCAGGGGCGGAGGCGGCTTGTCCGCTGAGCGGCGCGCCGCTGGGAGAGAGCAAGGCCGCGCAGAGTATCGCGCTGACGATAAAGAACCGGCGCCATTTGAGGATGGTGTTCATGTCGACTCCTTCGCTCAAGGATACGCTACGGCGCGGGAGCGCCAAATCCATACTTGGCGAACACCGCGCGGGCCGGAGCGCTCAGCAGGAATGTCTCAAAATCTTTCGCGGCGGCGGCATTTCGGGACGCGCGCACGACCGCGATGGGATATATGACCGGCGCATGCGACCCTGGCGGAGCCTCCGCCACCACTTTTACTTTCGGGGAGATGCGAGCGTCGGTGGCATAGACGATTCCTGCGTCGGCATTGCCCGTGGCGACGTAGGTGAGGACGTCGCGAACGTCCTTGCCGAAGACGAATTTCGGTTTCAGGCGATCATAGAGACCGAGATGAGTGAGGATTTGCTGTGCGTACATTCCGGCGGGGACCGTTCGCGGCTCGCCAAGCGCAATGAGCTTCACTGCGGGTTTGGTTAGGTCCTGAAAGGTGGTAACGGCAGTGGCGCCGATCGGAACGATCAAAACCACGCGGTTGGTCGCGAGATTCTTGCGGCTTCCTGGCAGCAGCAGGTTTTCCGATTCGAGCTTGTCCATTTCATCGGGTGAGGCAGAGATGAAGAGGTCGGCTGGAGCGCCTTGCTCGATCTGGCGCTGCAGCGTGCCGGAACCGCCGAGATTGAAGTGCACGGCGGCGCCGGGATTTTTTGTCTTATAGATTTGGGTGGCGGCGTCCAGCGCGTCCTTCAGACTGACTGCCGCGGATACCGTGATATCGGCATTCTTCTGCGAGGGGGCCTGCGAGCGAGCACGTGGCGCAAAAGCGGAAGCCACGATGAGTCCGGCAAGCAGAAAGACCAGCCGGACTCGCAGGGGCGTGTGAAATCGCACGATCAGTAGCCTACCAGAGCAGCTTCAATCCAAACTGGACCTGGCGCGCAGTGGTGGACGTGCTGGTGATCGAGCCGCCAGCTGGGTTCGTTACGGGTGTGGTCCCCTGCAAGGTGGCTACGATCAAGTTGGGTGTGTTGAAATTGGCGCGGTCGAGGATATTGAAGATTTCCGCCCGGAATTGCAGGTTCAATCGCTCGGCAAGAACAGTTTGTTTCATTACCGAGAAGTCCCAGGTGGCCAGACCTGGACCGACAAACGCGTCTCTTCCCACATTTCCGTAAAACCCGTTGCTGCCGGCCGTATTGGATTCGTAGAGAAACGCATTGGGATTAAACCAGTGGTCGGTATTGCCTAAAATCACGGGGCCGCTGAAATTCGGGTTCAGGAAGGGACGCACAGGATTTTTTGTATCGCCGTTGTTCGATGGGTTGTAGCTCAATTGGGGCGTAAAGGGCAGTCCGGATTGGAGAGTAACGATGCTGGTTAGCGACCACCCAGAAACCAGGCGGTCACTCCAACCGCTCACACCGTTCGCAAACATTTTCCCGCGCCCAAAAGGCAGCTCATAGATGGCATTGATCACGCCCACGTTGCGCGAATCGTAGGTGGCGGGTCCCCAATCGGCGCGAAGATTGAACGGATTCGAGACCAGTGCGGGCGCGTTATTGGACGTCGTAGCATTCGGCGAATCCCCGTCGTCCAGGGCCTTCGACCACGTATACACACCGCGCAGTGTTAACCCCTGGCTGAACCGGTGATTCGCGTCCACTTGAAGCGCATTGTATGAACTATCGCCGCGCGAGAACCAACTCCATGTGCCGGCCAAATTATTGTTGCAGGTTGTGTTCGTTGCGCTGCAGGCAGCCGGAACAAAATAGGTACCTGCAGGTATAGGCAAGCCCGGCACCGCTGTGCCCGAGGCCGTGAACAACGTTGGAAGCGTGGCGGGGCAACCGGCAGAACCGGGACAGACCAAGGGCGCGGGTTCGTTGGTATCTTCTCCAAGGATTTCGTGATAGCCGTGCGAACCGACGTACCCAACCGTGAGATACGTGTTTGGTGAGAGCTGTTGTTCGACCCGCAGTGAATAGGATATTAGTGTCGGCGGTTTCAGGTCCGGTTGTACTCCTCCGGGAGCCAACTTTGCATTCGAAGGCACGGGAGAAAACGGCTCCGGCAAGTTCGCAACGGGCAAGGCGCTGATCGCGTATGTGGGATTGAATGGCGCGTTCTGATCCATTCGATAGCCGAGCGCATCCTGCAAATCGTTGTACATTCCAAACCCAGCACGGATCACGGTGTTTTGGCCGAAGGGGCTCCATGCCAAACCGATTCGCGGCTCCGGCAGGAACTTTTCGTTGTTCTCGCTGAAGGCGGCGCTTCCCACGTGCGGCGTGTTGTTGATCACTCCATTTGTGAAGAAGTAGTTTGCAGCCCGGCCATGTGCCTCGTTCCATCCCGTCGAGGATTCGCCACGGAAACCCAGCGACAAGGTAAGGTTGCGCTTCACCCGAATCGTATCCTGGGCGAACCAAGCGGCGAAGAACGAGCGCCAGTTCACTTCTGTCGGCGCTGGGTCGTAAGTGAATGTTCCGACCAAGCCGCCCAGCAGCGCGTTGATGCTGGCGAAGGATGCCTGGCCGAACTGGCTCAGCGCGATCACCTCATTTGACTGAAATTGCTGGAACCATCCACCAAGGACGAACTGATGCCGTCCTCTGGTCAAAGCGACCTGGTCCTCGTACGTATAAATATTTCGGAATACATCGAGGTTTGTGCCGTTGTTGCTTCCCGCCAAGCCGAGTTGCGTCGCGGGATTCGACGCGGTGCTTCCGCCAACGACCACCGCACCCACGGGCAAATTGCCGACAAAACCGGGGACAAGCGATGATGGGGAGCCCGGCGTGGGCTCTCCGAGAAAGTAATATGCTGCGCGAGAATAGCCCAGGCGCGCCGTATTGACGACTGTCGGAGAAAAAGCGTGTGTTTCTTCCACACTGGCCACTTGTTCTCGCAAATTGACGATGTCCGTGCTGAAAGGGTCGAACGAGGTAGCGGTGACGTCCGCTCCGTCATCGATTGTGGAAACACCGCTCAGAGAATCTCTGCTCGAAAACACGTGGTCTATCCGCGCGGTTCCGAAATCCTCCCGAATCGTTTGAAGGGGACTAAAGACACACCCGATAATCCCGCTGGGAGCACCGTTAGGCAGCAGAAGTTCCGGCTGAGGACAAGCCGCCGATGTGGGTGCAGGCCACAGGGTCAACAACTGCTGTACTCGAGCTGCGCATGCTAGCCGCTGGGGCGCTGTACACTGCGACCCAAAAGCTACCAGCGTGCCGTTTCGCGCGTCATTCGCCGGAACGAACGTTTCGGACGTTTGATGCAGGCTTTGTCGAAATCCCTCGTAGCTGGTGAAGAAGAAAGTCTTGTCTTTCTGGATTGGACCGCCCAGAGACGCTCCGAACTGATTCCGTTGAAATCCTGGCGCCGATCCAATATCAAAAAAGTTTCTCGAGTCCAAATCGTTGTTCCGCAGAAATTCAAAGGCGGACCCGTGCCACTGGTTCGTCCCCGAGTCCGTTACAATCACCACTTGTGCGCCCGGATGCTTTCCATATTGCGCGCCGTAGGAATCCCGCAGGACATTGAATTCGCGGACAGCGTCAACCCCCAGCAATTGCCCGCTTGCTCCGGAAGGCTGCATATTGTTTTCGGCGGCGCCGGTATATTCCACGCCGTTCAGCAGAAAGAGGTTTTGCTGGGGACGATTGCCAGACACCGCAAAGTTGTTTCCATTGGTTGAGTTCGAGACCCCTATTCCGCCCGTCTTCTCGAACGTAAAATTCACTACGCCCGGATTCAAGGGAATCAGCAGATCGAAGCTCCGACCGTTGAGCGGCAAGTCCTTCACTTGCTGCTGACCCACAAGACCAGAGATGTCGGTGGTCGTCAGGGCCACTGGAGGAGCGTCCGCCGTCACTGTAATCTGCTGGCTCACATCTCCCACGCGGAGGTTCAAATCCACAATGGCATTTTGTCCGACAACGAGATGAATCCCCGTCCGTATTTCCTCCGCGAATCCCTCTTTCTTGACTCTCACCTCGTAGGGACCCAACGGAAGCGCAAAAAAGGAATACCGGCCAGCGCTATCGGTGGTTGCAGCGCGCGTGAGCCCGGTATCAACTTCATCGGCCTCAATTGCCGCATCTGCCACTGCAGCGCCGGACGGGTCCGTTACAACTCCGGTGAGAGCAGCTGAAACTTGCGCGAAAGTGCTCGAGGCTCCAAGACCGAAAACAATAAGACCGACCAGCAACATGATTCTGATTTTCAACTTTTTCCCCTATACGATAAAAAGTGTGGACTATAACTTTCGTAAACGCCACCCAGCGTTTGTACGTTTTTATACGGATCAGATTAATAAGTCAAATCGGTTTCGTACGGTATGCAATGTGCGACAACTGTCGTAGCGGCGATTCGTTTTGATGGGATATCATCGGCTCGCCGCAAAAGCGGCTTTGCGCCTTACTCGCGTTGAGGTGCGGCATTTACTGGTGGATGTAACAGGCGTTCCAAACGACGCAATATCGAGGGAACATTTATTATGCGAACCAGCCGTGCATGGAAATACGCGGTTATGAGTCTATTTGCATCGTGCTTCGCAATCTCGACGCTGACCCAACCGCAGCAGACGAGACCGAACGGCCTGCCGCCCTGGGCCTACAACATCCCGGATAAAGATCAGCCACCCGCAACCCCGCTAACGGGAACAGTCCACGTGCCCGGCAGCACGAAGGATACAGCGCGGCGGAAGCCGGCAGCAACACGCCCCCTCCCGACTGGTTCCCCGATGAACATGGCCCGGCTCCAAAAATTGTGACCGGCCAAGTGAGTGGAGCGCAGTCCTGCGGCTCCTGCCACTTGATGACCGGGCAAGGGCATGCGGAATCCGCGGATATTTCCGACTTGCCCGTGGAATATTTCGTTCGGCAGATGATTTATTTCCGCACTGGGGCGCGGAAGGACGATGGGCGCATGGCGGCGTTTGCAAAGGCCGCGTCGGATGAAGATATCCGCCAGGCTGCGGAATATTTCGCGGCGATCAAACCGATGCCGGTAGTGAAGGTGGTCGAAACAAAGAACCCGCCGAAGACGTATGTGAGCAGCGCGGCGCGCCATCGCATCATCTCGCCGGAGGGCGGCACAGAACCCATCGGTCATCGAATCGTCGAGATTCCGGACGATCCCGCGCGAACCGCGGCGCGCGATCCGCATACCGGTTTTACGGCTTATGTGCCGCCAGGCAGCATCGCCCGCGGCGAAAAGCTTGTAAAGACGGGCGCCTCCGGCAAGACAATTGCGTGCGCGATTTGCCACGGGGACGATCTGCGCGGCCTTGGCGAAGTGCCACGGATTGCTGGATTGCAGCCCGTATATATTGCGCGGCAGCTGATTAGTATTCAGAACGGGTCAAGCGCCGGTAAGGCGGTGGAGCTAATGAAAAAGCCGGTGGCGAACCTTTCCGAGGACGACATCATCTCGATCTCCGCCTATCTCGGAACGCTCCCGCCAAAATAGCGCACTCCGGCTGGACCAAGGTGAATCCGGCTGGGGTAAGGTCAGTGGAACATCGCGATACTTTCATCGCTTCACGGAGCACTTGAAGCGGTCGGCTTGCGATCAACCTGGTGCGCTTTCAGGTCAGCAAGAAATCATCGAATTGACAATGTGTCAGCGCGGAAGGCACTATGACTTTATAGTGAATATCCTCCATAGGAAAAATGTGCTCTCTCTTGCGCCGAACGTTGGCAAAGACAAGCTTCTTCTTTTCCGAAAAACGAACGCGTGAAGAGGATCCTCAACACTGGACTTCTGTTTCTCGAAATCGTTGCCTCGATCTGGGCGATGGATTTCGCGTTCAGCTTTATGAATGAGCCCAGCGATTTTTTCTTTTGGGGCGGGCTTGGACTTTTGTTTCTCGTAGGAGCGTTTTGGTATTACAGGATTCAGGTGTACAGGCACCACAGAGATAAAGATAAGGAGCGACGTGCAGACAAGCATGAAGAAGGAATGGCCACAAAAATTAGCAAGCTTGGTCATACTCTCGACGACGATCTTCGCGAGCGGATGCGCGAGCCGAATTGGCCCTGGAAACGTGGGAATCAAGGTTGACTTGGCTGGTTCTCAGCGAGGAGTTGAAGACCTGCCGATCCGCACAGGGTGGGTGTTCTATAATCCCGCGGGTTCCAAGGTCGTGGAGTATCCGACGTACGTTCAAACAGCAAAGTGGACGCATGATCTCAACGAAGGCCGGCCAATTAACGAAGAAATTTCCTTTAACACCCTCCAGGGCTTGACCGTCTATGGTGACATTTCATTGTCGTACCATTTGGACCCCACGAAGGTTCCGGCGTTCTACGTAAAATTTCGGAGTGACGATATTGATCAATTTACACACGGATTCCTTCGCAACGTGGCTCGTGATTCGATGAACCGTGTAGCCGCAAACTACACGGTTGAAGAGATCATGGGAGAAAAGAAGCCTGAAATGGAGAAGCGTTCGCGGGACGAACTCCAGGCGGAGGTAAAGGATATCGGAGTGGTGATTGAACAATTCGGATTCATTGGATCGCCGCGACCACCCGATAGCGTGGTGGCCGCCATCAATGCCGCCCAGCAAGCGAAATACATCGCGCAACAGAAACAAAACGAACTGCTCCAATCTCAGGCAGACGCCGCAAAGCAAGTTGCGGCTGCCGAAGGGCAGGCAAAAGCACAGATCGCTATCGCCCAGGGCGAGGCTGAGTCAAACCGCGCACGAGCTGCCTCGATCAGCCCTCAAATCATCGAGTGGCAAAAACTTGCGGTGACCGATCGCTGGATTGCTCGGTGGAATGGTTCGATGCCGCAGGTGCAGGCGGGCGGGAATATTCCCGGGCTACTCCTTAATGTCAATCCCGAAAAATAGTACCGCAGCGACGTGAGAGGCCGCCGACAGCAGCTGGTTCCACGAGGATGGGCCGCATGCCACGTTGAAGGTTCGGGTAGAGCGAGTGGCCGGATATTCGTCGAATGCTCGGCCGCAAAGCAAAAGCAGTAACAGCGGATAGCCACTCGCGCAACGCCCAGTTACTGCTCTCCTTCCAGCTTGCGGATGCGGACTTCGATGCCGGCGCCTTTCACTCCTTCAGCGAACTCTTCGGGTTTGGAACCGCGATAATGGTAGGGGTAGACGATCTTCGGCTTGAACTCTTTCGCGCAGGCCGCCGCTTCCACCGGGCTTTGAGTGCGCGGGGGATTCATGGCGATGAATGCGACGGTAATATTCTTCAAGGCCGTCATTTCCGGCGTGCATTCCGTGTCGCCCGAGAAATAAACCCGCGTATCTCCAAAATTGAGGATGTAGCCGCTGCCAATCCCCTTGTGGTGATACGGCATGTCCGGCGCGGAACCTTGCACGAGGTTGTACATGGGGACACCCTCGATTTCGATGCCCATCACCATTTTCTTCTCTGAATCGCCGATCGTTTCAGCTTTGCCGCAAGCCGGGGCGCAATTGAGCGTGTCGATCACGGCGGGCGGACCGACGATGATTGTCTCCGGCTTCTTGAGCTTGTCGACCATGGTGCGATCCAGATGGTCGGCATGAGTGTGCGTGATCACGATCAAATCCGCCTGCGGGATTCCGGTGTAGTCTCCCTGGCTCCAAGGGTCTACGTGGATCACCTTGCCGCCAAATTCAAGCATCACGCTGCCGTGATAGAGAGGCGTGATTCTCAGGTCCCCGCTGGAAGTTTTCATCACGTCGGACTGCCTATTGGAAGCGGCGGACCGGAGCGCGGGCGATGTGAGAAAGAACGAGAGCGCAAGAACGGCAATGGTGAAGCCGACCGAAAAGCGTTTATGCATTCGAACTAACTCCTTAAGACGACCAGCTACTGCGGCCTATCTATATAATTTCCCACTCGTGCGGTGGATTCTGCACCGTAACAGCAGCTGGATTCACTTGCAGGGCGATCTGAACCAACTTTTCGGCGGACGCCTTCTCGTTACTCGCTGCTTGCTTTAGCGGATCAACGGCTGCGGTGAAACCAAGCGCCTGCGCCACCGACCACAGCGATTCGTAAAGGGCCGCCTTGTGATGATGCACCTGGCTACCGAAAATAATGAGAGCCGAATCGAGCAAAGCCGAACGGTCAATGTTCTTGATGAGTTTTTCACCTTCGTGAAAAATACTTTTGAACGCATGGTCGGACTCTTCCGTCGGCAAGCGGTCGAGCGAGGCGAAGATTTTCTTGAGGCGCTGCAAATGATCGGCCGTTTGCGTCAGATCGCTTTTGAAAGCGGCTTGCAGCTCCGCCGAGGAAACGGCGGAAATGATTTTCGGAAGCTGTTTCTCCATCCGGCATTCACTGTCATAGATGATTTCAAGATCCCGTTCGAAAAGATTCTGCAGCTTCAGGATGATCATGATCGCAAGCCTCTCCGATGAGCATATTTGCTGAACTATTTACACGGGCGACGGTATCCGAGTGAAAACCGCGCACTCGGAACTCACTTGGGCGCGCCTCGTGCAACTGAGCAAAACCTTACCCTTCAACCGACAATACCCGTTCAACCGACCCTACACCTTCAAGCGAATCGATCGATTGCAGAAAACTCCGCGCAGGATGCAATCCTTCATTTCCACTAACAGACCCGGGCGGATCGGGCATCCGTTTATATACCATTATTTCGCGTTGTAGAGGGCGTGGATGTGGGCCACGTCGGCAGAGGAAAGGCCAGAGACAGTGGCAATGTCGTTCCTCGAATGGAGTTGTGAGCGGTAGCGGCCGAAGTACGCGACGATATCGCCGCCGTAGCCGAAAAAATACATGATGTCCCGGTAGTCGCTTGTGTGTTCAAGGCCCAGAGCGTGCCCCAATTCGTGGAGACAGGTGAGGTAAACGATGGTGTCGCGGAGAAGAGGGTCTGATTGAGCACCACGCGCGAGGTCTGGCCCCAGCGAGGAGACGTCGGGTTGAATATAGACGGCCGCCCCCTGCCGGCCGCCAATTGTGAGCGGCCGCATCTCACCAAATTGGCCCTCCTCCGAGCTCACCCAGTAGACTCGAATCAGCGCGACCGATTCGGAGGCGGGTTGAAAGTGGAGCTTCTTCTCGCTCCGCTGCCACGCATCGAGCGCCCATCGCGCGAGTTCTTTATCTGACGGGCGATACCCTGCCTGTTTGATGCCGTCCGAAATGAAATACGGAATCGGTTCCTTTGCGTCGAGAGGCCTTGGAAAGTCCGGCTGCTGGTTCTTTGCCCGGAGTGTGGCGGCCAACGCCGCACTCGCGAAAATAAGAGCAAGAATAATCGGCGAAGCTCTGAAAAATTGCCGCCTCATTTGCCAGGGTGCGCTCGCAGCCATCGGCTTTTGTTGGTCTTCTTTCCAAGCTTGTTTTAAGCTTGTTTTAATCTTTTTTTAATCTTGGGCCTTATCGAAGATCAATACGGGGCCGTTTCGAACCACAATTGAGTGTCGCCCCGCGGCTCCGGTCCAGCCCACCGGATCTCCATTTCTTGCGCGATCGAGGATAATGGTGATCTGGTCTCCAGGCTGTAACGATGTTTCACTCCAACCATTCTTCTTCAAAACTCCTGGACTGTGCGTTTCGCAAATCCAGTGAGCGACATTCCCATTGGCGTCCTTCGCATCAAAATAGATCATTGAATGGGGGTTCATCCACGAGAAGGCGGTGACGATTCCGGTGATGCGGAAGGGATGACGATCGTCATATTGGGCATTTCCGTGATGCGCCATCAAAGGCGGCGTTGCCGGCAGCAGCCCAGCCATCAAGACCGCAATTCCAATGAAGATTCGTTTCAACGAGGGTCCTAGGGTCGACTTATCGTCCATGATGTACGGTGAAAGCCTTCGACGGTAAAATGCCGGACAAGGTTACCAAAACGGTCACCAAAAACCGACTCAACGCGACGAAGCAAGCACTCTACCAGTTTGTTCTGACTAGATGCGGAAGGTAATCTGCGGTTCAAATATTCCGTTGAACGCGAAGGGGCTGCTCTGGGGTTTCACCGCGAGGGACGCCGCGCATTCGCAGCGGTGGGCGATTTTTTTGCACTCCCCCGCAGTTCGTCCCCTTGACGGCCGATGCAGCGGCTCAGTCGCTCTACAACGAAGGACGCCGGAACGTAACCACCACAATCACCGCGGAATCCGTATTTACGCCTGCCTGTTTGCCTGGCGCGAACTTCCATTGTTCCAGAGCTGCGATCGCAGGTTTCGTGAGCGACGGCACATCTTCCAACACGGAAGTCGAAGCGATTTTTCCCTGGGCGTCAACGGAGGTATACAACGCGACGCTGCCCTCCCCGATGCTATTGGGCGGATAGGCGGCTTCAATCGTGTATAGCGGGAGCGGACCGTGGTTAGAGGAAGCCGGCAAAGGCGCTTCGTACTTGCGCTCGCCCGATGTGATTTTCGGCAGATATGACTGCGGAAAATTAAACACGATTCCGATGCGAGCGCCGGCTGCGTGCCCGTCGAGGCGCGCCGGTTGGAACGTCCAGTTCTGGACGGCATCCATCACTACTTCGAGGAATGGAGAGTCCCCGGAAACCACGGCCAAGTCAGTGAGCTTTCCATCGGCATCGATGAAAGCATCGAGTACGACCTCGCCGCCAAAAAGGGCCCGAGGCGGATAGGGCGTATTTACAAGCGTGAGTGGAGCCGGTGGGGAGAATCGGGCTGCCTGAGGCGCCGCAGTGGGCGTCTGTTCCGCTGCTAGAGAAGCCATGTGCCAGGTGATGTGCAACTGATCGAGCAAGCTGATGGCGTAATGGGCGCGAAGCGCCGCGCCGGGAGCGAGATTGAGACGGCTTCCGTTCGCTCCTGAAGGAATCACCGTGGGATGCAGCCAACGCCCCACGACCACGCCGACTACCGCGTGCGAATCCGCCGAAACCAGCGGCGAGCCGCTTTGTCCCGGAACGATCTGTTGATTGAAAAGCAAAAGCTCGCTGCCCGTCTTTCCTTCCTCCCGGTAGAATTGATAATCAAGCACCTCGCCGCGGGAAAAATCGACGAGCGGCACGTCCGCGGTGTGAGCGTTATCTATATCGGAAGGGCGCATAGACGCGGTAATGACGTTCTTCCCGCGAGATGGAGTATCGGGCGAGAGCGGCAGATAAGAGATGTTCTTTGCAGTTTGAAAAGGATTGGGCGTCACGCGCAGGATAGCCACGTCATGCTCCGTGTCCGAAGCTACGACGGTGGCGTCAAAAATCTGGCGGGGGCCTCCGGGCGGCCCAACGAGAACGGAAGGCACCGCTCCATCATGGAACCAGCCGAGCAGATGGGCGGCCGTGACTACATAACCATCTTCATTCACGAAAAACCCGTTTCCGAGAAAGATGTAGCGATAGCCCCGCTCCAATGGAAACTGGTCCACCGGATAAACCACCTGGCAAACCGCATTGAGCACGGAAGCATCGTCGCCCGCGCGGCTCGGCTTGGCAGAAAAGAAAATCAGGCAAAGAAGAAAAGCCGCTGCGTAGAGCTTTGCGGGAGAGACTGGTTTGGTGAGTAGTATTCGCACGAGTAGGCCTCGTGCGTGACTTTACGAAGGCAGAGCGGGTGTCCTGATAGTTCAGAAGACTCAATTCACTAGGAGAAACGCGCTGGCCTTGCTGGGCGTACTACAACCCTACCCTTAGAGATAAGTCCCGCGTTAACTGAACGAGCGCGGTCCGTTCTTCTCACGTTCACACCCCGGGGACGTATTTTGGTATTCTGGATTGCACAAAAATTCATAAGAAGGGGATCACTCAAATCATGGGTACCACTCTCGCAGACCGCACTACCAAACGTGCTTTCAACTTTAACGCGGGCCCGGCGGCGCTTCCGCTGCCTGTTCTGGAACGCATTCGCGAAGAACTGCTCGACTACGCCGGCAGCGGAATGTCGGTGATGGAGATGAGCCACCGATCGACGGAATTTGAAGCGATCAACAATAAGGCCGAAGAGAGTTTGCGGCGGCAGTTGGCTATTCCGGAAGATTACTCGGTGCTGTTTCTGCAGGGCGGCGGCAGCTTGCAGTTTGCCATGGTGCCGATGAATTTTTACGTTCCCGGGAAGCCCGTGGACGTGTTGAATACGGGATCGTGGACCGCGAAAGCGATGGAAGAACTGAAGAAAATAGCGGAAATGCGCCTCGCGGCGTCGACTGAGGCGGACAAGTTTACGCGCGTTCCTCGGAAAGGCGAGATCTCGATCGCGCCGGATGCCTCCTACGTGCACATGTGCACGAATAATACGATCGAGGGCACGCAGTGGAGCGAGATTCCAGAAACGGGGGGCGTCCCGCTCGTCGCGGATATGTCTTCCGACATTCTTTCGAGGCCCACGGACGTAAAGCGGTTTGGCTTGATCTTCGCCGGCGCACAGAAAAATTTGGGGCCGTCAGGGGTCACGGTCGTCATCATTCGCAAGGATCTGGTGGAGCGCGGAAGCGACAAGATCGCCAAGATTCTGCAGTATCGTACGCACGCCAAAGAGAAGTCGCTCTACAACACGCCGCCAGCATTCGCCGTGTATGTGCTCGGGCTCGTGGTGGATTGGGTTGCAGCGAACGGGGGAGCCGCGGGAATTGAAAAGATCAATGGGCGGAAAGCAAAGCTCATTTATGACGTTCTCGACTCAAGCGGCTATTACAAATGCCCGGTTGAAAAGGAATCGCGCTCGAAGATGAACGTGGTATTCCGCGTGGCGGGCGGGGACGAAGCGATCGAGAAGAAGTTTGCGAAGGAAGGGGAAGCCGCCGGGCTGATCGGGATCAAAGGGCACCGGTCCGTAGGCGGCATGCGAGCCTCGATTTACAACGCCGTGCCGGTAGAAGCGGTGGAAGCGCTCGTGAGCTTCATGAAAGAGTTCGAACGCAAAAACGGCTAGTTCCCTTCCCCTGGTGAGCCGCGGCACTAGAAGCCACAAACTGTGGCAAAAGCGCAACATCCCGGCTTGACTTGACATGAATGCCCAGATATCGTGGGCATTCATGTGTTTTATCTGCTTAAAGCGCCCATTTAGCCGCGAATACACTGGTTGTGCCCGCGGGGCTGCGCTCGGCGACAGCCAAAATCGCGCGGCTGTGCCCGATCTGGAGGAATCGCAGTCCGAATCCCCAGGCAGAAAATCTCCCGTAAATTTGAACACTCCTCAGCGCATATCGGCAGGGACCTGCTGACGTGAGCCCACTGAATCGAAAGCGGCAAGTGTGGATGGCCGTGGGCGGCGTGGTGGTGACGCTGCTGGCCGCGGCTGTGTTTACGCTTGGCTCGCTGCGGATACCGCTGCACCCGGAAGACGAAACTTCAACGACCGTTTTATTTGGGGTTTCGGTGTTTATTTTCGCGGCGTTTCTTGTCTTCACTTTGATTTTGATGCGAAGTCTGGTGCGACTGTGGGCGGAGCGTCGAGGCGGACAGCTCGGGTCGCGATTCAAAGTAAAGATGGTGCTGGGCGCCATGGGCATGTCGCTGTTGCCCGTGGTTTTTTTGTTTTTCTTCAGCTACGCACTGGTGAACCGGACGCTGAATGTGTGGTTTCCGCGGCCCCTCGAAATCGCCAATGAACAGAGCCAAAAGCTGCTCGAGGACTACTCGAAGCGTGAGTTTCAACGCCTGAGTCTGTATGCGAAGGCGGAAGCGGCGAGTCTCGAGGGACAAGCAAAAGCGGGCGCATCGAGTCTGCTTCCGGGCATCGATCCTCCGGTCTACTGGAGCATTGACGCGAGCGGAAAAATTCAAGTGCTTCACGGTATTCCACAGCCGGTGGCTCCCGCCGACTCGTCATTGCTCGCGGCCGATCCCGTCTTCGTGCGGACGCTCGCAGGCGGGGCGGAAATATGGCAGGCATGGGGAAATTACTATGCCGCGGGGAGCGCTCCCTACAAAGACGGCCGGCTGGTAATGGCGCGGCGGCTGCCGCCGGAATTCATGGGCCGCTATTTCAACATCGAGACGCAAACGGAGACGTATGCACGGCAGAAGCAGAACCTGCGCGCGTACAAACGCGAGATCCTGCTGGTGCTGCTCCTGATCACGCTGCTGCTGCTCTTCACGACCATGTGGGTGGCGCTATTCCTTTCCAAGCAAGTAACCGCGCCGATTCAGGCACTGGCCGAGGCAACGCGTGAGATCTCCCATGGGAATTTCGATCACCGGGTGGAAGTGCAGGGTCAGGACGAATTGGGGACGCTGGTGCGATCGTTCAACCGCATGGCCGTGCAGCTCGGGGAGGGCCGGCGGCAGATCAACGAGTTTACTCAGAGCCTTGAAGAAGCGATTGAAGAGCGAGAACGGCGGCGAAAGTTGATGGAAGCGATTCTCGAAAATGTTCCCACGGGGGTCGTTTCGCTAACCGAGTCTGGGGAAGTATCGCGTGTGAACTCAGCGGTTGTGAATATCCTGGGAGAATATGCCCGGGAGGCGCGGACGCTGCAGGATTTGCTGGGAGAAGACGCGGCAAGGGCGGTGCTGTCTCTGATGCGGCGATCTTTGCGGATGGGAGCAGCATCTCGCGAAATCGAGATTGCCTCTGGGGGGCGCCTGGTGAGCGCGGCGGTGACGGTAAGCTCGCTCGGCCCGCGGCGGTCGAATCCCGGATTCGTCGTGGTGATCGATGACTTGACGGAACTTCTGCGCGCGCAGAAGGCGAGCGCCTGGCAGGAGGTGGCACAGCGCATCGCTCACGAGATCAAAAATCCCCTCACCCCGATTCAGCTTTCGGCGCAGCGGCTATTGCGCTATCTAAATCGCGCGGCAGAGGCAAAAAACGGTGCGGGACCCAGCGAATTTGAAAAATTGGTGGCCGATTGCGCGAGCCTGATCGAACGCGAAGTGCAAACGCTGGAATCGCTCGTGGATGAGTTTTCGCAGTTCGCACGATTCCCTGCCGCGAAGCTCGTTCCCACGGATTTAAACTCCGTGGTCGAAAGCGCGCTCGAACTCTTTCGCGGACGCCTCGATGGCATCACCGTCCGAGTGGAGCTGGGGGAGTCTCTGCCGCTTGTGAAAGCGGACCCCGAACTGCTGCGGCGGGTGCTCGCGAACTTGATCGACAACGCCGCGGAAGCCATGGAGGGATCCACGATCCACCATCTGCGGCTGGCCACGCGTACGCAAAGCGACGGGGACGCGGTGCAGGTGGAGATTTCCGACAGTGGCCACGGGATTTCTCCCGAAGACAAGATGAGGCTCTTTCTGCCGCACTTCTCAACCAAGGAGCGCGGCACGGGGCTGGGGCTGGCGATCGCCAGCCGGATCATCGCCGAGCACAATGGCACGATTCGGGTGGAAGATAATCTGCCCGCAGGTTCGCGCTTTGTGATTCGCTTCCCCGCAGCCGAAGCCGCTGTAACGTCCGCTCCCGTAGAGACATCCGCGGTCATCGAGCCGCCAGCGGCCGCTCCGATGAAGTCCGGTGATTGACGGATCGATTCCAACTCAAAAGGGATTCCAATTCACAGGAACTCACAGTAAGACATGCCACCATCCATACTGATTGTTGACGACGAAGACGGCATCCGCGAATCGCTCGGCTCACTTTTACGCGATGAGGGATACGAAGTTGCGAGCGTTGCCTCCGGCGAGGAGTGCCTTGAACTCACCAGCCACCGCGAGTTCGATTTGATCCTGCTGGACGTGTGGCTAAAGAAAATGGACGGAATCGAGGTTCTTTCGCAAATCCAATCGCGCGACGAGCCGCCCGTGGTGATCATGATATCGGGCCACGGAAAGATCGAGATGGCCGTTCGCGCCACGAAATTAGGCGCTTTCGACTTTATCGAAAAACCGCTTTCCCTGGGAAAAGTGATCCTTGCGGTGCGAAACGCCCTCGAATACACGCGCCTCGAAGAAGAAAACCGGCGGCTGCGCGCGCAGCTGGAAGAAAGGCACGAGATCCTGGGCAGCAGCGTGCCTATGAAGGCTCTGCGGCAGCAAATTGCGCTCACGGCGCCGACAAACGGACGCGTCCTGATCTATGGCGAGAGCGGGACGGGCAAGGAACTGGTGGCGCGGGCCCTTCACGGCAACAGTTCGCGCAGCTCCCGGCCGTTTGTGGAGGTGAACTGCGCGGCTATTCCGGAGGAACTGATCGAATCGGAAATGTTCGGCCATCGCAAGGGCAGTTTTACCGGAGCGAGCGAAGATAAGGTGGGGAAATTTCAGAAGGCGGATGGCGGAACGCTGTTCCTCGATGAAGTGGGCGACATGAGCCTGAAGACGCAATCCAAGGTGCTGCGCGTGCTGGAAGAACAGCGCGTGGAGCCGCTCGGTTCGAATCAACCGGTGAATGTGGACGTGCGGGTGCTGGCGGCGACCAACAAGCGGCTGGAGGAAGAAATCGGGCGCAACGCGTTTCGAGAGGACCTTTTTTATCGGCTCAATGTAATTCCCTTCTATGTGCCGGCGCTGCGCGAGCGAACGGAAGATATTCCGATTCTCGCGGCACACTTTCTTGCGGCGTTCTGCGCGGAGTATGGAAAGAAGCAGAAGGAATTCAGCGGCTCGGCAATGGAGGTGCTGCTCGGATATCCTTGGCCGGGAAACGTCCGCGAGCTGAAGAATTTAGTGGAGCGGCTGGTGATCATGTGCCCGTCTCAGGAGATCGAGCCGCACCATTTGCCGCCAGAGTTGTTTCGCGGCGCGTCTAAGAGCCCGCAGAAACCGTACGACAGCCTTCAAGAAGCGCGGTCGGCCTACGAGCGTGAGTTTGTGCTGCGCAAGCTGGAAGAAAACCGCTGGAACATGACCAAGACGGCCGACGCGCTGGGTCTCGAGCGGAGCCATTTGTATCGGAAGATGCGATCGCTCGGGATCGCGCCGTCAAAGGCGAGCTAGGTTGACGAAGTCCTACCAGCAGCCGTGCTCATCAATCGCGTGTTGAGTCAGTTTCGCACTCACAGCCTTGAGTTTACGGTGGGCTTCCTTCATTTCTTCAACTTTGCGGGCGTACGAAGGGTCATTTTTCTTGGTTAGCCCGACTTCGTCCTTGCAGGATAGCCACTCACCGAGCAGTCGGGAGCATTCAGAGGAGAGACGACCTCGCTCATCGCACTCAGGGGTCTCATGCATTTTGACCTTACGACCGTCGCCTAGTTTCATGAAGGCTGATTCCGCGTTTTCTACTCTGGTTTCCTCGCCGAATTATACCGTAGTCACAACGTTTCGTCGTGATTCCGACTGGGACAGGTAACACAGGTTACTCCTGGTATTCGGCGAGGCCCTCGAGCTGGCGGTGCCAATCGAGTTGGCGAATTATGGAAGAATTCTGGCGCCAGTTAGCCTGAACCTTCACGAAGAGTTCCAGAAAAATGCGCGTGCCGAGAATGGATTCGAGCTCCTTGCGAGCTTGAGTGCCGATCGTCTTCATCGTGGCACCGGCTTTGCCGATGAGGATTCCCTTTTGCCCTTCCCGCTCGACGTAAAGGGTGGCGCGAATGCGGATCAAATCCTTTTTTTCCTCGAAACTATCGAGCAGCACCGCGACGGCATGCGGCACTTCTTCGCGGGTGGCAAGGATGGCCTTTTCGCGAATGAGTTCGGAGGCCAGAAAGCGCTCGGGCTGATCGGTGAACTGGTCCGGAGGAAAATAGGGAGGCGCCTCAGGCAGGCGTTCGATCCATCCTTTTACCAGATCCGGACACCCTTCGCCTTTAAGAGCTGAGACGGGGAAAATTTCAGCAAACTCATATTCCTGGCGGTAGTAGTCAATCCGCGGCAGAAGGTCCTGTTTCTTGACGCAATCCACTTTGTTCAGAATGAGAAATACGGGACCGTGGAAGCGCTTGAGCCACTCGATGGCGAAGCGGTCGCCGGGTCCAGTGCGAACCGAAGCGTCCACAACGAGAGAAAGAACGTCGATTCCGTCGAGGGCGTGCTGAAGCTGATCCATCATCGAACGGCTGAGCGCGTTTGCGGGCTTGTGAATGCCGGGTGTGTCGATGAGGACGATTTGCGCGTCGTCTCGATTGACGATGCCCTGAATGCGATTGCGAGTGGTCTGCGGCCGCGGCGAAACGATGGCTACTTTGCGGCCGACGAGCGTATTGACGAGAGTGGATTTGCCGGCGTTTGTGCGACCGACAATGGCGACGAATCCAGACTTGAAAGGCGAGGGCACGATGAAGATTGTACGCTAAGGGCGCGAATCGACCGAATGGGATCGGATGTGGGAACTGACTCTATACAAAAGGCTAGGAGATACCGAGGACATTACGGTCGTTTGGCGGGCACAGAGTACGTCTTGCAAGCAGCGGCCTGCGTTACACTCGCAGAACACATTCAAAATGATCGCGATTTAGCCACGAGGAACCTTCGATGAGCCAGTCCGCAACGCAGTCGGCAAGCCCGATGAGCATCCAGCCCAGCATGGATCACATCATGCAGGTGGCATTTGGGTTCTGGCCCGCGAAGGTGCTGCTGAGCGCGGTCGAGATGGGCGTGTTTACCGAGCTTGGAAAAGGGCCCGAAGATTTCGAGACGCTACGCGGAAAACTCGGGGTGCATCCACGCTCGGCCCGCGATTTTCTGGATGCGCTGGTGGCCATGGGCTTTCTCGACCGAAAAAACGGGCAATATTCGAACAGCGAATCTGCGGACTACTTTCTCGACAGGCGAAAGGCATCGTATGCGGGCGGACTGCTCGAGATGGCGAGTCAGCGGCTGTACGGCTTGTGGAACAATCTAACTCTGGCCCTTCGCACCGGTGAAATGCAGGCGGAGGGAAAAGAATCGGATGTGTTCACCGGTCTATACGCTGATCCAGAGCGGCTGAAAAGTTTTCTGAGGGCGATGACTTCCCTGAGTCATGGGGCGAATGTTGCGATTGCAAAGAATTTCCCATGGGGGAAGTACAAAACGGCCTTGGACGTGGGAACGGCGCAAGGCGATCTGGTCGTTCAAGTCGCGATGGCGAATACGAATATTGAGGGCATTGGTTTTGATTTACCCGAAGTTGGGCCGATTTTCGAAGAGTATGCAAAGGCCGCAGGCGCAGAGTCTCGAGTGAAATTCCAAGCGGGCGATTTTTTCACGGATGAACTGCCGCGCGCCGATGTGGTGATGATGGGCCACATCCTTCACGATTGGAACCTGGAGCAAAAAAAGCTGCTGATTGGAAAGGCGTTTGACGCGATCCCCAAAGGAGGGGCTGTCATCATCTACGACGCGATTATTGACGACGATCGTTCGCAGAATTTATTCGGGCTGCTCATCAGCCTGAACATGCTGATGGAAACCCCAGGCGGATTTGACTACACGGGCGCGGATTGCGTGAAATGGCTGAAAGAAGCGGGGTTTCAAGAGACGGGCGTGGAATATCTGGCGGGGCCAGATTCCATGGTTGTGGGGATCAAGTGACCGACGCTGAAAGCCAACCACAGTAAGCAGACCGCTAAAAAAAGCGATGGTTGCACCGCACCAAACGGCGCATCGCACTGCTCCGCTTCGAACGAGAGTCCCCTCCAGGTTATTGCGCGTCGCGAAGAAAACGGGCCGATTCCTCGGGCGGCGTGGGATTGATGTAAAAGCCGGTGCCCCACTCGAATCCTGCCACCTTGGTGAGCTTTGGCATCATCTCGATGTGCCAATGGTAATGGTCATTCATTTCCTCGCCGATGGGCGAGGTGTGGACGACGAAGTTATAGGAAGGAAAAGCAAGCACTGTGTCCAAACGCCTGAGAAGATCGCGCAGCAGCTGCGCAAGGCTGCTGTAGCAGGGCGTTGGCATATTTTCAAATGCCGAACTGTGGAGCCGCGGCAGAATCCAAGTCTCAAAAGGAAAACGCGGCGCATAGGGCGCGAGCGCGATGAAATGATCATTGCCGAGAATCATGCGATCGCCGGCTTCGATCTCCTGGTGAATCATGTCGCAGAAAATGCAGCGCTCTTTTTCGTCATAGTAGTGCTTGGCGGAGTCCACTTCCTCCCGAACCCATCTCGGCACGATCGGCAAAGCAATCAGCTGGGAATGCGTGTGTTCCACAGACGCCCCGGCAGGCTCACCGTGATTCTTGAATAGCAAAATGTAGCGGAAGCGGCGGTCATTCTTCAGATCAAGCATGCGATC
>Ga0206868_10097_pt1 | contig 26477 bp, 27 predicted proteins | sample Alteio_BWOrgCont_38_FD_152901 | JGI IMG/M metagenome (GOLD analysis project Ga0206868, IMG submission 152901) | Enriched cells from forest soil in Barre Woods Harvard Forest LTER site, Petersham, Massachusetts, United States -... | ecosystem: Environmental > Terrestrial > Soil > Temperate forest >... | reverse complement strand
TCGGCAGCCCGCTGATTATTCCAGCGACGCGCAGTATCCGCGCTATTCGGCTGGGGCAGCAGATCCTAACTATGCTCGCGTAGGCTATTCCGCTCCACGCCCGGCAACTGCGGCACAACGAAGGTTGGCAGCGATGCGTCCCGGCGTAAGAAACGTGGTTGTGGCGTTGCAGAATATGCCGCCCGCGGCGCGCGAACGACAACTTCAGTCGGGCCGCTACGGCAATCTGTCGCAAAAAGAAGTGCGACAGGTGCGGACGGCAGCGAACCTGCCTCCAGCGTAATTCTCTCCAAAAACAAATGCGGTGTGTGAGCCCAACTCACACACCGCACCTTTCTTACACTTCTTCCTCTGATCTATTCGTGATCAACGAAATCTGTCGGCGCGCTCACTTCCAGAGTAGGCATGTTCCCCTGCCCGAAGACGCGATTTTCGCCTTCCATGCTGTCTGGATCGACCCCCGCCAACTCCATCTTGTGGCGCTGGACCTCGCGGAGTTTGGTCAGGATCGTCTTCTCCAGCACGACATATTCATCTTCATCGATCTCGCCATTCTCCAGGCGAATCTGCAGATGCAGCAGCTCTTCCTTGATCGGCGCGTCGTTCGTCCACTCTTCTTCTGCAGCCTTAATCAGAGTTCGCATTACGAACTTGAAGCCTGACAAAGGTGCGAATAGCAGATCGTCGATGAGCAGCATCGGTTACCCCGTCGTTCCGCGTTCGAGTTTGAGCCGGATGTTCACGAAATTGTACGGCGGCCACGGCCCGGTGTATTTGAAATTCAAGCGGTCGCCGAACTTTTTTGCGATGCGATTGACAGCAGCGTCAAACTGGGCCTCCCGCTCGCGCTGAATCAGGAACGCGGCGTTCATGATCATCTTGTCGCCGATCGGCTTATTGTCGCGTGAAGCCACGCAAACGCCGCGCAAGTCTTCATAGACCTCGCGCACATATTCAGTGGAGCGCTCCTGAAGGGCTTTTTCGATCATGCGGCCCAGCTGCATCCTGGCGAGATACGTAGATTGCAGGTGTTTGCGCGTGATTTCGTGATGGAAGCGATGGATCTCTTCATGCTCTTTCTTGAGCTCGTCGATAATGTGATCGCGCTCCCACATCACCTTCAATCCAAACTCGACCTTGCCTTCCATCTGCTTGAGCACGTCTTTCAGCGATGGATAGATCGAGCGCAACACCTCGCGAATGTCGTCGTCGGTGCGGAACACCGTGCCGAAGCTCATCGGGATGATGGTGTATTGTTTCATCACGGTTTCGATCACGTGTTCGTGGGCAAGGGCGTTTTCGCGCGTCGGGTCGAAGATGAAAACCGGCGTTTTACTTACGACTGCCGATATATCGCCGTGAGCGACCGTGTAGACCTGCTCGCCGGTGCCTCCGATGCCCATCTTTCCAAAGAGCAGCTGGTCCTTGGTTTGAATAATTCCATAGACGTAGCGGCCCTCCTGCCGCGAATCGATCAACGAGACGGGGCTTTGCGGCGCCGCGATAGTCATCGCCGGCCGGGAACTCAGCATCGCCAGCGGCAGCGGTTCCTCCGCGCGAGTGTTCTTGACTGCAGCTTTTGGCTTCGCGGCTTTTGCCGCGGTTTTCTTTTTAGGTGCCGTGCGCTTGTCTGGACTCATTGTTTTTCCTTAGCAAGTCGGCGATTGTTTGTAAAAGCTGCTGAATGTCGATGGGCTTGAAGAGCACGGGAATACTTTCGTGCTCGGCGCGATCGTTGGCCTCGGCGCTCGCATATCCGGTGAGGAGAACGGCCTGCAACTTCGGCTCGAGACTGCGTCCGAAGTGAATCACATCGAAGCCGCTCTGCTGCTTCTCGAGCGACAGGTCACATAGGAGCAAGTCCACGCCACCCTTCTGCAGGCAGTTGCGGGCTTCTTCCGACGAAATCGCCGCGCTGACTTCGTAACCCTGCTGCTGCAGTATGAGCCGATACGTGACGAGCACGTTCGGTTCGTCGTCCACTACCAGGATGTGTGGCTTACTTGCGCTCACAAAACCTCTCCTACTTCTTCCTACTGCACCAGAGGAAATTCCATGCGGAACACTGTTCCATGATCTACTTTGCTGCGCACCTTCAACTTACCGCCGTGGTTCTCGATGATTCCCTTCACGATCCAAAGCCCCAGGCCAGTACCGCGTTCACCCTTGGTCGTGACGAAGGGCTCGAACATGGTGTTGACCATACTTGGTGGGATGCCACAGCCGCTGTCACCGATCGTGATCGCGATCATGTCCCGCAAACCGCTCTTCGCTATGCGCGTGCGGATGCGTAGTCTTCCGCCCTGCGCCATGCTGTCTTTCGCATTCACGACAAGGTTCGACAGGATTTGTCGAATTTGGTCGGCGGATCCGACGACCGGCGGCAGATCGTCGAGTTCTTTTTCCACCCGCACGCCGGAGCGATCCAGTTGGCGCGCGAACAACATCAACGTATCTTCGACCACGGTGTTGATATCGACGTTCCCCACTTGTTCGGTGTTTCGATAGAGGCCAAGCATCTGGCGCACAATTCTCGCCACCCGCTCGGTTTCCGTTTTCAGGATCTGGTATACCGGTTGCGCTTGTTCCTGGATGGAATCCTGAAGCAGGAAGATGCAGTTCTTGATCGCCTCCATCGGATTGTTGACTTCGTGCGCGATGGTGCCGGCCATGCGGCCGGCAACCGCAAACTTTTCCATCTCAAGCATGCGCCGCTCCATCTTGAGCTGCTCAAGACGCCGCACCGCGCTCAGATCACGGAGCACCGTGACGGTGTAGGCGACCATGCCGCGCTCATCATAGATCTTTCCGGAGCGCGCATCGTACTCCACTTCGGCTTCTGTCCCCGGACTGAAGAGGTGCAGCGGCGCGCTTTCGCGATCGGAGAACGAGTAAGTAAATGCCGCGATGTAGGCATCGAGCTTGGCCTGGTTGCGCATGTGCACCGCGCGGCGCTCGCTTCGCTCTTCCCCAAACAACTCCTGCGCCAGCGGGTCGACGAGCACGATCTTGGCGTCCTTGTCGCACACGACGATCGGGTCGCCCACGTTTTCAATGATCAGGTTCAGGCGGTCGCGGTCCTGTCGGACCACTTCTTCGGCCGCGGTCAGTAGTTCGTAGTTCTGGCGCAGCTCTTCATCCGCGCGTCGCAATTCGGTGACGTCGCGCATCACGGTGACCATGCCGGTGCGCCGTCCGTCGGCGCCAAAGCTAGGGGCGGAGACCGCCTCGAACAGCACTTCTTCGCCTTCGATGGCGTCCACCAGCGTCATGTCGCGCGATGAATCGACGCCCGCGACTGCCATCGACGACAGCGCCGCCGAGAACAGCAGGTTGTTCAACTCAACCGCACGCACACGGCCTTCGCTCACTTCATCAGGCAACTTGAAGAATCGTTCAGCGGCCTTGTTTTGCGTGATCACGCGATGCTGCCCATCCGTCAGGATGACCGGATCCGCCATGCTTTCAAGCACCGTCCGCATCTGGCCGATGGTCGTTTCCATGTCGGTCATGCGGTTGTAGTAATGCTCGACCTTGAAAATCCGCGAGAGATAGCGGTTCGCGAGCTCGATCAGCGCGCCAAGCTGCGAGATATCGGATGCCTTCGCCGCCGGCTTCAGTTCCACACACACGACCGCGGCATACGCACGCATGTCGCAAGTCGCGCAGATCTGATCGGGAAGATTCAACCGTTGCTTGCAATGAAAGTTGGCGACAGCAAGGCAGGTGCTCGCGTTGGCGCGCTCCGCCTCCCAACAGTTATTGCGGTTCCGATAAACGAGGGGGTGAACATACAGCGAGTTCGCTCCCGGCTTAGGCTTGTCGGGTATGACCTCTGGTTTGAGGGTATGGAGAATCCGAACCATGGGATTCTCCATCGCGAACAGGGTGGTGTGTTGTTTCTGCAGGAAGCCGCGAGTGCAGTTCAGGGAAGCGACTGGCGTGATCGCAGAAGTTTCGAAATCGACGCGTGCAACGAAACCCGCGCGATGCCCGAGGCTGATGATCTCCTCCAACAAGAGAGGAAATATCTCCTCGGAGCGCTCGGCGCCGAGCAGGCGTAACCCTGCTTTTCGCTCACGTTCGGCGGGTTGCTGTGCCTCCGATCGCATTCGCATCTGTGGCGAAGCCATCCCCACGGACCCCTACTACCCCCTGGAGATACGCCGCCGGGAGGGGCGAGCGGTCCTACGGGTTGTAGTTTCCACCACCACGGGCTCTTCGGTCTCTTCCGTCAACTGCGGACGTGAAACCAGGCCAGTCAATCCCACCGCATCCGCGTACTTGAGGTAGGTATCGATTGAAGCCACGACGACGCGCGCTTCTACCGTGATGAGGTCAATGCCGACCAGCGAGATTCGCACCCAGGCATCGATCACGATGCCTTTGTCGAGTACGCGATCCAGTACGTCAATTAAACTTGATCCGCCCGATACTCTTTCGACCGCCATTCCAGGATCCTCCTAGAAATTGCTTCCCTTACTTCGCGCGAGTCTTTGCCGTGCCTTTTCTAACCGTACTCTTCACTTCCTGCCGCACCTCGCGCCGTACCGCTCCGGGCACTGTGCCGGGCAATACCGTGCGCGTGGTGGAGGTGAAACTGTCTGGCATCGTCAGATTCGGATCATGACGCCACCAGTTCAAGCCGATCTGTTCCGCCTTGTCCACGGAACAAACCAGCAGGCGGATGCGGATCGTCAACAACTCCACATTCGCCAGTGAGATTCTTACGTCACCCGCGATCACCAACCCCTTGTCGAGGATGCGATCCAGGATGTCGAGCAGGTTTGCAGTTCCGGAGACTGTAGGTACACGATCCATTTGTTTTTTTCTTGGACGCGAGCAGATCAATCGGGCCTTTGGCCCAACCCGAGAACCGGCTGCCGGTTCCCCAGGGTGTCAATCGTGTGGGCATCCTATCCTGCGCCAATCATGACTGTCAAACCCGGCGAAAACCCCGGCTGGACGCAACTTTCGCGCACCCCGGCCGGCAAACCTTTCCTCGGTTCGATCTGCCCGTAGAACTGCCTACGGCACTTATTGCTCATTGGGGGAGGACGCAATACCGAGAAGTTCGATGCAAACCTGAGCTGCTGGTTTGCCTCTAGTGCAAAATTTCTTCGGGAGCGAAAACTAATCGTCCAGGAGCTTGCCCAGGGGGCCGAGGTCGAGGTTCAGGTCCTTGGGGGTGAGGTTGAATTCCCCGGCCAGTTGATGCACCTTTTGCTCCAGCTTCATGAGCGCCAGACCCATGTTTTCAACCTGTTCGTCGTTCAGGCTACCGCCTTCCATGCGCCGGATGGCCTGCCGTTCCAGTAGCCTGCGGATCAGCTCGATAAGCCCCAAAACCAGCTTGGCAAGCCCCTGCTCCACCGTCTCGGGATTGCAGTCAATCCGTTCCGGCGAGGTGTTCCCAATCGCGTTCAGCTGCCGCTTCAGGTCGGCAACGGCCTCGGCGATCTCGGCCGGAGTTACCTGCAGCGGCTCGTCGCTCATGCCTCGTCCTCGGTCGAGGGCAGAAACTCCGTCGGAGGCCACGGACCAGTCAGTCGAATCTCAAATCCATCCGGGACGCCAACTTGCGCCGCCGCTTCCCTGAACCCAGCAATCCTCGCCCGCTCCATCAAAAGGTAGACGCGCGTCCCCTGCTGGCTTTCCTTGACGTGGTGCTCGCGCAGATAGTCGTCGAGTGCGCGCAGCAATTGTGTTACGGCCTCCGTCGTGCGCTCTTTGAGTTGCTTGCGCTGCTGCAAATATTCCGTACCCGATCCCGCCTCCGGCGGAAGCTTGGTCTTGCTGATGATGCGCGCCTCAAACTGCGCCATACCATCGCTTCGGCGCAACGCATTCATGTACCACTGCGCTTTCTCTTCCAGATGGGTGCGCAGTTCCTCCACCGACTCAAGGATTGTTGGGAACCGAAATGGCAACACGGTACCCTCGCGGAAGGCGGCTGATACGAAGTGATGGAACTCTAGCGCGGCCTTGGTCACGTGATCGGCGCCCGAGAACGTTCCTTCTTCCACTTCGGAATACCAGGCCCGCAGTCCGAGATCTTCCACCTCAAAAACCGGCGCGCCGGCAACACCCACGGGCGGCGCATCAAGAAAATGGTGGGCTTGCGAAACGCAATAGGCGAGGATGGGCATGCGCTCTACCGCCTCGGCCGCGCCACGGACTTGGAAGGCTGCGCGTGATGTTTTCTCATCGATTGGTTGGCCGTCTCAATCGCAGTCAAAACTACGTTCAGCCCAAGATAAATCAAGTCCACTCCGGCCAGCGAAATAACAATCGAGCCATGGATCACGACTCCCGAATTGACCACGTGATCGAGAATCTCCAGCAGCGAAACTTCGTCGCCGCCCTCCCCGCCGAAGATCATCACCCCGGTATCAGCCATGCTGCCTCACGAACGAATAGGGAGGCCACGGCCCGGAGCACTCTACGCGATAGCTCTCGGAAAACTTTGCGGTGAACTTACGCAACGCCTCGGCAAATTTCTTGTGCGCGCTTCGACGCACCAGGAACGATCCATGCCAAACAAGATTAGGCTGGCCGCTGCTGGCCTTGCCGCCCGGCGCCACATCCACGCTCAGCTTGGCAAGCGCTCGCACCAGGTCCAGCAACGTCGGGTCGTCTTCTTTCGTGCGCGGTATTGCCGTCTTTGCCTTGCGCTTCAGGTAATCGGTCCCGCTCACGGCATCGGCCATCGCCGGCTTTTGCGCCTGCGCCACGCGAAATACCTTCACGCCCCACTCATCCGCACCAGCGATCTTCTTAAAGGCCGACTGGATGGTCTTCTTTTCACTCTTCACATGTGCAAGCAGCGATTCCTCGCTGAGAAAAACCGTCCCGAACCGCGCCGGCAGAATCTCCACCTTGGATGCAAGATCGGCGACCGCGCGTTGGTGACGCACGCCAATGGTCGCCAGCCACTCCAGGTTCTCCATATTTTCGGCAAGATGCTCGGCGTATTCGCCGCGATCGACACGGCTGATCCAGCAGCTGACACCTTCGAGCCGCAGCGGTTCGATGGCAGCCATACCGTCCACGGCCTCGGCCCGCAGCTCTACCGCGCGACGCGCCGGCTGCGAGATCCCATAGAGATAGATCGCGCTCGCGGGCGCGGCGGGCTTTTTCTTCTTCGCAGCTTTTTTCTTTACTGCAGTCGCCATAATGATTTCGTCAGCCGCTGGAGCCCGCGTTTGCCCGCGATCTCCTCGTTGAACTCCGGGACTACAAAGACAGGCACCTTCCACTCACGCAGCGTGGCCAGCGTTTGCCGTTGCCATCCTTGCTTTCGCTGGCAGCGCTCGCAGTTGCCGGCATCCAGCAACACCCGGTTCACGAATACGCCCGCGACCGGGGTTTTCATCTCATTCAGCTCGGTCAATAAACGCCGTGTCTCACGATCAGGAAGCGTCTCGGCGAGCATCACGACCCAAACCTCGCTGCGCCTGGAGTCAGTAAGCGTCGTCGCCAATTCGCGGACGCGCTGCGAGACAGTAGCGATCTCCACTGCCGCATCACGCGCGAGAGGTAGTGTACGGTGGTGCGCTAGGGTTTTCAACAAAACCCGCGCCCAGCCAAGCAACCGCGCGGGAGTTCGCAGCACCTCGAGCGCGTGCCCGGTAGGCGCCATATCAATCTGGACTCTTCCACCGCGATCGACCAGGTCGAGTATGCGGAAGGCGGCAAAGATCTCGTCCACGCCGGGCGGAACCACGTCCAGCACCGCCAGGAACAAGTCGCGCTCGAAGCTGAGGTCCAGATGTACCCCACGGACCTCCGTGGAGGTCGCGCCTTCAACCTTCTGCCGCATCTCCTCAGCCCAGCGCTCGTACTCCGCGACCGCATCGATCTCGGCGGCCTGCAGCTTCGAATCTTCCAGCACCGCCCGCGGTTGATTCCCCACATCGGTCTGGAAGATATCGTCCAACGACGGTGCGGGATCGATCGAACAGATCGTCACTGCGTCTTTCGGATGCTCGCGGCGCGAGTGAAAAGCCAGTCCAGCGGATATCGTCGTCTTCCCTACCCCACCCTTACCCATCGTGAGCGTCAGAGGCACGCGCAACGACGGCCATTCCGTCACCCCGAGTTCAGCCGCTTTCGTCTTCGGCAGCTTCGGCGATTTCAATTTGAGCGGCGCAGCCTCGAAGACGTGCTTGCCGAATGCGACGAGCGCATCGATGCCAAGTATCGGTGCACCCGGATCCTTTGCCACACGAACACCTACCCCGGCGAACTCTCGCCGCAAGAAGCGCTCCGCCGCGTTGGTATGCTTCGCCGCAGTCTTGCACCGCGCGCATGCACCGGCGTCCGTAACAGCCCGATTCAATACGATCTCGCCGATCTCCAGCGGCACCGGCGCCTTGCGCAGCTGCTCGCGGGCGCGTACTGCTCCGCTCAGCGAAAACTTGTCCGGCGACACCACCAAAACCAGCCGCGTGTGCTCCGCATCCAGCGCGAGCGCTACCTGCTGCACCATCTCCTGCCACCGCGCCAGGTACGGATTCTCGCTCGCCCTGCCACCAAAATGCGCCGCCAAAACCTCGTCGCGTCCACCGGCAATTTCGAGCAGCTTCAAAAAGCGCTCCAAATGTGCCGGCAACTCAAAAAGTCTCAACGTGTGCCCCATCGGAGCGGTATCGACGACGACTTCGTCATACCCCGATTCGAGAAGATCGTGGATCGCCAGCAAAGCGGCGACTTCGGCCATTCCCGGCAACGCACTCTCGAGCAGAGGTTCCAGCTCTTCGCGCGTAAACAACGAGCCTGCTTCCAGTATCCGCAAGATGCCTTCGCGCTGCGCATCGAGAAACTCATCGACCGCCGCCGAGGCATCAAGTTGCCGTGCATACACCGTCCCGCGCGCGTGCAACTTCTTCGGACGATCGCCCAATTTGGTTTCGAGAACATCTGCGAGGGAGTGCGCCGGATCCGTGGAAATCAGGAGAATTTTCGACCGAGGATGTTTCGCCGCAAGATGCAGGGCCAGCGCCGACGACACCGTCGTCTTGCCAACTCCGCCTTTTCCAATGACGAACGTGAACCGAGGCACGGTCTTTCAATCTCGCATGGCGCGAGCGGCCGTGCAAGGCTTCATCTCGCTGCGATTAGCGCTGCGGAAGGAAAATCGAGAAACAGGTCCCATGGCGCTGCGCATCTTGTGAGCTGCGCACCCGCATGTACCCGCCATGCTTGTGCACGATCCCGTTCGATACCCAGAGGCCCAGTCCCGTACCCTTTTCCTGCTTGGTGGTAAAGAATGGCTCGAAGATCGATGCTCTCTTCGATTTCGGAATGCCGGAACCTGAATCGAAGATGGTGAATCGCATACCATGGTGCCCGGTCTGCCAGTTCCGACTCTCGTAAATGTGCAGATGAATCTTGCCCTGCGATCCCACGGCTTCCATTGCGTTCAAAATGAGGTTCGAGATCACCTGCCGCATCTCACCCGAGTAACCGTGAATGAGGGCCTTCGCGTCGAACCTCCGCACCACTTCAATCTGCGCCAACGCGAGCTTTCTCTCCAGCAGGCTGAGGACGCCCTCGGCGACGTCCGCGAGATTGAACTCGCCCATCAAATTCGATTGCCGGTAGAAACCAAGCGTCTGCTTCGAGATGTGGGTCACGCGCGCGAGTTCGGCTTGCGCCATCTCGACGTACTTGCGGGTATCGGCGTCGAGACTGAGCGAGATGCCAATCAGGTAAACGAGATTGGTGATTGCCTCGAGCGGATTGTTGATCTCGTGGGCGATGGTTGCCGCCATGCGACCGCTACTCGCCAGCTTCTCAGTCACGCGCAAAGCTTCTTCTGCGCGTTTCCGATCGCCGATATCACGAAAGGACACCACGACGCCCTCTACGTCATCCCCCACCACATAGGGCGACCCCGTGTATTCCACCGTGATCGGCTTTCCGTCCTTGCGAATGAATACCGCTTCGAAGGTACCTTCAGTCGTCCCCGATATTTCGCTGATCGGGCATTCCGTGCCGGGACACGCGTGATCGTCGGCATGAACAAACTCATGGAAGCGGCGGCCACGCAAGATTTCAGCCGGGTATCCGAGGATGCGTTCCGTAGCGCTGTTCACGTAGCAGATGCAACCTTGCATGTCCATGCGCACCAGGCCTTCCGCCATGCTCTGCATCACGGCGTGCAACTCCGCACGTGCGGCCTCGAGGTCCACCGCTTGCTCGCTGGCACGATCTTCAGCGGTGCGCAGGCGCAACATGGCTCGCACGTTGGCAAGCAATTCCGGGCCATCAAGCGGGGGCGTGAGATAACCGTCTGCACCACCCTCCAGGCCGCGGACGCGGTGACGGGTCGCAACATAGGAAGCCGACATCTGTAATACAGGAATCTTCTTCGTTTCGGGATCGCTCTTGATGCGCTGGCACACTTCGTACCCATCCATGCCAGGCAGGCCAACATCGAGCAGAACGAGGTCAGGAAGTTGTTTTACGTGGAGCAGGGCGTCTTCGGCCGTTGCAGCCTCGATAACTTTGTAACCGCCACCGCGCAGCACGCGTCCTAACGCGTAGCGCTGGGCGTCAGTGTCATCGACCAGCAGAATGGTTGCGGATTCCGGCAACTATCCCTCCCGCCGGCCGGCAACCAAGCTCACGCCCGCCTTGGCGAGTGCCTCATGGATCGCGCCCAGCGAATCTTCGCGCGAAGAGCTATGCTTCGACACAATCGCCACCGCACGCTCCAGCAACCGCCGCTGCTCGTCGTCCGTCAGTAGCTTCGAGGTGTGCACAATCACCGGAATGGATTCTGTCGCAGGGTTCGCCTTCAGCGCTTCCAGCGTCTCTTCGCCCTGCATACCCTTCATAATCAGGTCGAGGAAGATTGCCGCCGGACGTCGCACTTCCGCCAGTTGGAGACCGTTCTCCCCGCCATTTGCTTCAACTACCCTCAAGTTCGATGCACGCAACAGGTTCCGCAGCACGTACCGGGAAATTTCTTCGTCGTCAATGATGAGAATCAAGGGCGATGCGTCCCGCAAAGCGGGTGCGGCAGCCGTCCCAGCTTCGTTCATCCCCACTGCAATACCGTCGGAATAAACCCGCGGGATGATCGCCGAGAACGTAGACCCGCTGCCCACTTCGCTCTCTAAAGACACGCTTCCGCCCAGTAGTTCGGCAAACTTCTTCGTGATCGGCAGCCCAAGCCCCGTACCCTTTGTCTGCCTCTGCAGAGGGCTATCGATCTGCGTGAACTCCTCGAAGACCCGCATCTGGTCGGCGCGCGAAATCCCAATCCCCGTGTCGCGCACCGCGAAGATCACCGTGTCGTGCTGCCCTCGCTTTGCAGTCACGATCACTTCGCCCTGCTGTGTGAACTTCAGGGCGTTCGAAATGAAGTTGCGCAGGATTTGCGAGACCTTGCTCTCATCGGTAAACAGCGACTCCATCTCCGGTGCGTCTTCAAACGTGAGCGTCACGCTCGTGTTGACCAGGAGAGGCCGCAACATCCCTCGCAGCGCCCCGAACAGCTCGCCCACCGTGAACGCATTAGCCCGCACCGTGACTTTGCCCGCTTCGATCTTCGCCAGATCCAGCAGGTCCGTCACTAGCTCGAGCAGCGTGTCTGCCGAGCGGCGGATGTACATCACCTGTTTTTCCTGCTCTTCGCTGAGGTCGCCATCCACGCGATCCATCAGCAACTGGCTCAAGCTGATGATCGAGTTCAGCGGGGTACGGAACTCGTGGCTCATGTTCGAGAGGAAGCGCGTCTTCAGCTCGGAGGTGCGCTGCAGAAAATCCGCACGCTCGTCGAGCTCGGCGTGCAGCGCGACCACGCCCCGGTTGGTATCGTCGAGCTCCTGATTCAGGTGTTCGAGCTCGCCGTTCTTCTGGCGAAGCTGTTCCAGCGCCGCCATCAGCTCGCGGTTTTGTTGCTCCAATTCGACCAGCGGTTCGCGCGGCTTGTCGGAGCGCAAGCGCTCGAGTAACCCGCGCAGCTCGCTTTCGGAAAGATGGCGACGGCTGGAGAGATGTTTTGCGACTCGGACTTTCGTGCCCTTGCCCGGAGCCGATTCAATCTTGAAATCGTCCATCAGGCGCTGGGTACCGACTAATCCCAGTCCCAGCCCGGTATTCGACACATAGCGCCCGCGCAAAATCCGCTGCAGGTCCGCGATTCCGGGCCCATTGTCCGAAACTTCAATCATCAGCGTTTGGGGCTGCTCGAGATGTCCGGCGCCGGGCGCCAGCTCGAATGCGACCTCGCCTCCGCCCGCATATCGAAAAGCATTTCGCGCCAGCTCAGATGCCGCCGTTGCGATCCGCACCTGGTCCTGCGAATCGAAGCCCAGCATTACGCCGATCTCGCGTGCCATCTGGCGCGCATGAACCACATCGTCTTCTTCACGCAGACTGAGATTGATGAGCCGGGTCGCCATCCCTTAATTCCTCGCTGCCCGTTCGCGCGCAATCAGCACGGTAGCATCGTCGCGGCGGCGGCTGAAATCGCGGTAGACCACCGCAGCCAGCAGCAGAGGCGAACGCAACTGCAATCCCGGATACTTCGAAAGGTTCCAGTGCGACGTGATGCCGTCGCTGAACATCGCAAGCATGGAGTCGGCCGGCCAGTCATACGTGAAATCCTGCATCCGCGCCTGCGAGTGGCCAACGATTCCGTTATGCGAAACCATGTTCTGCCACTTAGCCGGACTGACGATCGCCCCAGCCACATTGCCGATTCCCGCAAATCGCACTCTTCTCAAGTTGTGATCGATCGAGGCCACGCTGAGCGCCGCGCCGCGTGTCTTGCGGAGCGCATGGTGCGCTTCGTCGAGGATATCCAGCGGATTCACTGTCTCAACTCGTTCAAAGGCCGCAATCGCTTCGTCAGCAGCGTCGGCCGCACCCGATCCATGTCCCAGGCCATCCACCACCATGTAGACAGAGTGCGAATCGGTGTGGCGTTCCGCCCATCCATCGCCGCACTTGGTTTCGCCGGCGATTGGAACGATCACGACGCCTGAGTCCATTCGCTCCGATGCCCCCGGCGGCAACCGGTTCTCGGCGCCGATCCGGCAATGCACTACCGTTCCTGCACCGGGCGCCGAATAGATATCCAGCAAATCCGACATTCGCTGCATTGCGCCCAGACCGGTGCCCGGCGTTCCGGCAGTTGAAAACCCATCGCGCATGCAGGCCCCGACGTCATTCATTCCCTTGCCTTTGTCGAGTGCCAGTATGTCGATCGTCGCAGCGCCATCGCCGCTCCAGCCGCGCAAAAGCACTTCACCGCCGTGACCATGCTTGATCAGGTTTTTCGCTGCTTCGGTCACCACGATCGACACCCGTCCGACGTCACCTTCCTGCAAGCCTTCCAAGGCCGCAATGCGTGCCGCTTCGCGCCGCGCGAACCCCGGCTGCGTCTCTTCATCCACTGCAATCGGCACGAAGTGAGGGGCGCTCATTTCCATCGAGTGATCGCGATACGTGTACCCTGGCCGGGCGCGGATTCGATTTCAAAATCGTTCACCAGGCGTCTTGCTCCGCCCAGTCCCAATCCCAAGCCGCCACCTGTGGTATATCCGTCTTTGAGTGCAAGTTGTACGTCGGGGATGCCAGGACCGTGGTCCTCGAACACCAGTCGCAATCCTCGGCGCGGGTTCTCTTCAATCTGGATCAAACGCACCACGCCACCGCCGCCATAGTCCAGCGTGTTGCGCGCCAGCTCGCTGGCCGCGGTTACGATCTTCGTCTGATCCACCAGGCTGAAGCCCAGACCCGTGGCCGCCGCTCTCACCGCCTGCCTCGCGATTACGATGTCTGAAGGCGTTTGGATCGGCAGCTCTTCGGTTTTTACGACTGCCATCCGTTAATCTCCGGCTTCCACGCCCGATTCGTCAGCGTCGTCTGGGTCGTCGTCCTCGTCATCGTCCGCTTCCTCATCGAGTAGTTCGCGGCGCAACATCTCCATGCCCTTTTCGACGTTCAGAGCGGTCCGCACTCCCGGCAGCGACAGCCCAAGCTCCACCAGCGTGATGGCAACTGCCGGCTGCATCCCGACCACCACTGTCGCCGCGTCCAGCACCCGCGACATCGCTGCGATGTTGCCGAGCATGCGCCCGATGAAGGAATCCACAATCTCGAGCGCAGAGATATCGATCAGCACGCCCTTGGCGCCGGCGTTCACAATCTTGTTGGTAAGGTCGTCTTGCAGTGCCATCGCCAGGCGGTCGTGCATATCCACCTGGATGGTCACAAGCAAGAACGAACCCATCCGCAATATAGGTATTCGTTCCATCGCCGGCTCCTAGCCTCGCTTGCCGTTCTTGGATTTCTTGCCTGCTCCTACCAGCGAAGAACCGGTGCGAGCCAGTGCGATGCGGAACGCATCCGCCAACGTAGCCTTCGTTATTACATCAGCGAGATCAACGCCCAAGTGCACGATCGTCTGCGCCGTCTGCGGACGAATGCCACTGATGATGCAATCCGCTCCCATCAGCCGCGCCGCCGTCACCGTCTTGATTAAGTGTTGTGCTACGAGCGTATCGACCGTCGGCACGCCCGTAATGTCGATAATCGCAACTTCCGAGCCCGTCTCCACGATCCGCTGGAGCAGCGACTCCATCACGATCTGCGTACGCGCACTATCGAGCGTTCCGATCAGCGGCAGCGCCAGGATGCCATCCCAAAGCTTAACCACCGGCGTGGAAAGCTCGAGCATCTCTTGCTGCTGGCGCGCAATCACGTCCTCGCGCGTCTTCTGGAAGATCTCCGTGGTGTACAGGCCAAGCCGGTCCACCAGGTCGCCGACCGCCCAAGTCTCATCGGCGAGTTCCTTGCCGTCCTTAACTTCGTCGCGCAACTTCGAGAAGATCGGCTTCTTCAGCGACAGGACATACCCCGCAATCTCCGAAGGTGTGAATCCTTGTTGCGCGCGCATCCGCGAAATCTCCGCCAAATGGTCGCGAACCCGGCTCCACTCCTGCCCGCGGACGTCCGTCATATTCCCCGACTTCATCGCGTCCACCAGCAGCGACAACAATGCGCCGGACTGCGCCTGGAGGTCGCGATCGTTCAGGAGATCTGCGCGTCGTGCGGACGCCGCCATTTCCTTCAACCAACTCTGCAAAATCTCCGATTCGTGCTTCCGAATCACTTCCGGAACTCGGCTCATGAGCACTCCAACGTTCTAGATTGACTGCGATTTTAATTTCCCGGGCAAGAAAATGCGCGGGGATCCGCGCGAAAACAGGGCACACGTTCAGCATCAACAGGGGAGAACTCAAATTTCACGTCAGGAAAATCGGCGCAACTACTTGGTTGATGCGTAATGCGGAGCCGGAGTTGTATCCGGAGTTGAACCTCCGCCCGTGCCGCTCGGCGGCGGCGTCTTCTGGTCTGGATTCTCTTCTCCGGGCGCCAGCAACGTCGGCTTTTTCGTGCGCTTCGCAGGCGCTGCAGCTTCTTCCGGCTTGGCCTCCGTCTCCTTGGCAGCCAGTTCCACTTCCGGTTCCGTCCGCACGATCTTCTCGCCGTCCACGCGCATTACCGTCAACATCGCGACCGTCGGCCCGATGAAACGCACGAACTGCACTTCTTCCGGCGGAGTGCCGTAAATCCATTCCTCGTAGTCTCGTCCTTTGTCGTCCTTATCGCGATAACGCTTCGGCGGACGCCCCAACGAATACTGGACCATATCTTTGTCCATGCCGACCAGCACCTGGTGATTCTTGATTGCCTCCTGCACCTTCGGCGGCAACGCCTTCGCATAGGCCTCGGCCACGGTCATCGAAGTGAAGTCCAAAGCCGGTGCGAGCAGTACCTTTACTTCGTCGGCCGTGAGGTCGGGAATGTAGCTATGAAACTCAAGCGTGATCACAGAACCTTGCGACACTTGAGCGCGCCCATCCGTCGGTGCAACCGGTACTTCACCGCCCATGCCAACCACGGATATGTGCTGGTACCACTTCAATCCTTTGCGCGGGCCACCGTTGAATTCGAAGATGATCTTGTCGCCTTCAAAACGCAGGTCGGTTATCAGGATTCGGTCGCCCGTATTCGCAGCCGGCCCCTCACGAGAAACCAACTGTGCCAACTCCATCGGCCCGGGACTGACCTTCCCATCCTTAATAGTGACGCCCTTCTTTCCCTGCGGAAAGCTGATCTTCGTGAACGCGTGCTCCGCCTGCAGGCTGCGAATCAGCAGCGCGCGGTGCTCGTCAGTAATTTTTTGGGGCTTGGAAGAAGGGGTTTGCGGCGCGGCGAAAATGGAAGCGCAGAGCACTCCCGTCATCGCCAGAACAATCCGAAGGAGTGACTGCCGGTTCATGGGATCCCCGCAACGGAGCCATTATATGCCCGCCCGCTCGGGCGCGGACGTCAAAATTAGATGCGTCAGAATGTCAGCTCTGCTAGTCCCTCGCGAAAAAGCTTTCGTCCCTCGATTCGCTCAGGAAACCCGCACTTGCAGCCCTTTTCGCGCTACCTCCAGCGGCAATACCGTCCCGCCCGATTGCGCCAGGGCTTCACTCACTCGCTGCCGTGAACCTTCTTCCACGAAGAAGACCACGCAGCCGCCGCCGCCCGCACCGCAAACTTTCGCCGCTCGCCCGCCATTCTTCCGCGCGACGGCCATCAGTTTCTCGATCAGCGGTGTGCTGATCGTCGGAGCGTTGGTGCGACGCTGTTTCCACTCCTCGCCCAGCAATCGCTCGACACCACTCCAGTCTTTAGCGACCAACGCCTGGTGCATGCCGTGCGCGATCTCCGCGATGCGCTCGAAGTTCTTCTGCACCTTCTTATCGCCGTTGATGTGCGCCTTGAAGACCTCCCAGTTGTTGATCCCCGACTTCCGCGGCGCTCCCGTATAAACCAGCACGAAACGTTTCTCAATCTCCTCCGGCGCCACCGCGATCGCTTCGCGATGGATCCCATCTGCGGACAAGTGGATCGCATTCACTCCGCCATACAGCGCGGGATAGTAATCCTGGCAACCGGTGGGTACGCCGATCAACTGCGCCTCCACGTTTTGCGCAATCACGCGCGTCTCTTCCGGGCTGAGCTTGCGTCCGGTATAACGCGCAAGCGCTGCCGTCGTGGCGATCATCAATGCCGACGATCCCGAAATCCCCGCCCCGGCGGGCGACTCCGAATGGGTCTCAATCGTTAGTCCACCTTCGGGCTCAAAGAACCGCAGCAGGTGAGCGGCCAGCGGGTGCTTGTATTTCTTCGCCGCGAGCAACGCATCGATGTCGAGATATTCCTCGTCACACTGCGTATCACGGGAGAGCAGGCAAAGACGGCGATCGTTGCGCGGCGTGATCCGGCACGACGTCATAATATTGACGCCAAAATTTACGGTTACCGAGTTTTCGTGGAAGAGGTACAGAGGCCAAAGATCGAGCGTTCCGCCCGCCAGGTCGACCCGGCAGCATGCGTGTGCGGTGACTTCCCCTGTAGAAGAGCCTGAATTCTTGCGCGACATGGTCGCTGCTTTTGTATCACATCGCTGTTAGCAAATCTGTGTGGAAGGCAGTCGCTCGTCGGGATCGGTGCGTCGAAAATCGGGGACCGTAGCGGATTTTAAGTCTTCTTGCTTTGCAGGCGGGTCAGCACCTCCGCGTCCATTCTTCTCGCATCACCCTTTGCACGTTCCACCAGATGGTCATGATTCGGCCCGGTAAGATCGAGAGAATAGCCTAATCGGTGCTTCCCCTTGACCGTATAGATTCCATACGCGACTTCCCTGGTATCAAACAACCACCCCGGGAGCTCATCGACCGTCCATTCCATTGAACCTCCTTCGGAATGATGTGGGAAGTCAGATCCCCGCGTACCAGGCATACCCACCCTCGGGCGAAGCCGACCCCAGCCCTTTGCCGAAGCGCTTGATGTCGTCGGTGAGAATGAGGTTATTGATGAACTTGACGTTCTTGTAGCCAAGTTGCCGCGGCACCCTCATCCGCAGAGGCCCGCCAAAGCCCGTGGGGAGATCTCCGCCGTTCATCGTGGTAGCGATCAGGGTTTGCGGATGCAGCGCGTCGGCCATGTCGAGGCTGTCCCACCAATCCGTCTGGATCGATTTGTAGACGACATACCGCACCTGCGGCAGCGCGCCGACGCGATCGAGAACATACGAGAGCGGAACTCCCTTCCATTCGGCGACGTAAGACCACCCCTCTTCGCAGGCAATCTCGGTGATGTGGCTGCGCGATGGAAAGCTTTTCAACTCGGCGACCGAAAACGACATCGGCTTCGCGGCCATGCCTTCCACGTTTAGACGCCAGTCCACGAACCCCGCTTCTTGGTGACGCTTGTATTCGTCGGGAAGCGGAGCCAGTTCGTTGGCGAGCGGCTTGGCGGAAATCTGGCTGCGGTCGAACTCCCGCGCCATCGAGTGCCGCGTCAACAACCGTTGCGCGGCGAATGTCAGTGTTTCGCCCGGACCGTAGAGGCCGCCATGGTCGGGCGGCACCAGTCCGCATTTTCCGGCGAGCTTCGCGGCAACCGCCGCCGCCGATAGCCCGGCCACCGCCGCAATTCCGGTGGTAATGAATCCGCGCCGTGAAGTCGTGCTCATGCGCGCTCCTTTTCCCGCGGCACCCAGCCGGTGATCATCGCGCCCATCCGTTTTCGAAATCCCGCAAAGAACACCATTAAGACGTGCACCAACAGGAACAGCGTCAGAAAAATCGTAAGGAAAAAGTGCAGCGTACGCGCCGACTGCCGGCCGCCCAACAACGTCACCGAGTGTGGAAACGCCGAAGTAAATGAAGGCGACATCGCCAGCCCCGTCCAGATAATCAACGGAAACGCAACGAAGAGCACCACCAGGTAGGAAAGGCGCTGCAGCACGTTGTACGACCAGGCTTCTTCCTCGCCGGGCCGCTTGAAGCGCAGATGATCGGCGATAGACGACCCGAGCGAGCGCAGCGAAAGATCAGAGCGGGCAGGCAGCAGCGTCCGGCGAAAATGTCCGTTAGCCAAGCCAAGCCAGAAATAAACCAGGCCGACAATGAGAATCAGCCATGCCGACTGGAAGTGCAGCGCCCGGCTCCATCCGTTCTGGTCGGGCAAAACGTATCCGTAACCGGTAGGAACAAGCGCCCGCGAAGACGGCACCGGGATCTTAAACAGCACGCCGGTGTTGACGTTCCCCGTCTCGCCCCAGTAGAAGCGCGGATGTGAGAGCACAATCTCCAATCCGCTTACGAGAAGAGCGAAGAAGGCAAGCGCGCTAAGCCAGTGCGTTATGCGAACAAAGGCCGCATGCCGTGGCGCAGCCGCAACGACAGACTCAGCCCGCGGTGCCGCAACGGCATCGGAAGCAAGAATCGCGCCACCAGGCGTGCTATCCGCCATGTTCTTTTTTCACCTTCTGGTCGACGGCAATCTTGCCGCTTCCCCCACTGGAGTTCAGTTGGAGGTAGACGATACATCCGTCGGCCGCGCGCATGCAATGTCCTTCAGGTACCCTGAAAGGCAAAGCACCTTCCTCACTGCCGTAGGCGATTTATTGTGAGGATCGCGCCCTCTGCGATCCTCACCCTATGCTTTCGATTTTTCCCAAATCGGAACGTCCGACCCACCCCAAAACCTCCGAGTCCCCCGCGTCCTCTGTGATTGATTCTGGAGATGCCAATCACCCCCGCCCGTGTCGCAACTCACAGACAGCGTGACAAGACCTGCGTATTCTGCGCATGTGGGATATACCCATAAGAACGACCTGGCTCTTTAAAATCGTGCGCCAAGGCAGGGCAGCCCTTCGGAACCTTCGTGTTCAAAGATTTTGCCGTTCTAATGTCCGATAACGCGCAGGACTTGCCTCAAAATCACCCCTAACTCCTTACCTGAGAGGAATTTACCTATAACTCCTACGGCCAGAGGAATTTGCGAGTTTTCCACAGCCTAAACTACTGAAAACACTAGGAACGAGGGGGAGGGGTACCTACCGCAGCTTAGCTTCCGCCGGCACAATATCCTGCGCGGGCGCTTGCGACAGGTCTTTCACGATCAGCATCTTCGACCGCCCTTCGCGGCCTCCAGGCAGGAAAAGCAGCTTCCGAGTCGGGTCGTACACCAGCGAATGGCCCTTCACATCGGCAAGTAGCTCGTCGATGCTCGTCAGTCCGCCCGCGGTGTTCATCGAAATCACCGATCCCCCGCCGGTCGCAAACAATGTATGCGAAGCCGGATCGAACGATAGGCTATCCACCCCGCGAGGAGCCGGAACCCGCGCGACTTCCGCGCCATTGTCAGCGTTAATCGCCAAAACCGCCGAGCGTACCGCAACATACAGCCGATGAGACGGTGAGTCGTAAACCAGCCCGGTGGGCTGCGAGCCTTGCAGCTTGAAGTTCGCGACGCTCTTCATTTGCGGATCCAAACCGACGATCGCCGGCTGATCCTGCACCGTCACGTAGATGATGTTGCCGTCGCCGACTACGATCGACTCCGGCCGCCCCTCCAGCTGCGCGGTTGCAATCGTTTTGCGCAGCGAAGTGTCAACGGACGAGACAGTCGAGTTCGATTTGTCGCCGAAATAAAGGTGCATGCCATCGGCAGAGAGAGCCAGCACGTCCGCCGAGCCCTGCACCGTGAAGCTATCCTTCACCTCCCAATCCTGCGAGGAGATGACCTCAATCACGGAATTGGCGGCGGCCACGTAGAAGCGGTTGTTCCTCGCATCGACCGCGATACCGTGCGGCTGGCCGATGTTCGTAATCTGCGCCACCATCCGCCGCTTTTGCGGATCGAACACGTCCACCGCATTCGCCCCGCTCTGAGCAATCACGATGAGGTTGTTGGCGAAGGCAAGGTCCTCGAACCCCGGACGCCCGGGCAGGTCAATCATCGCCACCGTGCTCAGGTGCGCCGCGCCCGTAGGGGGCACCGGAACCGGACCATGTTGTGCAAAAGCAATCGATGTTGCGGCGGCGGCGATGAAAAACCAAAGAATTTTGCGCATGAGCATAGGTGGCAAGCGACAGCTCTCGCCTGAAATTTGGATGCCGTTTCCTGCCACTCTGGCTGTATCGGGTAAAATCAGGAGCAACTCAGACATCTACTGACACTTACTGCGCCGTTCAAGTCACTTTCCTATGGAGAATGAATGAAGTTCGGCTCGCACCTCGCCCTTTTTGTCCTCATCGCCTGCACCCTCGCCTTCGCACAAGCTGGAGCCACTGCAACTGCGCATTTCACCGGTCACGTAGTCGATCCTGATTCGCGCCCCGTCGCAGGCGCGGTCGTTCTCCTCTCCGCTCCCGGACGCACGCTGCGCACAACCACGGACAGCACCGGCCACTTCGACTTCCCTGCCTCCGGAGCCGCCGCTGACGTTCGGGTCGAAATGCCAGGCTTCGCGCCGCAGACCGCCCATCTTGAGCCCGGCAACGACGCTGCCATCCAACTCGCTCCCGCTACCGTGACGGAAAAGGTCGTCGTCTCCGCCACTCGCAGTGATCTGCCCGACGCCGAGACCGCTTCGAGCATCCGCGTCCTACCCTCCGAACAGTTGGCTGACGCCGCGGGAGCGACCCTCGACGACAAGCTCCGCGAGATTCCCGGCTTCGAGCTCTTCCGTCGCACCAGTTCGCGCGTCTCCAATCCAACGAACCAGGGCGTGAGCCTCCGCGGCCTCGGCTCAACCGCCGCCAGCCGTACCCTCGTTCTCGCCAACCTGATCCCGGTCAACGACCCCTTCGGCGGCTGGATCCACTGGGATGAGACTCCCGAACTCCTGATCCAGCAGGTCGAGGTCGTGCGGGGCGGCGGATCCGATCTCTACGGCAGCAGCGCCATAGGGGGGGTGGTAGACATAGTCGAGCATCCCCCCACCCTCGACGCCGGGGAGTTGCAACTCGGCTATGGCGCCGAAAACTCGCCGCAAGCGTCGCTCATTGAATCGCTTTCCCACGGCCCGTGGCACGGCCTGATCGCCGGCGATTTCTTCCGCACCGACGGGTACACGCTCGTTGCACCAGATCTTCGCGGCGCGGTGGACTCGCCCTCAAACGTTCACGATCAAAATGCCGATGTTCAGATTGAACGCATTTTCGGTTCGATGGGCAGCGCTTTTCTCGCGGGCAACATGCTCAACGAAGCCCGCAACAATGGCACTCCGCTCCAGGACAACGCCACCCGCCTCTGGCGTTACAGTGCCGGATTCGACTGGAACGCCACCAGCACCAGCACGCTGAAGCTGCGCGCCTATGGCGCGACCGAACATTATCGCCAGAGCTTCTCCTCGGTAGCTCCCGACCGCAACTCCGAGACCCTGACGCGCCTGCAATCCGTTCCCACCGGAGAACTCGGCGCAACCGCACAGTGGCTGCAGTCGCTCGGCACGCATTTCACTCTCGTCGCGGGCGCTGATGTCTCTGATACGCGCTCAGCCGATGTCGAAGACACTTTCTTTCACCACCCCACCGGATACGTCGACACCACTGCCCGCCAGCGCGAAACCGGCGTTTACGGCGAAGGCATCTTGCAGCTTGCCAAATGGACTGTCACCGGCTCGGTCCGCTTCGACGACTTCCGCAACTTCGATACCCTCCAGTCCTCATTAGCCAAGGGCGTCTTCACCGCCATGGCGATTCCCAACCGCACCGAGAATGTCGGCGACCCGCGTCTCGGCGTCGTGCGTCGCATCACGCCGAATTTCGCCCTCACTGCCGATGCCTTCCGCGCCTTCCGTTCGCCTACGATGAATGAGCTCTACCGCACCGGCCAAGTCGGTCAGCAGATCACCTTGGCCAACCCGCTACTGCGTTCCGAACGCGCCACCGGATGGGAAACCGGCGCCCAGTGGGCCCAGCCCTCGCGCAACGCCATCGTCCGGGCAAGCTACTTCTGGACCGAAGTCAACCGCCCCGTCACGGCGTTGACCATCTCGCAAACCGCGATGTCCACCACGCTCATGCGCGAGAATCTCGGTCAAATTCGCAGCCGCGGCGTCTCGCTCGACTACGAAATCGCTCCGCGCCCGTGGCTATCCTTCGCCGGCGGATACCAATTTGCCCGCGCCACTGTCACGCGTTTCGACCAGGAGCCAGCGCTGGTCGGCAACTGGATTCCGCAAGTCCCGCGCAACACCGCAACCGCGCAAGCAGCCGTCAGCAAGAAGCGCTGGGGCACAATTTCGCTCCAGGAGCGCGCTACCGGCCATCAATTCGACGACGACCAGAACCAGTTCCTGCTCCACAGCTTCTTCCGCACCGATGCCTACGCCTCCCACGACCTCACGCGCTACGTAGAACTTTTCATCTCCGGCGAAAATCTTTTCGATCGCAGCATCGAGGTTGGCCGCACTCCCATCCTCACCCTGGGCACCCCGCGCCTCGTGCAGGGCGGCCTCCGCATCCGCTGGAAAGACGAATCTTCACACTAGTCCGATTGCTGCCATCCGCGACGGTCATTTATCCTGAATAGTTCGCGTTTGGACCTTTTCCCCGCCATTCGCGCTGGAATTGTTATTAAAGACCGAGTAGCGATTGATGTCCCGTCCTCGCAGGGTGAAGTTTCGCGACGGCCTCGCCGGTGGCGTTCTTTGACGCACCAGAGTTCATCGCGTAGCACTCCCGCTCCATCCAAGTTCTCCTACTTGGGACTCGCGGTTCTGACCTCCCTCGCTATGCTGATCCAGGGTTACCATCCGGGCCTGGAAGACGACGCCTTCTATCTCGCCGCCATCAAGCGCGACCTCAATCCCTCGCTCTTCCCCCACGACGCCGATTTCTTCCGCCTGCAGTTCCAGGCCACCATCTTCGACAAGCTAGTCGCGTTCACCATCCGCCTCACGCACATTCCGCTGATGTGGGGTCTGCTCGTATGGCAATGGGCGATCACGCTCCTGATTCTCTGGGGAATCTGGCGGCTCGCGCGCCGCTGCTTCCCCGAATCCTATGCCCAGTGGTCGGCCGTAACGATGGTTGCGGCCGTGCTCACGCTTCCCATCGCCGGCACAGCCATCAGTCTCAGCGATCAGCATCTGCACCCGCGGGCAGTAGCCACTGCCTCGATTCTGGCGGTGATCGTCGCGGTCATCGACCGTCGTCGCGTGCTGGCCGTCGTGCTCCTGGTCTTCGCGTTCAGCGTCCACGCACTCATGGCGGCCTTCGGGATGTCGTTCTGTCTTTTCCTTCTCTTGCGCCGTCCCGACCGTGAATCCACTCCATCGGCGGCGGCCTTCGCTGCCCTAACGTTTCCGTTGGCATGGGTGTTCGAACCCGCCTCCGATGCCTGGCGCCAAGCCGCCGCCACGCGCCCGTTCTACTACGTATTGCGCTGGCATTGGTACGAGTGGTTGGGAGTCCTGGCGCCGATCGTGTTGCTCTGGGCCATTCACCGCTTTACGCAACGGCGCAATCTCGATGTGGCCGCATGGATCTCCGAACGCCTTGTCTACTTCGCGGTCTTTCAGCTGATCGTCGGCCTCGCCATCATGCTGCCCGCAAGTCTGGAGCGCCTGCGTCCCTTCGAGCCGATGCGCTTCCTGCATCTTGTCTATCTCCTGTTCGCGATGCTCGCCGGCGGCCTGATCGGAAAATACGTCCTCAAGCGTCACGTAATTCTCTGGATATTGCTCTTCGTCCCCCTTGGTGGCGGCATGTTGTACGCCCAACTGCGAACCTATCCCGCCACAGCGCATCTCGAATTACCCAGCCTCTCGTCGCATAACGATTGGGTCGACGCCTTCCACTGGATCAGCGGCAACACCCCCGTCGACAGCCTCTTCGCCATCGACCCGCAATACATGCGCGTTCCCGGCGAGGACTATCACGGCTTCCGCGCCTTAGCCGAGCGCAACGTGCTTGCCGATGTCGTTAAAGATCCCGGCATGGCCGCTCGCGTTCCCCGATTGGCGCCGCGTTGGCAGCGCGAAGTACAAGCCCAAAGCGGATGGCGTTCCTTCCAGCGCACCGATTTCTTGGCTCTCAAACAACAGTTTGGCGTCGGATGGGTTGTCCTGCCCTCGCCCGGAGTTGAAGGTCTGCCCTGCCCCTACCGCAACGAAAAGGTTGTAGTTTGCCAAGTCCAGTAAACGACAAGAACGCGAGCGCCACCGGCGTTCGCGCATGGGGCGCAATGGTTGCGGCGGCTTTCCTGGTGCGGCTCGCGGTCATCCCATTTGTCTATCGCGAGTGGCTCGATCCTTTCGTCATGGAGCACTGGGCCTTCGGACGCGTCGCCCGGTCGATCGTCGCCGGCCACGGTTTCGGGAATGTCTTCGCCGAGACCGGCCCCACTGCCGTACTACCTCCGGTCTATGCCTACCTGCTCGCGGGGATCTTTCGCGTTTTCGGCACCTATACGCCCGCATCGATCATGGTTGCGTTGGGACTGAATAGCATCTTCTCGGCGCTTACGTGCATTCCGATCTATCTCATCGCACGCCGCTGCTTCAATCCGCGCGCCGCAAAGTGGGCCGGATGGCTCTGGGCGTTCTCGCCTTACGGCATTTATTACGGCGCCGACTGGGCATGGTCCACCTGCCTCGTGACCCTGATGATCGCCATTCTGTTCTTGTGGTCGTTCACTCTGGAAGAATCCGGCGGCACACTCGCTGCCTTGGGTTTTGGCGTGCTAGGCGGTCTCGCTGCACTAACCGAGCCCGTCTCGCTCGCAGTCGTCCCGTTTCTCGGGCTCTGGACTTGCTGGCGACGTCAGAAGCTCGGCAGGAGCGCGGCCCTTCCTGCGATCGCAGCAATCCTGGGCGCAATCGTCGTCATCTCGCCGTGGATCGTCCGCAACTACGAAACCTTCCACCGTTTCATTCCTGTGCGCAGCGGCTACGGCTTGGAACTCTACATCGGCAACAGCGCCGACTCACTGCATTGGGTCGATCGCAGCCTGCATCCCAATCACAGCGATGCCGAACTTGCCGAATATGCGCAATCCGGCGAACTCGCCTACATGGCCCACAAAGCGCAACAGGGAAAACAGTACATTCACGATCATCCCGCGCAGTACGTGTATCGCGTGGTGCGCCGCGCAATCTATCTCTGGACAGGCTTCTGGAGCTTCAACCGTGCCTACCTCGCGGAAGAGCCGCTCGACATCCCCAACATTTTCCTCGGCACCACGATGACCGTGTTGGCGCTCGCCGGGTTGCGCCGTCTAATCCAAAGCAATGCCCAGCTCGCGGCCCGGTTCGTCATCGTCTTCGTTTTTTTCCCGCTCGCTTACTATTTCTCACACCCAGAAACCTACTATTTCCGCCCTGTCGATCCGTACCTGGTGGTGCTCGCCGCGTATTTCATTACTGTGTACTTTCGTAAAGCGCCATCCGCCCGCACCGCGGAAACCGCTACTATAAAGACTGCCGACTGATGAGCTTCCTCCAAGCCAAGCCGATGGACGTGACGCATGCTGCGATTGACCGCGGTCGCCGCGCCGAGCTCACGATGCACGAGAGCCTCAGCTTCGCCTACGACACCTTCCGCACCAATAAAATGCGGTTTCTGCTTACGGCTCTGGGCATCATGATCGGCACCGCG
>Ga0206868_10096_pt1 | contig 26718 bp, 21 predicted proteins | sample Alteio_BWOrgCont_38_FD_152901 | JGI IMG/M metagenome (GOLD analysis project Ga0206868, IMG submission 152901) | Enriched cells from forest soil in Barre Woods Harvard Forest LTER site, Petersham, Massachusetts, United States -... | ecosystem: Environmental > Terrestrial > Soil > Temperate forest >... | reverse complement strand
CGAGATTCACCGGATCGGGCATGTCATCCACCACATACCCATCGGGTAGTTGAATGTCGTAGCTGTCGTGCCAGTGTCCGGTGGCGCTCAGGTCGATGGGAAAAGCGCGCGGTTTGTCGTCGCAGGGCAACCCATCTTCGCCCACTACCCGCGCCCGCACCAGCAGCAAGGGACCCGCCGTATGGGCATAGTCATGCGCAGTGAGCTTGTAGTGAAATTCAAGCGGTTTGTCGAGATTGGCCGGTTGTACGAACTGGAAGGAATCGAGCACCACGCCAGGCACCGAACGGCCTAATACAGTCTCCCAGTACTGGTGCCGCTCTTTTTCGTCGGTGTACTTCAAAAACATGCGCAGATCGCCGCCGCCGGGACCGGAGTGCGAAGTATCCACCGAGCCCGTCAGAGTACCATCTGCCGCAAGCGTGAAGGCGCCCTTGCGCTCCGTGCTGTTGCTCTCCGGCGCAAGCACCGGCAGCGCAATCACCTGGCTGGAAGCACCCGCCGCGAGGATGCCATAGCTACCCTGCTCGTAGGAAGGCAGATTACCTGCCGGGGTGCGCTCATTAGTTGGGTCGAAGATCAGGTAGCGCTTGCCGTCCTTGCCTTTGACGATGGCTTTGAGGCGATCGTCCTGTACGTCTGCCGGAATCTCGATGGCCGTGATCATGTGGTTGCCGATCAACGAGGGTTCATCGGGATCTACGATGCCGCGCCGGTCGTCCACGGGAACGTAAAAGGCGTGAATGCCAGCCACCTGCAGCATTGAGATTGTCAGCGTAGCTTTGTCCTTGCAATCGCCGTAGCGGTTGTGGAAGATGTCGGCTGCATGATTGGCCTGCAAGCCGCCGATACCACGCATAACGACAAAATAACGAATGTCCTTTTGAATGGATTCAGTGATCCGGCTGAGCTTGGAGTAAAAATCCGGCGCGCCCGCGATCAGTTGCTGCGTCTTGGCTGTAATCTCTGGCGATGGTGCCGGACGATCCGCTTCAAGGGTCGTCACCCACTGCCCAATGGCGCGCCACTGATTGTCTTTGCCTTCCACTGCGGCATCACCCCATTGCACCGACATGCGCCCGGCGAGCGCGCCCCACTCAGGCCGCGATGGAATGTCGCGCAGAGTCAGCGCGGGCATGTCCTTGATCTCCCAGCGCCAGTGGTTCGGGCTCACTTGGACAGGCTCTACGCCCTTGTAACTATGCCAGGACTGGGAGTGCGCGCGTCCTCCAGGCAAATCCACCTCCAGAGCCTCAAAAACGACAGGAATGGCTTTTTGAATGCTCCAAATCTTTTCCTGGAGATAGGGCTCCATCAGTTCTTCCGACTCGCAGATCTCGACAGCGCCGACATCCAATGCGGGAGGGACGGCGTAACGCGTCTTGCTGGTCGAAAGCATGATGGGAATTCCGGTATCACCCACATCGATGAAGTCCGTACTCTGAGCCTGATAGCGTTTCTCGTCGGCGGCAATCGTCCAGGCACGGAAGTAGTTGATCTTGTTATCCACATCGTAGGAGACCGCACACGGATTGTTGTAGTTTTCGCGGCCTTGCGGTTTCAGAATGCGGATTGCCTGGCGTATGCGCTCCACAGCGCGGCCCTGTCCATCTACTGTTTCCAGATGCTCGTCGTAGAGAATGACCGCGGCGGAATCCTTAGCGTAGTCCGGCGTCCGCGTCTTGGCTGCGTCCAGACCCCACTGCGGCGGATCTAGCTTCTCTTTTCCAAAGATCGAAGCCGCCGCGGGCAGTATCGGCAAAACGGCCGTGAGCAGGACCATCATTCTCAAACGTGCGATTCGCATCCAGTCACTCCCTAAACGCCCATTTGTCCGATTACTGTCCCGAGTTCGCTACCGCAGTCAGCACCAGCTGCTGCTGATCGGCTGTAGCCACCTTTTGATAGAACTCATGCAGCGCGGAGTAGTCCTTGGGCATCACCATCGTAAAGGCGCGCGCCAGGGTACGATTGACCTCAATCGAGTTCTTGTCGACCGTACTCTTTAATTGGAACGCGGCATGTCCCGTCCAGGGAATCGAAGTGTCTGGCGGCGCGCTCTCGACAGAGAAGGTATCGGGAACGTGATACGTTACTTCGTCGACGATATTGTCCGCATACTCCATATCCACAGCGGTCTGGCGCTTCTCATCGGCTACGAAGGGATGCTTGGCGCGCGAGGCAAAAAAAACTCCGGGCAGGAAGATGCGCTTACCAGTCTTGGTGCCCATGTTGCCAGACAATTTCACGATGCCCATCAACTGCGAGTGGTAATCGTCCAGCCCCAGAAAATGATCGAAGTCGGCGGTTACACCATCCGGAACCAGTCCGTGCAGGTATTCATTGAACTGCTTCTTGACCTCGTCTTCATCGTTCTCAACCGCCAGCTCACGCCAGCGCGTCGCAGCCGGGCCAGCCATGGAAACGCGCGCCGTGCCGCTCACTGTGCCGTCAAGCGCGATGTTCACATCGGCGATGCGCAGAGTCGTCGCCTCTTTGTAAGGATTGCCATGCGTCTCCGCAAAGACCGGGCCCTTATCGCTTTGACGAATTCCCCCGGTCAGCGTATGTTTCCATGCCAGTTGACCGAAGGTGGCAAACCTCTTGCCGGGATCGAGAGGTTGCTCTTTGCCGTTGATGGAGACGACCACCAGAACATCATCCAACTGCCGCATCGACATAAAGTAAGGATTGAAGACCTCCTGATCACGATTGCACAGGAGCATGGCGTAGGCCTTGAGCCCGGCAATCCGCACCATGGCCAGATACAGCAGCGCGATCTCGTCGCTCGATCCGCTCTTCTGCTTCCAGACATCTTCAGCATCCTTGGCCCGCTTAAGGCCTTGCTGCTTCAGCTCTTCCTTGGACTTGCGCCGCGTGTAGTCCGTGTTGTCCAAGGCCATCACGGCGTCGTAGAGCTTGCGCGCCTTGGCGTCTTCGTTATCCCCGGCAGCCACAATCTGCGCAACTGCTTCCTTGAGCGGTCTGGTCTCGCCGGCAAAATGATCCATCTCCTTGGACCAGCTCCCGCCTTCATGCTTCCAGTAGTCGTCCATGCCATAGGACGCGGAGTAATAGAACTTCACCTGCTCGATCAATGATCCCAGCGGCGGCATGTAGTCCTCATGCGGTATTGCTGGCACGTCCGCCGCATCGAGCGTGTATTTGCCGGAGGCCTCATAAGCAACTTTCGTCCCCTCCGGCAGCATGGAGCTGTAGAGCAACTTGCTCGAAGCGTTTCCCTTGGAGTCGGTGACCCGATCCATGTATTTGAAAGGAAGGAAGGAGTAATGCGCCTTGCGCACGAAATACGGCTGTTGCACATCCCAGTCAGGCGAGGAAAGTACTTCGTCGTCGTAGCGAAGCTGCCATTTGTATTCCAGAATGCTGCCCACTTCCGCGCTGGGAAGGGTAAAGACCATTTTGTTGATCTGGAAACCAGCACCCTTCTGCTCAACCAGATCTGAAGGCTTGACGTCCAGGGGAATGACGGTGCCATCGGCATGAATGGTGCGTGCCTTGACGTCGGTCACTGAGAACTTACCCTTGGGATAGGGCACGCTTACCGTAGCCAGTTCCTTGCCCTTTTCTGTGAAGACCTTGATGCGCGCAAAAAAGCTGTGATAGTGCAGGTTGTCATCTACCGTCTCTTCGCGAAAGAGGTAAATGGCAGCCGCTCCTGGAGCCTTGGGCTCTTCTTTCATGGCCAGTTCTTCACTTGTTGGCGTCTGAAACTGGGCAAAGAGAGAGACAGGCAAGGCAAGAAATGTTGCAAGCGCTGCAAGCGCGAAGGCCGCTTGCAAGCAAAAACGGATACGCATGGTTACTCCTGGGTAAAACTGCACTCTGTGCTTCTGACAGCGCACCTCCGGTGAGAATGGTAGTCGCAGCTTCCGGAAGCGGGGATTCGATTGCTCTACTTAACCGCAACTGAGAGCGAAAAGCAAGGAACATCATTGCCGTGTAAGTATTGGCCGGATGCGCGTAGTTAGATACAAGTAATCACTGACATTTTTGTTTACTGTTATCTATATACGAAAGACTATCGCGTGAAGGTCTTGTTTCAGATCAAATGTCCGGACAAAACCCACTGCGTTTGCCCATTGCCTGCTAAATCCATTTAGCTATAGTCTTGACGCGTCTGCCAATGGGTAAAAGGAGTCGTCTCTGTGATTAGTTTGTCTTGCCGTGATTTCCGCCGCATCGTGTGCTGCTTAAGCTTATTCGTATTGTTTTCATCTGTTTATGCTGCCAACGCTCAGTGGAATCCGCCCAATCCGGTAACCGGCTTTACCCAGATCGCGGACGGGATCGAGGTGCACCAGACTGCCGGCGTATTGCGCATCCAGGTCACCTCATCGGCGATCCTGCACATCACCTACGGCCCGGAATCGGGAACACCGCAGTATGCTTCGGATGGTGTTCTTGCCAAGCGCGATTGGCCGGCGGCGCAGTTCTCCGCCGAATCCGACGACAAGACCATCACTCTCACCACGGCCCAGGTGAAAGCGGTGATCGATCGCAGCAGCGGCGCATTGGCCTACAAAACCCTTGCGGGACAGACGCTCACCACCGATAGCTACCGGCAGTTGATTCCTGCCGACGTGAACGGAGAAAAGACCAGCCACGCCGAAGTATTCTTCGCGATCTACGGCTCGAAGGAGGGACTCTACGGACTAGGCCAGCATCAGGCGGGCGTGTGGAATTACCGTGGCGAGACCGTCGATCTTTCCCAGGAAAATACCAACATCGCCATTCCGCTGCTTGTCTCCTCCAATGGCTACGGCATCTTCTGGAACAACTCTTCGCGGTCGCGTGTCAACAATCGCTTCATCCATATGTTGTATCTGAGTGCTGAAGTCGCCGACAAGGTCGACTACTACTTCCTGGCCGGACCGGAGCCGGACAGCATCGTTGCGCACTACCGCGAACTGACCGGGGATGCGCCGATGTTTGGCCGCTGGGCCTACGGCTTCTGGCAGTGTAAGAACAAATACGAGTCGCAGGCTGAGCTGGAAGCTGTCGCAGCGAAGTATCGTGCGCTGCATATCCCCGTCGACAACATCGTCCAGGACTGGTTCTGGTGGGTGACCATGGGTGAGATGAAGTGGAATCCGAAGTATCCCGACCCGCAGGGACTGATCAACGACTTGCACGACAAACACTTTCACCTGATGGTTTCAATCTGGCCCTACTTCCGCCCTAGCTCAAAAGAGTACGACACCATGGATAAAAACGGGTGGTTCATCGCCAAGACACAGGTCGGAGGCTTTCATCCTGTCGGCCAGGCGCTTTACGACCCGACCAATCCTGCTGCTCGGAAATACTACTGGGACAACGCCAATACATCGCTCTTTCAGAAGGGTGTGGACGCGTGGTGGCTGGATACCGATGAGCCGGAGACCGAGGGACGCGAGGAAAACATCCTACTGGATCATCAGATCGCGTTGGGCAGTGGCGCGCGCTATGCCAATATCTTTCCCAACTTTCATACCGCTGGAGTGGCTGACGGGCAGCGTGCGGCTTCGGATAAGAAGCGCGTCTTCATTCTGTCGCGTTCGGCTTATGCTGGGTCGCAGCGCAATGGCGTGACGGCCTGGTCGGGCGATGTGCTCTCGGATTTCGTCACGTTTCAGCGGCAGATTTCAGCAGGGCTGAACTATGCGATCTCCGGAATGCCCTATTGGACGACGGACATTGGCGGCTTCATCTCCGGCGGCGATTTGAACGATCCGAAATTCCGCGAACTGTTTGTGCGCTGGTTCCAGTTCGGCGCGTTCTCACCGATCTTTCGGGTACACGGCACGCGCAATCCCAGCGAGAACGAGCTTTGGTCCTATGGGCCGGAGGCGGGCAAAATCCTAGTGGACTACGACACGCTGCGCTACCGGCTGATGCCCTACATCTACTCGCAGGCCTGGCGCATCACCAGCGAACGGTCCACGCTCATGCGACCGCTGGTGATGGATTGGCGTACGGATGTGCAGGCGCAGAATACCGGCGATGAATATATGTTTGGACCGTCGATCCTGGTGAATCCGGTCTATATTCAAGGCGCGACCAGCCGCAGTGTTTATCTGCCAAAAGCGGCTTGGTACGACTTCTGGACTGGGGAAAAGCTGGCGGGCGAACAGACCATCCAGGCTGCTGCGCCGCTGGAAAAGCTGCCGCTCTATGTACGAGCTGGTTCAATCTTGCCGCTCGGCCCGACGGTGGAGTGGACCACCGAAAAGCCTGAAGACCCGATCGAGTTGCGCATCTATCCCGGAGCAGATGGAGATTTTACGCTCTACGAGGACGAGAACGACAACTACAACTACGAGAAGGGCGCACATGCCACCATCGCCATGCACTGGGACGATGCGGCACATACGCTGACCATCGACCCTCGCGAAGGCAGCTTCCCTGGAATGCTTGTCAAGCGCACCTTCCGCGTCGTGCTTATCGCGCCAAATCATGGAACCGGAATCGCGATGAGCGCAACGGAGGAAAAGGTCGTACACTACACCGGCGAAAAAATCAGCGTTCAGCCGTGATCCGAAATACAGGGATCTGAAATAAGGGGATCTAAAATACCCAGACGTGAAATGAGACACGATGGCTAACTACAACCGATTTACGCCGACACGCCGTAACATGCTCAAGTCCACCATGGCTCTGTTCGCCGGTGGCCTGCTGGGCAATGGCGTACCCTCGGCCGAAGCGCAGAGCTCAATTCAAAACGTGAACAAAAATTCCAGCCCGTCGGCGCTGAAGATCACCGACATGCGTTACACCGTGGTGGTCAAGCCTGGGCCGAGCCCCTGCCCCATCATCCGCATCGATACCAACCAAGGCGTCTACGGTCTGGGCGAAGTGCGCGATGTGGCGAACTATCAATACGCGATGGTGTTGAAGAGCCGCATCCTGGGCGAAAATCCGCTGAATGTTGACTTCCTCTTCGAAAAGCTGGCGCAGTTCGGTGGCATCTCCCGCCAGGCAGGCGGTGTATGCGCGGTGGAGATGGCGCTATGGGATATCGCAGGCAAGGTCTACAACTGTCCGGTGTATCAGATGCTGGGCGGCAAATGGCGTGACGAGATTCGCATCTACGCCGACACCACTGAATCCGAAGATCCGAAGGTCTATGCGCAGCGCGCCAAAGAACGCAAGGAGATGGGACTGACCTGGATCAAGATGGATCTCGGCATCGACACGCTGGAAAACATTCCAGGCGCGGTGATGATGCCCAGCGGCATGTCCAAATGGGAGATGAGCAGCCAGCCGCATCCCTTCACCGGCATTGAGGTCACGGAGAAGGGTGTCGACCGGCTGTGTGAGTATGTCTCCGCTGTCCGTGAGGCCATCGGATACGACATGCCGCTCTCGATGGATCACCTTGGCCACATCGGCGTGAAGTCGGTGATTCGACTGGGCCGCGCCTATGAGAAGTTCAACCTCGAATGGATTGAGGACGTGATTCCTTGGTACTACACCGATCTGCTCAAGGAGATCACCGACGCCAGTCCCACGCCGACTCTTACCGGCGAGGACATCTACGAATTTGCTGACTTCGAGAAGCTGTGCAGTACTCATGCCGTGGACAAGATTCATCCGGACCTTGCGACCTCAGGCGGGATTCTGCGCACGCACAAGATCGGAGACATGGCGTTCAAATATGGCGTGCCCATGGCGATGCACTTTGCCGGCACTCCAGTCAGCTGCATGGCCAACGTGCATTGCGCCGCAGCAACGCGGAACTTCCTCGCGCTCGAAAACCATTCGCTCGATGTTCCGTTCTGGCAGGACCTGATTCACGGCATCGAGAAGCCGATCGTTCAGAAGGGCTACATCAAGGTGCCGGATTCACCGGGTCTCGGCGTTACGCTCAATGACGACGAGATGAAGCGCCACATCAAACCGGGGGTTGGCTACTTTGAACCAACGCCCATGTGGGACGAAAAGCAGTCCTTTGCCGACGCGGCTTTCAGCTAGAGTGCCGCAACACACAATGGAGACGAGATGAAGACCCTTTTGAAGACTGCAGCGATGTGCTGCATGGCCGTTGCCGTTGTGCCTGCGCTTGCGCAGGTGAAGATGACTCGCGAGCAGATGATGTTTTACACCTCGGACTGGAAGGGTGATCGTTTTCCCGATGGACGCCCGAAGATTGCCGACAGCCTGCTCGAACGAGCCATGTCGGTTTCCATCGAAGATGTCTGGGATTACCTGCGCGGCAAAGGCTACAACTGCCAGTTTGAAGCCGGATGGCAATCGCTGCATCCCGACAAGCCCTTTGCAGGCCGCGCGCTTACGGCGCAGTACATGCCGCTGCGACCGGATATGGAGCGCCCCATTCTGGCCGAAGGCAAAGCTGAGGGCCGCGTTAGTGGTAACAATAGCTGGCCCATCAACGAGCTACAGATTGGCGATGTGTACGTCGCGGACGGTTTCAGCAAGATCATCGAAGGAACGCTCATCGGCTCCAACCTCGGCAGCGGCATTGCGGCTCACTCGCATGTGGGCTTTGTCTTCGATGCCGGGATTCGGGACGCCGAAGAAAATCGTGAGATCGAAAACCTGAATGGCCTCTATCGCGCTTACGATCCATCCGCATGGAAGGACATGATCCTGACGGCGATCAACGCGCCCGTCCGTATTGGCCGCGCGACCGTGCTGCCTGGCGATCTGGTGCTGGCGAAGAAAGACGGCGTCATCTTCATTCCAGCGATTCTCGCCTCCGAAGCGATTGCCTCTGCCGAGTTCACCAATCTTGAAGATGCTTTCAACTTCGAGTTGAATCGCTCCGGCAAGAACGGCGGCGAGTTTGAGGGCGGCTGGACGGCGAAGAAATATGATGCACTGGCTGCCTGGATCAGCGAACATCCCGACAAACTGAAGATGACGCACGCCGAGTTTGATGCAATCCTGGCCAAACGCAAACCTCGTCACTAGTTGAGACGCCACGGAACCAGCAGCGAGCCGCTTTCGGAAATTGCTTTGCGTTCGGGCGGGGTTGTGATTTGATCAGGCTATTCCATGATCAAGACGCTTGAGCGCTATTTTGAATTCCATCGCCTGGGCACCAACTGGCGCACAGAAGTGCTGGCCGGGGTGACTACGTTTTTGACCATGGCGTACATCGTGGTGGTCAATCCCTCAATTCTTTCTCAGACCGGAATGCCGCTGGCCGCGGTGACGGCGGCGACATGCCTTTCTGCTGCTTTTGGCTCGATTCTGATGGGGATCATTGCGCGGTATCCGATTGCGCTGGCGCCGGGGATGGGGCTGAATGCGTATTTCACCTACACCGTGTGCATACGGATGCATATTCCCTGGCAGACCGCGCTGGGAGCGGTGTTTCTGTCGGGGGTGGTGTTTTTGCTGCTGACGGCCTTTGGTATTCGGCAGCTGATTCTCAAGGCGATTCCGCAGGAGCTGTACGCGGCGGTGGCTTGCGGGATTGGGCTCTTCATTGCCTTTATCGGCTTCAAAAATGCAGGCCTGGTGGTGGCCGATCCGGAGACGTTTGTACGGATGGGGAACATCAAGGACCCTACAACAGCGCTGGCGCTGCTGGGGCTGGGCGTGATGGTGGCGCTCGAAATCTGGAAGGTGAAGGGCTCGATTCTGATTGGCATCTTCACCGTAACGGCGGTGGCCTGGGGAATGAGGCTGGTGCACTGGACACCAGCGGCAGGCGGGTTTTCGAGTCTCACGGCTACGGCATTCAAGCTGGATATTCCAGGGGCCTTGCACGTGGGACTGGTGGAGATTGTGTTCATCTTCTTCTTTGTGGACCTCTTCGACAACCTGGGAACGCTGGTGGCCGTAACCAAGCGGGCTGGATTGCAGGCGCAGGATCATTCGATTCCACGACTGAACCGGATTTTGTTTTCGGATGCTATCAGTACTGTTGCGGGATCGCTCACCGGCACTTCAACGGTGACGAGCTATGTTGAGTCGACTGCTGGTGTGGCTGCCGGCGGACGCAGTGGGATAACGGCGATTGTGACCGGGCTGCTATTTCTTGTCGCCATGGTGGCGGCGCCATTTGTCGGAATTGTGCCATCCGCGGCGACGGCTCCGGCGCTGATTCTGGTGGGCTCGCTGATGCTGGCTACGGTGACGGAAATTCGATGGACGGAGCCACTGGTAGCGGTGCCGGCGTTTCTTACGCTGATCCTGATTCCGCTGACCTATTCGATCGCCAATGGGCTGGGCTTTGGCATTATCGCCTGGGCAGTCTTACATATCGCGACAGGGAAGTTCACCAAGAAGGATTGGCTGCTATATCTACTGGCTGGATTGTTTCTGATGCGGTTTGTGTATCTGTCGGCGAGTTAGGTATGGTTCGTGTGGTCTAGCTTCTGCGACAACGTTGAGGAGAAGCCGTAAACTGGCTTGAGCAACATCGGCAATAACGGCACAGGGAGCCCATGACGAAGCGGTTCAGGCAAATCTCCGGGATCATTTCGAAAATTCGGCGGAGTTCCGGAAGAGGCCGGTTGACACTTCCGATGCTGGTTGCGGTCTCGGTGATCATGCTGGCCGCATCGCTGCTGCTGGCCGGCTGCCAGACGGTCACCGGCTATAGCGCGGTGAGCCTGGTGCGGGCGATCGATGCTTCGTACAACGCTCCTGCGATCAATGTGTTCGTGGAAGGAACGCAGCTTGCCGCAAATCTTGGACAGGGCAGCATTACCGCCTATGGCGGGTTTGGGCCGTCCCGCGATGCCGTGGTCAAGATTACTGGCACTTCGAATACCAAGGCATTGGTGACTTCAAATGCCACGCTGGTGGCAAATAAGAGCCAGACAGTGATGGTGACAGATTTCAATGCCGACTTCGCAGTCACCGTTCTCCAAGATCAAACGACCCCTGCGCCCGCTGGCCATTCCGATTTTCGCGTACTGAACCAAGCGCCTTCGACTGGCGCGGTGGACATATACTTCCTGCCTGAAACTACCGCGGAGATCTTTGCGACGGCCAAACCAGTAATCAGCGGCCTCGCCGTGGGCGCTACCTCCGGCTATATTGCAATCCCCTCTTCAACGTTGTTTATGGTGATTGCGCCTACAGGAACGACACTCACGGTAATAGCTACCAATATTTACAGTTCAAGCGCCTTGGCGCTGGTTGGCGGCGAAGTGCGCACGGTGCTGGTGGTCGATCCCGTTCTGGTGACGAAGCCGGTGCAGGTGTATACGGCGAACGACGTCAACTAATCATTCACCGGGCGATTACGCGTGCTTACTGATTTGGTCTCGGATCTTCCGTTTCGGGAGCTTTAAGTTCGCTAGCTTTGGTGGCTGCGGAGACAACTAAGGTAAAGACCAGCGATGTAGTCTGGCCCGAGGAGCCAACGGTAATTGTGGGCTTGTATGTGCCGACGACGGCCTGGGAGTTTGCTGTGATCGTGAGCAACCCAGAGGGGTTCGATTCCGATTCTTTGTAGCTTTCAGCGATGCCTGCAGGCAGGCCAGTGATTGTGAAGCTGGCAGTCTCAGTGGGTGCGTCAATGGTCACCGGCTCAAGCGCCGTTCCACCCTGGGCTACGGTGATGGTCGAATTGCCGAGAGATACGGTGAGAACGATGGGCGGAGGTGTGTAGTTCCTGCTGCCACCGCATCCCGAGACAGCGATCAGTACAGCGGCTGTAAGACCAAGCGAAAGAGGCTTGCGGATTGGCTGGCGCTGCAATCCCATGAACGAACTCTGGCGATCGCCGTTGGCGAGGCAGATCGATTAGAGCACAGCAAAGAACCGCGTCCAAGCGTGCAATCAGTCGCGAGGCATCTGAAAACAGGCGCGGCAGAGTACCGGGCGGCCTTGACTGGGGCGGAATGGCACCGTGGTCTCAGTACCGCAGTTGGCGCAGACAGTACGCGTCTCTGGCCGCGAGCGGGAGGCCTTGGCGGCTCGCTTCGCTTTGCAGTCCTTGCAGTGCTTGGGATCGTTGGTGAACTGTTTTTGTTGAAAAAAGAGTTGCTCGTCGGCTGTGAAAACAAAGTCCTTACCACAGGAGACGCACTTCAGCGTCCGATCTTGAAAATCCATCTCCGGCCTTCTGAGACAGGCAGGACCGGAGGCCGCGCGTAGCCAAAGAACAGCTCGACGCGCCGGTTGCCTGAATCACCTACGTGACATCACGACTGGGGCCCGAGCCGCACCAGATAAGTAGCGGCGATTCCAAGATCTGTGCTTTCGATCGACAGACCGGAATTGTTTCATCGCGCGTTGTGTGGGGTTGCGCGATGGGTTAATAGGTCAATGGAGTTGTGCTGAATCCGGTTTGAGATTTCGGCCTGAGCGGGGGAATATATGACCGTCCCAGTAGTAAGCCGAAACCCTGGCTACGAACTTGCGTAGCCAGGGCTTGAGCCGGATCCAACGCTTCTTTTGTTTAGCGTCGATCTTTTGATAAAAACCCTCGATACTCCGAGGACTATACCATTTCCCGTATTGATGTAGAGCGAAGCTACAGTCGATGAGTGCATTTTCCTCGAGAAAATGCACCTTTACGGTACTCCGCGAGGCCACAGAAATAAGGAAATGCCTCAGTCTTGCTCTTTACGAGCCTTCTTACGATTCCGCTTGCGCGCCAGTGCTTCCTTGACGCGACGCTTTTCACCGGGCTTCAGGTAGTAGGAGTGACGTTTGACTTCCTTGATGATGTCTTCCTGCTGAACCTTCCGCTTAAACCGACGGAGAGCATTTTCAAGCGGTTCGCCTTCTTGCACACGAACCTCTGCCAAAGGGGTTACACCTCCTGACCTGCCGAATGGCTCTTATCAGGATACGGGATTTTTGTGTTTTCTGCGAGTTGGGAGGGATTTGCTCTAACAGTGGGAACTTTATAGCCCGAATAGGATCGAATTGAGAAATGATCAGCTCGATCCTATGCGGGAATTTGAGCGTGTATCTAGGCAAGGAATTTTTTCAACGGATTCCAATAGCGCGGCGGCCATCCTGCATTAAGACTGTCAAACTTCCCTTCCTGAAAGCCGGTGTGATCCAGAACGAGCAAGGTTCCCTGGCTATGAGGCTTGAGTTCGAAGCGGACAATCGAATATACGCCCTTATCCCACCCCTCAGAGCGCCAGGCCTGAACAATGCGTTGATCTGGGATCAGCTCGATGTTCCGGGCGACAATCAAGCCACCGAAGATTTTGAGTGCTCCGCCTGGTTTTGGATCGATCTCGGCAGACATTCCGGTAAACGCGGCGAACTGCTTCGAATCTAACAAGACCTCGTAAATCCGATGCGGGCTGGCCTTGAATTCAACTTCCTGGTGCAGGAAGGTGCGCGCATGGTTTTCAGGGCGGCTGGCTGCCTCTTGCATCGATGGCGCCTGGGATTGCGCTGCGGCATGGGCAACTGCCGCAAACCCGCCGAGGGCGATTGCGGTATGAGAGATCATTCGCCGCCGGCTGGGAAATTTCAAAGATGCGGTTTGTTTCAACTGGTCTTTCATTGGATCTCCAGGATTTAGATTGATGAAATCTACGGTGTGAGCATGAAAACATGAGGCTAATTTATGTTCAACATCATATTATTGGGGCTCCGATATACAGCCCCTACGGAGGCTCCATGCCCTATCCAGCGAATCATCGAATTGCAGTGAGGGAAAAGATCATTCAGAGTGCGCGCAGACTGTTTAACCGGCACGGCTTTGACAATGTCTCTCTTCAACAGATCATGTCTGGAGCGGGTCTTACGCACGGAGGGTTCTATAACTATTTCGATAGCAAAAGCGATCTATACGCCGAGGTCTTGGGCTGCTTTTTCACCGATCCAAAGTGGAAGAACAATTGGGACGGCGTGGAGATCGACTTATCTTCTTCTGAGATTGGTGCGGAGGTCATCCGTGCTTATTTGTCTCAACAGCACTTTGAGAACGTCGAGAATAGCTGTCCGATGGTTGCATTACCCACGGATGTGGCCCGGAGTGGCCAGAGTGCGAAATGTGCTTTCGAAAACGTCTTTACGGCGATGGTCGGTATGCTGGAGTCGAATATGCGCGATGGAGCCACTGACCCGCATGAACGGGCACAGGCAATCGCGGCTCTCTGCGTGGGAGGGATGGTGGTGGCGCGAGCCATATCCAATCGCGATCAAGCCGATGAGTTGCGGAAATCATGCATGATTGTGGCGCTGCGGCTGGGAGGTTGGGATTCGGCCACGCGCACAGATACTGTCGCCGACGCAGAGAACTGCGCGGTATGATCAGTGCCGGCTCATCTATATTCAAAGAAATGGAAACGGGGAGGGATTCCCGTAACCCAATGCAACCTATACGAGGCAAGCGATGGACAGACGGCAGTTTGTGGCCGGCGCTATGGGCGCGGCAATGGTTTCTGCGAAGGGCTTTGCGGCAGGGTTTTCCGGCGCAAACGCAACAGGTTCGGCGTTGAAGCCTATGGCGGTGGGATTGATGATTCAGCCTGCGAGTGGACCGGAAGAGGTCATCTCGCGGGTCAAGAAGCTGGGCATGACCAATTGCTTTCTTTCTTTAGATGGGTATATCGGGAAATTTACGCCCGCGCTCGCCACACAAATCAGCGGCTTGCTGGAAAAATACGAGATTGCCGCGACCAGCGCCGAGGTGGTCGGACCGGGGAAGCTGGTCTGGGACTTTGTCGATGGACCATCAACCATCGGGGTGGTGCCGCGAGCCAGCCGGGCAGCGCGGGCCGATGCACTCAAGCAGACCTCTGACTTTGCCAAGCGGCTGGGCATCAAGCACGTACAGACTCACTGCGGATTCATGCCTGAAAATCCGAAAGACCCCTTGTACGACGAGACCGTGCTGGCCATTCGCGAACTGGCGAAATACTGCGCCGCCAATGGGCAGGAATTTCTGATGGAGACTGGGCAGGAGACTCCGACGGCGATGCTGCGAGTGCTGAAGGATGTAGACCAACCGAACCTTGGAGTTGGTCTCGATACGGCCAATCTGATTTTGTACGGGAAGGCGAATCCGGTCGATGCCCTCGACATCCTCGGGCCTTATGTGAAGAGCATGCACGCCAAGGATGGGAAGTGGCCGACTAATCCCATGCAGCTCGGTGAAGAGGTTCTGATCGGACAGGGCGCTGTCGACTTCACGCAGGTATTTACCAAGCTGCACAAGCTCGGTTACACCGGTGCGGTTACGATTGAACGCGAGACCTCAGGGCCGCAGCAGATTGAAGACGTGAAGGCGGAGAAGGTTTATCTTGAGCGCATTATTTTCCAAGTTCAGGCATGAGTTCAGAACGGATGAGGACGAACACACATGGGGTTGAAAATGGATCGGCGATCGTTTATTGGCGGCGCGGCGGGCGCTTCAGGGTTGATGATTTTGAACTCGCACACTGCGTTTGGGTATGAGGCTAACTCGGCGGTGCGACTAGGGCTGCTGGGGTGCGGCAACCGGGGTACTTCGGTGGCTACTTCGTTCGCACAGAATACTTCGGCTCGGATCGTAGCGCTGGCCGACATCTTCCCCGACAAGCTGGAAAAGGGCAAGGCGCACTTCGACAAGGTGAATGGCGATCTGGGCGTGCCGGGGATCGATGCAAAGCGGATGTTCCGCGGGTACAAAGCCTTCGAGGAGATTGCCGCCTCATCCGACGTAGATGCGGTGCAGATCTCGACGCCGCCTTGGTTTCATGTGCAGCATCTCGATGCCGTAGTGGCTGCGAACAAACACGCCTATTGCGAAAAACCGCTGGGTGTGGATGTGGAACAGACCCGGCAGGCATTGGAGATTGGCAAGCGGGCACAGGGCAAGGTGAGCCTGGATGTGGGTTTCCAGGTACGCAGCGCGCCACCGATTGCCGAAGTTGTGCGACGCATTCATGAGGGCGCATTGGGAAAGATTGCTTCGGTCGCGGCGCACTACAACGCGCCGGCCTCGAAGCCGTATCCGGGACTTGGCAATGTTTCAGCCGATGAGCTGCGGCTCAGGAACTGGCTTTGGGATCGCACGCTCTCGGGCGACATTCTGGTGGAGCAGAACATCCACGTGATCGACCTATGCAACATGATGCTGAAGGGGCATCCGACCAAGGCGGTGGCGACCGGCGGACGGAGCATATTGAAGCATGCGGGCGACTGCTGGGATAACTATCAGGTGATCTTCACCTATCCGGATGACGTGCGGGTAAGCTTCTCGTCCACACAGTATGGAACCGGCACGTTCTTCGATGTATCGGAGAGCGTCTTTGGCGAGAAGGGCGTAGCCGAGGCTCCGTACTCGGGCGCAGTGCGCATTCTGGGTGAGAATGCGTGGGCGTGGAGCGATCCCTCGCAGCCGAAGCAGGGTACGGCAGAGTTTGCGGCGAATGGCGCGTTCAGCGATAACCTGGCCTTTGCGGATCGCGAGAAGGACAAGAGCTTTATCGAGAGCATTACTTCCGGTAAGTTTCACAACCAGGCCGAAGAGGGAGTACAAACCGCGCTGAGTTGCATGTTAGGCCGAATGGCCGGAGTACTCGGCCGCGAAGTGACCTGGGACGAGCAGTTGAAACACGGCGAGCACTATGAAATGAAGATCGACATGAGTCAGTTCAAGTAGCCGCCATTCAGGGAGAACTATGATTCGGACGTATCAGGGAAAGCATCCGGTGGTGCCAGAGACGAGCTATGTGGATCTTTCGGCGCAAGTGATTGGCGACGTGGAGATTGGCGAGAACTCCAGTGTGTGGATGAATGCGGTGTTGCGCGGAGATGTGAACTCCATTCGCGTGGGCAATAACTCCAATGTGCAGGATTGCGCGGTGCTGCATGGGCAGCGGTATCTGTATTCGGTGACGGTAGGTGACTGGGTGACGATCGGACACAATGCGATTGTTCATGGCTGTGTGCTGGAAGATACGGTGCTGATCGGGATGAATGCCACGGTGTTGAACAACGCGCATATCGGCGAGGGCTCGATCATCGCAGCTGGGGCGGTGGTGCCGGAAGGAACTATTGTACCGAAGCGAACCCTCTGGGCTGGAGTACCGGCGAAGATGCGGCGCGAGTTGGGGGATGCGGACCGGGAGTTGATCTTGACCTATGCGCGGAACTATGTGGACTACACGGCGATCTATCTGCGGGAGACTGGGCGATAAGACCTATCGTTTCTAACGCAGAAAACCCCGCCGGTGAGCCGGGTCTTCTGTTTCTGGAGGAAGGAGCTTTTAGTGCGCTGCGCCAGCCGGTTTAGGGTTGGCTTTGTCGTAGCGGGCTACCTGAATTTTGCGAGCCAAACCGAGCTTCGAGAGCGTCCAGATGATGTAGAAGTTGGGGTCGAACTCGTACCAGCGGAGGCCGTGGCGCGCCGAAACGGGATGGGCATGATGATTGTTGTGCCAACCCTCGCCGCCGGTGATCATGGCAACCCAGAAGCTGTTGCGCGAGTCGTCGCGGGTCTCGAAGCGGCGGCTGCCCCAGAGGTGGGTAGCGGAATTCACCAGCCATGTGGCATGGAGGCCAAGCGTTACGCGGAGGAAGACACCCCAGAGAACCATCTTGAGGCCGCCCATTAAGCTGTGGTCGATCCAGCCGCCAAGGCCGAACAGAACCGCTCCGCACGCGACGAGGGAAACCCAGTGATACTTGCTCATCCAGAGGTGGAAGCGGTCGCGGGCGAGGTCGGGAACGTAGCGGGCCAGGGCTGAAGTCTTGGCGTGCATCGACTTGCCGAGCACCATCCAGCCAATGTGCGCCCACCAGGGACCTTCCTTGGGGGTGTGCGGATCGCCGGTATGATCGCTGTGCTGGTGGTGGACGCGATGGACGGCCACCCAGAAGATCGGACCACCCTCAAGCGACAAGGTCGCGCAGAAGGTGAGGAAGTATTCAACCCACTTGGGAGTCTGGAAGCCGCGATGCGTCAGCAGGCGGTGATAGCCGACGCCGATGCCGAAGTTGATGGCCAAAATCCAGAGGACGGCTGCGACGGCCAAACGGCTCCAACTGAAGTAGAAGAGCGCGGCAACCGCACCTAGATGAAAGGCGCCGATGAAACCTGCGGTGACCCAGTTAATGCCGCCAAAGTTGGCTGCGCGACCCATCTTTACTTCTTCGCGTACGGGCGTGCGGGCTGTGCCTGTGCCTGACATGTTTGCGACAGACGACGTGCGGCTGGCTGAGGACTCTGGTGTGGCAACTGCGGAATCAGCTTCCTGCAGGACATTCGTGGCAACTGGGGGCATCCGATGGTTTCCCTTGGGTGGAGCGTTAGTCAATAAATTGACCGGTGTATTGATTGTATCGTCCGCTTGGCTTTTTCGCAGTGAATGTTTTGTTCTCTTTGGTAAATCTTTATTGGGATAAATGGGAATCGGGACTGCTCCGTCCCCAATTTTGCCCCGACCTGGCCACGTTGCCGGTTACGATGTTTACTTTTTGGTTATCTCCGGCGGTTTCGGCTGCGGTACCGGAGGCGGATTGCGATCGGCAAACTGATACTGATGCCAGTAGGGATAGATGGGCGTTTGCTCAGTGGCTGCATCGAGTTTGGCGACATGTTCCGTGGTCAGATTCCAACCTTCGGCGGCCAAATTCTGCCGAAGCTGCTCCTCGTTTCGTGCGCCAATAATGACGGAGGAGACGGTCGGTCGCTGCAGAAGCCAGTTCAACGCAACCTGGGGGATGGACTTGCCGGTCTCTTTCGCGACCGCGTCCAGAGCGTCGACGACGTTGTACAGGTACTCATCGGCGACGGGCGGACCCGATTCTGCGGTGACATGCAGGCGGCTGGTTTCAGGGAGCGGCTGCCCGCGGCGGATTTTGCCGGTGAGACGGCCCCAGCCCAGCGGACTCCAGACCAGCGCACCGACTTTCTGATCCAGGGCAAGGGGCATCAATTCCCACTCGTACTCCCGGCCGATGAGCGAATAGTAGACCTGATGGGCCACGTAGCGGGTCCAGCCGTAGCGGTCGGCGATGCCGAGGGACTTCATGAGGTGCCAGCCGGAAAAGTTCGAACAGGCGATGTAGCGAACTTTGCCCTCACGCACAAATTTGTTCAGCGTATCGAGAACTTCTTCTATAGGCGTAAGCGCATCGAAGCCATGCAGGTGGTAGATGTCGATGGTTTCGGTGTTGAGACGGCGCAGACTGGCTTCTAGCTGCTGTCGTAGATGGTAGCGCGACGAGCCTTTGTCGTTAGGCCCATCGCCCATCGCAAAGGTAGCTTTGGTGGAGATGAGAGCCTTGTCTCGCTTGCCCTTCAGGGCTTTGCCGAGGATCTCTTCGGATTGGCCATGCGAGTAGACGTTGGCGGTATCGAAGAGATTGACCCCGGCTTCGAAACAGATGTCGATGAGACGGCGGGCTTCAGCCACATCGGTCGAGCCCCAGGCTTTGAAAAAGTCCCCATGGCCACCGAAGGTTCCAGTGCCGAAACTGAGCGCGGATACTTTGAGGCCGGAGCCTCCGAGGAGTCTGTATTCCATGCTGCCTAGGATGCCACAGAATCGGGGGAGGATGCAGAGGAAACGGCGGCCGGACGCGAGTCATAATCAATTGACAATTTGAGCTGCTGGTATACTTCGCCGGACCAAGCGGATGCATCGGATTGGCGTGTGAAAGAGAGACCGATGGCTGATTCAGATCGTGCAACGACAACGGCTTCTCCACGCAGGATAGCGGCCGTCGTCGCGGCGATGGTGGCGATGATCGCCGTACCCGCTGCACTAACACTGCATACGGTGCGCGTGCCGGCGGTTGTGGACGTGAAGGCAGCAGATCCCTCGCCCTATGGATACACGATTAGCCTGCTGCTCTTTCTGATTCCCATTGCGGCCATGCTGTTGTGGCTGTTCCCAAAGGAGGGCGTACGGGTTTCAAAACATGCCTTTGGTTGGACGATTGCACTTCTCTTCCCTCTCGGTGCTGGCCTCGATTTCTTTTTTGCGCATCTGTTCTTCACCTTCGAGAACAAGGCGGCGACTCTCGGAATCGTGGCCCCGGCGTTGGGCGGCGGTGTGCCTCTGGAGGAGTACGTCTTCTACTTCTCAGGATTCGTTGCCGACCTGCTCTTTTATATCTGGCTTGATGAATACTGGCTGACCGCCTATTCGGTGCCGATCGAGAAGCGTATGGACTTCCAGCGGCTGCTGCGTTTCCATCCCTGGTCGGTCATCTGCGCCATCGTCTTGATCGCCAGCGCGATCCTCTTTCGCAAACTGGCCATTCCAGAGGCGGGATTTCCCAGCTACTTCATCTTCCTCGTTGCCGGAGCGATGACGCCATCGGCGGCGCTGCTGCCCGAGGCACTGCCGGTAATCAACTGGCGCGCCTTCAGCCTGACACTCTTCATGATGCTGCTGATCAGCCTGATGTGGGAGGCGACACTGGGCGTTCCCTACCACTGGTGGGGATTTCAGCCATCACGGATGCTGGGCATCTCGATCACCGCGTGGGACAACCTGCCGATTGAAGAGATCTTCGTTTGGATCAGCGTCACATATGCCACGGTGATTGTTTACGAGATTGTGCGGCGGTGGAAGGTGTCGGGTCGGTCGGTGCTTGGAGCGCTACTGGGCCATGATCTTAGCGCAGCCGTAACTGGAACTGTCTCCGATTAAAGAAGTGCTAGAAATTCATCCACAGTGAGGCCCGCCACTTTTATCAATGCGCGCAATAGCCCCTGTTTAAGTTCAGCATGCATGGGAACGGTGAGATTGGAGCGTTCGCCTGGCTTGGTGAGGATTCGGTGGCTACCTACTTGGCCACGCGTAAGCCATCCAGCCTTCTCAAAGGCCTTAACCGCATCTTTGCCGGAGATGTTGCCAAGCTTTCCCAAAACTTCGCCCTCGTGTATTTATTGCATCACAAGACATTGCATGAAAAACTGTGCAAACTCCAAGTACGTTGTGCAAAAACGAGGATTATGTGAAATTTCAGGTCCCAACCCGTAACTAAACAGCTACCAATAGCGGAGAATTACCAGCAGGCAAGGCATCCGTCGCCTTCTGATCTTCGGCCCACAACCAGCCAGTGATAGCTTCTCGGATGTTTGCGAGGGCTTCCTTTTCGTCCTTTCCCTGGCTGACGCAGCCGGGGAGAGCTGGGCACTCAGCGACGATCCAGCCGTCTTCTTCGGGGTGCAGGACGACGTGAAACATCATGGCTTGGCTCCTTAAAATCCCTATGCTGTATTTTGGCCGTTCATCTGATCGGTAGTCAATTGCCGACAACCGAGTGCATTCAAGCGTACCACTATCGAACATTTAGACTGATAGAGCTATGAGTACATTGAAGGCAGTGCGGGGGACGCGGGATCTTTTGCCTGCGGAGACGGGGCTTTGGAACCGGATTGAGGCAGTGGCCCGGTCGGTTTTTGAGCGGTACAACTTTGGCGAGATTCGAACGCCCATCTTTGAGGACACGGGGCTATTTGCGCGCGGAGTGGGCGAGGAGACGGACATTGTCTCGAAGGAAATGTACACCTGGGAGGACGGTGAACGCTTCGACTTGGATGCCTTGGAAGCCACCTGGATGCGCCTAAATGAGTCCCGATACGGCTACTCGTCGCCGGGAGAAAGAAACCACAAGTTCGGAATCAATGCAGAATTGCAATGGAACGAAAGCGTAGAGGGACCAGCTGGAAGCTTTATCACTGACGAGTTGATCATGTTCCGTGGTCGATTCATTCGAATAGATCTGGAGCGTCTTGAAGAGGCAGTGGCAGAAGAAAAATCTGCGCTTCTAGCCGAACATCCCGGACACAATCATATTGTGAGGGGGCGCTTGGTTATTGCTTCTCCGATACCGGGAAAACCAGAGGAAAAAGTCTCAGACGAAGTAGTTATTGAATACGTGCATGGCAATTTCAACAAGTCTTCACAGTCTCTGACCCTACGACCTGAAAATACGGCGGGCGTCGTTCGCGCGTATATCGAGCACAAGCTGGGCGAGACTGGGCAGTTGCAGAAGCTCTATTACATCGGTCCTCAGTTCCGGCGGGAGAGGCCGCAGCGGGGGCGGTACCGGCAGTTTTCGCAGATTGGGGCTGAGGTAATCGGACCTATTTCGGCGGGCAGCGAGTCTCCGGTGCGCGATGCGGAAGTGCTGGAGATGCTGGCGACTTTGCTGGACGAGCTGGGCATTGCCGGGTGGACACTGCGGATCAATTCTGTGGGATCGTCGAGTGACCGGCCTGCGTACATTGCCAAGCTCAAAGCGGCCCTGGAGCCAGTGGTGTCGCAGATGTGCGAGGACTGCCAGCGGCGCGCGGTCACAAACCCTCTCCGTGTCCTGGACTGCAAGGTGCCGCACGACCAGCCATTTATCGATGCATTACCCAAAATTGCGGATTCGCTGGACGAGGCTTCGCGAGAGCATTTTGCGGCGGTCTGCGCGGCGCTCGATGCTGCGGGGGTGCCGTATGAACGCGATCACCGGCTGGTGCGCGGGCTCGACTACTACACACGGACGACCTTCGAGTTCACGCACGGCGGACTGGGTGCGCAGAATGCTCTCCTGGGCGGAGGGCGCTATGACGGCCTGAGCGAGATGATTGGCGGGCCGAAGGCTCCGGGCATCGGCTTCGCCATGGGCGAGGACCGGCTGGTGCTGACTCTGCAGGCGTTGGAAGCGACGAAGGTTGAGTTGCTGGATGCCTACATCGCTCCGCTGGGCGAGGCGCAGAATCCGGCAGCGCTGGAACTGGCTCGTGAACTGCGGCGTGGCGGCTTGCGGGTGGAGCTTGGCGATGGCAGCTTCCGCTTGAAGAAGTCTTTCGAAGCGGCGGACAAGATCGCGCGAGCAATTGTGTTGCTGGGCGAGGATGAGGCGCAATCCGGTATTCTGACGGTCAAGGACTTTTCTACCGGAGTGCAGGTCAAGGTGGCGCGGGCGGATCTAGCTGCACATCTGATCGCGTTGCGGACCCCAGCGAAAACAACATAAAGGATATTTTCAGTGCTTGATTTTATTGGCAAGTTGGAACGGACGCACATGTGCGGCGACCTGCGCGCTTCTGACGCGGGAAAAGAAGTTGTGCTGATGGGCTGGGTAAACCGGCGGCGCGATCATGGGAACCTCATTTTCCTGGACCTACGCGACCGTAGCGGAATTGCCCAGGTGGTATTGGATCGCGAACTGACGCCGGACGGGCACGCGAAAGGTGAGATGATCCGGCCGGAGTATGTGGTGGCTGCGATTGGCCGCGTGTGCCTGCGCGAAGAGCTGGCCATCAATCCCAAGATGCCGACCGGCGAGATCGAGATTGAGACGACTGAGCTGCTGGTGCTGAACGACGCGCGTCTGGCTCCGTTTTCGCCCGCGGAAGAAGCAATTGCCAACGAGGAAGTGCGGCTGAAGTATCGCTACGTCGATCTGCGCCGCGCGGAGATGCAGCGCAACTTCATGGTGCGGCATCGGATTACGCTAGCCATCCGGCAGAGCCTGAGCGATCAGGGTTTTCTGGAGATCGAAACACCGATTCTGACCAAATCAACGCCTGAGGGCGCGCGCGATTTTCTGGTGCCGAGCCGTGTGCATCCGGGCGAGTTTTATGCCCTGCCGCAGTCGCCACAGATCTTCAAGCAGATCCTGATGATTTCCGGCTTCGATAAGTATTTTCAGATTGCCCGATGCTTTCGTGATGAAGACTTACGTGCAGACCGGCAACTGGAGTTTACGCAGGTCGATCTGGAGATGAGCTTTCCGCAGCAGGATACGGTTTTTGCGACGGTAGAGAAGTTTCTGGCAGCTGGATTTGCGGCAGCCGGAGTTACGATTGCTGCGCCGTTTCCGCGGCTGACCTATGACGAATCGATGCGACAGTTCGGCAGCGACAAACCGGACCTGCGATTGCCCGGATTGACTGACGTACGCGCAGCGTTTACAGATGAGGCCCTTGCTACGTTGCAGATCGATCCTGCGCTGCCAGTGGTAGCTCTGCGCATTCCTAAAGTCGGCGAGTTGAGCCGCAAGGAGCGCGAAGACAATCATCCGCTCTTCGATTTGAAGAAGGGCGCGAAGTTCATCGACGACTTCAAGCGGCTGGCCAAGGGATTTCCTGAGGCGGCGGCACAGGTGCGGGAACTCGCAGGGGCCGATGAGGCAGATTTTGTCATCATCGTTGCGGGCGATCCGGCGCATCACATTCATGCCAGCGATACGAAGTTTCCGGGCCGGCTCTCAGAGCGAGAAATCAATGTTTATTCAGCTGCCGGTAACTTCCGCACGGAATTAGCCAGGAAATACGCCGCGCGGCATGGCGCTTTTGAAGTTACCGAGACAGTAGTACGTGAAGCCGACCCGATGGGCAAACTTATCGACGGGACGAGTGCCTTTCAGCCCATTTGGATTACGGATTTCCCGATGTTTGAGTATGAGACGGCAGCCGCCAAGTGGGTTCCGGCGCATCATCCGTTCACCGCACCGTTCGATGCCGATATGGCTAACCTGGTCAGCGATCCAGCAAGCGTAAGAGCCAACTGCTACGATCTGGCTATGAATGGGTTGGAGCTTGCCTCCGGATCGATCCGAATTCATCGCAAAGATGTGCAGCAGCAGATCTTTCAGGCGTTGGGTATTTCTGACGAAGAGGCACGGGCGCGGTTCGGCTTCTTCCTCGATGCTCTTGAGTACGGCACGCCGCCACACGGTGGCATTGCGCTGGGTCTCGACCGCATCGCGATGCTGCTGGCGGGTGCGCCCAGCCTGCGCGAGGTAATCGCATTCCCCAAGACGGCGAAGGCTATCGACTTGATGGTGGATGCACCGACCGGAGTTACCGAGCAGCAGCTAAAAGAACTGCATGTGCGGGTTGCGCTGAAGAGCTAACCGGAAGTTTAGTTCGTTATCAAACAGAAGCCCGATTTCATGCGATATGAGATCGGGCTTTTTTATTTCCGCTTCTGCTGAAAAGCTATTGCTTGGCGAGCCATGCCTTGAGACTCTGCTCTTGGGCCGAACGCAGATCGATGCAATCGTTGATCTGATCCTTAGCTCGGGCAAGAGTCCGAGCCGAGGCCGCGACCCTATGGGCTGCGAAGAAGCTACCGACCTGATTGATGCGATCTGCGCTGCAAAAGGAGCCAGTCGCGCCAACGATATAAGCTCCGCCGAACTCGGTAAGCTGGGCTGCTACTTTGCCCCAGTTATCCTGGATATACTGCCAGGCTAAGTCGCGTGTATCTCTGCTACGCAATTCGCTGGCAATGAAAGCGGCTGCATCCTGGTTGCGCACCTTGCCAGAGACAGCATAGTCCAGGGCGCGTTTTTCAAGGGCCGGGTCGCGAAAAAGAGCCAGTGCATGAAGCGCTTCGGAACGCGATTGGGGATTGGGCGCATCAGAACTTGCCTTCTGCAATTGATTAAAGAGTGCTTCATCGCCGTTGCGTGAGGCGATGCCAAGGGCAGTGCCGGCGAGCGTCGCTTCGACACTGGTGGGGGCAGCAAGGCTGTGCTCTGTAGCCGCTTTGGCTTCGGAGATGCCCTCTGGATCCTTGCCGAGACCCGCATCGAGCAAGAGAAGTTCTGCGCGGAGTTCACGAACGGATGGCGTGTCGCTCGCTTGTGGAGAACCAAGCTTCTTGTAGCTCTGCGCGAAGTGCGATCTAACCCAGGCTGAGAGCTGATCTCGCTCTTCGGGTGTGCTGGCGATCTGGCTATCGATAACATTGAGATCCGCGCGCACTGAACCGATAACTTCGGGGCTGGAATCTTTACTTACTGCCGTAGCAAGATCGAGATATGCAGCGACGGTAGTCTTGCCGGCCAGCATGAGTGCCCATGTGTCGCCGAGCAGGCTGAGACGTTCTTCCGGTGAGAGATCGCTTTCGACATGCGTTACCAATTTGCCGTATGCATCCTCTGGGTAGCGGCTGCGGTAGTAGCCCTTTCCCTCGGCATTGGCAAAGAACAGGGGCGCGGCCGGAACTCTTACATCCTGTTCGGAGGCAGAGAGAACCTCACACCGGCTTTTCCCGGAGGCTTCGAAGCAGACAGGAATTGTCCAGGCTTCTGTGCCTTCCGCTTTATTCTTTGCATTGAGGAAGAAGCGCTGCTGCGTTACGGAGACACTCGATCCTTGGGCTGGCCCAAATGTGAGAATGGGTTCCCCAGGCTGCGAGACAAAGCTATCCATAATCTTGTCGACGGGTTTGTGGCTCACTTCGGTCTGCGCGGACCAGAAGTCTTCGGCAGTGGCATTGCCATATAAGTGCGCGGCGAGATACTTATGCACTCCCTGGCGGAAAGTTTCCTCACCCAGATAGTTTTCGACCATCAACAGCACCGCGCCGGCTTTGCCATAACTGATGCCGTCGAACATCTCGTTAATTTCGTCTGGCGTATCGGCTTTCGCACGAATGGTACGGGTGATGTGTTGCGCGTCGAGGTCGAGCGTGTCCTGATCGCCGTCGGCAACCTCCTGCGCCATGTTCCACTCAGGCTTCCAGGATTCGATAGGCTTGTTCTCCATCCAGGTAGCGAAGCCTTCATTGAGCCAGACATTGTCCCACCATTGCATGGTGACCATATCGCCGAACCATTGATGCGCCATTTCGTGTGCAACAACTAAGCCGACGCGCCTCTGGGCGCCCACAGAAGCGTGCTTCGAATCCAAGAGCAAGTCGGTCTCTCGATAGGTAATGGCCCCGAAGTTTTCCATAGCCCCCGCTTCAAAATCGGGAAGCGCAACCATATCCAACTTGGGCATGGGGTACCTGATGCCGAAGTAAGTATTGTAGTAATGCAGAATGTATTCGGCGGACTTAAGTGCGAAGGCTCCGTACTGCACCT
>Ga0206868_10095_pt1 | contig 26855 bp, 24 predicted proteins | sample Alteio_BWOrgCont_38_FD_152901 | JGI IMG/M metagenome (GOLD analysis project Ga0206868, IMG submission 152901) | Enriched cells from forest soil in Barre Woods Harvard Forest LTER site, Petersham, Massachusetts, United States -... | ecosystem: Environmental > Terrestrial > Soil > Temperate forest >... | reverse complement strand
TAAGTCTGGAGATTGCCGGTTTGGAACAACCGCAGGCCGCGTCCGGTCAAATCGGTGCCGCCACGAATGAGGCCGATGCAAAATCCTTCCACGAGCCAGCGGTCCAGCCAATCGGCGACCGCCGCGATGAAATCATGCCCGCGAACAAAGGTGGCCTGATAAATTTCGTCGAAATAAAATCTATTCTTCATCAACGTGGCCAGGCCGCCGAGTTTGGCGGGGAGCGGGTCGGTAGACGTATTTCCGTAAAGCATCCAGGCCAGCACGATGCCGATGACAAAGGCCAGCAGGCCCAGCGTGGCGGCTACGGGCGAATGCGCGAACGGCTCGACCAATGCCACACCGAAGTTTGCGGGTTTTTCGCCTCCACCGGGCAAAGAATACTGGTAGATGCCCTGGATGCCGAGCACGCCGCCGGCGATGCTGAATGCCGCGAGGATTACCAATGGTAAGGTCATCACGGCGGGCGATTCATGGGCATGTTTGGCGGCATCGGATTTTTCCTGGTTGAGGAACACGACAAAGAACAACCGGAACGTGTAGAAGGTCGTCAGGGCGGCGATCAATACGCCGTCGGCGAACAGTATATAATTATGCTGGGCGAACGCCTGGCCGATGATGCTGTCCTTGCTGAAAAATCCACTGAAGGGCCACACGCCCGAGAGCGCGAGCGCGCCGAAGAGGAATGTCCAGAACGTGATGGGCATCTTTTTGCGCAGGTTGCCCATTTGCCAGATGTCCTGCTCGTGATGCATCCCGATGATTACCGAGCCGGCGCTGAGGAACAGCAGCGCTTTGAAAAAGGCGTGGGTGGTCAAATGGAACATCGCCGATGTGGGACCGTTCAAGCCCACGGCCATGACCATGTAGCCGAGTTGCGAGAGAGTTGAATAGGCGATGATGCGCTTGATGTCGCTTTGCTGCACCGCGATGAGCGCGGCGAGCAGCGCAGTAAATCCGCCGATATAAGCAATGACCTGCAGGCCATTGGCGTCATACAAATAGAATGTGCGGCAGAGCATGTAAACACCGGCGGCCACCATGGTGGCGGCGTGGATGAGCGCGGAGACAGGCGTCGGGCCTTCCATCGCGTCCGGCAACCACACATGCAGAGGGAATTGGGCGGATTTACCGACCGCACCGCAGAACACCAAAAGGCCGGCGATAGTGCTGACCAATCCAAGGCCCTGTAACGTGGAGAAATTCAGGGAGCCGTGGGATTCCCAAACCATCAGGATGCCCAGCAGAAATCCGAAGTCGCCGAGGCGGTTGACGATGAAGGCTTTTTTGGCCGCGTCGCCGGCGCTGGGTTTTTCAAACCAGAAACCGATGAGCAGATAGCTGGAGACGCCGACCAGTTCCCAGAAGACAAACATTTCGATGAAATTGTTCGCCAGGACGATGCCGAGCATCGAGAACGTGAAGAGGCTCAACTTGGCGAAGAAACGCGCTTTGCCGGGGTCATCATCCATGTAGCCATAAGAATAGATATGGATCAAGCCGCCAACGCCCGTGACGATGAGGAGCATCATCATGCTCAGCGAGTCCAGCCTGAGGCCGAAATCCACATGCATATCGCCGACGGTCAGCCAGTCACGGACGGATTCACCGGAAAATTGGAAGCCGTTGGCATTGATGAAAATGACCGACATGATGAAACCGGCCACGACTGCCCCGATAGAAAGGAGGCAACTCAGCGTCTTGCTGCGCAGCGTGAAAAGCGTGATGAATCCCGCCGCGAAGATCGGCAGGAACAAAATCAGCCAGGGTAAATTCTCGTATTTCATCCGTTACAGTTTCATCGAGGTCAAATCTTCCACGTGGGCGGACTGGCGTCGGCGATAGAGCGCGACGATGAGCGCGAGGCCGACAGAGACTTCCGCCGCGGCGACGGTGATGATGAAGAACACCAGCACCTGGCCGTCCAGCTTATTGTTGAAGCGGGAAAAGGCGACGAGCGCGAGGTTGGCCGCGTTGAGCATCAGCTCCAGCGACATGTAAATCACCAGCAGGTTGCGGCGCATGATGACGCCCAGCAACCCAAGCGCAAACAGCAGGAAGCTGACGGTCAAATATTGTTCGAGTCCGACGTGCATTTTAATCGAGATTTTTTTTGCTCAACAGGATGACCCCGATCATCGCCACCAGGAGCAATATCGAGACGACTTCAAAGGGCAAAACGTATTGCTTAAACAGCAAGGTGCCCAGCGCCTCGGTGCTGCCTTCAATGGCAGCCGGAGCGCCGGTGCCAACCGGCGTCGCGCACAGGCTTTTGAAAAAAATGAGGACGATGGCGCCCACGGAAATCACCCCGGCGAGCAGGCCGAAGAATTTTATCCGCCGCACGGCCTCGGCTTTGAGGTCGAGGAGCATGATGACGAACAGGAAGAGGACGATGACCGCGCCCGCATAAACGAGGATCTGCACCGCCGCCAGGAAGAAGGCATGCAGCAGCACAAACAGGCCGGCCATCGAAATGATGGTCAGCACCAGGAACATGGCGCTGGTGACGGGGTTGCGGCTGAACGGATTGGCGATGACCAGCGCGCCGCAGCCAAGCGTCAGCGCGGCAAAAGCGTAAAATAAAATGTCAGTTAAATCTGGCATCGTAGTCGTTGATGGATCCGGTCAGACTTTGACCGGGAAATTTTCCTGCTCTTTGGCTTCCTCGGCCTTGTGCTTCCATTTCTGGATGCCGGGATGGACCCCGCCGAGCGCGAGCAGTTTCTCTTTGTTGTAAAGCAATTCATCACGCGTATGGCCGGTGATGGAATAATCCTTGAGCAGGAAAATGGCTTCCTCGGGGCAAACTTCCTGGCAAAGGCCGCAATAGATGCAGCGCAGCATGTTGATCTCAAATTCCTGCGGCATCTTTTCCGCGTTGGCGCGGTCGGCGATTTGCCCCGTTGGGCCGGGCGGCGTGATGGTAATGGCCTTGGGCGGGCAGACAAACTCACAAAGCTGGCAGGAGACGCATTTGGTGTTGCCTTCCTGGTCGCGGACGAGGTAAGGCGCACCGCGGTAATTATCCGGAACAGTCCATTTTTGTTCGGGATACTCCATCGTGACCTTCTTGCCCTCGAAGAGGGTGCGCCACGCATGGCGCATCGTGACTTTGAACCCGCCCATGATGGCAGGCACGTAAAGCCGTTCCCAAAACGTCAATGGTTTGCGATTTACAATCATTATGACCTCGCCCACAAAATTACCGCCGTCAGCAAAATATTCACCAGCGCGAGCGGCACAAACCGCCGCCAGCCCAAATCCATCAATTGGTCATACCGGAAACGCGGAAACATCCAGCGGACCCAGATGAACAGCGTCATCAGCATGGCCATTTTGACCAGGAAAATCAGGATCTGGATAATGCCGATGACGATGGAATGCGCCGGCTGATCCAACCCCCAAAATGGCAGCGTCCAACCGCCAAAAAACAACGTCACCATCATGCCTGTCGTCGCCACCATATTGGAGTATTCCGCGAGAAAAAACAGCGCAAATTTCATGGAGCTGTATTCGGTGTGATAGCCGCCGACCAGTTCGGTTTCCGCTTCCGGCAAATCGAAAGGCAGGCGGTTGGTTTCCGCAAAGCTCGCGACGAGGAAGATAAAAAATGAGAGCGGCGCATACAACACCAGCCAGCCGTGATGCACTTGCCAGCCGATAATGGTGCTCAGGTTCAAATTACCCGCGAGCAGGAAGACGGGGATGACGCTCATGCCCATGGAGATTTCATAGGAAATCATCTGGGCGCTCGAACGGATGCCGCCGAAGAACGGGTACTTGGAGTTGGCCGCGTAGCCCGCCAGCACGATGCCATAAACGCCCAGCGAGACGATGCCGAAGGTATAGAGAATGCCCACGTTCAAGTCCGCGATGACCATCTTCTGGCCGCCGATGAAAGAACCGAATGGAATCACTGCGATGACCAGTAGCGAGGGAATGATCGCGATCGCCGGCGCGAGCCAGAAATACGCTTTGTGCACACCGGCCGGCGTGAAATCCTCTTTGAGCATGAATTTCAAGCCGTCAGCAAGCGGCTGGAACATGCCCCAACGCGTCAGCAATGGTCCCAGGACGGGGACGTATTTCATGAACGGCGGCGCCACGCGGTTTGGCCCCACACGGTCCTGGATCCATGCCGAAATTTTGCGCTCCGCCAGAACCGCATACGCGGCGATGGCGTGCAAAACGCCGATGGCCAGCGCAATCTTCACGACCGACCAAATGAAAAATTTGATCGTCGGCGATAGGCCGTTATACGTGTTAAGAAAGTCCATGCTTTAAATCTTTACGGTTGCTCCGCTGTCACCCAGTCCGGCCCACGTCAAACCGTTGAACGCGGAAACGTCTTTTGCCATTTCGTTGAACAGGCCTTCGATGGTCAGGAAGCCGTCCTGGCCGGTGACGTTGTAGACCAGATCATGCAAAAATTCCCATTCGGCGCGGGCGTCGCCGGGCGGCTCGACGGCCTTCATAAATTTTTGGACGCGGCCCTTGCCGTTGGTGAACGTGCCGCGCTTTTCCGCGTGGGCGCAGCCGGGCAACAGGTAGTGCGCCAGGGCGGTCGTCGTATTTGGCAAAATGTCGCTGACGATGAGCGTATCCAGCTTGCCAAGTAATTTCGCGTCGATGCCATGTTTGGTGACGTCTTCTCCGAAAACAATGAGCGTCTTGATCTTCCCGCTCGCGATGCCATTGGCGATTTGCGGCAGATTGGCACCCATCTCCGTGAAGCACATGCCCGTCAGGCGCGCGCCGTTGGTGTTCGGATTGCGGTCGGCGCTCACGAGAATTTTGTCGGCTTCGCCCGTGCGGGGAACGGAATCGCTCATCGCGCCCAGTTTTGCTTTCAATTTGCCCAACAGCCAAAGCTCTTCGTTGGTCTGCCGCGCCGAGGCCACGATGGCGACGGAGCCTGCCGGGGCGGTCTTCAGTTTGGTGGCGATTTCGTTGAGCGCGACGTTCCAGACGGTTTTTTCCCGCTTAATCAGGACGTTCTTCAAACGGTCCTCGCGGCCAATCCACTTATAATTCAAGCGGCCCGCGTCGCACATCCAGCAGGAATTGACCGCGTCGTTCTGGCGCGGTTCGTAGCGATAAACTTTTTCTTCGCGCGAGCCGATGATGATATTGCAACCCGTCGCGCAGCTCGTGCAGACGCTCTTGGTCTCTTTCAGGAACCAGACGCGCATCTTGAAGCGGAAATCCTTCGAGGTGAGCGCGCCCACCGGGCAAATGTCCACGGTGTTGAGCGTGTAATTGTTATCAAAAGCTTTTCCGGGATATGCGGTGAGCGTGTTATAGCTGCCGCGATTCACGATGCCCAGCGCGTCGTCGCCGACGATGTCTTTCGTAAAACGGATGCAACGGGTGCAGAGGATACAGCGTTCGTCGTCGAGGACGATGCGCGGCCCGAGGTCAACGGCCTTGGGCTTGTGGACTTTCGGTTCCACGAAACGGCTCGCGCTCTGGCCGTAGTCCACGGAGTATTCCTGCAGCTTGCATTCGCCGGCCTGGTCGCAAATCGGGCAGTCGAGCGGGTGATTGATGAGCAGAAATTCCAGGACGCCCTCGCGCATCTGTTTGACGCCCGGCGTGTTCGTGTAAATTTCCATGCCCGGCGAAATCGGCGTGGCGCAGGCAATAGCCGGGCGCGGCGATTTGGCGATCTTGGGCGTGCCGTCAGCGTTCAAAATGGGCTTGCGGTCCGGACCGAGCGCGGGCGTGCCGTATTCGACGAGACACATACGGCAATTGCCGACGACGGGCAGCTTGGGATGGTAGCAATAATGCGGCACATCCACATTCACCAGCGCGGCGGCCTGAATCATGGTGGTGGGAATCTGCTTGCTGGAAATCGGGTCCGGCATCGTCTTGGGCACTTCGATTTCGCGGCCATCTACCTTCACCTTGATCTTCTCGATCACGGATGCGGGTTTGTTTTCAGTTATAGCGGTCGTTGACATTTTAATGCGCGGTCGCCAGTTCATGCCGTTCGGGCGGCGTGGCCGTGGCGGGTTTTACTTGTTCCTTGGCGCGGCGTTCCTCGTCGGCTTTGCCTTTGGCGACGAATTCGTCCTTGAACTTCCCAACAAAACTTTGCACGGGCCACGAACAGGCTTCGCCGAAAGCGCAAATCGTGCGGCCATTGGGAATGTTGTCGGCGATCTTGACCAAATAATCCGCGTCGCTCGCACGGCCTTCGCCATGCGTGAGGCGGTGCAGCGCCTTGCTCATCCAGAGAGCGCCTTCGCGGCAGGGGGTGCATTGGCCGCAGCTTTCGTGCGCGTAAAATTCCGCGATGTTCGCCAGCGCTTCCACGATATCCGCGCTATCATCAATCACGATGATCGCGCTGGAACCGCTCATGGAACCGGCGGCAATCAGCGAATCAAAATCGTAAGGCAAATCGAGCATCTCCACTTCATGCTCAGACATCTGGCCGTCCGCGCCTTTTTTCTTCAGCTTGAATTTCTCGCCTGCCTTGAAAACTTTGGCCGAGGAACCGCCCGGGATGACGGCTTTCAATTTGCGTCCGTCGAGCAGGCCGCCGCCGAACTGCGGGTCATTGATCAGTTCGCCGATGGTGGCTTTACCCACTTCGATTTCGTAATAGCCGGGCTTCTTCACATGACCGCTGAGACTGACGATGCGGGTGCCGGTATTGTTCGGCGTGCCGAGCTTGGCAAATTCCGCCGCGCCCAAGGCGACGATGTGCTTCACGTTGCAAAGCGTCTCGACGTTATTGACGATGGTCGGGCACATCCACAAGCCGAGCACAGCCGGGAAATACGGCGGCTTGATGCGGGGATAGGGACGTTTGCCTTCGAGCGATTCGATGAGGCCCGTTTCCTCGCCGCAAATGTACGCGCCCGCGCCGCGATGAACATGAATCTCCAAATCGTAGCCGCTGCCAGCGATATTTTTACCCAGGAAATTTTTTGATCGGGCTTCGGCGATGGCGCGGTTCAGGATTTTCGCGCCATCCACCATTTCGCCGCGGATATAGATATAGGCCAGGTGCACGTCGTTGGCGAAGCACGAGATGGCCATGCCCTCGATCAACTGGTGCGGGTCCTTGTACATGATCTGCCGGTCCTTGAAAGTGCCCGGCTCCGATTCGTCCGCGTTGCAGATGAGATAGATGGGCTTGCCGCTCTTGCGATCCACAAAGCTCCATTTAAGGCCACAGGAGAAGCCCGCGCCACCGCGCCCGCGCAGGCCGGACGTTTTCACGTCCTCGCGGATTTGTTCCTGCGGGGAAACTTTCTTGCCGTCCGGCAGGTCTTTGGGCTGCATGGCGAGCGCCTTTTTCAGTGCCTCGTAGCCGCCATGGTGCAAATAGCAATCGATGTCGGGCGTGTAGCCCGGCTCGTCGGCGTGCTTCAAAATCAGTTTGTATTCCTGCGCCATAGCTTGACTCTTTTTTAAAAATGTCTAGTTTCAGACTGCTCCGGCTTGCCCGATGGTGTAACGGTAGCACAGCAGACTCTGAATCTGTTTGTCATGGTTCAAATCCATGTCGGGCAGCCAATCTTTATTGGCTCAATCCTGCCATACTATTCCAACCCCGCCAAAATCTGGTCCGCCGCCTGATGGCTTACCTTTTCATAAAAGGCGTCATTGCACATCATCACCGGCGGCGTGCCGCAACTGGCCAGACACTCAACAAATTCAACCGTAAATTTTCCATCCTTCGTCGTCTGCGGGCCGTGCGCATGCACATCCAGGCCCAGCTTGTCGCAAAAATGTTTGTGCAGTTCATATGCGCCGCCCAGCGCACAACTCAGCGTGCGGCAGACCTTGATCTGGAACTTGCCCATCGGCTTTTGCCGCAGCATCGGATAAAACGTCACCAGTTCATAGACGTTGATCGGCTGCAACTCCAGCCTCTTCGCCGTCCATTCGACCGCTTCCTGCGAGAGCCAGCCGAACTTCTCCTGGATGGCATGCAGCACCATGAGCGAGGCCGCGCGCTTTTCCGGGTAGTGCGTGAGCAACTCGGCAACCTCGGCCTCGAGTTCGGGCGTCACAACGAAATCCCCCGACCGTTGCAGCGGGTTCGGAATCGGTTCTGTATGCGCGGCTGAGCTCATTTTAAATTCAATTCATTTAGCGGTCGCACTCGCCCATCACGAAATCCAGCGAGCCGAGTATCGCCACGGTATCGCTGATCATGTTCCCCTGGAAAAGTTTCGGGATGATGCTCAGGTTCACAAAGCTTGGCGCGCGGATCTTCAGGCGATACGGCACGCCGCCGCCTTTGCTGTTGATGTAAAAGCCGAGTTCGCCCTTGGGATTTTCGTGGCCGAAATAGACTTCGCCCGGCGGGCAATTCATGCCTTCGGTGACGAGCATGAATTGATGGATCAGTTCCTCCATCTTCGTCATCACTTTTTCCTTCGGCGGCAAAAGAATTTTCCCGCTGGCATAATCGATCGGCTCTTTGGATTTGTTTTCCGCGCCGCCGGGGATTTTTTTGATGCACTGCTGCAGGATGCGCGCGCTCTGGCGCATTTCCTCCATGCGCACCAGATAACGGTCGTAACAATCGCCCACCGAACCGGTCGGAATATCGAACTCCAAATCTTTGTAGCAGAGATACGGCTGGTTTTTGCGCAGGTCCCATTCCACGCCGCTGCCGCGCAGGTTCGGGCCGCTCAAACCGTAATCGATCGCATCCTCTTTGGAGATGACCGCGAGGTTGCGCACGCGATCCACCCAGATGCGATTGCGCGTAAGCAGGGTCTCGATCTCAGCCAGCGCGGGAAGAAATTCGTCGCAGAATTTTTGGCATTGGTCCAGCCACGTCGGGGGGATGTCGCGCATCACGCCGCCCACGCGGGTATAACTGGTCGTCAGGCGCGCGCCCGAAACGGCTTCGGCCAGGTCATATACTTTTTCGCGCTCGGTGAAAATCAGGAGGAACACCGTGACCGCGCCCATGTCCATGGCGAACGCCCCCAGGCCCAGCAAGTGCGCCGAGATACGCGCCAATTCAGCGCACATCACGCGGATATATTGGCAGCGCGGCGGGAGTTTGTCATGGATGCCGAGCAGTTTTTCCACCGCCAGCGCATAGGCGACATTGTTCGCCAGCGGCGCCAGGTAATCCAAACGGTCGGTATAAGGAATAAACTGCGTGTAGGTCATGTTCTCGGCGATCTTTTCATCGCCGCGATGCAGATAACCTACGTCGGGGTCGGCCTTGGTAATGATTTCGCCGTCCAATTCCAGCACGATGCGCAGCACGCCGTGCGTCGCCGGATGCGACGGCCCCATGTTCAGCACCATGCGCTCGTCCTGCACCACCTCCGCCGCCTCCACAGTCCTTGCGGCAGAATCTTTATATTCAATGTCCTGGACAGTAGGCATGGTTATTTCTTCTCAATCGGTCCCGGCCCTTTGGGATGGCCGTGCGCTTCCTGGATTTCCTTGCGCCGTTCAAGCCGGCTCATGGTTTCCAGGGAATCGGTTTCGGGAATGCGGATGCGCGGCTCCCGCGACTGGGCGGAATTGCCGCCGGCCACCGTCACGAACGGCCCGCCCGCCATGGGGGTGGTATGGGTAAAAGCAATGCCGGGCAACTGGCTTTCCTTACCCGCCAGCGGAAAGTCCTTACGCAACGGGAAATACGGATAACCCTCCCACATCAAAATGCGCCGCAAATCCGGATGCCCCGCGAAATGGATGCCCATCATGTCATAAATCTCGCGCTCATGCCAATTGGCGGTGGTCCAGACCTTTATGACGCTCGGCAGCTTGGACCTCTCTTCGCTGACACTGGTTTTGATACGGATTTCGCAGCCATTGCGCAGCCCGCGCAAATGATATACTACCGTCCAACGGGGGTCATCGCCGTAATTATCCAAGCTGGTGATATCTACCAAATAATTGAAATCCAAGTCGTTCTTAGCATACTTGCAGACATCAACAATTTGCTCTGCATCGGCTACGTTAACGTTAACCTCGCCTCGAAATTCCGGTAATTCGGAGATTAAATCCCCGAATTTCGCCTTTATCTTTTGAGCGGCTTCGGTCGAAGTCATTAAGCTGCTTCCTTTTTCAAATTCGTAATCGTCAGATTCTCAATCACCGGCGTGTTGCCGATTTTCTTCTGCAATTTCATCAGCGCATCCAAAACCGCTTCCGGACGCGGCGGACAGCCGCTGACATAAATATCCACGGGAATAATGCGATCTACCCCCTGTAAAACCGCATAGCTGCGATACATGCCACCCGTCGAGGCGCAGGCCCCCATGGCGATGCACCATTTCGGCTCAGGCATCTGGTCCCAAATCCGTTTTACCGACAGCGCCATCTTATAAGTGACCGTGCCCGCGACAATCATGCAATCAGCCTGGCGGGGGGAAAAGCGCATCACTTCGGAACCAAAACGGGAAATATCAAAACGGCTCGCGCCCACAGCCATCAATTCGATGGCGCAACACGCCAGGCCCATCGGCATCGGCCAAACGGAATTTTTGCGAAACCAATTGAGCGCGGCGTCCACCGTTGTGACCACCACATCCCCTTCTATCTTTGAATTGTAACCGATCTCGCTTTGCGTTTGCATAAATCACACTCACCTGAAAACTACAGACAAAATAGATTAATCGTCCCCTCCAGCACGGGCAAGCCAATTTGTGATTTTTTTCACAAGCCCGGCGTGCAAACAGTCGCTTTTCTCATCCACAAAGTTGCATTTCGCATCATGCTCACCCCTGCAAACCTTGATTTTTCAAGGCATACGCTATGCTCCAAGAAAAACGTATGCTGAAAAGGAGTCGCACATCGGGCGCAGTGAGACATCGAATGGCCGCCTTAAACCGCCGATATGCCCATCCTGAACAGTTTACCGATGAGATGTCCCGCGGCGTTTGCGAAAATCATACGCAAAAACAATTCGTTCCTGCGGCGATGTATTTTTCGCTCACGCTGAGCCGACAGCTAAAACCCGCCCCGCCCAAACCGGAATCCCAGGGCGGCAGAACCCGGCAGCATTCACCGAGTACGCTCTTGCTGAACCGCAGCAATGTGAAACGCAAAGCGGCCGCACCGCGCGCGCGCGCGAGGACGAAGGCAATGATATGAAGCTGGAGATTCCGGAAAAATTTTGGACTGCCTTTTGCGGGCGCATCAGGAACTGGTATCGCGGGGCCGTCAGCATCCGGTGGATCCAGCCGGGCGGCATCATGCGCTTCGTCGTCGAAGATATGCCCCTGCAAACCTTCGTTTTTCAACACAACGGGAAAGCTTGCAACGATACGATGACGATTGAGACCGGCGCTTCCAGCCAGCGGCCCTCGCGGCACCAAATCATCGAGCCGTTCCGGGTGGTGCTGACCCAGGACGACGAAAGCGGACGCTACAACGAACTGGAAATTTTGGCCGAGACCGGCAAAACGGAAATCACCTTCCATCCCGGCTTGGAGCCGGAACTGGTGGAAAAGCTGGCCGCGTAATTATTTTTCCCCGAGCTTCTTCTCCAATTCCGCCACACGCTTGAGCAATTCGGGCAGCCGATGGATCGCGACAATCTGCCGCTTGACGTCGCGGTCCGGTGCAGCAGGTATCCACATCCATTTTTGCCCGTCGGGAATATCATGCATCACGCCGGATTTCGAGCCTACGATGACCTGGTTGCCGATCTTCAAATGCCCCGCGATGCCCACCTGCCCGGCCAGGATGACATAATCACCGAGCTTCGCGCTGCCCGCGATCCCCACTTGCCCGCACAGCAGGCAGCCTTCACCCACCTGGACGTTGTGGGCGATGTGCACCAGGTTGTCAATCTTCGTGCCCTTGCCGATCACCGTCGAGCCCAGCGCGCCGCGATCAATCGCCACCCCCGCGCCGATTTCCACATCATCATGAATGATCACATTTCCGATCTGCGGAACCTTCCTGTGTATTGGCCCGTCCTGCACATAACCGTAACCGTCCGAACCGATGACAGAATTCGCATGGATGCGAACGCGATTGCCGATCACGCCGCGCGAATAAATCGTCACGTTCGGAAAAATGTTCACGTCCTCGCCCACTTGCGAATCGTCGCCGACAAAAACGCCTGCCTGCAAAACCGAGCGAGCGCCGATGCTTACCCGCTCTCCGATCACGCAATACGGTCCCACGTGGGCGCTCGGGTCAATCCTGGCTGACGACGGGAAGATGGCCGTGGGATGAATGCCGGCGGGAAACTTCGACTCCGGAAAGAACAATGCCAGTGCCTTGGCGAAGGCGACACGCGCATTGGGTACCTGGATAAGGATCTTTTTGTCAGAAGAAAACCGTTTTTCAGCGATGATCGCCGTCGCGGCACTTTGCTCGGCCCGCGAGAAAAACTCCTCATTTTCGGCAAAAGTCAGGTCGCCGACCTGGGCGGTCTCGATGGTGGTAAAGTTCTTCAGGATCGCGCCGGCATCGCCAACTACCTGGCCGCCAATGGTTTTTGCGATTTCTGCTGTCGTATAAGGCATTTGATTGACTTGTTTGTCTGAACCCACTATAAAGACGCGCGAATCCAATTCAACCCTCAACTTATATGGCGAAGACTTTTCGCGTTGGACTGATTGGCTACCGCTTCATGGGGCGGGCGCACTCAAATGCGTGGCGCCAGGCCCCCAAATTTTTCCCTCTCAAGGCCAATGTGGAACTGCACACCCTTTGCGGGCGCGATTCGGCCGGCGTCCACGCCGCCCGCGTGCAACTGGGCTGGCAGCATTCCACCACCGACTGGCGCGAAATCGTCGAATCGCCGCTGATTGACATCGTCGATATTTCCACGCCCACCTTTTCGCACGCGGAAATCGCCATCGCCGCGCTGAAGAACGGCAAGCATGTCCTGTGCGAAAAACCCCTCGGCCTGAATTTGAAACAATGTGAGCAGATGTTCGCCGCCGCCCAAAAATCCAAGGCCGTCCACATGGTCTGCCATAACTACCGCCGCATCCCCGCGATTGCCCTGGCGAAAAAAATGATTGGTGAAGGCGCCCTGGGCAGGATCTATCATTTCCGCGCTCGTTACGCGCAAGACCGTTTGGCTGACCGCGAATTTCCCGTCGATTGGCGTTTACAGAAGGAATCCAGCGGCAGCGGCGTCCATAGCGATATCAATTCCCATATCATTGACCTTGGGCGGTATTTAGTGGGTGAATTCAAGCAGGTCTGCGGCCTAGTGCATATCTTTGTGCCCGAACGTCCGCTGGCCGCGACGCCCATCAAAGGCGTCCGCAAGATGGGCAAAGTGAATGTGCCGGATTCAGCCGCGTTCCTGGGCTGGATGGAAGGCGGCGTTTTGGCGAACCTCGAAGCGACCCGCTATGCCCTGGGCCGCAAAAACCATATCGAGATCGAAATCAATGGCGAGAAGGGCTCGCTTTATTTCGATTTCGAAGATATGAACAAATTGAAGTTTTACAATGGCGAAGATCCCAAAGACCGGCGGGGTTTCCGGGACATTTTGGTGACGGAGCGTGATGGCGTGCAGCCCTACGTGGGCCATTGGTGGCCGCCCGGTCACGGCATTGGCTATGAACACACCTTCATCCATACTGTGGCGGATTTCGTGAATGCCTGCGTCGAGGGCAAGGCGGTCCATCCAACCTTTGAAGATGGATTAAAAAACCAGCGCGTTCTTACCGCCGTGGAAGAATCCCACCAAAAGGGCAAGTGGATAAAGTTGTAAATAACTTGTCCCAAATCAGGATTGTAATCGCCTGAACCTTCTCTATTGTTCAGCCATGCTGCGGCGGCGCGTGATTTTATTTCTGGTGTTCTTGTCGGCCTTGGCCGGCAACGTCCGCGCGGATTCGGCGTCGAATGCCATCACGGGCAAAGTTGTCAAAGTCCTGTCGTTGTTGATGGATACCAACAGCCAGGTCGCCCCATCGCCAAGCCTGTTCGATCGTGACGCCTACCAGGTTTATTTGCTCGAACATACCAATGAAGTCACCGGCGTGCGCTTCGATGTCTGCTGGGCCGCCCATCATGCCCGGGGCATGACCCTGAAACTGCGCGTTGAATTAAAAGGCGTCCGCAGGAACGGTTTGCCCACGCAGACGACCCTGGAACAAACTGTCACGCCAGGGCTTTTTCATCACTGGACATCATTGACTTTGTCCGGCGCGGATTATAAAAATTTCGGCACGGTCGCGGCGTGGCGCGCCACGCTCTGGAACAGCAACCAACTGATCGGCGAACAACAATCTTTCTTATGGTCACCGCCTTGAAACACTCGGCCTGCATTGGCATCGCCGTCCTGGTTTGCCTGTCCGCCCGCGCGGACGGCCTCTCCGCCTACAAGGCCGGCGACACCGCCCGGGAAGACATCTCAGCTTCCGTTCCGTTTGATGTGGTTGACGCGCAGGCGACCGCCGCGTTGAAGGCCACCAAGGCCATGTATGTGCCGGTCATTTTCCGCGCGCATTGGCACGCCACCAACGTGATCGCCAGGGATTTTCTCATCGCGTTCGACAAGGCGCATGTCGATTTTACCAATGAACTTGCCCTGACGTTTCACACCAACATTGATGATGCGGTGATTGCCTCGCCGGACTTTGGCTATCTCGTCACCGAGTTCAACGTGTTGAATAAGAAATTTCCCGTCACGACCGAACTGGCAGCAGGCTGGGCGCGCGGCAGTTCCGGCGATGACTTCCGCGACCGGTGGCTCAGCCAAATCCTGCAGACGATGGCCCATCCCATCCGGCCGGACGAATTGCCCGCGAACTTCGTCATCCGCAAAACCATCCGTCTCGTCCCGGTCAAGAGTTTTGACCAGCCGCTGACGCTCGAAGTGGCCCGGCACGGTCATGGTGTGGGGGCCACCAACGTGCTGGCTATCTCCAGCGCGCGCGCCTTGTTCCGTGAAGGCTTTTCGCAGGATGAACAACCCGTCGCCCTGGCGCTTTCGCAATTTATCAAGCCCAATTGCGCCGCCGATATGGATCTGACGCAACAGGCGCGCGATTTTGCCATCAAGGACCTCGTCGTAGCCGACCACGTTGAGGCGGGTCAAATCATCATCCACAAAGGAGAAGTGATTGATGCCCAAACGCAAGCCGCGCTCGCCGCCTATAATGAAAAATTGATTCCCGGGGCGTTGAACCTGCAGATTGCCGCCGAACATCAGAATGCGTTGCAACAACAGCAGCTTGCTTCCCAGGCGCAGGAACGCGCCCTGCAGGAACAGGAAGAGGCGCAAAACCAGCGGGCCGCCGCGCAACTGGCGGAACTCAAGCAACAACAGGCGTTACTGGATCGCAAGATTGCGGAAAACCAGGCGTTGCAGGAACGCGAGCAAGCCGCGGCCATGCGCCAGCAGGCCTGGGCCGCCCAGGCCGAGACGATGAAAACGCGCGAACGTGATGAATGGCTCGTGACCGGGATAGCGACCGTTTCCGCCTTGGCCCTGGTCGTCGTCTGGTATGTCGTTCGCCGGAAACGCGCCGCTTCTATTTCAGCGCCCGCAAAATTGCAGCGCTTGGAAAATCCGGCGCAGACGGTCCCGACGGAATTGGCGCCGTTCCTGGCCCAAACGCTCAAGGAAGCCGTGGTGCAGGGACTCGCCGCCCAGCGCGCCGAACTGCTTTACACCCAGCGGCAAGCCGCAGCGGAAATCGCCGAACTGGTGCAACGCCTCGATCAGTTGCAGGCACCCATGCAGGAGCGCCTGCGCGCCTACCAGGACCGCATCCAGGAACTGCAAAAAGATCTCGCCGAACGCACCGAAGAGAATCGTGAACTGTTGAAGATGAAGATTGAGATGATGCGGCAACAGATTGAAACCGAACGCCGCCGTGTGGATTTTAATTAACCGCCGGACAAGCCTCTCAACATCTGTCGGCTATTCTCCGTCACACGCGTGTGCTCCCAGCGGGTAGAGCCTCTATAGCAGTTTAAGTTAAACTGTAGCTGCGTCATTTGCTGTGTCATTTATCTATGGTCATTTTAAATACCATCCGGCGCAGCCGCTGAATCAAGCCCCATCGGGGCGGCCGATAGTAGCCCAGGGCCAGCGAGTCCATGCGACGCGTGGACGAGCGCCGCCAATGGCGAAGCCGCGCGAAAGCGCGCATCTCATCTGCGGCCACAGTTTTTATTGATATGCTATACGAGTGCGGCGAGCGCTGTTGTGGATGAGGAGGAACTATTCGGATTGGCATTCCCTCCCCGTTCATGGGAAGGATTACACCGAGATCGCCTTCTTTTCCTGCGTTTGCAGCGCCCGCTCGTAGCATTGGAGGGCTTCGTCGTAGCGGGCGAGGCGGTTCAACATGCCGCCCTTTTGAAGCAGCGCCGTCGTGGTGGAATCGCCCAGGCCGATGGCCCGGTCATAGCAGGAGATGGCTTCGTCAATCTGCCCCAGCTTTTCCAGGGCGGCGGCCTTTTTGATGAGCGCGTCGGCGTGGTCAGGCTGGATGTCCAGTGCCGTGTCAAAGCAATGCAGCGCTTTGTCGTTCTTGTTCGTATCGAGGAATAGCTGGCCTTCGACAATCAAATCATCCACGCGCCGGTCAGTGGGATTACCATTCCCCGACGAGCCATTTTCAGCCAGCGGCACATGCACGGTGTCTTCGAGTTCGATGATGCGCTTTTCGAGCCGTTCAATCACGCCCAGCAGGCGGGCGTTGGAAAATTCCAGGGCCGCGCGCGCGGACGCCGGAAGCACGGCGGAGGATTCGACCATCGGGATAGCCCCTCGTCCGTTGCTCCCCATGGCGGAAGGCGCCATCGCCAATTCGATCAGGCGCGTCGCCGTGCGTAATTGGAGAAAAACCATCGTGACGACTGCGGCCAGCGCGAGCATGCCGATGCCACCCACCATCAGCATCGTTTGCTCCACGCGGCGCGACGATTCGGCTTCGTTGCTGCGTTGATCGGCTACGGTCTTTTCCAGCATTTGGATGTCGGTCGTGAGCATCTCCGCGTTGCGTTCCAGCACGGCGATGGTTTGCTCGCGGTTGCTCTCCACCATCATCTGCGTCTCGTGCAATTGCGCCTGGATTTGCAGGAACGCATTGATGGTGTCCGCCGTCGCCGGCGCAGGGGTGGCGGCAGAATTGGTATCCTGGGCCATGGTTTGCGCGGCCAAAAACAGGCCCGCAATCGCTAAAATATTAAGGAACGCCTTGCTCATTATAACTTGAAATGAACCTAAAATAGAACGCCCCCAAATAGAAGAAAAAAAGCCCGAAACAGCGATGAACTTGCTGACAACTTATTCGCACTTTATTCGCTATCGCCGCATTCACCGCCGCTTACGATTTCCCGCTGAGGTCAAATTTTATCCACGTGCGCGAACCGGTCTGGACGTTCCGGATTTCCATGTCCTGCAATTCCCATTGGCCATTGACCTTTTTGAAGGACTTGGGATCGAACTCCTTAAGCAGCTTGCCCTTGTTGTCATAAGCCTCCGCGTGGACGATGCTGAGCGTCTCGTCGTCAATCCACGAATCTACGCGCGAGTAACCACCGGCGGACGAGTCAGGGTTGGTGCTTTCCAAAATCGTGCACGCCCGCGTCCGCCGCGACTCATGCTTCAAAACTTTTTGTTCGGGCCAATGGAAAAATTCAAGGCCGAGGTCACCCGCCGAAAAATCGCCGGCAAATGGTAGCTTAACTATAATGTCAGACCGATCTTTCGTCCAAGGTAGTCTTGGCTGCCCGGCAAAATTTATGGTCATTTTATATTGATTTGAAATCGAGCCATGGTGAATGACGGTAAGCTTGCTGGAACCTGTTTCATTTGTGGGAAGTGTTTTCTCGTATATTGCCATCCAATTTGATCCTGTAACAACGGTTTCAAACGTGATTGGAAATTCTTTCTGATATCCTTTTGGACCATGGATTTCTAAAACCCCTCTGTTCGTTAAATCTTCCGTCGGCTGCATTTCACAAAGCTGTTGCGCCAGCTGCTGCCCCTTCATTTCCGCATCGGATAAACCATTGGTTGTTTGCGCGGTCGCGGCGAAAGCGAGGAAGAAAAACAGGGCGAGCGTGGGGACAGCGCGGTTCATTTTGGCTCCAACGCCAAGGGAAAAATTTCCGCGATTTGACGGACGAAATGGACTTTCAATTTTGAGCGCACTTCCGGCGGGGCTTCTTCCCAGTCCGGCTTGTTTTGATCGGGCAGGATGACTTCCTTGATGCCCAACCGTTGCGCCGCGAGCACTTTTTCTTTGATGCCGCCGACGCGTAACACCCGTCCACGCAGGCTGATTTCTCCCGTCATCGCCACGTGCGAGCGCGTCCGCCGTTTGGTCAGCAGCGACGCCAGCGCCGCGACAATCGCCACGCCCGCGCTCGGCCCGTCCTTCGGCGTCGCGCCGGCGGGAACGTGGATATGGATGTCGAACTTTCCATAGTCGCTCAGGTCAATGTCCAGTTTCTTGGCCTGCGAGCGCAGGTAACTCACCGCCGCCTGCGCGCTTTCCTTCATCACATCGCCCAGCGAACCCGTCAAAATCAAATTGCCGCGTCCGCGCATCCGCGTCGCTTCGATGAACAAAACTTCGCCGCCCACGGGCGTCCAGGCCAGCCCGGTCGAGATGCCGTACTCCGTGATTTTTTCCGCCGCTTCAGAAACAAATCGCGCATGGCCCAGGTAATCTCCCAGATTGGCCGGCTCGATTTTAATGGTCGTCGTCGAGCCATTGTTATTATGGGAAACGATTTTGCGCGTGGCTTTGCGAATGAGGGCCGCGATTTCGCGTTCGAGTTGGCGCACGCCGGCTTCGCGGGTGTATTCGCGGATGGTCTTGCGAAGCGTCGTGTCCGGCAGCTTGATTTCCTGGCGGGTCAGGCCGTGTTCCTCGATTTGCCGCGGCACGAGGTAACGTTTGGCGATCTCGAGTTTTTCCGTCTCGGTATAGCTCGGCAATTCGATGACTTCCAGGCGGTCGCGCAACGCGGGATGGACGGGATCCAGCCAGTTGGCCGTGGCGATGAACAGCACACGGGACAAGTCAAACGGCAAATCCAGATAATGGTCCGTGAAGGTCGTGTTCTGTTCCGGGTCGAGCACTTCGAGCAACGCCGCCGCCGGGTCGCCGCGAAAATCCGCGCCGACTTTGTCCAATTCATCCAGCAGGATGACCGGGTTGCGGCTCTCGATGCGGCGAAGCGTCTGGATGATGCGGCCGGGCATGGCGCCGACATAGGTGCGGCGATGCCCGCGGATTTCCGCTTCGTCGCGGATACCGCCCAATGAAATGCGGGCGAACTTTCGTCCCAATGCGTCGGCCACGCTCTTGCCGAGCGACGTTTTACCCACGCCGGGCGGCCCGACCAGACAAAGGATGGGGCCTTTGATTTGTTTGCGGCGCTTGATGACGGCGATGAATTCCAGCAGGCGGTCCTTGATTTTTTCGAGGCCGAAATGCTGGTCGTTCAGAATTTTTTCCGCCGCCTTCAGGTCCAGTTTGTCCTCCGTGGATTTTTCCCACGGCAACGCGAGGATCCAATCGAGGTAATTGCGGGAGATGCCATATTCAGCGGCGGCCGGCGGCGTCTGCTGGAGCCGGTCCAGTTCCTGCGTGGCGGCCTTGCGCGCTTCTTCGGGCATGGGCGTCTGCTCGACTTTCTCGCGAAGCGATTTGGTTTCGTTCGAGCCTTGCTCGCCTTCGCCCAATTCGCGCTGGATCGCGCGCATCTGTTCGCGCAAAAAGAAATCCCGTTGCGTTTTGGCGATGGACGAAGCGACGTCATTCTGGATTTTCGAGCTTAACGTCAGCACTTCCTGCTCGCGGTTGAGCATGGGCAGCAGCTTTTGCAAACGCTCGCGCACGGAAATCGTTTCGAGCAGCCGTTGGCGGTCCTCCAGCTCCATGTTCAGGTTCGCCGCGATCAAATCCGCGAAGTGTCCCGGATGCTCCGTGTTGACGGCGGCGATGCGGACATGATCCGAAAGCGCCGGGGAGATTTTGGCGATTTCCTCGAATTGCCGGTGCGCGTTGCGCAACATCGCGTGCATTTCGATGGAATCTTCCGTTTCATCATGCAACAAATCATATGACGCCTTTAGATAAGGCGACGGCGGCGAATAGGTCTTGACGCGGATGCGCCACAGTCCTTCCACCAGCACACGCGCCGTGCCATCCGGAAACTTTACCATCTTGGCCACGCGCGACACGCAGCCTACATCATAGAGATCCTCCGGCCCCGGCTCGGCGAGCTCGGCCTTTTTCTGGAGCACTGCGCCAAACAAGCGGTCTCCGCCCACAATATCATCAATCAATTTAAGGCTGGAACCCGTCTCCACGAGCAGCGGCACAACGGCGCCGGGGAAAATGACGATGTCCGAAAGCCCCAGGATGGGTAGAATTTCCGGGAGCGACCGCGAGGAAATGCGCGGCGGCGTGGCGGTTTTGTCTGCCGCCCCCAAAATGCTCACAAATTCTGTCTCAGTTTGGCTCATGGTTTTCGGTCTGACACTCCACAAATATAATTCCCGCAAGCTTCATGCCATTTTTCAGTGTCGTGCTCATTAGACTGCCTCCTCGCAAAAACTTCTCAAGATTTAATTTCATTAAGTTTAAAAGGTTCCGCGCCTGATAGTCAATTTTTGTTAAAATGCCGGTTGAATTTCGTTTGGCGGATTGCGACAATGCTATGCTGTGAATCGAAAATCTCTTTGCCTCTCGCTCGTCGCGGGCCTTTTTGCCGTGATCCATTCCTCCTTTGCCCAGGGCACGGCGTTTTTGTATCAAGGCCAGTTGGGCAGCGGCGGCGGCGCGGCCAACGGCAGTTATAATTTTGAATTCACCGTCTACAACGCCGTGACCAACGGCCAGGCCGTTAGCGGCACGCTCACCAATTCCGCCGTCACCGTCAGCAACGGCCTCTTCACCACCACTCTCGACTTTGGCACAAACGTATTCACCGGCCCGAGTCTTTGGCTGGGCATCGGCGTGTGCACCAACGGCTCGAATACCTTCACGCTGTTGTGGCCGCGTCAGCCCATTCTGCCAACGCCCTATGCCATTTTCGCGAACTCCGCCAGCAATCTCGTCGGCGTCCTGCCCGCCTCGCAACTGACCGGCACGCTGCCCGCCAGCGCGTTCTCGGGTTATACGAACACCGTCGCGTTCACGAACAGCGGGAACACCTTTTCCGGTGCGTTCAGCGGCAACGGCGGCGGCATAACCAATGTCAACGTAACCAATTTGACCGGCGTCCTGGCGGATTCGCAACTCCCGTCCAATACCGCCTACGTGAACAGCAACCAAACGTTCACCGCCAGCAACACCTTCGCCGGCAACAACACATTTAATGGCGCAAACGTCTTCACCAACTTGTATGGCAATAGTTTTTCCGGCAGCTTTTTCGGCAACGGCCTGGTCGGCTGGGTTGTAGTGCCGGGCACCACCATGTCCGCGCAGATTGACCACGGCTATGTCCTCACCAATGCCCAGGCGGTCACCGTTACGTTGCCCACGTCTGCGAACGTCGGCGATGTCATCCGTGTAGCCTATTCCGGCGCGGCTGGCTGGGAACTCGCCCAAAACGCCGGGCAATCCATCCTGGGCAGTTTCCAGGCCTTCGTCACTTCCTGGTATCTGGACAAACAGTATGACACCTGGACCTGCATGGCCGCGTCCTCCAGTGGCAACGTCATGGTTGCTGCCGCCTCTCAGGATAACATCTATACCTCGACCGATGGCGGACAAGTTTGGACCGCCACTAGCGTCGCCGGTGATTACGGCGAGCGCGCGTGGCAGGGTGTTGCCTGCTCGTCCGATGGCACCATGCTGGTCGGTGTCGTTTATGGCGGCGGCGACATTTACACGTCCACCAACACCGGCTCTACCTGGTCGGTTGTCACCACCCCGGGCAATTGGACTTCCGTGGCTTCGTCTTCCGACGGCACCCGATATGTTGCTGCGGATTATGGCTCTGGACTTTATGGCTTCCTCACAAACGGCGTGATTACCAGCTACTCGGCGAGCCCTAATGATTGGACTTCCGTGGCCTCGTCGTCCGGCGGCAATATCCTGCTGGCCGCCGACGATACCGGCAGCCTCTATATCTCTTCCAATTACGGCACCAATTGGAACGCGGTCAGCGGGACCAGCGGGTTGAATTGGCAGGCGGTGGCCATTTCCGCCGACGGCACTAAAATGGCCGCGGCTGTTCATGGCGGCGGCATTTGGACATCCGTCAATTCCGGATCTTCCTGGTCGCAAACGACTGCGCCTTCGACGAATTGGATCTTTCTCGCTTCCTCCTCGGACGGCGGCAAGCTCGTGGCGGCGGTCAGTGGCGGCAGCATTTACACTTCCGCCAGTTGGGGCGCCGCCTGGACACAGCAAACCAACAATATCCCCGCTACCGCAAACTGGTCCGCCGTCACGCTGGCCGGCAACAGCAGCGTGGTCGCGGCGGCGATTAACAACAACAACCAGACCAGCGGCGGGGTCTACTCCTCGCAAGCCGGTTCCGAAAGCGTCACGACCACGGGAACCATCGGCTACATTTCCGCCGGGCAGGGTTCCGCAGTGGAGCTGATCTGCGTCCGCACCAACAGCCAATTCATGCCCGTCAGTTCCACGGGAACGATTTGGGGTAATTGAGGTTTCCACATGGCTTAAAGCTTGAAGTTTTTGGCCTGGCTCAAAAACTTCTTCGGGTTCTGGAAAACCACCTTTTCAATCGCACCAGCGAGATATCCGCGCCGTTTCATTTCCAGCGCCGTTTTCGGCACCGCCAGCGGATCGCTCACGCCCCAATCGCACGCGCTGTTCAGCCAGAGACGTTCCCGGCCATAAATCTCCAAAATATCAATCGCCCGTGCGGGCGTGCATTTCGTTTCCGGATAAAGCGTCATGCCCGCCCACATGCCCGCGTCCAAAACCATCTCCACCGTATGCTCCTCCACGTGGTCAATGATGACGCGCTCGGGCTTGATACGCCGGTCGCTCTTTAAAACGTCGAGGATAAGGCGCGTGCCTTTCAATTTATCTTCCAGGTGCGGCGTATGGACGAGGATCAATTGACTGTGCCGCGCCGCCAGGTCCACCTGCATTTCCAGTACGCGCATTTCGTTCCGCGAATTTTTGTTCAAGCCGATTTCGCCAATGCCCAGCACGTTGGGCCGGTCGAGGAATTGCGGCACCAGGGCGATGACTTCCTCCGCGAGCTTCACGTCCTCGGCCTCCTTGGAATTGATGCATAGCCAGCAGAAATGTCTCAGGCCGAACTTGGCGGCGCGTTTCGGCTCGTGCTCGGTCAGTTGGGAAAAATAATCAAAAAATCCCGCCGGGCCGCTACGGTCGAAGCCCGCCCAGAACGCCGGCTCGCAAACCGCCTTGCAGCCCGCCAGCGCCATGCGCTCGTAATCGTCCGTGACGCGGCTGACCATGTGGGCGTGAGGTTCGATGTAGTGCATAATTACGACTTGGAAATCTTCCTTCGTTTCAACTCCTGCCGAACGCCTAAAATAACTCCAATTCCCATGAAAAACATACATACACTTGCGAAACCACATATAATTCCCCCCCACGACCAACCCACTCCAACGGCCGCCCATCCAAAGATAATTCCGAAGGGAATACAAAGAGCTGGCGCGACATATAAAGTGAATCGCAATTCACGCTCGGATTTCTTTTCAATTGGGACTCTGTTTCCTTGGCTAAACATATATAAATAATAATTTTACGCAGCAGCCGCCCCGACCGCCCCCTTCATTCCGGCTTTCTCGATTGGCTTCGCAGACATATCGCTGAAAGCGAGCAGCGTTCGTTTCGCTTTCTGTTTTTTGCCGCCGTTCAATCCCGCCAGCGCCTTGCGAAAGGCTTTCAGGCGAAAATCTTCTTTGCCGTCCGCACGCGTGCCTGATCGCTCCACGCGGTCGAGGAACGCCGCGATCTCGATGAGCTTGTGCCGCGCGTCCAGGAAATACAGGTCGAGAACTTGTTGCCGGGTCATAAGATTTTATTTTCTTTTATACGATGCAATTTTTGCAGGTTTCGTTCAATCATCAAGCCCCAGGCGCTTCCACCCATTCCAAAACCCGTTTTGCCGATTCCCGGACGCCGGTGTTGAGCACCGCGTGGTCCGCGCCCCGCACCACGACAAATTCGCGGAACGTCGGGCAATTCTTTCGCAACCAGCGCCGGACCCTCGGCCAGGCCACCAGGCCATCCAGAAACCCGGAGAGCGCGTAGCACGGCACCTGCAAGGCCATCACCGTGGCGCGCGGGTCATTTTGCGCGACCAGATGCACGCGATGCCGCGCGGCGTCCCGGTCGGCCTCCGTCCGGCGGCGCGCGAGGAATTCATCAATGCCCGCCACCGTCTCAGGCGTTTTGCGATAACGATACCGCGCAAATTTGGCATACCAGAATACGGCCCGCACAAAGAAACCCATCGGCATTCCGCCAAAGATTTTTTCCAGAAGCTGCATGACCCACTGGCCGGGATACCGGACAAACCCGCCTGCCAGGATGACCCCCTGCGCCTGGAACTTGCCGCGCGCCACCAGCTTCCATAGCGGCTGCGACCCGAACGATTCGCCCAGCAACCACCCGCGCGTGATGCCTTGCGCCAAAAGCGCCTCCTCGATCGCCGCCGCGTAATCGTCCAGCGACCACGTCAACGTGCGCGGATAGGCCATTTCCACGAAACGCACCTTCCCCAGGACTGCGCTGCGGAAACCGCCGATGAGCGTCCAATCCCCGTGCATGCCCGGCAGATAAACCAGCGTCGGCAACGCGCGCGCGCGCGAAGGCTCGCCGTAGATGCGCAGTTCAAGTTTCTCGTCCACGTTCAAAGATTGAATCATACGGGTTGTTTTCATCCGGCGCAAAATCTCCTTTTCGGCGGCAAGAAGTGTCGCGCGAAGAACGCGAAGACAGCGAAGAAAGATGGTTACTCGCTAATTGCATACCATCGGCCCTGCCATTCCCCTCTCCCAGCGGGAGAGGGCAGGGGTGAGGGAGAACTGAAATATAATCAATTATTTTCATCCCAATATATTTTTTGGCGGCGGCGGGGGTTGGGGCCATAACTCGCGCGGCGGGACAACCGTGCGCCGGCTGCTCGTAGCCGTAAGTGCGTGTCCGGCCAGTTTGTCCGCGTCAAAACAATCCCCGTGCATCCCCTGGTCGTTCGGCTCGCACACAAACCGTCCCCGATCCTTCATCACCAGCCGATAATCCGTGCGCGTGTATTCATCCGGCGGCAAAGTCAGGTTATTGTCATCCAGCTTGGCGACCAGTTGGTTGCCCAAATATTCCTTCCAGTTCGTCGGTTTATCTAAACTGGGTTTATCCACCGTCTCCGAGGCCACGACCAGCATCACGGGAACCTTGGCGCGGAAGTATTTCCGGTTTTGTTCGGCGTAATAACGTTCGTTGGTGGCGTCCTGGGCCAATGCGCGAGGACGGACACCGCGCCGTTCCAGAACATTCAAGATTGAAAGGATGCGCTGGTTGGCGGTTTCCGGATCTTTGGTCTTCCAGATAAAGCGGCAGCGCACAATCCATTCCGGCCCATGTTCTTCCAGGAGGCTGACCACGCTGGGATTGGACTTTCCTTTGGTGGAGGTGGCGACATCAAAGCCAAGGCCAACGCGTAGTGACGAGGCAGGTGATGAGCCGGAACGGGCGGCGGCTTCTTCCCGTCGGCGGACGGCCTCACTATATGATTTCGATAATTCGTAGTAGGAGGAAGGCAGGTCGCCGCCCGGGCGGTTCCATTGATAGATGTCGTAATTAGTCGGGTAGGCTGGCGATGGGTTGTGTGGAGGTGAGAAAGAACGGGAGCCGGCACATGGTTTGCCAAAATTGGACTGTTGCCCTGCTGCTGTTCCCTCTCCGCTCCCAGCCGCTGGGAGGGGAGAGGGTAAGGGTGAGGTGAGGGTTTGTCGGCCCCCGACACTTTCATACAGCCAATTCAAAGCCGGAGTCATGTCGGCATCGGAATTGATCTGGAAGTTCTGGCATTGCTTAATGCCGCGTTCCTGGGCGGTTCTTAATTTGAGCAAATCGCAGGCGGCGGAGCCGCCGAGCATCCAGGTGAGCCAATGGGCGATACGATGGCCGTCCTTGTTGGGCGCGCGCTGGAAGGCTTCCGTCGGGGTAATTTCATTACCTGATTTTAAATCAAAGATCTTTTTCCCCGCTAACGCGGTATCAAAGGCATCGGCACGATGCACCCGTATTTGTGATTCCGACGTGTACCAATTACCCGCCGCCTTGGGCGGGAACTCAATGCCCGCGGGCGGGGCGAGCAATTCAAACGAGTAGTGGGTATCGTCGAACTCTGGCGGTGTCGTGGCAAGGATGAGTTTGAAACTCTTGTCCGTGGTAATGACGGGCAACAGGGCGTTCATCAGTTCCTTCAAATTGCGAATAAAGGCGACTTCATCGAGCAGGACGGTCCCCGACCATGAGCGGGCGGTGGAACACCCGCGTCTTTTCATGCTCCAGCCGCACTTGGTTTTGGTCCGCGTTCAGCAGCGCGCTGACCGCGTATGAAATCTTCGTTAGCTCATCAATGGAACCCTGCTCTGCCGGAATCTTCGGCAACAGCTTGAGAATTTTCGCTGCGACAATGCTCGCCGTCCCGCGCGCCAGCGCAATGGCCGCCGCCTCCGAAAAATCCATCGCGTCCTCCGCCAGCATTTTGAGCTCATCAACCGATTCCTGCTTCTCCAGCCACCGTTGAAATCCGTTGTGCCGCCATAGAGAAAGGTTCCTGTCATTGATTGGCACGCCGCCAAAGTCTTTGTCGAGGATTGCTTTCACCGCCGGAATCCCGTTTAGCCAGGGCAGAATCACCGGGCCCGTTTGCCCGTCATCAAGCCGGCGGTTAAGCTCCTTACGAATATCTTTCGGCAACTGAGCGAT
>Ga0206868_10031_pt2 | contig 26906 bp, 30 predicted proteins | sample Alteio_BWOrgCont_38_FD_152901 | JGI IMG/M metagenome (GOLD analysis project Ga0206868, IMG submission 152901) | Enriched cells from forest soil in Barre Woods Harvard Forest LTER site, Petersham, Massachusetts, United States -... | ecosystem: Environmental > Terrestrial > Soil > Temperate forest >... | reverse complement strand
AAAATCAAGATGATAATCCTGTAATGGTTGATGTTGCACAAGAAATCGTACGCCTTGTAATTTGAATCCATTTTCTCTCAAAGTTTTGAGTAATCCTTCAATCCACATCAATTTTTCATGTGTTGTCGCTTCTTTATCAAAGGGATTTCGATCAAACGATACGTAGGCGTCTGTGCCTGATGGGGAAAGTAGTACTGATTGAATGGCAATCTTTTTCTGCGTGATTTCATTTTCTTCAAGTAACGTGAGCCAACTTGATAGAAGATAGGCAATTGTGTCGACCATATTTTCGGCATGTACTAATTGGGTAGTTTCGCTGTGCCATTTTTCATGTTGCCAAAAATATAACGTCACTTTCTTTTTATTGCCTGGTGTAGCACTTGGATAATCAAGCATATTGGTGTTATTGCTTGGTGATCTAATTATTATTAGATCTTTGGCAAATGCATACATAAGCATACCGATTACGGCGCATGACAATGAGAGAATGATGAGAGATTTTTTATTCATTTTCTCTTTATATTTACAGAGTTGTTTGTATGTTGTTATATATAAAAATAGTGCATTAATTAGGGCAAAAAAGCAAGTTAAGAAATTTTGTACATCAGTACATAATCCTGTACAATGAAATAAAACAATCATTATCTTTAGGGACGTATTTACATGATTATCATTAATATAGTTCTTTGGATTTTTAGTTTTTCGTACATGCACACGGCGCTTGCAAGTTCGTCTAGCGCATCTATCTCATCTGGTATTCAACAGCCTGAGCAGCCACTCACCATTCGTCAAAAAATTGAGCATATGTTCAAGCCTGAAGATTCTGATATTGAAATAACAAAGGGTCGCTACTCAAATACATTGAGCGCTATGGAAAAAGTATGTTTGGACCATCCAGATACTCAAACATATCTAAATGTGTGGACAAGTAGCTCGCAGGCTTCCATGAGACTGAACTCTTCTATCGATGCGTATAATTTTGCAGCTTCTCACCATGCAACTCCAGCGATTGTACAAGAACAAGATCAGAAATTTGCTGCTGCAAAAAGAAAATTTGATGAAATGGACAGTGCTTGTACGGCTTTATCGAACAAAATGTCATTGGAAGTTAAAAGCGAATGTTGGAAGAATTTTCTGATGGTAGCTCGCGATCGTATACATATTCTTGAACTTGAAAAGAAAGAACTGGAGAGAAAATTAAAAATACAGTTAGATGGATGGAGACAAGAGAGAAAAGGTTTAGAGAAGCAAAATGCTAATCTTAGAGAATTGTTAGCCCGGAATCAAAGTACACAACTGCTTGCTAAAAATAAACCCAATCTATCAATTCAGATTCCTGAGTCAAAAAAAGAGTTGGGTGATGTAGTGCCTATATCAACTAACAACTAAAAGATTTAAAAAAAGGAAGTGTGATAATGCAGATGCGACAGCTATTCGCTTTAGTATTTGTGTGTGTGTAACTCTATCTATAGATGTTACGGCGGAATCAAGTATGAATCCCGAACTTGCATCCCAATTATACATCTACGCCTATCCATTAGTTTTGACAGACGTCTGTATGCATACCATGATGCAAAAAGGAGCACAGATTAATATCAAATTCGTCCAAACCTCCATTCATACCGATTTGATGGTATTCCTTAGTCAGGGCAGTAATTTTATATCTGTGTGATTGGCCAAGTTGTGGATGTCTGTAACGAATTCTTTTCTCTACTGCGTGTTTTTGTGTAATTTCAAGTGGTGATTCCAGGGTTGTTTTTTTTGCAACATTATTATGTGCTTTTTTTCCGCATAACCATGATGCAATTTTATGTGCATATTCTGATGCATGCGATTTGGAAAAATGCATTATTATGCATGTGGTAAAAAATAATATTTTTTTGTAATTCATAGTAAGCTCCCTACTTATCGTTTAAATGACAATGTTTTATATAAACTTTCACGGCCAAGACCAGTTTTGCGGGATAATTTAGTAATGCCCTCCTGTGCTTGGGCCACATCGTTGATTGCCATGAGAAGAATTTTTTTTGATTCGGCATCATTCTCTGAATATTGTTTTAATGCACCATTAAGATACATGGTTGCATAATTTTGATCTTGTAATTTCTCAACAAGGTGTTCCTGAAAGTCACTTTTTCTTATCATGTTTTTTCTCCGTCAAGACCGCATTTTCCTTTTTTTATACGGGATACCTTTTTTTATAGCTCTAATTTTTTCACGCCTATTTTTTAAAGTTCTTTCTTCATCTCTGAGAATTCGCTTTTCATGATCGGTTAAAGTTTTTGGTGGATTTTGTGCTTGCAGTTTCCATTCTAAATTAGACTGTCTACAATTAATGTTATATCCCTGGGGATATGCCCCAATATGAAGCGCAAGAGCTTCGCGTGCTTTTTTTTCAATTTGTTCATATGGCAGAGGCTGACCATTAAAAAAGGGAAAACAAGGCGAAGTTCGTGTTGCAAATGGTATGCCCAGTTTTTCACAATAAACTATGGTTGGCGGCCTATGATCTCCTGGCTCAAAAATTCCATCTAGCCTTCCATGTTGAGCATCTTCATGATATTTTTCAATCCAGTAATTGCGTGATCCATATTCCGTTGCCTCCCAGTAGTTGAGGGGTCTCACATACTTGCGTTTCCCGTACGTTTGATTTGGTTTTTCATGTAATTTTGCAGCTTCCTCTCTTGCCTTCTCAAGTCTTGATTTTAAAGTTATTTTTGGTGCAGAATTATCGTATATATCTTTTCCACATAACCATGAAGTAATTGTGTTGATGTATGTCGAACTTTGAGATTTGCAGACACATAATAGTATTAATGTGAAAAAAAACAATATTTTTTTATAACGCATTATTTTATCCTTGAGCCTCGTTACTACAATATATACTTTAATATATGCGTACATTACTTTTTACAGAGAATCAATGTTAGTATGCTATAAAACGAGGAGAGAATATGGCAAGAGTTAAACAATTATTGTATCTCATGATGATGGTGGCGTTTGTTCATAGTTACGCGCAAGACGTCATGTTAGATAGTTCATCACAAGCTTATATCTATGCTTATCCATTAGTGCTCACGGACGTTAGTATGCGTGCCATGATTCAAAAAGGGGCACAGATTAATCAATTTACTCATCTTAGGCAATTGCCAACCGATGAATTTAGAACCATCGTTCGGCCAAATATTGATACGCTGTATTCCAATGCATGGATTGATCTATCACAAGGGCCGATAGTTTTATCGTTGCCTGATACACATGGGCGTTATTATTTGATACAAATTATGGATGCATGGACAAACGTATTTGCGTCTTTGGGCAAGAGAACAACAGGAACAAAGGCGTTGAATGTTTTGTTAGTGGGCCCCTCATGGAATGGCAATGCACCAAAAAAGATGAAGGTCGTTCATGCGCCAACTAACATTATTTGGATTCTTGGGCGTACACAAACAAATGGAAAAAAAGATTATGATTTTGTGCGCAAAATTCAAGATGGTTATATGCTTACACCATTACGTTGTTGGCATAAAAAGTGTGATGATGCAGTGCAAGATAATGATGTGATTGTTGATACAACTGTCTCTCCAGAAGCTCAGGTTGCTGAAATGGGTGCACAAGAATTTTATGCAATTTTTGCCCAAGCACTCAAAAAAAATAGGCCAGCTAAAGCAGATCGTGCAATGATTGCGCAGCTGAAAAAAATTGGCATTTTTGTTGGCCAAAGTTTTGATGTATCTCAAATTTCTGATGATCTTCTTGATGTGTTGAATAAAGGCATGAAATTGGGAAGAAAAAAAATTGCAGATGCAGCAGGAAAATTGGGAAAAATGGTCAACGGGTGGGATATTTTTTATGATATCGGTACGTACGGCACTAACTATCTGATGCGTGCGTTGATAGCACATTTGGGTGTAGGTGCAAATTTGCCTCAAGATGCGTTGTATCCAACGGCATTTGTGGATGGCGATGGCAATATTTTGAATGGTAAAAATAAGTATGTGATCCATTTTGATAAAAAAAATATACCGCCGGTCAATGCGTTTTGGTCTATAACATTGTACGATGAAAAAAGTTATCTTGTGCCTAATGAAATTAATCGTTTCGGGTTGGGTGATCGTGATTCGCTAACATTTAATAAAGATGGTTCACTTGATATATATATTCAAAGTGCGGCTCCAGAAGAAGATAAGCAAGCCAATTGGCTGCCTGCGCCAGAAGGAGTATTTAATCTTTCTATGCGCTTATATTGGCCAAAAAAATCGGCCTTAAAAGGTGTATGGGTGCCGCCGGCGATTATCATACAATAAAAGAAGCTCCATTGAAGAGATCATCTTCAGTGGAGCTTCTTTTTGTACTATATCTAAAAATTATAGATTGGATTATTGACTATGTATATTCGTCATAATTGCCTGAAACATTGGTTGTGGCTCTATAATTTTGGCACCTGTCATTGACGTTTGATTATTCATAATATATTGGCAAAGGGGACGATAATTAAATCGCTGATCTACTTTTTGTGAGAGTCCAGGTATATTATCTGCATGTGGAACAACTTCGGCATTTGCTGCTCCATTGGCAATGTGCCACATTATGTCATGTCTAAAACCTCGTTCAACTGTTTTTTGACGCGAATTAACATCTGTATCCTCTAATATTTCTCGATAGCCACAATACTTTGTTGCGGCTAAATGCATGATTGCCAAAACAAAACCATTTCCTTCTCCTCTGTCAAAACCTGGATCGTTCTTTAAATCTTCACCTAATTTATCTACAATTTGTTGTTGTCTAGGAGTGAGGTTAAAACTCCTAGCAGGTGTAGCCACTGCAGTAGTACTAGCTTGTTGAAGTGTTTTTTGCTCTCCTGAACCTTGTAAACCAATAGATGTACTACTTAAGAGAATAATTAAAAACATTTTTTTGTTCATGTGATCCTTATGATTATGAGTTGAATAAATATTTCACCATAAAAAGATTATCTTTATTGTATCATTACGACATTTTTTGTTAACAAGACCTACAACAAAAAAGCTTTTCAAAAACATAATCAACGTGAAACTATTTGAGTGCACACACAAGAAAAACTATACTCAAAAAAATGAGTCATTTTTAAAGGCTGTGTGGATGTCGCCGGCGATTGTGAAGCAATAATGGATGTTCCGTCACACCTTTCGACAAAGCTCAAGGAGGACGGAATGTCAAACATTTTTCCCCGACCTCCCTGAGCTTTGTCGAAGGGTGCAGAGGGAAAAAATAAGGGTTCAGAATTGTGCGTATATTATTGTCCACACTTTTGTTATGCTCGATTATGGTTTTATTTTAATTCACCCAATAAAAAGGAAATCTATGCGCATTGTATACAAGCAAATATTTTTCTTAATGCTGCTTACCTGCAAACATGCATACTCAAGTGAGCAAGCAAAATCTCAGTCGGAAGTTATTAAAGGCTATCTTTCTATTGCAAACGATTCTGTACTGTATTATGTAGGTAATCCGGAAGGTACCCTAAATGGTAATAGGGATCTAAAGCAGATTATCGATGATAAAGGTGAAGCCCTTGAATTTAAACCTCAGGATGTCAAGGTACCTATTGCAATAAAAGATGAAAATAGCAGAGAAATTATTACAATAGATTATTCTGTGCCAACAGAACTGCCTCTATCTTTAATTGACACAAAGAAAGAAGGAGACAACTGTTCTTTCGGTCTAAAAAGCCGTAATAACACAAAAACTATTTTTTTATCATTGATTTGCAAACAATTAAATCAATCTCATTCAGCAGATACCTTTCACCAAAAGCTTAATGAATTGAAAGGCAAGCTTGCGGTATTTCCTTCGCATTATCCATCAGATGAACAAATGTTGTTGCAAGCCAGCATAATAAAACCTAATCCGGCACACAATAAAACGCAACCAACATTAAGACCTAAGTGTTTGCATGGTCCTAACGGATTTCAATTTATATCATCCGAGCAAAACAAATAATGAATGCAAAAAAAATATTAGTAATGATTTTTATGTTGTGCGCTACGCAACACCTCTATGGCGCCGTCACAGCGGTATACAACTTACGTATGGCAGAAACAACTAAACGCGATCCAGCGCATGATATATTCAAGCGTCCTTCAATTGCAACCGTAACACTGTTTGATCAATGGCGAAAAAAAGGTGACGAAACACATGAAGTTATTGGCGGGCCATTGTTGAGTTATAATTATCTAAAATATCCGTTCTATTTTAGAGTAGATTTTGCTTTTGCAAACGCATCTCAGGAAAAAGACAGTATTCATTTTAGTCGTACGCAAACAGATGATCTGCTTTTTTCTGCTGGTTATGATTATGCTTTGAGTGAGCTGATGCGGTTTACATTTTCAGGTTTGTTGGGGATTCCGACACATAAGGATGATTTTTTAACAGGAGTTCAGTTTGGTTACGCACATGTTGGTCTTGGTGCGCAAATAGATGGTTCATTTGGTTTTGATTTTAACCCCAATCAATCGATTCGTACTGCGGCTCGTTATATCCGTTTTTTCCCGCGCACTGCAACTCAATGTGTTGATGGTGTTGACGAAAAATATACATATAATCCCGGTAACTTGGCGGATATGTTTGTTTCCTTGCACAACAAATTTGGCTTGAACAGATTAGAATTTGGTTACAACCCGTCATTTTTATTTGGATCGACAATTTGTCCTGAAATTGCCGATTTTGCAACTAAAAACGGTTTCATCAGAAACAGTTTTTATGGTAACTATAAGCGCCTTTTTTATGTTGGCGACTACCTTAATGCACTGCAAGCTTCGATATCGTATGGTTTTGACATACGACCGAAATTTATTGGACGCAAACGAATCATCAACATTTGGGGATCTTGGATTATTAATTTTTAGTTTCATCCAGAAGTTGCGATTGATCTTTTTCTACGTAAGAAAGTAGTTTATTTAAGGTATAATCAGTGCCGAGAAAGCCTACGGTTCCAGCGCAAAGTGCTGATATAATTCGACCAAGCGTTTGCATGGTTACATTGTTAAAATATGTATCATCATGGCGTATTAAATTATATTTGGTATATCCTGGTAAATGCCCAAGTTGGTAATTTTGATAAACTATTGCGCTTATTATGGCTATTGTTGCTGTGACAATAACTTTTTTGTTAATTTTTTTTCTATCAAATGTTTTATTACACAGGGCGGCGCATAATCCAATTGTAAAACCAATATTTTTCTCATTATTGTCCTAGTTATATTAAGCTTGTTCTAACAACTGATAATCTTGTTACCAGCCTGAGAAAATATCTCTACGTAAAGCGGTAACTTCTTCATCTTTTGTGCGCAAGCTACTTTCAATTTTGTGATGGCTGCTGCGTCCAAATTGTTTAAAAGCTGTCACCAATAAATAATCGATGATGTCTCGCAGATCATCACTTTCTCCGGTGCTTATTGCGGAGCTTTCCCATATTTGTTCTTTGTGGGCAGTATCATAGGCTTGAACAAACAGCTTTCTATGGAAAACTATGTATTCCTGCGGCACATAGACTATTTTGCCGGCAGTTTCGGTTTCTTCTTGGTAACTGATTGTCCCCTGGCATTCGTGTCGCTTATCACCATGGACACACCCGGTGGTAGTTTGTTTTTCGCCAGGCACCCACTGAGCAACGTTAGTAACCCTTTTTTCGCTGGTTAATTTTGCATCAAAGGTGATGTAATAATCGGCATGAGCTTGATCAACAATTCTGTAGCCTTTTTCCTCTAAGATCCAACTAATTTTTTGAGCTATTTCTTTGGAGAGTAACTTTTTATCATGTTCTATATAGAATGTACAGTATTTTGGAAATCCTCGAGGGATTATCTGGGTGTCTGCAAAAGTATTGCTGGTGACATGGATACGTTTGCCACATGCACTGAGTAATATAATAAGTGGTAGTAAGAAAATGAGCATTGCTTGCCCATAAAGAGATCCTACAAGTGGCCATTTCATGCTTGGCATCCTTATGTAAGGGTATAAAAGCATTGGTGTTCACCTGTAGTATACTAAAACTCAGATAAATGCGCAAAAAAGGTTGATTTAAAGGGGTTTTTTATGCTATTGGAACATCTTCCCAAGTCACAGGGTGTGGGCAATTTTTGCATGAGAATGTGCCGGGTATAGATTTCTTTGCAGGGAATTAATTATAGTGTTGAAAAGAACGATACTATTTTTTCTATGTAAGGAGTTGTTTTGTGAGAAAAATATTGTATGTATTGTTGGTGCTGTTAAACATTATCGGTTATAACAACGTATTTTCATTTGTTGGTTGTTCGCCATCTACTTCTTGTTGTGCACCTTCTGTTACGATTGTGCCTAAGGCAGGCACTCAGTTGCCCACCAGCATTGCTCCCGGTGCTACGATTGATGCTTATTATACAATAACCAATAATACTCAGTCGCCACTGAATAATGGTTATGTGCAAAGTTTACCATTAAATGTAACACAAGTGACAACTGGTGGTACCTATCCTGATACCTGCGGCGCTACCTTTAATTTACCCGCAAATGGCGGCAGCTGTACGCTGCAACTTGCTATTTCAGGACCGGTTAATGCTTGTCTTAATTCATGTAAATGTCTTACTGTTTGTTTTCCACAAGGTTTTTCGTGTGGGGGAGCACTATGTGTGGGGACTCAGTATCCTTTACATGTGATATCCATAACAAACTACTCGAATTGGATCAGCAACTTATCGCCTGCATATACTGTTGCACAGGGAAATGCGTATGTGTTGAGTGATGCGCAATGTCCTTTATTTGTATCGATATTTGGTAGTTGTTTTGGTCCCAATCCTTCTTCGCCATATATTATTCCGCAAGTTCCCATAGAAAATTCTTATGTAGATCCTTATTATGGTCCACCTCTGAATACGCCAGGCCCTGATGGAACAACAAACATTATATATCGGTTGAGTGATAATGATGCTTTGGTTACGATAGTTGCTTATCCACCACTAGCTGCATATCTTGGTTATCAAAGTTATGTTTTTACGAGAGAAACAAGTAATTATATTGGTGTAATACCTCCTTATCCTCGCACAACATCACCTGATCCTGATCGATACGAAATTTTTGGCAGCATAGGTAATGATGTAAATAATGTTATTGTGCAAAATCAGTATGGAGGTGCACCTTGGGGCAGTGTGGTGATGTACATCACAACCTCAAATACAAATCTTGCAAATGCATTAATTGCAAACGCTGTATCACATGGTATTAGTCCAAATTCTATATTTGTAGAGCCAGTTGGTTCAACGGTAATCACTGGTAATGGTCCTGCAGCTGATGATATGATGACACTCATGCGTTATGCGGTGCCGGAAGACAGCGTGGCAGCACAAAATTGGGGCGATGCCTTGAGCAGTAATGTGTTAGTTTACAAAGTATCAAATGTGGCTATCCCTGTATCTAGATTCGGTGCAAATTCATATACACCACACATTGTAAATAATTCAGAGACCGATTATGTGCCATCTTTGCTTATAGCACAGCAACAGCTTGCAGACTTGTTGGCAACATATCTTTCCACTATGCAAGGGTCACCATCAGCTGCCGAGTCGACTTCGCCACTTACTCAAATTAACGCTCAAGGGATTCCTTATGCAGGTCTTGTTGGTTCGGCTGGCATTGCAAGTGGAACATTGGTTGAAGGAGATAATCAAGATACGAGTACGTATGCAGCGTTGACGTTAAAAACATTGCAAGCAGAAGAGACAGCCTTCATCGTAGGTATAAATCATAATGTTGAAAGTTTAGATAATACTCGTTATATATCTGTGGATATTTATAACACGAGTTCTTTAATTGGTATAGCTGGTTCAGCACAAACCAATCCTGCAGCAGTTGGGTTTGATAGTGGGGTGCTTACCGGATCAGTGCAAGCAGTGCTGCAATTACTTGGTATTACGATACCGCCAAGTGATGTTGAGCTTCAAACAAATGTGAATAATTTGTATCTTACTTTTATCGCCAGAGATATCACTAATCCTACTATAGCACTAGCTGCAGCTTATGGTATTAATTTGATGGGAACATCCTTAGTGCCGGCAGGACTTCCTATTAGTATTGCTGAAAGATCCTATATTGTTCCGGGTACTACTGCAGGCGGCAATTTAAATTATATGCTGTATCCTATGGTGATTGCTGCAGAGGATGATTTCTACGTTATTTGATTTTGCTATAATTAAAAGAGGAGCCTGAAAAAAGACTCCTCTTTTAACAAAAAACGAATGAATTTTTTTATGCTCTTCGAACATATTCCCAGGTCACAGGGTGTGGGCAATTTTTGCATGGAGGAAAAGTGTGCCCTTTTGCTAAAGGTATTTCGCGTTGTTCTTCAGAAACACATTTACAGCCTTTGATTCTATACACGCCTGATTCTGGGCAAATTTGTCCGATTTTGAAATGATCGCCTCTGTGTTGCATAGTTTTTCCTTTTTTTAGAAATTATACAATTTTGGCAATAGCGTAATACATATGGGCAACAAAAATAAATATTTTTGTTATTTGTTTTTTCCTGGGAATATTATTTTTTTGTTGTTATTGGGTTGATGAATTATATTTTTCGGCTGTCTTGGTACATGCAATTGTGCAATTGGCATAGAAGCTACTACGTTAGATTTTTTTGGTTGAGAACTAGCTACAATATCCTTGTATGTTTAATAAGCATTGAAAAAACCGATAAATATGGGACGCTATTATTTGTCGGGTCGCTGACAGGAACCTGTGTCATCCTTGGTCTTCGAGACCGTCCTCAGCAAAGGACCTGCCAGCAAATATATATTAAACTTGCACAGTCGATTGGGCTTCGAGCCCGCATGACAAGGGAAAGAAAAATATATGAATAGCTTACCAAAAGCTTACATTGGTGTCGATGTATCAAAAGATCTGCTTGATGTTTATATTCATCCAATAATGAAATTCCATCAAGTCGAAAATTCCAACAAGGGGATAGCTGATTTCTTAGAAGTTCTTGTTAATTATGATGTACAACAAATAGGTTTCGAGTCAACAGGCGGCTATGAAAACTTATTGTTACAATGCACACAAAAAGCAGGCTATGAGCCATGGCCTATTAATCCTGCTCAGATAAAAGCATTCAAGCAATCAGAAGGGAAAAAAGCAAAAACTGATCAACTTGATGCAAAAATGATCGCATTATTTGTTGCTCAAAAAACTAGACCTTATGTACCACTAAAGTTGAGCGATGAAGCGTTAAAATTAAAGTCTTTGGTAAAACGAAGAATTGATCTTGTAGATGCATGCGCAGCTGAAAAAACGCGACTCAAACATCCAGGTCAGATTTTCTGTGCAAAGGATATAGAAGCACATATTGAATTTCTTGAACAACGTATAAATCTCCTTGCAGAAGAAATTCAGCGTATGATACAAGACAATGACGATTGGAAGAATAAATCAAGCAAACTTGAATCTATCCCTGGCGTTGGCAAGAATACAGCCTCCGTATTAGTTGCAACTTTGCCCGAATTAGGAACTTTGGATAAAAAAGAGATAGCTGCTTTAGTAGGAGTTGCTCCATTTACAAAGCAAAGCGGCCAATACAAAGGTGCATCATTTATAGAAGGAGGAAGGTTTGAGCCACGCGAGTCATTATATATGTCTATATTAAGTGGGATTCGATGTAATCCTGTACTTAAAGAATTTTATGAAAGATTGTGCAACAAAGGTAAAAAACCAAAAGTTGCTATGGTTGGTTGCATGAGAAAATTAATAGTTATTATGAACGAAATGATCAAGGACAATTCTTCTTGGGATTTCAAAACAGCATAAAAATGTATCACTTGGAAATGAAGAACAAACCATGATTAATGCAAAAAAAGACTGATGGGGTTATTTATGTTATAGCAAATTAGTTCGAAAAACAGATGATTTGCGTTTTTAAAGAAATTCAACAGGCGAATTTGAGCTCGCCTGTTATAGATGATAAATTTAAGAAATTTTGTTGACTTTTAACACAGTCGCTGAGTTGATTGAGCAACTTCTGATTGAGAAGTTTGTGCAAGTGCTTGAGCTTGAAGAGTTGCAATCCAGGCAGAAAAATCACGTTGTTTCTTGTTGTTTTCTTCAATCATCATTTCGGTTTTTTTCTCTAATTGTTTTCTCTGAACCGATAAGTTTTGATTCATAGTCTTAAGGGTAGTATACCTTTGTTGCAACGCTTGCCTTTCTTCTTTCATTTTTCTATAAGCATAAGTGTATGAATTTTTTGCGTATGTGTGACCTTCGTTATAATGCCGATCTTCGGCCTTCAAGAAATCTTCAGCTATAGCCCCAAAATTAGTTCTTCCTGAATTCCAGAAGGCGTCAGCTTCATTGCGATGATGAGAATAAGTAGCATGGAAACCAAGTTGTTCTCCAGGTGACATCTTATCGAATTCTTCTTCGAGCTGTCGCTTTGTAAACATCTGACGATCCAGTAGTGCCACCTGACTGTGTTTGGCCTTTATGTCTATCACTTCTTTTTCGGTAGTTGTAATATTTTTGTTTATGGCAATCCATTCTTTTTTTGCCTCATTATATTGCGTAAGGCATTGTGTAATGCAGTTTCGCCTATATGTTTTAATCAATTCCTGCACTCCGCTACAACGAGTTTCTGAGTAAAGTAGCATAATGCATGTATACACAAAGATGCTGCATTTCTTATTCATGTTTTGTCCTTAAAAAATAGGTTATTGTAGTTTTTCAATGATTGTTTTTATGCCGATAATTACAGGCTCCACGTAGGCATTCCAATCTTCTTTTTTAATTAAGCCTGCCTCAATAGCAACTGCAGGGGATTTAATACCTATGAGTGGCTTGAACGGAAGTTTTGTCATGTGCGCACACTCAAAAAGGTTGTTATATTCTGCTTGATCAAGAACCTGTTTAAAGATGGAACTGTATTCTCGAGTTTCTTGCATATGAAAAAGGTGTGCTTTTTCGTACGGACAAAAGGAAAGTTCAGCAGGTTTTGTAACAAAATCATCGTTGTAAGAAAAGTTATAAAGATAGATGCGGGGTTTGGTTTCGCTCTCTTGATAGAAGTTGATACTCACATAAAGATCAACATTAAGTCGGTTAGCAAAATTAGCATTTTGCAGAGGTTGTAGTGTTTGTCCAGATGAGCGAGTGAGCAGCACTTTTGCGTTGGTATATTGTTCTTCTATAATTATTTTTAATTTTTCTGCAAAAAACAGCGTGATGCTGCGTTCAAAACTATCATCAATTTTTCTGCCTGTGTTGGCAGAATCGCCGGCAGGGTCCAGCATGATGAGTATCTTTTTTTGTTCTGGTGCGATTGGTGCTTGGACGTAATTTTGGCTTGGTTTGCTAGAGAAAAAAGGGAAGAATGAGTGGGTAGAGCAAGAGAAAAATAGACAAAGTGAAAAAATAATTTTTCTTATTTGGACTGATCCTTCAAGTTCATTCGCCTTTGGCTCATTTCCCTCAGGACGAACGGGGGAGAGATCTATAATTTTTTTTAACAAAGTTATTTTACAAAAAACAGAATTTTTCTTTTTCCCGTTCGCCCTGAGGGAAGCGGCTATGCCGCGTACTTGAAGGGTAGTCCGTATAGATTTCATTATCGACATTGCAAATCACTGGTTAAATATTGTTGTAAAAATGTTTTGCGTACCGTGCCCTTATTATTTTTGATTGCCATAGCAATGGCCCGTGCTTGACCAATAAAGATGCATAATTTTTTTGCACGAGTTATTGCGGTATAAATTAAATTTCGTTGCAATAATGTGAAATGCTGCATAAATATTGGCACGATCACTGCGCCATACTCAGAACCTTGGCTTTTATGAATGGAAATGGCATACGCCAACACTAATTCATCAAGTTCAGAAGATTCGTATTCGATAATGCGTTCATCAAAGCGTACAGAAAGTATACGATCTTCCGTGTTCACCTCATCAATAGTGCCGATATCCCCATTAAAAACCGCTTTATCATAATTGTTACGCAATTGCATAACACGATCGCCGAGTTTGTAGGTGGTACCCGCATGCATGATTTGTTTATCAGTTGCGTGTGGATTTAAAATTGTTTGTAAATCAAAATTTAATTTTTGTGTTCCGACGACGCCTCTATTCATAGGCACAAGCACCATAGCATTTTCCGGCGCGATGCCATAAGCAGATAATTTTTTGGTAAAAATTTCTCGCAAATGTGCTGATACATTTTCCGGTGCATCTTCTTTAATGTAGGTGAAATCTCTTTTTGCATCGGGTAAAAATGAAACGGGAAATTCACCTTGGTTGATGCGGTGCGCGTTGACGATAATCAAACTATCAGCAGCTTGTCTAAAAATTTCTTTTAGTCGTACGCTTGCAATTTTTCCACTTTCTAAAAGATCATTGAGGACATTGCCAGCTCCAACGGATGGTAGTTGATCAACGTCACCAATTAATACTAAGTGGCCTGTGAGTGGCATAGCTTTTAAAATTGCATGAGCCAAAAAAACATCGATCATTGATGCTTCGTCGATAATTAAAAAATCTAGCTTGAGCGCATCCTGTTCATTTTTCACAAAGCCCATGGTGGTGAAATCGAATTCTAGTAAACGATGCAACGTTGTTGCATGTCTGTGTGTGCCTTCGTTAATTCGTTTTGCTGCGCGGCCAGTTGGTGCTGCAAGGCGATAGGTTAATTTGGCATCATCCAAGATGTTGAGTAATTTTTTTATGAGGGTGGTTTTACCTGTACCAGGGCCACCAGTAATTACCGTAACTTTGTTCTGCAAGCACGCCATCACACCGCGTTGTTGATCTTCATTAAGTTGAATTTCTTTTTCGTTACTTGGTGCACGCAACGATTGGTACACGGCATCAAGATCAAATGCATAACTGCTTGGGTAGTTACTCAATGTTTGTATTTTTTGAGCAACTCCTTTTTCTGAAAAATAATATTGCGTGAGTGTAACAAAGTGCTTTGCCCCATCTGCCGATGGGGACCCCGTATCATTGTTGTGAGTTAACAGTTTAATTTTATCGGCGTCATGGAGTTCGTGTAATCCACTTTTTATTTTTAAAGCAACAGATTCAAATTCAACTTCGAGCAATTGACAGGTCGTCTCTTTAAGTTCTTGAAGTTCAACATACAAGTGACCATTGTTGATAGTCGTAGTAATGGCATGAAGTATGCCAGCCTTGATGCGTTTAACGGACTCTTTTTCAAAGCCCATATTTTGCGCTATTTGATCTGCAATTTTAAAACCGATGCCCCAGATATCTTCTGCTAGGCGATAGGGATTTTCATTAAGCACGGCAATAGATGCGGAGCCATATTTTTTATAAATCTTCACCGCATACGCAGGAGAAATTCCCTTATCTTGTAAAAATACCATAACAGTTGAGATCTCTTTTTGATCTTGCCATGCGGTTGCAATAACTTCTACGCGCTTTTGTCCGATGCCAGGAACTTGCCGTAGTCGCTCAGGATGTTTATCGATCACCTCAAGTACGTGCTCACCAAAATAGTTGACCAACTTTTCTGCATATGTTGGTCCTATGCCTTTGATCATGCCAGAGCCGAGATATTTTTTTAACCCAACCACACTTGTTGGTAGTGAAACAGTGCATTGTTTTGCTTGGAACTGTTTGCCAAATTTAGGATGCATAGACCAAGAGCCTTGCACCGTTACTTGTTCACCCGGTTGAATACTATTGAGGTAGCCACTTATGGTAGTGGAATTTTTTTGATTGACCTGCAGAACAAACACAGCAAAGCCATTATCTGGACTTTGAAATATAATGCGATCAACAATGCCTGTAAGTGTATCTGTGTTGTCCATGGGTCCCTAAATTATTTTGACTTATCCTTCAAGTTCGCGGCCCGAGCCGCTCCCCTCAGGACGAACGGGGAAAAAACGTTTAATTTTTTGATTAAATTAATTTAATCAACGCTAAATATATTGAGCCATTCTCCTATCGTTCGTCCTGAGGGGAATCCTGAGCTTTTTGGCGAAGGATGAACTTGAAGGATAAGTCCTCATTGCTTATGTTCAGCGTCCCATTTCTTTTTAGTCTTCTCATATTGAGCCATCGCTTTTGGGCAGCTATTCATTAAGTCGCCAAGAAAGTTAGCTAAATCGATACAAAATTGATCGAGTGCTTCAAATGATGTAACTTTTTCATCAAAAAATTTCATTTCAGTGTGTTCATCTGTGTCAGCCCATTTGAGTAGCAAGGAATCTGGTCGTTGGCGTTTTGTGCACGATTCTTCGATTAATGCAAGCATTTGAGCTTTTGCGCCACGAGCATTTTTGGCAAATGGAGTTATGTTTGATTTAAATTCATGTTTTGCTTGTTCAAAAAGCATATGCAGTTTGTGCATAAATTGTTTATATTTAGCGCGAATTTCTGCGAGTGTTTGAGCATCGTTTGCATATTGAATTTCTTTTTCATGAAATTCTTGTACATGCTTAGCTTCAAGTGTTTTCAACATACGAACTGAGCAAAGATGACCATCAAAATTAAAGTGACCTTCAAAGTGTCCGTTGTCCAATTTCTTGCCAAAAAGAATTTTTTTGATGTGGCCGCGCACTTGGAGTATGAGATTAATCACGCTATCATTGATGCCTATGGTTTTGCCATCAATAAATTCGATTATTGGTGATCTGAGAAGAAGATGTTGATTTTTTGCATCACTAAAACTTGTTGATACCTGTATCACACTAAAAACAAATAAAGATATATGTAGTTTTTTCATAAAAAATCTCCCACAATATTGGATTTCATAACTAAAAGTTTACTTCTACATTAGCTGAAATAGAAAAATCTTTACCAATGCCTGAACTTACAAATGTGTAATCACCATTGAATGATACGATCCATTGATGAGTTGGCCGATGTGCTTTAAAAAATACCTCGCCAAGAATTTTGCCTTGGGCTGCGAATGGCAGTTTTGCTGTATCGTAATTTAAATTTTGGCATGGTATGAGGCAACATTTTACGTCGCCAAAGCTCTCTGGACCTTGGCACCATGCATCAAGTCCTAGAGAACTTCCCCAGGATTTTGCTTCATAACAAGCTTTTCCTGTCCATTGGAAAACTATGCCTGGATACACAAGAGTTCTTAACACATACGGATAAAGTCTATCGACAATTTGTTGGTCTACAAAGTTGAGATTGTCTGCGCTTATTGCCGGATCTGTATTACTGAAGTTGCGCGAGTCAAAACAGGAGGTATCCACTTGATTGATAAAGAATCTATTTTCATGCGCAGGCAATAGATATTCTAGTTTTATTTTGCTCCATAAATATATGTTTTCCGGGCATTGATGCAGTCTTGTTTGTCCTTGTGAGTATAAACCTAAGCCAAAATGACCGCCATTGCCTAACTTTTCATCAAGTAAATTTGCGGCAAGCATATCAAGAGCGCCGAGCATAAAGTCTGTTGCGATAACTAGTGTTTGCGCGAGATCAGTGCACGCTAAATTAAATAAATTGGCAAAATCAAATATTGGACGTGCTTGGCATTCATGGAAAGTGTTTCCCATAATGTTGCTGTAAAGGGCCACGGCGGTTGGAATAGTAGCATAGAATCCCAACTCTATGCGGGTGGTTTCGTGATCTCGAACAAGGAACCCTGCTTCAAGTCGTGTGTCGCCAAATCCGAATTTGTCACTGACCAAATGATCTCTTTGAAAGCGAGCTTGTTCGTCTGCCGTAAGAGCACCTAAAGCTGTTTCAATCGATTCTCTTTCCAGATCAGTTAAATAAAAGTTTCGTTCAAGGTAATATAATGGTAACCACATGCGCAATGTGGCTTTATCCCAAAAACGTGCTGCGTGAATCATGGCGCCAATTCGGCGATCTTGAACCGTGAAATTGTTAAACAAAGGTATTACTGCCAGTGGATCAAGATCTGGTGGGCAAAAGCCGAGCCCCTGTGCCGCTGAAGTTGCTGCTTGAATGTCTGCTAAGAGGGCAGGGTCAGTGACATTCAAATATGAGCTTATACAATCACTGTTGCTGGTAAAGTATGCACGGCTTGTCTGGTTATAAAAACCATGTGCTCCTACAAGCCATGGACAGTCGTATGACACTTTCTGATCAAAATAAATCGAATAATCCAATAAGCTTCTTGTATTAAGAGGGTTAGTGCGAAGATAAATATTATGTTGAAGTAGATCAACGATATGTAGTTCTTGTAAGAAATTGATGATTTCTGCAGGAGTTGACCGTTTTATGGTCATATCTATTGGCATAGAGCCATCTAATTCTGGATCGTCGGCAAATATATCCATGCCGTCGGTAGAAAAATCATTAAATTCATCAGAGTAAGTTATTAAGGGGACTGTGCATGCTATTAAAGAACAAATAATAAAAGAGCGTATCTGCTTCATAAATGATTGAATCTTTCTTTTATAGTAAGTTGTTTCTTAATTATTAATCTACGTTATTACATGTGTTTTTGATTAATTAGAGGGTGATTGAGTGTTTAAGCTCACAAACTTATGTAAGATAGTCTAGCGGATTTTCTTGTGGATGACAAAGGTTGTGGTTTGTAAGGGATTTTTTTAATGTTTTTGTAATTTTGATAATTGAGTATGTTTGGTCTATACTAGCTTGATCAAAAATGTGTTGTAAAAAAATTAGAAATTACATGGGCTCTAGCCAAGAACGTCTTGCTTGTGAAGAATTTTGTTCTTTATTCGTTCGTCCTGAGGGGAATCCTGCGCTTATGCGAAGGATGAACTTGAAGGATAGATCCGAAAAATAAATAAAAAAAGGACTTTATCCTTCAAGTTCGCGGCCAAGCCGCTTCCCTCAGGACGAACGGAAAATATAAACTTTTGCTTGAGGAGAAAGTGATTGTTTGAGTTAGATCGGACTCATGTAAAATTAGGTAAGGGAAATTCATGATACCAGTTGTTGGTGTACAAAAAAATTTTATTGTTGAGGGAAATATTGGGGCAGGTAAATCTACCTTCCTTAAGATGATCAAGGATTATCTTAATGTGCAAATTGTGTATGAACCTCTTGCGAAATGGCAGAGTGTTGGTGGGACGAGCGAAAATATTTTAGAAAAATTTTACAACGATACTTCTCGCTGGGCCTATTCATTTCAAACATATGCTTTTGTTACGCGTATTATGGAGCAAGAAGCGCATGCAAAAATTAACACCTATTCGACGCAGATTCTCGAGCGATCTGTATATTCTGATCGCTACTGTTTTGCCAAAAACTGTTTTGAATTAGGTACTATGAATTCTTTAGAGTGGAAATTATACCAAGAATGGTTTGCATGGCTGGTGGATAATTATACGGTAAAGCCGAATGGTTTTATTTATATGCAGACAGATCCTGTCGTGTGTTATCAGCGTCTACAGAAACGTAATCGATCAGAAGAAGCGGTGGTTCCAATAGAATATCTGCAAAAATTACATGATAAACATGAGCAATGGCTTATTGAAAAAACAGGTGTTGCTCCTTATTTAAAAGATACGCCGGTGCTTGTTTTAGATTGCAATAGTGATTTTGAACATAATGTTGCACAGCAAGAGCGGCATATAGAAAAAATAGTTGCCTTTCTTCATGAACATCAGATTGGTGGTCTTGATTGCCGAGATAATTCTATTTCTTTGAATTTATAAGCAGTAAATACATAAAAAGCGTATCATTAAGTTTTTCTGCTTACTGATACGCTTTTTCTTATTTAAAATTTTTTAATAAGTGTTGCTATTCTGGTTTAGGTGTTGATGCAACTGGTGTTCCATTGGCTTTTTGCTGAGTAATATGGTCCAGGTATTCCTGCACTGTTTCATGGCCGTGTAGCGGAGAAACTGATGATGGAGGAAGTACTATTGGCTGAGGTGTCCGGGCAAGTCTCCGCGCTTGTTGTGTAAGTGGTGATCGCACACTTATCACTGTTGATTGTTGTAGTAGTAGAGCGGCCTGCGCTTGGGGCGTAAGTACAGTTTGTTGTTGAGATGCATGTTGCTGTTCTGTTCTAATTGCCTGAGTTATCTGGCTACTGAGCACAAGAGCTGCTGTAGCCATCAATACAATGGCGAAATTCTTCATGTTCGCTATAACCTCTTTAAATTAATCGTTTTTTGCTTTTTATTCTATTAGATATATGGTGTCGTGATTTGGTCGCTATGTCAAGTCGACCTGTCAGTACATGATTTGGGTCTATCATGGATTGCCGTGATCATATTTGATAGATGTTTTGATGCCTCCTAAAAAAATGTTAACCTAGCTGAATAATTTTTTTATTTTTTTGTTTTACCTTAATCGACATTGATGTTATGCAAAATCATAACAATTCTTTTCATTAAAATGCAACGATTTTTGTCATTAATTTGGAACAATTAGGGTGTTTCTGTAGCTGGTGCAATGGTGGTCTCATTTTGTAGAGTATTTGCTTTCTGTTTAGCCGTTTCTGATTTTTTCTTAAGTATTAATTTATTGCCTTTATAGTTGGTGCCATTCAGGTTTTGTATGGCATTTTGTACATCATTTTCTGAGCTCATTTCAATAATAGCAATGTCAGTCAACGTTTCACCTGTGCTCGGGTTGCGGTAGTTTCTACTCTCAACTGAGGTTACCGGGCCATATTTTGCAAATAAAGTCTGTAGATTTGTCTTTCGTTGGCTGAAATCTTCAGGAGGTAAGTTGCTCACATGTATTCTCATGATTGCCAGGATCTGGGGAGCTATGCAGATAAAAATTATGATAACAATTTTTATTTTTTTCATATAATTTCCTTTTATTTACTTATGATAGACTCATTTGGACTATGGTTTTAGAATACTAGGTTTAAGCTTGAGGATTCAATAATTATGATAAAAGGCAACATTCCTGTTTATTAAGAGATGTTTTTTATTGTACAATCCCTTGTAAAAGTTAAATAAAGGAGCTAGGATACTGGATAATACTATTAAGGAAGCTAATCTTTTTTTGCAAGGGGTTCTCTATGGAAGGTCTAGAATACGCAAAAGCTGCGGCATTTTTAGGAGCAGCAATCGCCATGGGTGTTGGTGCAATCGGGCCAGCTTTGGGTCAAGGATTAATCGGCATGAAAGCATGCGAAAATATTGGTAAATATCCAGAAAGTGCTGGCAAAATTAGAACGACGATGATGATAGCGATGGGGCTTGTTGAAACATCGGCTATTTATTGTTTGATGGTTGCAGGTGCTCTTATTTTGTTAAATAGATAATAACTTGCCTTAACAGCTGATAGATATAGTTAATGTTTATTAATTTTACTCTTGTTATTCAAGCATGTAATTTTTTCGTAGCTTATAAAGTATTGCGTATATTGCTTTTTAAGCCTGCTGTGCAAACATTGCAACAGGAACGATCTGTTCAGGAGAACTTGCTGCTCCACATAGACACAACGACTATAATGATTGCCACTAGAGAGCAAGAAAAAAGCGATCAATGGCAACAATTTCAACAATTATTTGTGCGTCAAATTCCTGAAATCACCAAAGAAGAACTTTTTATATTCAAAGGTCTAACTCCAGAGCTGCGAGTTCCTTTGCTAGCAGATGAGCATATACAAAATCTTGAACGTGAAGTAACCAAGAGTATTGTAAAGAGGTTAGAACATGTTCGCGCATGACATAATTTCAATTGTATTTAGAGGCATTAATTTAGCCATTCTTGTCGGCGCGGGGGTATATTTTTTCAATCGTTATGCTTTGAGTTGGATTAAGGATCAGATAGCGCAACGCAAAAATAGTCTTGAGGAGTTACATCGGCGCGCTGATCAGCTTACTAGTCAACAAAAAGATGCTGAGCAGGCACTTATACATCAAAAAAAGCTTTCCGGGATTTTGGTGCAAAGGGCTCAAGAGTGGAATGCTGTTTTTAATAGTACATTACAAAAGCGAGAGCAAGAAAAAGAAAAACGCAAAGAATTCCTACAAAAAAAAGTACTACAACAACAAACTTATATAGCGTCCCAACATGCCAAAAGATTTATACTACCTGTTGTGATTGAACAAACCACGAATGAATTGATCAAAGGATTTGAGCAGCAAGAAAAAGCGCAGAATTATATTAGTTCTCTTGTTAACTATATGGGCAATCGCCCAAGAAAGAATGGCGTATGATGAATGCGGGGCCAATACTAGCAAAAAAATATGCAACGGCTTTTTTAAACGTTTTTGAAAGAGATGTATCGTTGCAAGATATCAGCCATGTTTGTGCGGCAGGTGATTTTCTTACACGCAATCGGACGTTGTTGTATTTTCTTGCTTGGCCTGCACTATCTGTCGATGTAAAAATAAAAGCATTGCAAGATGTTTTAGAGAAGTTTCGCCTGGCTTATTCATTTGAAAAATTGGTAGCATTATTGGCAGCTGATAGACGTTTGCATATCATTGATGCTGTTTTTTCTCACATCTGTTTGCTGTATATGACAAGAAAAAAAATAGCCAATGTTGCTATCACTAGTTCGCATCAACTGAGTCCTGCTGATATCGAAACAATTGAACAGTTTCTTGTCAACATCACGGGCTTGAGTATTATATATGATTATAAGATTGATAAAAATTTGATAGCAGGTATTCGTTTGCAGAGTGGAACATTTTTGTGGCAATACTCAGTCCGTAAACAGCTTGATCAAATGAAGCTGCAACTTATCCGTTAGGGTTTTGATGGAGATTAAAAGTACAGATCTTGTGACATTGTTTGAAAAAACATTGCGTGATTTGCCGCAAGAGAATTTAGAAGAAATTGGCATAGTTGTTCAAGTTGGCGACGGAATCTGTAAGGTTCATGGTCTGGTCAATGCTGTTTTTGGTGAATTGATTGATTTTGAAGGTGGTAATCAAGGTATTATTTTTAACCTTGGTGCAGATGCCGTTTCCATTTTTTTGCTCTACAGCACGATTCCTGTTGCTGAATTAGAAGTGGCAAAACGTACGGGTGGCGTTTTTAAAACCGCTACTGGTATGGGCCTTATTGGTCGCGTTATTAATGCAATTGGAAAGCCACTTGATGGTTTGGGCGATATCAAAGCAACCGAGTATAGGCCAATCGAAGCTCAAATTCCTGGCATCATTGAGCGTAGCCCGGTTAATGAATCGTTAGAAACTGGCATGATGGCAATAGACGCCTTGGTGCCAATCGGTAAGGGCCAACGAGAGCTTATCATTGGTAACCGAAATACGGGCAAAACATCGATTGTTGTCGATACTATCTTGCATCAAAAGGGTAAAAATGTTTTTTGCATCTATGTCACCATTGGTCAGCGACAAGCAAATTTAGCCCGTATCATACAACTGCTTGAAGAAAATGGCGCGATGGAATATACCGTTGTTGTAAGCGCCGATTCGGGTGAAGCTGTTTTAAATCAGTATTTAGCTCCCTATGTTGGCTGTACCATTGGCGAATACTTCCGTGATAATGGCAAGGACGCCTTAATTATTTATGATGATTTGAGTAATCATGCTATTGCGTTTCGCGAAATGTCTCTTTTAATGCGCCGCGCTCCAGGCCGAGAAGCGTATCCTGGTGATGTTTTTTATCTACATTCACGCCTGCTTGAACGAGCAGGAAAACTTACCAATGGTGGATCTTTAACTGCGTTGCCCATTATTCAGATTCAAAGTGATGACATTACTTCTTATATCGCTACAAACTTAATTTCGATCACCGATGGTCAACTGTTCTTGGATACCAAATTATTCAATCAGGGTATCCGCCCGGCAGTCAATCAAGAACTTTCCATTTCCCGTGTTGGCGGTTCAGCTCAAACAGCCGCGATAAAAAAAATGACTAAAGCTTTACGTCTTGAATTGGCTCAATATCATGAACTTCTTGATTTTGCCCAGTTTGGCACGGAACTTGATGAACTTTCTCAAAAACGTTTGGCTCGTGGGGCGTTGGCAGTGGAAATTTTGAAACAGCCTCAAAATGTAACCTACAGTTTTGTTGATCAAACTCTGATCTTATTTGCCTTCAAAAACGGCTATTTGGATAAGGTTAATATTAGGCATGTATCTCTTTTTGTGATCCAATTTGTCAATTATGTTAAATCGGTCTATCAAAATGTGTATGACACAATTTTAAAAACAGAGGACATCTCAGATGATGTTCAATCCCAGCTTTTGGAGATTGCTGCAGAGTTTAGTAAGCTGTTTGTAGTGCCTGAATCAAAATAGAAGTGAGCGTGGATTACACATTAAGTAAGAGGAACTATGAAAAAAAGATATAGCATAAGTTTATTAGTAAGTTTGCTTATAGTTTCATCATCTGTTATTTGTAGTGAGGATGCTGCTTCAAGCACGCAAAAGGCGTCAACTACACAACAACCAGCTCAAGATAAATTGAGGAAAATTAATTCTTGTATGGAATCTTTTTTGGCTGGCACATTATCAGTTTGCCCGGATGTTGAAGTTGATGAAGAAATGATACAATGTGGTATAAAACCAGGAAAAACACCTGCATATGAATTTCCTGATTATGAACATGCACAGCAAAAATATACATTGCCCAGAAACATGGTGTCTATTCTTATGGTACAGATGCGTAATTCTTCCTTAGAGGATGCTTATTATATGGGGGAAAATTTTCCAATAATGGTTAAGGACGGTGATCATGCAATACGTAGAAAAACAAAAGAAGAGCTAGCATCTGAACAGGGAAAAATGCGATTTCAACAATGGCGATTGTATAAGGCAATGCAACCAAAAGACTCTTCTAATCTTGAATCTATATGGAACAATTTGAGACAAGGCAAGTTGGACCAGGTAAAGGAAGAGGTTAAGTCACAAAATTTTGTCCCACTTGATACATATATACAGCAATATACAAAATAGCTAAATTAATCATAAAATTCGTTATTTGCCTCTTATAGCCATATTTTTTGCAAAAAAATGAATTAAGGAATAAGCATGGATTGCACATTGATTATTGAAAAAAGTGAAGAGGGCATTTTTGTGGGAAGTGTTGTTGAACTTCCTGGCTGTTATACGCAAGCAGTTAGCATTGATATGCTTATTAAGAATATTAAAGAAGCGATACAATTATATTTGGAAACCGAAAAGCCAGAACAGGCTACTGAATTTGTGGGGATTCAGAAAGTATCTTTGTGAACATTCCTTCAATTTCAGGGCAAAAGCTTGTATTGAATAAATTATCTAGAAATAGTATTATTTACCTATATTTCGTGCCCGTAGCTCAGCTGGATAGAGCAACGGATTTCTAATCCGTAGGTCGAAGGTTCGAATCCTTCCGGGCACAATGTGATTTTTGATTCGTAGAATCACCATCCTTAGATTAAGGGCATTTATGATCAAACGTTGTTTCGGATGGGCTATTTTATTTTGCATAGCAACCACGTTTTCAATGATCAAGTGTTCTGTTCAATCAAAGGGGATGCACTTTGTAACAGTTGCAGATTCTGAGCATTTTCCTTGGCTAGAAGGTTTGATCGAGTCCATCCTAAAATATAATTACACCAAGATTTCAAAAATTGCTGTTTTTGACCTAGGTCTTACGCAATCTGAGATAGATAAGCTCAAGCGAATAAAATTTGTTGATGTATATCCAATTGAAGATGTTAATCCCGAAATGCGTGAAAAATTTGTTGTGCGGACAAATGGGCGTCTTGCGCGAGGATGGTATTCTTGGAAGCCTGTTGTTTTTTATCAAGCATTAAAAATGTTCCCATCTTTTTTGTATTTAGATTCGGGCATAGAAGTATGTGCTCCCCTCGATGCCATTTTTGATGAGATTGAACGAGAAGGCTATTATTTATTTGATGGTACACATCTTATTTATCCGGTTGTGACAAATTATGTGAAGCAGTTATTTGAATTAAATCGTGATGAAAATCAGTGGATTTTGGAGGAAAACTGCATTTCTGCTGGAATTCAGGGCATGTCAAGATCTCTTTTAGATTCATATGTTAGGCCCATGTATCAATTAACTTCTAATATTAAAAATTTTGAAGATGATGGTAGTGCAGCTTGGGGATATGGTTTTGCAAGACACGATCAATCACTTTTCAGCATTTTGGCAAGAAAGCTGCGACTTAAAACACATCCACTTTATTGTTGTCCAAAAAAGATTAGAGTCGGGGATAGTAAAATATACTTTGGTGCGCTTAAATATTTTAAGCTAAGAAAACATATTGAGAAAAATGAAGCGCGCCTTGAACATGCAAAAATACATAATTTGTTGGGTTAAGCAAGCAATAGGCGTGCGGCAAAAATTATGCTATTATCAACACAGAAATTCCCGAAATAGTCCGATAGGGTACAATGAAAAAACAAAAAAATATAAGGATCAATTAGTGACGAATAAAGAATTGTTTCTACTGGTTTCTCTCTCTCTTTCTAACATGGTAACGATAATATGTTCGAGTGCTGATTTTACGTTTAAAGAAAAATTGTGCAAATTACAGAACGGTAATTTTGTAGAGGCGCAATATACACTTCAAGAAGAATTATGTAAGGATCCGCATGCTGCTTTTGCAGTGATACGATTCTTGAGTGATAATAAGACTAAACAACAGATTCAGTCAGGCGCAGATATTTCTATAGAAAAAAAGCCTGGCACACAAACATGTAATGTAAAATTCATTCAAAGAAAATTTCCTCGAGAAAAGAATTATATGGCTGAGCTTGCAGAAGCAGCGAGTCAAATGTATTTGGGGAAAGGTTTTGATGATGCCTGTGATGAATCTAGTCTAAGATTTGGTTTCTCAGTCAATTTTTATCGACATCAGTTTCCTAATATAAAATATCAGGCAACAGATGAACAGCAATCGCAAGCGGCAAATGTTACAACGCTTGCAAAAATAACAACAGCAGCTACGTCTTCTTCTCTTAATGAGATGGATTAAAATTAATTGAAATTATAAGGTGAATTTTCATGAACAAAACAATAACATCTTCACAAGAATCAACCC
>Ga0206868_10094_pt1 | contig 26959 bp, 15 predicted proteins | sample Alteio_BWOrgCont_38_FD_152901 | JGI IMG/M metagenome (GOLD analysis project Ga0206868, IMG submission 152901) | Enriched cells from forest soil in Barre Woods Harvard Forest LTER site, Petersham, Massachusetts, United States -... | ecosystem: Environmental > Terrestrial > Soil > Temperate forest >... | reverse complement strand
GCCTCGGAGCGCTCCATCTAACTCTCAAAGGGTCCCACAATGCCAATCACGGCCAGGGTAGCGTCCAGTCATAGGCAGCCCTTTCCTGGGATCTGCCAGCTCACGTGATTAACTTCCCGTTGGTAGGCTCAACGATCACCTGCTCTGCTCATTTGAGTGGGCGGAGGAACCCGACCTCGGCTCGGCCCCAGGTAAGCTCTTCTTCAACTCTATGATCCGAATTCTCTCGGCCGGTCGGGAGGAATGTTTGTGCCCCGATTGCCCGTCCGAGATGAGGGCAAGGTCCAGGCGGGGAAATCATAGGCTAACGGCGAACCGAGCTCCTCTGCGGAGTGTGCGGAGTCCCTTTTGGGATCTCATCGATTTGGCACATCGATATCGGTCGAACGAGACACCGCAGAGAGATTTTCCCATCGGGGCGCACTCCCCTGATATCGCGGTGAGGACTTCCTGGTGTTGGATTGTCGGTGATCTTGAGCACTATCTGGCTCTTTATGTTTGCCGCTGATTGACGAGTTGCTTGGCAGCCGATATCCAGGCTGGTCCAGCATGTACACATCGCTTGGAGATTTCCGGGCCGCCTGGGTAAGCCGAGATCGAGCATGTCTGCTCCGGCCATTCCGGCAGTGCGTTTGGGTAAGCTGTCAGTACACGGAGCACGGTTTTCCTCATGTCGGGTTTGGGACGACTCATGCGGCCACCTCGATTCCGCCCCATTTCGCTTCCATCTCGTCCTGCGAGAAGAATTGAAAAGGGATGCCCGTCTCATCTTCCAGCAACTCCAGAAGATCACTCATGTGGTAGTCCTCGCAACCGGCACTGAAGCACTTGAAGCCGAGATCATCGCCATGGATGATAGCCGTCTTCCCGTTCTCCTGACCTCTATGAGCACCCTCATTAAAGGGGCACTCGCTGAGGTAATAGTAGGTCGCACCATCCTTTACTCCCGTTGAATCGACGCAAAGCACATCTTCATAGGTAGTGAAGAACTCATCGACTCGATTCTGACCAACCTGCAGCCTCAGCCGGGACTTCTGTGTGATTGGAGGAGCGTAACTGTATACCGAGAAGAGAAGGTTTGAAGTAACAACCTCTTGCTTGGCAGGAACAGACATCAGAAAGCTCTTCCGGTGAGGCCGAATGGCTGAGTGTGGGCCTTTACGGCTCCAGGTGCCTGGTACCTTGCAGATTCGAACTGCGTCATGTACAGATTCATCCACCTCAGCACCGAGCGTATTAAATTTCCACGCGAGAATATTGAGCACATTCTTGATCGTTCGAATGTCGAGAGTGGGGCGATCAATCTGATAGAGAAGGTGGTATCCATTACCGCTGTCCACACGAATCGGTTGTGGCCAGCCAATACCGGTGAGGAATTCGAGTACCTTGTCGGTCACCACCCTGGCCTCAGCCTTCTCAGGGTCGGTGGCATTGGTACCGGATGCCCTGATGGGATCAATATCAATAAGAAGCCATCTGCGTTTGGCAATGTTGTTGGTCCTTGTCGCGAACTTAGGGCGGGGGTTTATCTCATTGCTTACAAACTTGAGGGTCTTCCTATCAATAGGGTTAAGGACCCAATAGATAGCCTTCACCTCAGGCGAAGTATCGAAGTCGAGGATCATCCGCGCCATTGTCTGACGCTCGTCATAGAATCCAGACATCATCCCCTGATCGGTGAGAATTCTGATTTCCTGGACCTCATCCTTGGGACAGAAGAGCTTTACTGCCGTAACTAGATCACTCATACGAAAGTCCCTTCTTCGACCGCAACCCATTTGCAGGCGAGGCTAAGATGTTTTGCACAGCGCCCGCGTACTTCCACGGACGGTTCAAACCAGTACACGTTCGTCTTCGTGTGAGGGTCTATCTCCTTGTGGAGGCCATAGGCCTTGGCTAGCGAAGAAAATTGCTGGTTGATAATGCCCCTCATCCCGTACGCACCAGCGATCGGCTTCAAATCGATCCCTCCAACCTCTGCTGCCACATTGAGGCGCTTGGCGAGGATCGAGGCCGGGATTCGCTGTGTGTGCTCGATATCTTTGCCGATGTAGAGCTCGATGGCGATGAGAATCGGATTATTTGCTGCTGCCTCGCCCTTTTGAGCGGAGTCAATTTTACGGATCAAAGTCACGGCACCATCGTGCCAACCTTCGTGCACCGCCGCCCTCAAAATGAAACCTGCGAAGTCGTGAAGTTGTAGTATGCGGCTCGGCTTGTACTCTGCCTGAGCGCGCATTGCGATGAGGATATTGCGGCAGCGGCCCATGATCTCACTCATGAGAGCGTCTCGCACAGTAAGGACCTTCGCAGAGATCGAGCTATCATCCTCCTCACGGCCGTCAAGGAAGCGAGGGGAGAGCGACACCATCAACGATCTGCGAGCGATTGTGCTCACCATCCAACTAAGGTCGATGCTGGTGCAGATCAGTGATGCGGTGAGTGGAAATTGCATCGGATCCAGCGTTGTGTGGAGGACGCGCTTTGCAATTGCGCCACCACTGCAAGTTTGGCAAATCAGAGACTCATATTTACGCACCAAAGCTGGCTTATCTAGATTATCGAGTACCACGAGAGTCTTACTCGTCAGAAGAGCCTCGAGATCATCCTTGCGATCAGGCAGGTCATTCACCTCAAACCGAGCACCCTGAATGGTGCTGCCGATTTTCGTGGCCAGCGTTGTCTTGCCCGCGCCTGATTCAGCATCCAAGACAAGAAGGGGTTTGTTGCTGTGTGGCTGTTGAAAGAACAATTGCAGGATGTATGCGCAAACGACTTGTAGATGCTCGGCCTGTGTCAGGGGTTCGTCAGCGTAATTGGCCGCGAAAGTGTCGTGCATCAGTGAGCCCGGCGCAACCTTGAGCCCCAATTTGCAATCCATGATTGCTGCTAGGTCCGGACTAAACGGCTGGCCTGAGGGGAGCATCAGAACGCCGTCTGTGCCATTTTCGACGATTTCTGCATAGTTGATGCGGATGACTAGCGTGTCAGTTGTGCTCAGCGCAACACGTATCTCAACCTCTATAGGATCAAACCTCACACCAGTGTGGATATTCACTTTCCGACCATTCTTGATCGCGGAGGCGAGTACATGATTGGCAACGATGTCAGTAAGTTGTTTAGGACTGAGCAGCCCGTATGCCCGCATTAGTTCTTTCATCTTCGGCGCGTTACAGAGGTCGAAGAGTCCACCTGTTTGTGACCGATAGTAGCAACGCGGCGAGAAACCTTCGTCCGTTGTCTCGCAAAGAAACTCACCTCTCCGGATTAGATCGGCGAATACGTACTGAGCGATCTGCTGCTCCCGTTCGTGCTGGATGAGATCCTTATCTCTGAGGATGGCTACGATGCGTCCGCCACCAGTGACCGTGGCTTCCGACTCAGACTGTACGTAGTTCTCCCGCTGCTCAGCAGTAAGCTCTGGTCTTGAAGTGATCGTCACTGACGCCCGCCCTTTGGTAAATCATCATTGGAAGTGAGGCAGACGTAGATATGATCTTCCGCGGTGCGTGTAATGATGTGCAGACCACGATTGCGCATAGCCTGTCGCAGCGCGGCCTGCTTAGTGTCCAGATTGAGCCCCGTCACAGTGCGGCGCGAAATCTCGATCCACATGCCTGGGTACTCGATGAGTAAGTTAGCGAGTTGATCGTATCGTGCGATACGAGGGCGTCCAGTGGGATTTGAAGTGAGGCCCACGGACTCGATTGGGTCGATGACACGCATAGTTGTCTCCTGAGGTTGTACCCAAACACGATGCCCTTGGGCTGGCTCTGTATTTTCATCTCAGGAGGTGCCTTGGTTAGGCTTCAGTTTCGTAGCCAACTAAATTACTGGCCTTGTATAGGGTGCCGAGAATCCGGCTCTAGAGACAATGAAACATCTCTCTAAATTCTTAGACACTGAAACAAGCGGAAAGATACGGTTCTTTGTAGATCATTTTCAACTCTTGTGTGCGGGGGGGAAATTTGCCGCTTCTGTGGTGCGTATTGCTGGGGTCTTACCCGGGTGTACTGGTTTAGCCTCTTACAGTGTTGTGCAACGCAGTCTGCGTCCTTCGACTTCCATGCCAGTCGGTGGTGAGGGTTGGCATACCCTCGTTGCGGTGATGCAGAGTCATTTGCGGTGATAACGCGGTGAGGGTCACCGCAGGTTATCTAGCGTGAATTCAGCGACATTACGAAATGGGCGGTGATAGCGGTGATCCTTTTTAGGAGAAAATTGTAAGTATAAATTAGATAAACACTGGACATTATGGTGACCCCAGATAATGGAGATCGATCCATCACCGCTATCACCGCAGGCCTCAGGAAGTTTGGTTTCAATATTGTCGCAGAAGGACGGAAGAAGTTGGATCATGCTTACGTAGACTTCTCGGCGAGTACCTTGATGAGCGATGTGAACGACAGGCCAACCTGTAGTCTCACCCCTGTGTCCGTGACGCTCACTGGGGCGACCTCCCAGACGTCAACGCTGACGGTAAACACTACCGCAGCAATGAGCGCGAACAGCCAGATTAAGAAATTCTTCTGGCCTTCCATGGGCGGAACGGCGCAGGCGCTGGTGTTCTTTCTGGTTCCAAGGCGACGGCACAATTGGATAGGGATCGTGGGGCTGCTCTTGCTCCTCGTATCTTTAGGTGTCAACGGGTGCGGCGGCGGAAGCACGGGGGGCGGCGGGGGCGGCGGAAACTCCGGTACCACGGCTGGTTCCTATACGGTCACGGTGACAGGCACTTCAGGTTCGATCAGCGCAAAAGTGGGGTCGATATCTCTGACCGTTCAATAATCGAGATGCGCGTTATCGAAGCTGGCTGGCGGAATAGCCTCGCCCGGTGGCCGCTGGTGAAGACAAGGCCAAGCGCCCTGACATTACTCGGGATTTGCACGCTTGACTTGACACTACCTCACACACTCCCCTCTTCAGTCAAATACCCACAGCACCTGCAACCGGATATGCTCCACCCATCGCCCAATCACCAGGAAAAGTGCTACTCCCCTTTTGGCCATATGCAATCCGCCTCTGGGCCTTCAAACTGGAAGTCAAAAAGCTGCGACACTCAAATACGGTGCGGCTATCCGGGCTGAAATGGGTCGCCAAGCAATGGATCGAAATGCAGGTGCTAGGTCGATCAGACGCTCATAGAGAATCACACCGGCAAACTCTCGTCGGATCTTCGACGCAATCGCTTTTGGAGCTGCTATTGCTACGGCTTTTTCCATCAAGGAAAAACAGGAAAAGATACATTTTATGTATGGCAATAACTTACTTCACTCAGTAATCTTCCCCTCGGAGTCGTCAGCTCTGTAGATCAGAGTATGACGTCACCCAACACCCTTCAAGAAGCCGTAATCTTTTTCTCCGATCCAGAGCGTTGTATTCAACGTCTAGCCTTGTCACGTTGGCCCGAAGGCGTGTTGTGCCCCACGTGCGGATCGGACAGAATCGGCTTCATCGCTACCAGACGGATGTGGGAATGCAAGGCGAAGCACCCGAAGCGACAGTTCTCGGTCAAGGTCGGCACGATCTTTGAGGACAGCCCCGTTGGATTAGACAAGTGGTTGGTATCCCTCTGGCTGTTGGCGAACTGCAAGAACGGCATCAGCAGCTTCGAACTCGCCCGTACAGTAGGCGTCAGTCAGAAGACCTCATGGTTTATGCTCCAGCGCATACGTCTAGGATTTCAGGACCGGGACAAGGCGAAACTCTCGGGCGACGTTGAAGTGGACGAGACGTTCATCGGCGGCAAAGCTCGGAACATGCACCGCTGGCGTAGGAAACAGGTCATCCACGGTCGGGGCGCAAACGGAAAGACCGTTGTAATGGGTCTGTTGGAACGCGACGGCAAGGTACGGGCTTCGGTAATCTCCGACCGGAACAAGCCGACCCTTCACGGAGAGGTAGCAGCCAACGTTGAGCATGGCTCGCAGGTGTTCACGGACGAGTTCACTTCTTACTGGGGTCTGGATGAGAAGTACACCCACCAGATCATCAACCATGCCGAGGAGTACGTTCGCGGCCATGTCCACACGAACGGCATGGAGAACTTCTGGAGCCTGTTAAAGCGCACCCTTGGCGGAACCTACGTCGCAGTCGAACCCTACCACCTGTTTCGCTACATCGACGAGCAATCGTTCCGATACAACAACCGCAAGAACAAGAGCGATGCCGACCGCTTCAATCTGGCGTTGAGTTTGGTGGTTGGGAAACGGCTTACGTTTGCAGAGCTGACTGGGAAGGTTGGGCCGGGAGCGTTTTGATTTAGCTAGAGTGCAGCAGTCGGTTTGGACGTGCGCAATCACCTGTACACTTGTGTAGCCATGACTTCCTCACCCCATCTCCTATGCATTGAGTGCGGAAAGCCCAGTCCGCTCCCATATCCCAACCCTCAAGCAGGATTATCTGCTCAATTGGGCTGGCCCAAGGCCACATGGTTCTTAAAGTTTGCATGTCCACAATGCGGGTATGCCTACGGGTACAGTAGACCGGAGATCCAGTGGGATCAGCCCCCATTTCTGGGCTTGGATCCAAACGCTGGTCGAATCTGTATTTCCGTAGAAGCTGAATGCGAGGGAGAGCGGTGCGAAGCTCCCATACGATTCCATACGCTAGGGGAAGCGAAAGCAGCAGGCCAAGACATTCGCGACCGAATTGCCGCAGGATTCTATAAAGCGATCTCATGCGCCTCCTCTCATGGATTGCTAGTGACGTCTCAAAGAGTTCGCATGAAGCCTGATAGGGGTCTGGATTGGTAATGGATTCCATAGAATCCTCCTGACAAGAAGGGCGTAGTTGCAACGCTATATTTCATTTATGGCCTCACTGAGTGAAGTAAGTTATTGCCTTATGTATATATAAGTAAATAGCAATAGATACAAACATTTGATACTTAATAAATACGCTACTTCTGATATTATCTTACGCAAAACTTTTCTTGCCAGATAGATCGGGATTCATGCTACTATCTTTCGACTTCAATCACTGTTGACTTGCGCTGTCTAAAAAGCCTCGTGCCCGAGATCTAGGTTTGTTCTTAGGTTCGAAAGCTTTGGATTGCCGCGGTCCTTGTTCAATGATGGAGATACTCGTAGTCGAGTACGGTCAATCGTTGATACTGTCGGATCATTTAAGCGGAATATGAAGTTGATCTTGAGTTCCTGGAGTAATGCGTGAAGAATTTCAAACGTTTGGCAGTGGCCTTGGCTTTCCCGCTAGTTTTCTCGATCAACATAGATGCCCAGGCACCCAGCGGCGCGTTAGCCGACGCAGATCATCCGTCCGGTGCTCCAGGAGCCCCGGACATTGCGAGCGTATGGCACGTCGATCCGATTAGTGGATCGCTTAGTGTGAATATCCCCTTTGCGACGACGCCATCTGGCGGGAGAGGGCCAAAGATTCCTTTTGGATTGAAATACAACTCATCCGCAACCGTCACTCTTCAGACACTTGGTATGTACACAGAGGGTGGTTCCGGAGGTGACGGCAGTCAGACAACATGTCAATCATTTTGGGGTGGAGCACAGTCTTGTTATGTAGATACTCCCGGTGAACCGGGAAACATTGGCGCGGAACGAATTCTGGCATATGGGTGGAGAGCTCAGCCTCAGTCGTTGGGCTTTGGTCCATCCGGCCCATGGGTGACAACAGGACCTTTCGTTGTTCAAGGAACTACCTCAGTTGCCGATCAGTCATATACCGTGAGCACTTATAGTGGTGACACTGAGACAATCGATACAGGTGCAGGTTGCACTATTCTTGGACCGTCTCTTTATACAGATGAGCCAGGTTCGACTCACGACATGAACCTCGAGTTTCAGAATAGTGGGACCACAAGCGGTGAGTCCTTTCCCTGCTCCAATGCAACCTCTCTGAATGCGACCACGAATACGACTGTGGATGGGGCATCGCTTCAGACTGCAATTTCCGGGTTTAGCATCGGTGACACGACCGTGAACGGCGCAGCACCGTCCATCCTGTATCCAGACGGCACCCAGTTTTACACGCAAAACAGGATGTTAGAAGATTCAAACGGTAACCAGACAACTATTGGAGCGGACAGTGAAGGACGCCAGGCGTTTACAACAACACTGCCTGTGGGCGCTGTAGGCCTCATTCCTGCTGGGAACTACACAGTCATGACGAAAGGCGCGACGGGCAACCAGGCGAATTATTCGATCCAATTTGCCTCAGTTCCGATCGGCGCCTTCTCGATGCCTCATCCGCTCAATTCAGAAATAGTAAATGCAGGCTACTGCATAAGCTCGGTTACCTGCCCAACGTCCTTTGCTGTCTCTCAAGAGACCGACGTCACTCCACCGACAGTCGATTCCACAACCGGAGTCACCCAGATTACGCGCCCGGATGGTACTCAATACCGATTCACCTACGATCCGATCTACGGGACGATCTCACAAATAACTTTCCCAACTGGCGGATACGTACGATTTGAATATGGCGTACGAAATATTGGCAACACATTTGTTGGCGCTGTTCAAAGCAAATCCACGATAGTAGTCACCGATGTCTATCTCTGGAACGGTACCGCAGGGGAAAGCCATTGGAGCTACTCCTACTCAGACGTTGTGAGTGGGACATCTGTGATATCCACCGAAAATGCCCCAGACGGAACAACAACGAGCTTCACTGGTGCTCCTTTCATTTTTAGCAAGATATATACTTCTGGCGATCCGACTTGGCTCGAAGCGTCCAGAACTGTCAAGGATATCAACAGCACTTTGATGAAAACGGTGAAAACATCGTACCTGAGCGCATCTTCTTGCCAGTCACTCCCCAGCCAGATCACGAGTACGCTCTACATCGGTGCCAGTCCTGTGAATCAGCAAGTCAATCTGATTTATGACGGATATTGCAACCTGATCGAGAAAGATGAATCGGACCGGTATACCGGGACCACTCCGACTTGGTTGCGAAAGACGTTTACTACTTATCAATACGTGAACAGCCCGAGTTGGGTGACTGCTCATATCGTCAACAAGCCAGCTCAAGTCCTGATAACAGATGGGAGCGGTCATCCATATTCTCTCGTCCAGTATGGTTATGATGCCTCGCTTTCAGGCAACGTTGGTGCAGGGGTGATGAACCACGACGACGTAAACTTTGGCCCGAGCTCTCCTGCTCTCCCACGCGGGAACCTTACGACGGAAAGTCATTGTTCTTCCGTTATAGGAACATCGACGGTCAGTCCGAATTCGCAGGGGATCATTCCAACATCTGTTGGTACCAGCGTGTGCAGCTCCTGGCTGACAACTTCGCGCATTTATGACATCACGGGGCAAGTACAACAGGTGACAGATCCAAAGGGGAATATCACAAAGTTTGACTATACAGATCAATATGGCGGCGTAGCCCCGGCAAAGCCGACCAATGCTTACCCAACCACCATTACGCATGTAGCGAACAACACCACAGACAAATACACATACAACTACTATATTGGGGAGCAGGCATCGCACAGCGACTGGAATAGCGAGCAGACAACCTATTCCTATATCGATCCAACCTCAGGTTCAGGCGATTCCTTGAACCGTATTCGACAGATCACATTTCCAACGACCGTAGACGGAACCACCGGGACGTCGGCAAATCAAGTCCAGAAGTTTACCTATGTAGACACCCCTGGCCAGTTTCAGGTCACAACATCGCGACTCGTGGACTCTGGTGGCACCTCAACATCGACTACAACGAACTACGATGCTCTTGCGAGATTAAGTAGTACCTCCACTATCACGCCGCAGTGTCCGACGGGCGTGCAAGTGCAGACATCGTACGATGCTTTGAGTCGTGTGGCTGCCGTGACGAATCCGTTTTGTTCAACTACAGATCCGACATATGGCAGTACGCAGTTTACGTATGATGCCCTAGGTCGGAAGGTGTTAATCACCTACCCGGATACTTCAACTAGCACTCTTGCCTACGCCGGATTTGCTTCTCAATCGACTGAGCCGTTCAATGGTTCTACGAATGTTAGGCGGATTCAACAAACAGATGGATTGGGACGGTTGACATCCGTATGCGAGGTGTCCGCTAGTTCTCTGGGAAGCGGTACTCCCAGCGGGTGTGGTCAGGACGTTTCAGGAACGGGTTATCTAACGGCATATACGTATGACCCGCTTGGCAATCTGTTATGTGTTGAACAGCACGGCGGTGTCACAGCCACTGGATGTTCTTCGTCTTCTTCCAGTGATTCGTCGAGCGCGTGGCATGTACGGAGATTTACCTATGATGGATTGTCGCGGCTGACTTCTGCGAAAAATCCGGAGTCCGGAACGGTCAGCTACACCTACTCAATGCAGAATTCGTCGGCCTGCGCAGGCGATATGAAAGCCCCTTGCACGAAGACGGATGCGCGGGGCGCGAAGACAGCTTACAGCTACGACGGAATGAACCGTTTGATTGGTAAGTCATATTCATTGGCATCGGGTGGCTCGATTACTGCTGTCTCCGATCTTTCTAGCTGCTTCAACTATGAGAAGACGCTTTCTGGCTGGACTGACAGCAACCCAAAGGGTGAGATGACCGCTGCATGGGAACAGAGCGGCGCCTGCCCAGCGGCGCCAGTTACGGCGATCCCCAGCGGTGCAACTGGGATTCGCATTTTCAGCGGCCATGATTCTCTTGGGCATGTTGCGCGAGAGCAGGAGTGCCTTTCTGCGACAGGTTGTTCATTTTCGGCGACCACCGGAGTGTTCAACTACAGCTATAACCTCATGGGTTCGACGGTTCAATCCAATAACGGAATTTCAGCAGGTGCTGTCGGCGCAGCTCTAACCGACCATCAAAACACCTCTACAGTGACGGCTCCATCTATCACTTGGAAGGCAACATTTGATGATGCTGGTCAGATGCAGCAGGCCTTCGTGCAGGATCAACCTTCAGCGTTGGGTATTTCGACGTATTTGCAGAACCCGACTTTGCTTTTAGCGAATGGGACGACTGCCTATGATCCGTTCGGACATCTAGTATCTGCAGGAATTGGTATCCCCTACTCATCAACAACGCCTGCAATTCAACTCAACCGCAAGTATGACAATCGCGCCCGCATTGTCACTGAAATCGACGGAGGCGACGCAGTGTCTACTACTGCAACGGGGAGCGTCGGTATTATCACCGTAAACGGTACGGAGGCAGGTCCCTTCACCGCGACCGCGACATCTGGAAGTGGAACGCTGACGGTGAGCGGCGGTGATGGATCCAATTATGTTTGCACTACTACAACGGTATACGAAGGTGGAAACGGACAATACCCAGTTCAAATCACCACTTGTAGCTGGGTTCCTGATACAGGCACGCTCTCAGTAACGATCAATGGATTCACATCGACCGCTACCTATGGTGTCGGGACCTCTGACAACGCAATCGCGTTGGCAATTGCCACAGGATTCCAAGCAGCAAGTTCGCCTGTAATAGCCGTGGTACCGAATGGAGGTAACTCAATCGGCCTCACAGCGAAGACTACTGGAAGCGTTACCAACTACCCGATTACGCTTTCCAATGGGGGCGGATTCTTCATTTCCGACCCGAAAGCAACCCTGACAGGCGGCCACGCAGCAGGTACTGTCTATGATGCTGGTACGGTCACTGTGACAGTCACGAACAATTCTGTTTCTCCAGCAGTCAACTACACCACTTCACCTGTCAGTTGGAGCCAAACGAGCACCCCTTCGTTGCTCGCCGCCAATCTAGTCTCAGCGATCAACACGGCTGCTGGAACCATCGTTACCGCTGCAGCAGGAAGTGATCCAGGTTCTATTAATGTTCAGAGCAAGGGTACGGGGGCCGGTACAAACTATGCGATTAAAGTCAACGTCGCAGATTCGCAGACGACCGCCTATCCGTCTTTTTTCCCCGAGCCTAGCTTTGAGGTTGACGCACAATCCATGTTTGGCGGAGGCGGTTCGGGAGCGACTTATGGCACCATCTACTCCTATGGGCCTTCGGGTGGCTATGCACCGAATGGCAATATTCTCGAATATACGGACTCGGTTATAGGTACCTGGTCTTACACCTACGATGGATTGAATCGATTGATGAGCGCTGTGCCAGGCAGCAACGCTCCTACAGAGTACACAGGCAAAAGAGCCTGTTGGACATATGATGCATTGGGCAACCGGCTGCTCGAAGCGTTTTCTACAGTGGCGTGCAACGCAGGTCCGACGCCACAAACGGTGAATACCTACAACCCCGCGAATAGTCAATTGTCCAGCTCTACACTTTCATCCTACACACTAGCTGCAAACTCTGTCGGATACGACGCGGCCGGTGATGTGACCTTCGATGGCAACAACAACTACTGGTATGACGCGGAAGGGCGCCTGTGCGCTGTTCAGAGCAATCGTGGGCTTGGAAACTGGCAATACGGATACGATGCGTTAGGCGCCCGGTTTGTCAGCGGAACCCCCACGACTACGCCTGCTGCGAATGCTTCCTGTGCTCCGCCAGTGGGCGCAGGCTACACACTGAAGAAACGTTACCTAGTCGGGTTAAGCGGAGACCAGGTTACGGAGCTAAGCGAAGGCGGCACTGAAACCTGGGTACACTCCAACGTGTGGATGGGGGGTAGGCCGCTTGGGACATACGATACGCACGGACTGCACTTCAACATCTCCGATCCATTGGGGACCAAACGAGTTCAGTCCACCGCGCAGGGTGTGATTGAGGAATATTGTCTGAGCCTGCCATACGGAAATGACGTTGGAAATCCGGCCGCTGCCAACTGCGTATCCATTCTCAATGGAGATGCCACTGAGCACCATTTCACCGCCAAAGAAAGGGACTTGGAGTCGGGGAACGACTATTTCGGAGCTCGATATTACGTCAGTTCTATGGGCCGATTTGTGTCTCCAGATGAAATATTCGCCGATCAAAATCCATCCGATCCTCGAAGCTGGAATATGTACGTATATGTGAGAGATAATCCCGCTGCTTACTTTGACCCGAACGGACAAGGGACGGCAGGCGACATCGCATGGGGAATTGTAAGCGGTATTGGAACTTTTGTTTATCACTCGACTCCAATTCCCAATGCGGTGCAGGCTGTCAAGGACTTAGCTCATCCTGCTGCGGCAATCGCTCGGCAAGAAGCCCAAAATAAAGCCACAGTCAGTGCGATTAAGGCATTGGGGTCGTCATCGGGGCGGGCGGCGCTCGCCACAGCTGCGAAGAACACCTGGAATAATATGAGTACGTCGGATAAAACGTCCCTGATTACTCAAACTACTTTAGGCGTGGCGACGGCGGTCGTCGGCGGTTTCGCGGGCGGAGGCGAAAGTGCCGCTTCTGAGTCTGAAATCCTGACTGAGGGTATAGTCTACCGTTCAGGAGGAACGAATCCAGCCAATCTAACTGGCGAGGATTTGTCGTTCAGAACCTCTCTATCCAACCCGATCGATTCGTCGGGGCAGCCTGTCGATGGGCAGGTCGTGTTCCAACCGGGGAAACCGGCCTTTGGAGTTGATGTGGCCAAACTCCCAGAAGGTTCTGCTGTGCTAGATAACACACCACCCGGCCATGTAACGGTCAATGCAACAACAGAGGCTATCAAGGACGCAGTTGACCCCGCGACCAAAATCAAATTTCCAAAATAATGGAGTCGCAGACAATGAGTGAAGAGAACAATTCTGCAAAGAAGCTGATAGAAGCATTGGCGCAGGCGAACAGACTTCTGCGGGATCATTCTGTGAACCTCCGCCGCTTGCCATACGTAGCGAAAGCGGAAACTTCTCCCCTGGAGGCAGTCGTTTTTGCCAACGGACCAGGACTGGAGGGACACGTCGAAGCAGTCCTAAAAAGAGGTGACGTTCTTTGCTGGTGGCTTTATGTGCGATCAGAGGACAATTTGTGGAGTATCGATGCTACGCTTGATCGCACATCAGGCGATCGGCAAGAGACAATGAGTGAATTACCAACCGCGACTGCTAGCGACTTTGATGGTTTACTCAGCACATTGAAACGCGTCGTAGGTGAATTGTTAGCCCTAAGTTGTTCTGAAGTAGAGACCCGGTAATGAGCGATAAGACGCTGTGAGGTACTGAACACTGTCCGGTCATAGTGCTATGTATGCGTACGACTGCGCCAGTTAGCGCTATGATGCACGCGGATATTTGATCAGCCAGCATAGGCAGGTTATCCAGGTTCGGGGGAGCGAACGAAGCACAAAAATGAGGTTGCTCCATATTTTCTTCGCCTATCCCGACCAGTTCGCTGACGCAGCTGTAGACAATTCCACGCCGCTACACCTTGCGGCCAGAACAATTAGACAACAGATGGCTAACGTAGTAGCACCATGATTCTGCAAAATGCGAAGCGTGAGCAGATGTTGCTTTGCGACATTGCTAGAGTATCAATTTTAAATAGGCAGTTTGCGTAGCATTCCCCCCGGTTGCGGTTACTGAAATGGTAGCAGTGTTCGACGGTGGCGCAGTAGTGACACTTCCATTGCCAGCCCCACCGCACGCGATCAGCAACATCGTGCCTGCGAATAAGGAAACCACTGGGAACAACCAAGCTTTGGGCCGTCTTCGCCCCCTGCCAATCCAACAAAGGCTGAGCATCGCAATAGAAATAGGCAAAACTGGCAAAGCGTGGCGTTTTGCATTGTTCGAAGTCGCTCCATTGGTCACCGTGAGGGTTGTTTGCGAAATGTGATATCCATCGGTGGCGAGAGTCGCTGGAGAAAAACTGCATGTGACCTGTGCCGGAAGGCCAGAACACGCGAACGTGACGTTGTTGGTGTATCCGCTGATAGGGGTGACGCTAATCGTCGTAGTCTCTGCACTACCGGATGGTACAACCAATGCCGTAGGCGAAAGTGTCATTGAAAACCCAGGTGGGGGAAGATTGAGCGTGTAGAGCGCGGAAGCCTGGGCACTCGGTGAGTATCCATCCGCGATCGCGATTGCATTGATGGTCTGTGTGGAGTTTACCGCGATGGGTAAGACAAATTGCGTCGAAGCCAAAGTCGGTGTACTGCCATCTGTGGTGTAGAAAATGATCGCTGTGGGATTCGTGTCAGCGAGCGAGACCTGCTGAGTGCTAGTATAGGTTCCCGCGGATGGCGAGAAAGTCGGTGGAGGGGTCACGCCAAGGGCCAGGATCGTTTCTGCAGCCATGCCGACGCTCGACTGATGAAACGCGTCCCCTTGATAGTTGTAGGTCGCCGTGATCGTGTTCGTTCCTACCGGGATGGCAGTTGTGGTGAGCGAGGTATGCCCGGAGCTATCCAGGTTTGCATAGCCCAGCACCATATTTCCCGCATTGAATGCCACGAACCCAATCGGTACGGGTGTTGACGGTATGGCGGCGACAGACGCATTGAGTGTGACCTGAGTTCCATAAGGCACTGAGTTGGGTGATGCTGTCACCTTTGTCGTGGTTAAAATTGGCACGACGTTTTCGACAATCGTTCCATTGCTGGGAGAGTTGTTCTGGTCGCCAAGATAGAACGCGCTAATGTGATGTGGTCCGACGTACATCTGATTGATAGCCGGGGTGAATGTAGCTTTGCCGGTTGCATTCAGAGGGGTTGTGGCCCACAGATAAAAATCGAGGTCAAACCCAATCAATCCGGTGGGAAGAGCTCCACCGGCCGCTGGCTTTACCTGGGCAGTAAATGTGACATTATTCAACACCGTCTGAGGGTTGCTGTTTGCGCTCAGTGTCGTAGTGGATAGCGGCAAAGTTCTCAATTCGCTGGCATTGAACTTGGTGATATACGATGCGACTACGTCATAGGTACCAAACGGAGCAACACCGTTGGAAGGCTCAAGCTCAGTGAGGTATGTCCCAGGCGTGACCGGAAAATCTGACGAGACCGTTCCACCAGCAGCATACACGTTGCCGAGCTTGTCCAGCGCAAGACCGTATGCGCAGTCGCATGTATAGCCAGAGAGATCGCCACTTCCAGACAGGTATGTAGAGTAAAGCAGCTTGCTGCCGGATGGATTCACCTTGGCCATGACCGAACCTTCGTCAGCAGAAGCATAGAGAGCGTAGTCGATTGTCTGAAAAGCGCCGGGTGTTGTCGGGAAATTGCCGTTAGCTGAGTTCCCGATGATGTACGCATCATCCGATGAATCAATTGCGATTGCAATACCCTGATCTTCGCGGTCGCCGATGTAGGTCGAATAATCGAGTGACATTCCATCGACACTGAATTTAGAAACGAAGACGTTCCAGCTTGCATTGGCATTCATGGACGTCTGGTAGGCTCCTGGCGTTACGGGGAAATCTCTTGATGATGCGGTGCCTGTCACATACGCGTGGCCAACGGAATCGACTGCCACGGCAGAGGCTTGGTCTGTAAATGTTCCTCCGAGGTAAGTGGAATAGACTTGCGCGGTCCCTGAAGGATTGATCTTGGTGACAAAGCCGGTCGGTCCAAACGTGGCGTTGTTGGCTGTGCCGATGGCGCCAGCAGTGAGGGGGAAATCCTTGGAGTCGGTGTTGCCTACGGCGTAGGTGTTCCCATCGGAATCAACTGCAATACCCTGGCATCGATCCTCATCACTGCCTCCCAGAAAGGTGGAGTAGACTAGTGCCGACCCCTGGGAGTTAAGTTCTGCGACGTAGCCCGTCCCATGAATATTTGCCGGAGCGATTGTTGTTTGAAATGCACCCGGCGTAATTGGGAAGTCGGTCGAGTAGGTGGTGCCAGTAACGAAGGCGTTCCCGGAGCTATCGACGGCGAGGGCGTTCACTGCCTCCTGAACACCATTCGTCGGATTGGTAGAAGCGCTACCCTTGAGGAAAGTGGAATAGATCAGTGCCGTACCTGTGCTATTTAACTTGGCGACAAAGCCAGCAGAATTGCCATCCATCCGGGGTGTCGTCTGGAATGCGCCGGGTGTGACAGGGAAGTCGGCCGCAATCGTAAGACCAGCGATGTAGGCATTGCTCGCAGCATCGAGCGCAAGGGCGAATACTTGATTGTCTGTGTTTGAGCTGCTGGCGCCTCCAATGAATGTCGAATAGAGAAGGGCATTTCCCGCCGCATTCAGTTTGCTCACAAACAATGAATATCCGTCTGCATTCGGATTGGTGGTCTGTAGCGCTCCTGCGGTTGTGGGGAACGCGATACCTCCTGCCCGGCCAGCGACAACGGCTTCTCCAGCCGCATCAACTGCTATCGCCGTAATTGTCGAGCCCGTTGCGAGATAGGTCGAGTAGCTCAGGATCGGGTCAATCACCAGTTTCTTGGTGTGATCGTAGTTTCCGATGTCAAAGCTGACCTTATTCTTTGCCGATAGCCGAAAAGCCCCTTTCACGAGACGTCTCTCTCCATCTATTGATTGGCATACAACAGGTCTGCGGAAGCTCACCGGTCCGTTGCCTGTCTCAATATTTAGATTTCCGGCCCGATCAAGTCTTAAATTCTCTGCTCCCTCTAGGGTGAGCTGAATTCTGTTGATGTCAGATCCGGGGGCGACGATGAAGTCATATTCTAGTTGTTGGTGATTGCCGTAGTAGATCAGGTCAATGCCTGGATACACATCCGAATACCGGATTCTCCCAAAGGTTGGAATGTTTGACATCCATTTCGCCCGTTCGTTGCCGACAAAATAGTTGACTGTACCCGGCAATGAGTCCTCTGAGGTTGCCCGCACAGAAGATGATGCTCCGTTCAGCTTTATACGAACGACCTCACTTGCCTGACGTCGATCATTTGCTGAAATGAGATTTTCGGTACGAGCCTCAAACGAAGGGGCTGGTTGCGAAACGGGCAATTGCAAAACAGTTTTTGCTACGCCCTCCGCAACAAGGTGAGGCAGTGAAATGACAGCCTCGGTATCTGTGAATAAAAGCGAATAACCACTACCTCGGGCCAAGAACCGTACGCGAGGATCAGTTTGTCCTTGGTTTGCTTCAAAGCTAAGAGGGAGCCTTCCATAGCTTTGTCCTATAGATTGTTTTGTCGCGACGGTGGCTGTCTTCAGATTCTGTCCAAACATCGAAACAGAGAAAGCGGCAATGGCAATAGCCCAGACAACAAGGCTTCGAGATTTTATTGGGCTGCTAAGAAGCCTCGGAGGGTTCATGTAGAGTTCTTCCTAACTGCTTACTGTACCTCAACGAACGTGGATACTTCCACATTCATAGTGCGCGGAAAAAATGATGAAAGATGAGCATAGAATCTCCAAGAAAGCTTAGGTGATCGGACAATTGGCCTGTACGGTCTCCCTCTAGTTTGAAGCCGTACTGGAGTGCCCGGTTATTAGGAAGTTGAGCGTCTGTTGGCGATTGCGAGGCATCATGCGGACTGAAGGTTGAGTTTTCTGGGCTTCAGGTTGACACGGTTGCTCCTGTCGATAGCGGCGCCAGGCAACTTGAACGGCTATAGGACATCCTTCACACCAAGCAGGAAGACGTCTGTTTCGACATCGATCATGAGAAGGCATCAGCATCTCAGGTCGCCTGAACGCGCCCTGAGAAAGAAAGTTGCCCGCAATCTTCCCCTCTCCTCCCTCAGCTCGGTAGATACCAGTAAGAGGACAGTCGGCTTTTTACCGGCAGGCGCCAGGCCAGCCGGGAGCACGACTTGGAAGGGGACGAATGGATCTGATAGCAGTATGGCAAAAGGGAAGAGATGAGTTCTACGATGCTCCGAGCATCGTTCGCTGGGCTGACGGTACAACGGCCACAGAGAAGGACTACCTCGATCACATCGGCGATACCTACTTTTGGGTAGAGAAGGGCATCTTTGGCCGCGAAATGCACTTGTGCCCCGATGTAGTCGCGATCGTTCGATATGACCCTTACGGTGGAGTGTGGGAAGCCAAGGGTTACGGCGTAGAGACCACCGGGATCTCAGTCAGCTATCCTATGGCCTCAGACGATCAGATCGCCGCAGCACTCAATGTCGGCCACATGACCTATCGAGTCAGGATTGTTCGATAGAGACATTCCGGCGTACCGTTGTCGCGCAATGCGAGCCAGTGACCGCTTCTATGTTTCGATGACCAAGCTACGATGACGACGTAGCGGGCGACTAAGATAGCTCCCCCAAAAGCAAGAAGACCAGGAGAACCAAATGCCCATACGAAGATTGGCGTTGTCTGTTTCAGCGCCTGAACTGAACACCAAGAAGAGAATGAGCACCCAGCTTCAGCTTCCGAACGGAGCACCAGACATCGATGCCATCGTATCTGTGATGGGTGATTGGTTCGTCCCGTTGCTCGTCAAGGAGTTTATCGCCGAATGCAATGCAGTTTCACCGAGCATTGAATTACTTCAAACACAGGGCACCGTCAACGTTGCACGAAAGAGGAGCTGACAAGATGTCATACGGATATTCCAAGGTTCAAAATCTCACTCCAAAACGCGTAGCGATCTACGCCAGATACTCCAGTGACCTGCAAAGGCCGAGTTCAATTGAGGATCAAATCAGGGAATGTCGCGATGCCGCAAACCGCAACGGATGGATCGTGGTTGACGAGTTCATTCGCTTCGACGAATGCAGTACCGGACAGGTGCTCGTTGGGCGCGACGCATTCGACGAACTTATGACTCTGGCCCAGGGAGCCTCCAGTCCCTTTGACGGCATCCTTTGCGACGACACATCAAGATTTGGCCGAAATCTTTCCGACACTTTGCCGCTCAGCGATCTGCTGGAGAATGCTGGCGTCTTCCTCTATTTTGCCAATCGCGGTCTTGACTCCCGCGATCCCAATTTCCGCACGCTCTTCATTTCCTATGGGCACAACGACGAGCAGTACAGCAGGGCACTTGGCGAGAAAGTGCACCGGGGGCAGCGCGGTCGCGTGCTGAATGGTTATCTCGCCAATGGTCGTGTCTATGGCTATACAAACGTTCCGATCGAGAACCCGAACCGGAAAGGCTTGTACGGGAGGCCACTCGTCGAGGCGGTCCAGCTAGAGATCAACCTGGAAGAAGCCGCTGTAGTGACACGAATCTTCAGTCTGTACACGGGTGGACTAGGGTGCCGCGCGATCGCCAAGAAACTGAATGAAGAAGGAGTACCGTCCCCGCTTAAAGGCCAGAGCAACAAGAGGCGCGTCTGGAACACCTTTGCGGTCAGTGCAATGTTGACGAACGAGAAGTACATCGGGGTTAACATCTGGAACCGGACCAGGGTGGTGCGGAATCCAAGAACCCATCGAAAGGAACAGCGTCCTAGGCCCGAGTCTGAATGGGAGCGCGTCGAGGTTCCCCAATGGCGGATCGTTTCCGAAGAGTTGTGGGCCGAAGCCCGTGCAGTGAATCTGAGTCGGCAGGGTCCGAGCTGGGCCAAGGTGGGCGGCCTCAATCGGTCGGAGGCCGGTCGGGAATATATCTTCTCTGGCCTCATGATCTGTGCTGAATGCAGAGGTAACTTCAATGTCATCGGCGGGAAGGGAACGAGTGCGCGCTACGGCTGCATCGGCCATCGTTATCGGGGGACTTGCCCGAACAAGCTCACCATCCTCAGGCGAGTCCTGGAAGCTCAATTGTTAAAGGCATTTGCACAGAACTTGCAGAGCCCGGAGGTGAGGGAACTGCTCTGCCGAGAGTTTCATGAGCAAGCGATGGTCGCATGGAAGAAGCGTTCAAACAAGGCAGACCAAGTTGAGTCTAGCGTCAGAGGTCTTCGGGATAAGCAGGTGAAGCTGCGGCAACAGGCAGAAAACCTCCTGGACGCTATCGCCGCGACCAACGGATCGCCTCTTGTATATGGACGGCTCAGTTCGGTCGAAGCCCAGATGCGAACCATCGATGAATTGCTGGCTACACAGACTCACAGCTCGGTCACGGCGCCGTCGGCGGAGACGATCCAAACTTTCCTGGATCGAAGGCTTTCAGATGTTGAAGCGATTCTTGCGGCGAGCCCTGAATTGGTAAAGCAGGGCATTGCGAAGCATGTCGGGAAGCTGATCATGGGACCGATGTTTCCGACCGATGGCCCTACCTTTGAGGTCGGTAGAGATACAGGTTTGTTCCGCACAAACGCCGATAATTGCGTTGTGCCGCGAGAAATTCGTTTAAAAGAGTCACAGCAGTTGGCTCGACTTGCAGTTGCTTAGGATGCCTCTTCCCAAGTATTAGCGGATCCACGAGTAGCCAGCTTCGCGACGCCATAGATGGACGAAAACAGTCGCTAGTTACGAATGGAAGACTAGGGCCTGTTCACACAACCCTCAGGGCTTCGACGATGAGTGCGAATTGAAGGAACGCGAGGAAGACGACGTCTAATTTTTCGAATCTGGAGAAGATTCGACGGAAGCCTTTGAGCCGTCGGAAGAGGCGTTCGATCTCGTTCCGCTTCTTGTAGAGTTCTTTGTTATAGCTCCATGGATTAAGCCTGTTGGACTTGGGCGGAACCACCGGAATCATGCCGAGGTCGAGCACAAGTTGTCTGGTCTCGTCGCCTTCGTATGCCTTATCCATCAACAACGGCAGGCCTTCCGGCATCGGTCCCAGATCTTCCAGCAGCAATCGGCCCTGCGGAGCATCGTGATCGTTGCCAGCCGACAGGGAGAAGGTTATGGCCGTTCGAGCATCCGCGGCAACCATATGAATTTTGGTGTTCCATCCGCCACGGGATTTGCCGATGGCTTGCGGCCCGTTTTTTTAAGGCGCCGGTTCCGTCCGGATGCACCTTGACCGAGGTCGAATCCGGCGAGAAAGCTTCGATCTTGATGCGCACGATCTGCTCCTGCTGTAACTTCTCGAAGACTCGCTCCAGCACACCATTCTTCGACCAGCGATTCAGACGTGTATAAACAGAGTGCCACTTACCGAATCGCTCCGGAAGTCCGCGCCATTTGCAGCCCTGCTCGGCAATGAACAGGATCGCGTTCACCACCTGAAGGTTCGGTAATGTCACATTGCCGCGCTGAATCGGCAAGCTATCCTTGATCTTCTCAAACTGCTCAGGCGTGATCTCCATAAGAGCAATTATACTGCAGTTAGTGTGAACACGCCCTAGTTGAGACAGACGGGATGTTCTGCATTCGTCGTTGAGTATAGGGCAGCATTAAATCGAGACAATTGACGAGCTGCCGCTCATTAGGACCCGATCTTTATTTGACATCTCCGCACGGCGGTGCGGTATGTCGCCAACAACGATGAATGTGGAAAACGAAGTTATGGAACCGGATTGGCCCTGATAAGCCCGTATGCCGAAAGTAATTGCCTGAGGATGATGACTTAATCAACGTGTCAAGCTATCGGGCTGTTTAGAGATAAAAGGGAAGTTCCGGGTTGGAGTATCTGTTTTTATTCTGACGAGGAGCCAGCGCTTGACTGTTTTTTGTCTGAATAGTGTGAATATTTCAATGAAGGGACTATCGAGGCCTTTGGCAGGAGGGTGCGGCTTAGCCGCATTCATATGCCATGTCAATGGAATACCCGCACGCACGGCAAGCAGACCCACAGCGAGTAGCGATTTATACACGTTACTCTTCTGAGCTTCAGTTAGAGAGCTCGACTACCGATCAAGTTAGACAATGCAGAGCGGCGGCCCAGAGAAATGGTTGGACGGTCATGGAGCAATATATCCGATCGGATGAAGAAGTCTCGGGACAACTGCTTGCCGACAGGCACGGTCTAGATGACTTGATGAAACTGGCGCAACAAAAGCCCAGGCCATTCGATGGAATCATTTTTGACGATACGTCTCGATTTGGGCGCGGGTTATCCAACGCATTGCGATTGAGTGAGGAACTCGATTACGCAAAGGTCTTTCTATACTTCGTGAACCGTAAGCTCGATTCGCGGGATCCGAATTTCCGAACCTTGTTTGTCCAATACGCACAACAGGACGAACAATCCAGCTTCGGTGATGCAGAGAAGGTGCATCGCGGACAGATGGGCCGTGTCCTCAAGGGGTACATCAGTTCATGTAGTCCCTATGCCTACAAACATGTGCCGATTGAGAGCTCGACCCGCAAAGGAATTTATAACCGGATGGCGATCGAAGCCGTAGAACTTCAAATCATCCCCGAGGAAGCCGAAGTTGTGCTCCGCATCTTTGAACTGTATGCCAGCGGTTTTGGTCATCGCGCTATCGCCGCGAAGCTCAATCAGGAAGGGATCCCTTCTCCGCTAAGCGCTCGGAGTGAGAAAAAGCGTTCTTGGAACGCCGACACCATCAAAGGAATCCTCAACAACGAGAAGTACCGCGGGGTAAACGTCTGGAATCGCACCAAAACCGTGCGCAATCCCATCAAGCAGCGCAAAGAACAACATGCCAGACCCGAGAACGAATGGGTGCGAGTGGATGTGCCCACATGGAGGATAGTTTCCGATGAGCAGTGGAATGCAGCAAAAGCCGCAAATGCAGGTAGGCAGGGTCCAAGCTGGTGGAAAGATGGAACTCTCAATCGGTACGAGGCTAGTCGTCGCTATATCTTTTCAGGTCTCTTGGTTTGCAGTGACTGTGACGGGCGGATCAACATCGTCGGTGGAGAGAATAAGAACATGCGATATGGATGTGTGGGGCACAGATCACGAGGCACCTGCGCGAACAAGCTGACGATTCTTCGAAGTTCACTGGAGTGTCAGATGTTGGAGATGATCACTCAAAAGCTGATGGATCCAGAAATTAGGAGACGGCTCTACGAAGAATACTTTCATCAGAGGAGTGAAATAGGAAGGGAGCTGGCTGCAAGTGTTATGCAGGTGGCCTCGAACATAGAAGAGGTGACGGGCAGGCGACTTGAGCTTGAGAGGATGATCGAAAATCTCCTTGACACGATTCAAGATGCAGGGAGAAGTTCTCAACTATCGAAGCGGCTTGGCTCATTGGAAGTGGAGCTGTCGAGCGTCAACGCACAGCTTTTGACGCAGACGGAGAAGCAACCAGATCCCATTTCAGAGGAGGGTGTTCGGTTGCTCATAGACGGGAAGCTCACGGAATTGCAGGCGATACTCACAGGTGATCCCCTACTGGCGAAGCAGCAACTTCGGAAATACGTGGACGTACTAACGATGAAAGCAACTGATAGCCCGGAATGCGCCACATATGAAGTGAAGGGTGACATTCGCGTCTTCGCTCCCGATGATCCAGACGATGTATTGCTTGCAGGTTCTCTTCAAAGAACCTGCAAGCAATACACCTCAATTTCAATTCCTTTTGAGGCTACTTTGAATGCGAGGTCGGCTAAGGGCAGAAATCGAAACAGTGAAGATGGTCGCTATGTGAAATTGTCTTGAGGAATGTTAGACGCGGGGGGCACAGGTCCACTTCATAGTCAAGGGAGGGTAATCTTGATTGCTAAGTGCAAGGTCAGACGATCAATCTGAAAATAAGTTCGCTTCTCGGAAACTTTCAATTTGTTCCTTCCTTGTATTCGAAAGCCTAAAGCAGGGTGCTAGATGCCACTCGCCTTCCGAGAATGCGTCCTGGAGGCTCTGGGGAAGGCGATTTGTATCAGAAATCAGCGGTTGGAGCCAACCCTCTAAACAAGAACTTCAGCTTTGAATAGAGACTCAGCAGCACCGGTGGACCTCTGCGAGGTTGGCAGTGACTTGCCTTAGACCGATCGATGGATGGAGCCTAAGAGAAGCATGTATTCTTTTCTGCAGCAGTTTGCTAGCGCTCGATTACGGAGCCTGTATGAGAGATTTGATTCTGAATGTCAACGGTCTTCAATGTCATGTCGGTGCGCCTGCCGAAGAGAGCCTGCTCTCTGTTCTGCGCAATCGACTGAGCCTGATGGGAACCAAGTACGGTTGCGGCGAGGGTCAATGCGGAGCCTGCACCGTGCTGTTGGACGGCAAGGCAACCCGGTCCTGCCTTACGCCGGTGTCGGGTGCAGAGAGCGCGAAGATCACGACGATCGAAGGGCTGGAGCACGATGGAGTGCTCTCTCCGGTCCAGCAGGCGTTTCTGGATGAAGGGGCATTCCAGTGTGGGTACTGCACGTCAGGCATGATTCTGCAGGCCACTGCGTTGTTGCATGACCTGCCTCATCCTACCGACACCGAAATCGTAAAGCACATGGATGGAAATATTTGCCGCTGTGGCACCTATCCGCGCATCATCGAAGCGGTTAGACGGGCTTCCCGCGCAGTGGCAGAAGGCGGAAGCCGATGAGCATCTTTGGCGCCACCACGGCAGAACCCTTGCGGCACGACATCGATAACAAGCCGAGCTGGTTTCGACTGGACCGGCGCGACTTTTTGAAACTCTTTGGCGGTGGCTTGCTTGTTTGCTGCGGGGAGGTCAGCGGATGGTCGCAGGAGTCTGGCCGTGGTTTCGACGCTCACGATTTGCCAAAGGAGATAGGTGCGTGGATCCACATTGGGGTGGACGGTCGCGTCACTGTGTTTACCGGCAAGGTTGAGGTTGGCCAAAATATACGCACGTCGCTCGCACAACTGGTTGCAGAAGAGTTGTTGGTTCCATTCGATGCCATCACGATGGTCATGGGGGACACCGACCTGACTCCCTGGGACATGGGTACATTTGGAAGCCTCAGCACGCCAACGATGGGCCCCAAGCTTCGGACCATGGCTGCGGCAGCAAGACAGACCCTGGTGGAGATGGCCGCCAAGCGCTGGAAGGTTGCTTCGGCTTCGCTGACTATTGCAGATGGCAAGGTTACAAATTCTGCAGCAAAGGAATCGCTGACTTTTGGCGAACTGACACGCGGCGAAAGGCTGGTTACAACAATCTCTAGCGAAGTACACCTGGCAGTCGCCAAAGACTGGAAGATTGCCGGTACAGCGGTTCCGAAAACGAATGGCAGGGACTTTGTCGCAGGGAGACATCAATACCCGTCGGATATCTCACTACCGGGCATGCTGTACGGCAAGATTCTTCGTCCCCAGGGGTTCAACGCCAGTCTCGAATCGCTCGACACTGCTGAGGCGGAAAAAATGCAGGGCGTGAAGGTTGTCCATGATGGAGATTTCGTTGGACTGGTTGCGTCGGACGCAATCACCGCCGAGCAGGCGATCCTGACCATCAAAGCGAAATGGTCTGTGCCTCAGCAGCCTTCGAATAGCACCCTCTTCGATTACCTGAAGAACAATCCTGAAGCGGGCCGAGGAGAAAGCGGGCCGCAGCATGTAGCCGGTTCGATGACGGAGGCGATGGAGACCAGCGAGGTCAAACTGGCTCAGCAGTACACGGTCCAATATATCGCCCACGCACCTCTTGAGCCGCGAGCTGCTGTAGCCCAGTGGGAAAACGGTAAGTTGACGGTGTGGACTGGTACTCAGCGGCCTTTCGGTGTGCGCGATGAACTGGCGGCAGCCTTTCACATTCCTGCAAATCAGGTCCGGGTCATTCAACCTGACATGGGCAGCGGTTACGGCGGCAAACATACGGGTGAAACAGCGATTGAGGCCGCACGTCTTGCCAAAGCCGCCGGGCAACCGGTGAGAGTCGTTTGGACGCGCGAAGAAGAGTTTACTTGGGCGTACTTCCGTCCCGCCGGCTTGATTGAACTCAAGGCTGGCGTGCGGCGCGATGGCACATTAGTCGCCTGGGAGCATCACAACTACAACTCCGGCAATGCTGCGATCACTACGCCCTACAAGGTAGCGAACCAGCTCATTCAATACCATCCGGCGAAATCGCCACTGCGGCAGGGATCGTACCGCGGACTTGCATCAACAGCGAACCACTTCGCCCGTGAGTCATTCATGGATGAGCTGGCACACGCAGTAGGTATGGACCCTCTCGAATTCCGGTTGAAGAACCTGACCGACCCAAGGCTGCAAACCGTGTTGCACGCGGCTGCAGACAAGTTTGGATGGGGACACACGCGATCCACAGCTCAGCGTGGATTCGGAATCGCCTGCGGGGTGGACAAAGGTGGCTATATGGCAACCTGCGCGGAGGTGGCAATCAATACTGCCACCAATAAGGTGCGCATCATTCGCGTCGTTCAGGCATGGGAGTCGGGAGCGATCGTCAACCCGGACGGGCTTCGCAACCAGAACGTCGGAGCCATCGTTCAGGGGATAGGCGGCGCTCTCTTCGAAGCTATCCAGT
>Ga0206868_10093_pt1 | contig 27057 bp, 13 predicted proteins | sample Alteio_BWOrgCont_38_FD_152901 | JGI IMG/M metagenome (GOLD analysis project Ga0206868, IMG submission 152901) | Enriched cells from forest soil in Barre Woods Harvard Forest LTER site, Petersham, Massachusetts, United States -... | ecosystem: Environmental > Terrestrial > Soil > Temperate forest >... | reverse complement strand
CCCCGGTTCATATTGTAGTTGTCGTTCTCTTCCAGTCGATATTCACCGCAACATCCATCGTCCATCTGCGATGTCTCCCGCCCGTTTGAACACGTAGATAAATGCGATTGTTGAATAGCCGGCATTTCATATCCAAGCCAGAGTTGTTCACTTGAGAGGCGAAACCGTTCCACCGCGGCGGTGAGGTTCCCTCCTGTCGGTTCGATGGTGAAATGTGTGTTGCTCACTTTGGGCTCTTGCGCGAGGACGGCAATCGCCGACGCGCAGAGTAGGATTGCGACCAGATTTTGCTTCATGGCAAGACTCCTTGGTTCCTTGCTTACTTGTTGAGGACTTCCATCATGTAGTCCGTCGCTTCTTTGTCATGGATCAAGGCGAGCTTACCGACGATCTCACGCCTTGCAGAAGGAGCTTTCTCTGAGCGTGCCAGCGCGACGAGATCATGGGCGTCTCCGGCAATAAAGAGCGCATCGATAACTGCCTTTTTCGATTCCTCATCGGTACTCTTGGAGTAGATTCCCAATAGCGCCGAAACTCCCGCAGCGCCATGGTTGATTCCCATGTTGCGGATCGCTTTGCGGCGAAGACCGGGGTCCTGTTCCGACGAGGCGATGGCGCTCAGCGCATCCGCTCCCTTGCTGCCGGCGGCGACAAATGCATTGATGATCGTTGCTTTGGCTTCTTTACTGGTGGTTGACTGATACAGGCTCGATAGCTGTGAGACTGCGCCGAGAGCTCCCAGAGTCGAAATAGCATGGTGCATCAATTCGGGATCGGTCTCGTGTTGCGCCACCTGCTCCAGTTTGTCGGGGGCGCCGATGATCAGATAGGAATCGATGACTGCCCTCTTGACAGCGGGATTGCTCGACTTGCTGTAAATGTCGGCGAGTGTGCTGGCGGTCTGGCTTCCCTTGCTGACTGCCAGCAAGCGGATTGCCTTGACTTGCAGGTTTGGGTCTCGCTCCCCTCGGATGATCTGCGCGAGGAGATCCTGCGCGGGCTTGGACTGATCCTGCGCGAGAACAAAGAGGGCGCGCTCTTTCAATCGCTCGGATTGCTGTCCCTCGAGAATATGCTGGAGAATCGGTAACGCATTGGCGTCTCCGCTCTGCATCAGTGAATTCAACGCGAGGAGCTTGAGATCTTCATCCTGTTCCGATTGCGGCTGAACCGGTGTCCCGCTCTTGCCGCGAATCTCGATCTCCAGCGCATTGCATTCCTTGAGCCAATTGCTCTTTGGGTAGGACTGGCGCAGGCTGGCGCAGTTGTTCAGGGCATCGGAAGAACGGCCCTGCTTGTGGTCCACGTACGCCTTCCAGTAAAGTGCCCCGTCTGCGCGGCGGCCATGTTGCTCGATGACGCGATCGAGCAGAGGCTCTGCATCCGACCAGCGGCTCTCATTGATGGCGCGGGTCGCGTCGGAATAAAGTTGATCTTCACTGGAGTCAGCTGCGGATGCTTCCCCTACTTCGGCACTTAGAACAATGCGTGCAGAAGATGGAATAGAGAAAGATAGGCAAGCACAAAGTGCGGCCAGATAAAACGAATGTCTTGTTTTCATTAGAGTGTTACTCCTCTTCGGATGGCTTGGGAATGCTTTTCTTGCTGAGAAACCTTGGTGCGAAGAACTCGAATCTGGAAGAGCAGGCCTTGCGTGTTCATCTCCTGCTCGATGCGCGCCACGTCGGCGCTACTTAATTCGTCCGGCGAGTTCGCCACTTCAAGAAGCACGCGCTCGAGATGATCCAGAGCGGCGGTGAGCAGGGGATCGTTGGCCTGGACTACGCTCTGCCGATAAAGTTGGTTGTCGGTGAGCAATTGCTGTGCCTCCAAGCGCAGAGGAAGATTTGCGTTTTCAACTTCAGCGCCAGCATGGTTCAGCTGAACGAGCAGCCGCTCAGACCGGTCGAGATGGTTGTTGAGGACGAATAGAACCACCCGCTCTCGAGATTGTTGTGGCGTACCAGCGATCGAGGGTGGACGATGCATATGCTCCCAAAAGCGGCCGGCCAGGAACGCTAGCGCCACAAACACCAGGCAAGCGGCGGCATAAGCCAGTTGAGGCCACATGAAGAAACCGCGCCTTTTCTTGACTGGATAGGCCTGCAGAGATCCCTGAATGGATTGCCAAATCTGCGCTCCGTATTCCGGGCTGCGAGCGGGCGGTTCTGATGTGCGAACGCTCCCCAGCACTTTGCCGAGCTCCTCGTAGGCCTGCGCGCATTGACTGCAAGCCTGCAGGTGTATCTCGGCATCGGCCTTATAGACATCCTCGCCATAGTAGTGCTCGATGAGTTCTTCTTCCGTTAAATGCTTCATGACTTCACCCAAAGCGGTACGAGGGATTGGCGCAATTTCTGTACGGCTCGAAAGACGGCTTGCTTGGCGGAGTTCGGTGCGATTCCAAGTGCGGTTGCAATCTCTTCTGTCGAGCGGTCTTCCATGTGGCGCAGTACAAAGGCCAGGTGTTCGGTCGGGGTGAGCTTCTTCATCGCCGCCTGCCTGCGCGTTTCAATCTCCTGACTCAACAGGAGCCGGTCTGGTCCGGCCGCGCTATCCGCTAGCTGAACGGTGGATAGCTCCCCGTCATATTCCTCGGCAACGGGTAAGGCAGTGAGCTTCTTGCTTTTGTTAAGAACATCGAGTGCGCAGTTCATGGCGATCCGGTAAATCCAGGTTCGAAAGTTGGCTTGAGCGTTGAAGCTTCCGAGGTTGCGATAGCTTCGGAGAAAGGTTTCCTGCACCACCTCATCCGCGTCGGCTTCGTTTTCAGTAATGCGAAAGGCGACACGAAAGACACTCAGGCTGTGGCGTGTGACAAGCAGGCCGTAGGCCTCTTTGTCTCCGTCCAAAACTCGCCGGATGAGTACGTGCTCGTCATTCCCCATTCAGCACATTAGACAGGAAGGTGGGTTTGCGGTTAGGAAGAATATTTTGAGCACGGAATTTCAGCCAGCGTTGCTCTGTGCATCCAGATGCAAGCTCTACCGAACTGCCCAACTCGTTCCGGCTTTTCAACATCTTTGTCGGCTCGCACATAAGAAGAGATGCTGGAGTCTTCCTTGACAGAGGGTGGCGGGGGTTCCTACTATGAGGCGGTGGAAACGATACCAATTACCTCTCCTCCACGCTCGCCCATTCTCTAAAGACAATCGACTCACCCGATGATGCGGGTCTAGTCCAATTGAGGTTTCTATGTTTCGTTTGCACAAGAGCATTCTGATTGCGGTATGCGCCGCTTTTGCCTTACGCCTTCCCGCCCAGACCATGACCGCCCCCGACATCACGAAACAACCGACCCTGTATGTCGTGCCCTACGCTCATCTGGATACGCAGTGGCGATGGGAGTTTCCCCAGGTGATCAGCGAGTATCTGCTGAAGACGATGCGTGTGAACTTCGACTACATCGATAAATATCCGCACTACGTTTTCAACTGGTCGGGATCGAACCGATACCGGTTGATGAAGGAGTACTACCCGGCTGATTATGCGCGCCTCAAGCAGTATGTGGCCAAAGGCAACTGGTACCCTGCCGGATCGTCGGTCGAAGAGGGCGATGTCAATCTACCCAGCGCGGAATCGATCTTGCGCCAGGTGCTGTATGGCAATACCTACTTCCGCAAGGAGTTCGGCAAAGCCAGCGCGGAATACATGCTGCCCGACTGCTTCGGGTTTCCAGCATCGCTGCCGACAATCCTGGCGCATGCCGGCGTGAAGGGCTTCTCCACGCAGAAGTTGAGCGCTGCATGGCAGCCTGCTCCACTGATCGGAGGCCCCAACTCTCCTGAGCAGACTCCGGAAGGCATTCCATTCAACGTCGGTATCTGGGAGGGACCGGACGGTGAGAAGGTGCTTGCCGCGCTGAATCCTGGCGGGTATGGGAGCCAGATTCATAGCGACCTGAGCAAGCCGCCTGCTCCGTCTCCTGCGCCGGACCCGAATGTGCGGAGAAGGAGGGAAAGCGAGACAGATTGGCCGAAGCGAATCGACATCGATGGAAAAGCGACGGGCGTCTATGCCGACTACCACTACATCGGCACCGGTGATATCGGGGGCGCCACCAACGAAGAGTCAGTGAAATTGCTTGAAGCGACGGTGACGCAAGGCGAAGCTGTTATCCCCGACCCGAATGCGGGACCCGGTGGAGCCGCTGCTGCTGCAGCGCCTGGCACTCCGGTCCGCATGGGCGATGGACCCGTGCGCGTGATCTCAGCTGCCGCCGATCAGATGTTCCTGGACATCAAGCCTGAGATGCAGTCGAGGATGCCCAGCTATCAAGGCGACCTTGAGCTGATCAATCACTCGGCTGGATCACTCACTTCGCAGGCGTACCACAAGCGATGGAACCGCAAGAACGAGTTACTGGCCGACGCTGCCGAGAAGGCTTCGGTTGCGGCCGCTTGGCTGGGAGGCCGGCCCTATCCGCAGCAACGCCTGAACGATGCGTGGACTTTGCTGATGGGCGGACAATTTCACGATACCGGCGCAGGGACAGCTACTCCGCGCGCTTATGAATTTGCTCAGAACGACGATGTGATTGCTTCCAATCAATTTGCGGATGTGCTTACCAGCGCTACTCAGGCAGTTGCTGCGGTCTTGGATACACAAGTGAACGGCACACCGATCGTGGTGTACAACCCGCTCAACATTGCTCGTGAAGATGTGGTTGAGGCTGCTCTCTCCTCTACCGGCGGAGCCCCTAAGTCGGCTCGCGTCTTCGGCCCGGACGGGCACGAAGTTCCTACGCAGGTTGAGAACGGGAAGGTTCTGTTTCTTGCCAAGACGCCTTCTGTCGGCTATGCAGTTTACAGCGTTCGCAATGCGCAAAAACCTGCGGTCCCGGGAGAGCTGAAGGTAAATCCTTCCATGCTTGAGAACGCGCGCTATCGCGTGACGATCAGCGCGAACGGTGACGTGACGAGCATTCTGGACAAGTCGATCGACAAAGAACTACTCGCCGGTCCAATACGGTTGGCTATCTCGAATGATGCGCCCAAGCAGTGGCCGGCCTGGAACATGGATTTTGACCAGGAGCAGGCGGCGCCGCGCGCGTATGTAGGTGGGCAGGCAAAGATTCGCGTAGTTGAAAACGGCCCGGTGCGCGTAGCTGTGGAAGTGAGCCGTGAAGGTGAAGGCTCGAAGTTCAAGCAAACTGTACGACTGTCCGCGGGTGATGCAGGGAATCGCGTGGAGTTCGGTGAGTCGATCGACTGGAGAACTTTGTCGGGTAATCTCAAGGTTGTGTTTCCGCTTGCGGCAAAGAACAAGTTGGCAACCTATAACTGGGAAGTGGGTACGATTCAGCGGCCCGCCGCGACCGAGCGTCAGTTTGAAGTTGCTTCGCACCACTGGATCGATCAGACGGACGAGAGCGGTTCTTTTGGTGCGACGATTCTGACGGACGTAAAGAACGGCTCCGACAAGCGCGACGACGGGACGATCCGGCTGACGCTGCTGCGTTCGCCTGGTGGCGCCTCACAGATGAAGGGTGCGTACACTGATCAACTTAACCAGGATTGGGGACATCACGAGATTCTGTTTGGGATTGCCGGACATGCTGACGACTGGCGTCAAGGCAAGACGGACTGGCAGGCATATCGTCTCAGCACACCGCTGGTAGCCTTTGCCACAGAGAAGCATGCCGGAACGCTAGGGCGCAATTTCTCACTGGTGAATGTCGATAGTCCGAATATTCGTGTACTGGCTCTCAAGAAGTCTGAACTAAGCGATGAAGTGATCCTGCGCATGGTGGAGCTCGACGGAAAAGCTGTTCCTCAGGTTCATGTGAAATTTGCCGGGCCACTGCAAGCAGCGCGCGAAGTGAATGGACAGGAGCTACCGATGGGCTCGGCCAACGTTGTCGATGGATCTCTTGAAACATCGTTCACGCCCTATCAACCTCGTACATTTGCGCTGCAGCTCGGCGCGTCTCCGCTACATGAGAGTGGTGTGGTTTCGCAACCGGTTGCGCTGAAGTATGACTTGGCTGCCGCCAGCGAAGACGACACGAAATCGACAGGCGGATTCGATAAGCAGGGAAATGCACTTCCAGCGGAGATGCTTCCCACGCAGATGACGGTCGACGATGTGAACTTCCAACTTGCTCCCGGTGGCGCTGGCAAGCAAGACGCTGTGGTGGCAAAAGGTCAGGTGATCGAACTGCCAGCGGGCGACTTCAACAAAGTGTATGTGCTCGCGGCATCCGCCGACGGAGACCAGAAGGCTGTCTTCAAGGTCGGCGAGCATCCTGTGAATCTGACTATTGAAGACTGGGAAGGATTTATCGGGCAGTGGGATACACGTCTCTGGAAGCCAAGACCCGAATCAGTCACCCGGGGCGGAGGCCGCAACAGAACGCCAGAGCATCAGGTTGCGCTGAGAAAAGACTGGGCAGTCTCGGCCAGCCATGCCACCTGGGATCTCAACAATTCGGGATCGCCCGATTGGTCTCCAAAGTATCCAGAGGACTATCTCGGGTTACGCGCAGGCTACATCAAGCCTGCAACTCTGGCCTGGTATGCCTCGCACCATCACACTCCGGATGGTCTGAACGAACCGTATGCCTACAGCTATCTCTTCGTCTATGCCATGGATCTGCCCCGTGGTGCGAAGACACTTACGCTGCCTGATAATGCGAATGTTCGCGTCATGGCTGTCTCAACCGCCAAGGAGGAGCCGGGCGTCGTCCCCATGCAACCGCTGCACGACGAGCTGGGCATGACAACGATAAGCAGTACGATCGAAAAAGCTGATACTGCTCGTTGAAGTAGGATGATCGGCCTGTGGCTCGCCACAAACCTCGGAGGCCCAATTCCTGCGCTATCGCTCAGAGATTGGGCCTCCTTTGCACGCCATGGGTCGGTAAGAGAGATCACCGCGCCAGCGACCATCTTTCCTTGCTGATCGACGACAGCTCCATCAAGACGCGCCGATGGGTCACGTGATTGCCGGATTTGAATCAAGACGCAAAGCGGAATAAACCATTCTTATTCTTCATACAATAAATCGCTTTGCGGGCCATCCTCGGCCAATGCAAGAATATCGTGAGAGAGAACAATGAAAATCCGCGGTTACGTACTTTTAGGCATTCTGCTTTGCTCTCCGTTGGCATGGGCAGTCACCACCCCGCCCGTCCGGCACAAATCCGTCTACGACTATTCACTCGTTGCACTCGACGGCAAGGTGGTTCCTCTTTCAACCTACAAAGGCAAAGTCCTTCTCATCGTGAACCTGGCCAGCAAGTCCATCTACAAAGATCAGCTCGCTGCACTTCAGGACCTCCAAAAAATCTATGCCGACAAAGGATTGGTGCTCCTCGGCATTCCTTCCAGCGATTTCGGTTCCGAAGAATTGACCGATAACGCAGCGATTCAGAAGTTCTATCAGGAAACGGAACACATTACTTTCCCTGTCTTTTCCAAAGCTTCCCTGCGCGGCAAAGATGCCATCCCGCTCGCCCACTTCCTCACCGATCCCAAAGAAGGCACTGCAGGCGGCGATATCCATTGGAACTTCACCAAATTCCTCGTCGATCGCGAAGGTAAACCCATACTGCGCTTCGCAGCCGACAGCGATCCCGCCGACCCAGAATTTCGCGTGACCTTGGAACAGGTATTGGATGGAACCTATAAAAAGAAAACCCCACCCAAAGACGGAAGCGCTCCTCCAACGGACGATAGCGATGACGATGGTGTGTAAGAAAGCACAGGCATAAACTTACTTCAGCGTTTCAAGATAAGCTCTCCATCCACCTAAGTGGGTAATATCCTCTGCACCCTCGATTCCGGCCGGCTCGCACAAAAATCCCTTCACGCTCGTTCCATCCTCCAGCCGGACCGTACCCAGCGATAGAGGCGCAGGAATCCCATTCAGGAATGTGCCCACCGTATCCTCCGGCATCGCCCACACTTCCAGTTCAATTCCCTGCCCTCCAAACCCCGGTGAATACACCAGTCCCGGCTTCGGTGGCGCAGTATTGGGCAGAGCATAGAGCTTGTAATCGGCATGAGTCCGCACCACGCGCACCAGACGTGCCTTGCGTTGCGTAAGTTGCCAGTTCAAAGGCTGCCCTGAAAGATGCGCGCCCACTACCGCCATCAGCACACAGCCATGAGGCGCAGCGCAATTCGCAATCGCGAGCGTATCCGCCAGCAGACGATCGGACCCGCCCAGCATCGTAGCTAACTTCCGATGCAGCCGGTCAGCCATCGACAGCAGACCATCGTCCGTGAACGCCTTGCCAATCAGAGAAACCCCAAACGGCAGTCCGTTGCCTTTAATTCCGGCCGGAATCGCAACCGCGGCCATATCCAGCAGATTGACAAAATTCGTGTAATACCCAAGCCTGCTATTCAATTCAATCGGCTCTGCCAGCACTTCACTAATCTTGTAAGTCGTCGGAGCCGTTGGCAACAACAGAAAGTCCACCTCATCCAACACGGCATCCGTCTTTCTGCGAATCCCCTGCAACGCATACGCACCGAGAAAACTATCCACGGCACTGTATCGTTCCCCGCCGCGGATAATGGCTCCAACCGTAGCATCGAAGGCTTCCGGGTGCTGCTCTGCAAACTCCTTCACCGCCGCCGTTCGCTCCGCAACCCATGGCCCGTTGTAGAGCAAGCTCGCTGCCGAACGAAACAACTCATAGTCGAACCCAATCGCCTCTCCGCCCAATCCCGCTAGAATGTCGACGGCATTTACATAAGCAGATCTCGACTCATCATCACCGAAAAATTCGAGACTCTTTTCGGTAGGAACCCCGAATCTAAACCGTGAAGCCGTCCACGGCGTCGCACCCGCACCCGGCGTCGCAGCCCGCGAATAAGCATCCTTCGCATCGAATCCCTGAATCACGCTCAACACGCGCGCCGCATCCGAGCAGGTCTCCGCAAACACCGATACGCAATCCAGCGTGCGACACGCCGGCAACAACCCATCCGTGCTCACCAGTCCGCGCGTCGGCTTCAGTCCAACCAGCTGATTGAAAGCCGCCGGAACCCGCCCCGATCCGGCCGTATCTGTCCCCAAAGCAAAACTTACCAACCCGCGCGCAACTGATACCGCAGACCCTGAGCTCGACCCTCCCGAAATGTATTCCGAACTGAAGACACTGGAACAAATGCCATACGGAGTCCGCGTCCCAACCAGGCCAGTCGCAAACTGATCCATGTTTGTTTTTCCGATCAGAATCGCCCCTGCATCCAGCAAACGCTGTACCGCTGTAGCTGTCTCGGAAGCCAGATACGAGAACTCAGGACAAGCAGCCGTCGTCGGCAATCCAGCCACATCGAAGTTATCCTTCACCGCGAAGGGAATTCCATAGAGAGGTAGCGCACTGCGATCACTGATTGCTTCAAGTTCCTGCCCGCGCGCAAGACTCTCTCCCTCATCGACCAAAGTGATCCAAACAGGTCTTTCACCTGCTTCTCGGATGCGCGCATAAACATCCCGCACAACCTGCGTCGGCGACGTCGCCTGCTTGCGGTAACGCACTTCCAGAGAACCAATATCCACACTCACTCCTCGTCTACACTACTGCTCAGTTCGCAACACCACCAGCGCTTGCCCTGCATGAACCAGCTTCCCCGGCGCGCAACGAACCTCATGAACCACACCAGTCGCCGGAGCAGCAATCACAATCTCCGTCTTCATCGCATCCAGTACAACCAGCTTCGCTCCCGCCACCACGTGCTGGCCAACCTCAACGGCAACTTGAAATACGCTCGCCGTCATCGGAGACGCAACTAGTTCGCAACCCTCTGCCACCTGCCCGTCAGCCTGATCCAACTCCGGCATCTCCTCAGGCGTGCTCACCTCTAGCAGGCCGTTGACACGCCAACGCTCACGCTCTTCTCGAAACGCCTCCTGCTGCCTGGACCGGAACGCCTTTGCCTCCGGCTCAATCGAACGCAAAAACTCCTGATACTCGCGCAGATTAAACGTGCTCTCGTCCGTCTTCAGATCGAATCCGCCATGCAGAATCCTGCTCCGCAGGTCGAGTAACTCCTCACTCGAAACAGGATAAAAGCGTATCTGATCGAAGAACCGCAACGACCATGGCGTGCCCTGCGGAAAAGTTCTTGTCGATCGATACGTATTCCATACCTGCACGGTGCGCCCCACTAACTGATACCCACCTGGCCCCTCCATTCCATACACGCACATATAAGCCCCACCGATGCCCACAGCATTCTCCGGAGTCCATGTGCGCGCAGGATTGTACTTAGTCGTCACCAGACGATGCCGCGGGTCGGTTGGAGTAGCCACCGGCGCGCCAAGATATACATCGCCCAACCCCAGTACCAGGTAACTCGCCGCGTGCACGATCCGGTAGACATCCTCAACTGAATCAAGCCCATTGATGCGCCGAATGAACTCAATATTGTCAGGACACCACGGAGCATCCGGCCTCACCGAATGCATGTACTTCGCCTGTGCCAGTTGTGTCGCCGGATCGTTCCACGAGAGCGGCATGTAAACCGTGCGCGAAGGCACAGTAACATCCGGACTCTCCGGCAATGCCCTGTCCACCGAATCAAGCGCCTCAAGCAGCGTCTCGCGCGGCAAGCGGCGATTGTCATAATGAATCTGCAGCGATCGCACGCCCGGAGTAATGTCCACGATCCCCGGCAGCTTTAACGCGCGCAACTGTTGCTCCAGCAAATGCACTCGAAATCGGAGCGCAAGATCGAGTACCCGATCGCCATACTCCACCAGCAGATACTTATCGCCATCCGCCCGATACACCGTAGCCGGCTTTCGTGTCTCAGATGCTTGTAGAACCGCAGCTTCAAGATAATCACTGGTTGGAATCTTCGGCAGACTCCCCGTCAGTGACTCAATCTCCGCCTCGGTCTCTATCTCCAACGCGCGAGCCTGTTCTTCTGTAACTCGCCTAAACCGAACCGTATCCCCGGCCTTCATCTGTCCTAACTTCCATAACTCAGCCGAAACAACCACAGCCGGGCAAACGAAGCCTCCAAGACTAGGCCCGTCAGGCCCGAGCAAGATCGGCATATCCCCGGTAAAGTCCACCGACCCGATCGCATAAGCGTTGTCGTGAATATTCGATGGATGCAGCCCAGCTTCGCCGCCATCCTTACGCGCCCACTCCGGCTTTGGTCCCACCAGCCGGATCCCCGTTCTATCGGACTGATAATGCACTCGCCACTGCGTGCTGAATACCATCTCGATATCGGCTTCAGTAAAGAACTCAGGCGAGCCGTGCGGCCCGTACAGCACCGCCACCTCCCAGCTCCGTCCATACCTTGGAATAAGGCCGGCAGATAACAATCTGAATTCCGCCCTCGTCGCCTGCTCGGAGAAATGAACGACATCACCAGCCCTCAATGCCCGCCCGGCATGTCCGCCAAAACGTCCTAACATAAACGTGCTGGCACTTCCCAAAAACCGTGGCGCGCCTAGACCTCCCTGGATTGCCAGATAGGTTCTGCAGCCCGCATCCTTCGCGGCTGTAAACTGCAGCTCTGCACCGGCACTGATCGCCAGCGTCTCCCACATAGACACGCGGCCGCCATCCAGCGTCGCCCCCATATCCGCGCCGCAAATGGCGATCGTCGTATCGGCATCGAAACGCAGTTTCGCGCCAATGCCGGTCATCTCCAGCGCCGGCGCACCATCCGCATTGCCAACCAATCGATTCGCTAGTCGCAGCGCAAGAGAATCCATCGGACCCGAAGGGGGCACACCAACATGCCAGTAGCCCAATCGCCCCGGATAATCCTGGATAGTGCTTTGCGTTCCGCCATCAAGAACCTCAAATGCATGACGCCTGATTGCAAACCCGCTCAAGAACGAAGTGGTTACTCTGCCTTCCGCAAACGTGGAGCTTGCGACGATACCTCGCAGATAACGAAGATTTGTCTCGGTGCCCTGAATCGAACAAGCATCGAGCGCGCTCTTCATACGCTCGACAGCATCCTTCCTATCCTTGCCCATCACAATGATCTTCGCAATCATGGGATCGTAGTAAGGAGTAATCTCCGTACCCGACTCCACCCACGTCTCCGTCCTCGCTAACTCGACAGGGGGGAAAATAACTTCGGAAAGCAGGCCGGGCGCAGGCTGAAATCCCTTCGCAGGATCCTCAGCATAAACCCGCGCCTCAATGGAATGGCCGCTTGGTTCTCTGTCAAAAACACTCAGCGGAGGCAGCTCATGCGCAGCCTCCTGGATCATCATCTCGACCAGATCCACGCCCGCTACCTGCTCTGTCACACCGTGTTCCACCTGAAGCCGTGTATTGACCTCAAGAAAGTAAAACCTCTGCGACTCCGCATCGAAAAGAAACTCGACCGTACCAGCCGACCTGTACTTCACAGCTCCGCCAAGTAACTTCGCCGAGCGAAATAATTCCTCCTGAGTCTCAACATCCAATCCAGGAACCGGCGTCTCCTCAATCACTTTCTGATGGCGTCGTTGCGCCGAACAGTCGCGCGCGCCCAACGTAAGCACATCTCCACTGCCGTCACCGAATATCTGCACCTCAATATGCTTTGCCTGAGAGATAAACTTTTCCAGATAGACGCGCCCGTCCCCAAAGCTATTCGAACTGAGCCTCACCACCGATTCGAATGCGTCTTCTAGCTGCTCCGGCGTGGAACAGACCCGCATCCCGATTCCACCGCCGCCTGCCGAACTCTTCAGCATCACCGGATACGTCAGTTCATCCGCGGCTGCCAAAGCTTCAACGCTATCTTTCAGCAGCCCAGTACCAGGCAATAGAGGGACCCCACACGCAAGCGCAATGGCCCTTGCGGTGTGCTTCAGCGCAAAAGCTTCAATCTGTTCAATAGCCGGTCCAATGAAAGTAATCCCCGCACGCGCGCAAGCCTGGGCAAATTCGATGCTCTCACTCAGGAAGCCATAGCCAGGATGAATACCTTCCGCGCCGCTTTCTTTCGCAACACGTAAGATTGTCTCGATAGAAAGATAACTCTGCGATGCCGCCGCTGGTCCAATGCAATACGCTTCATCTGCATCCAGCACATGGCGCGAACTGGCGTCTGCTTCCGAATAAACACACACCGAAGCAACGCCCATCTTCTTCAGCGTCCGAAGTATTCGACAAGCGATTGCGCCACGGTTGGCGATCAGTACCTTACTAAACATTCGTATCCCAGATCAGTATCTGGACAGGCGTCGGATTGTATCCATTGCAGGGATTGTTGAGCTGCGGGCAATTGCTGATCACCATCAGCACATCCATCTCCGCGCGCAGTTCCACATACTTGCCGGCATCCGACACTCCATCTTCAAACGTGAGCTTACCCTCAGGAGTAACCGGCACATTCATAAAGAAATTGATGTTGCTTGTTATATCGCGCTTATCCATGCCGTGATTCCACAACTGCAGGCCCTTGAGAAAGCTATTGCGGCAGGCATGCATCGATCTTTTCGTCAGATCGTAGCGAACCATATTGCTTTCCGCGGCGCAAGCGCCTCCCAGCGTATCGTGGCGTCCGCATGTATCGGCGATCACCGTCAGCAAGACATTTCCATTGGTCGAAAGCAGCTTAGTATCCGTTGTCAGATAGATATTGCCTTGTTCGCGAATTGTATCCTGAGCGCTGTATCGATCCGCATAGTCATGCGCATTGTAAAAAATGGTATCGACGGCCTGATTGCCCTCCAGATCCACGATCCGCACAACCTGGCCTTGCCTGATTTCAAAAACAAAAGGGTCGCCCGCCTCCACAATAAAACTGTGCAGTGCTGCCTCTGGATGAAGGGCGCTGGGCTTGAGAGTCATTGTGAGCACATCTTCCTCGCAGAAATTACAAAAAATATAGCTCGGTCAATACAAATCCACGGGTGTTCTCCGGACAAAGCGTACGGCAAGGATCGTCCCGCATAGGCGTCGGCACACGGCTAATACTCAGTTCCACCGGTCTGGGCGCATATTCTGGATCGCTATTCAACGGATGCGGCGATGTGTTCAATAGGACCAGGACGTTCATTTCCGCGCGCAACTCAATATAACTTCCGGGTTGCGAGTTATTGCTCACGTAGTGCATGTTACCGTTCTCATCCACGGCAACTTTACTGAAGAAGTTGACCGTCGAATGCAAATCGCGCGGCCCCATTCCGTACTTACCCAGTTCAACGAGAAACCCATCGCGCGCGTTTTGATGCCAGCCGTTGCGTGCCTGTTGGTACGTCAGTTTTCCGTACCTCTTCTCGACCAGGGCGGCGTTAGAAATCCCGGCAATCGGATCATGCCAACCTACCGAATCTTCGGTGATCGAACAAAGAACACGCCCCATATCGGAGAACAACACGTGCCCTGCGCGCAGTCGCGCGGTATGTTGCGCCTTCAAAGTATCGGGAAGATTGAATCGCTCCGACGGATTTTCGAAGTTGAGAAAATAGGCGGCCACATTGGCATTTCCTTCCAAATCGGTAATGCGGAGCGCGGTTCCCCGCTTCAGAACATGAGACCAGGTAGCTCCTCCAGGGAGCATTTCACTGCATAGCACAGATGACTGCATAGACGACTCCCCCATGCGCTGTATCGCAATAAAAAAGCGATTGGCGCACACCGGATCAAACTGCTGATGGGATCGACGCACCACGGGGCGTGTGTATCGACGAGGGGCTTATTTCAAGGGAGACGGCGGACCGCAGCAAACATCCATGAAAATCATGCGCAACTGAACCTTGATTGAAATACGGCGTTGTGTCCGACGCACGATCATAAACGTAGAGTAGCACGGTTGCGTCTATGCGCAAGGAGAAATTCGCCTCGCTCGAAAGTCACCAAAGCAAATGATGCAAATACGCTAGACAGATCGCATCGTAACCCATGCAAAGCCTGCCTTTGCCAAACTCGACACGAGCTTTCTGCTCACTTCAAAATTGGCACTGTTCGAAACCAGTATCAGAGAGGGCTTGGCGGCTTCAAACGAAGCCATCTCCTTAGCCCACAGATCTACCTCATCCCCTGCATTGGCAGATTCCTCACAACCTACCGCCATTACCCGCTCTCCAGCCAAGCGCAGCGTCTCAAGCGACGTCCTCGGTGTGCGTCCGACAAAATAGTGAACACTGCTCGTCTCGCCCGATGCGCCAGCTGGAGCCAGCAAGAGAATGCGCTCGGAGTCCTTCCAACCCTTTCGTCGGATCACCGCCGCAAGAAGCGCGACCGTCGGCGCTTGAAACAGAGTGGCCAGCATCATCGCCACGCCCAACCGCGCTTCGATCTCGGCAAAGATTTCAAACGCCACCAGCGAATGCCCGCCAAGATCCTCGAAAAAGTGTGCATCGCGAGCAACCCGCATGATTCCGAGCCGATGCGCCCAGATATTGGCCAGCCACTGCTCCAGGAAATCACACGGCGGCTCACTCGCGCGATCGACCTCATCCTGAACACCCATGCTGGATGCTTTCATAGCGCTGAGTGCTTTGCGATCGGTCTTCCCATTCGGCGTAAGCGGCATCTTCGCAATCGGTACGATAAGCGCAGGAATCATATACGCTGGCAATCGCCTTCTGAGCTCCTTTACACACTCTTTCACGAGCCCAGCATTTCCTCCGGCCACGAATGCCACAAGCGCATCGCGCCCTACTATCCCCTGCACAACGACAGCAACCTGTGAAGTTCCGCAGGCATCCCGCAGCGCCGCTTCAATCTCGCCCAATTCAATTCGGTGTCCACGCAGTTTGATCTGCTGATCCCGCCGCCCCAGATACACCAGCGAGCCATCCTGAAGCTTTCTGGCCATGTCGCCCGTGCGATAAACCTTTCCTTCCGTCTCTATCTCCGGCAGTGACAAGAATCGCTCCTGCGTCAACTCCGGCCTATCCAGATAGCCGCGCGCTACACCTTCTCCACCGATAAAAATCTCTCCAAGCGCGCCCGGTGGAACCTGCCGCAAGTCGTCATCCAGCAGGTAGGTTCGTGTATTGCCGATGGGCTTGCCTATCGTAGCCGCTGCTCCCCGCTCTCTTAACCCGCATGTGGAGTAGGTTGTCGTCTCAGTAGGGCCGTAAAGATCGAATACGCGCTCCACGCCCGCCGCGTACACGCGATCGACTAACTCCGTCTGCAAAAATTCCCCTGCCATGCAGACAGTGCGCACCGCGGGCGGAAGACCCACCTCCAGCAGCGCTCTCATCGCGCTGGGCACAGTGTTAACCAGCGTCACTCTATGGGCGTTTACAGACTTGGGCAGTTCGAGTACATCGTTGACAAGGATGGTTGAATTGCCCGTGGACAGCGGCAGAAATATCTCAAAGATCGATAGGTCAAAACAAACCGAAGTCGATGCCAGCACGCCACGCAAAGACGAAGCGCTGAAATAACTCTTTGCCCACTCGATAAGCGCTACAACGTTGCAGTGCTCAATCAACACCCCCTTCGGTCTGCCCGTCGATCCGGAGGTATAGATGAGATAGGCTGCGTCCTGGGGCGTGACCACCAATCTAGATTCGTCACCGCTCCACGCCTTCGCATCGAACGCAGATAGAACCTCAGCCGCGTAGAGCACAGTGAGTCGATTTCTGGCCTGCAGTTCCGCTCCCAAATCATCCCGCTGTGCAATTAGAAGCTGGGTTCCACTATCCTCCAGCATATAAACAAGCCGCTCCTGCGGATACTTTGGGTCGAGCGGAAGATAAGCGGCGCCAGTCTTAAGTACAGCCAGCATCGAAACAATCAAATCAGTTGATCGATCCAAACAAATTGCGACAAATCGTCCCGGCTTCGCGCCATGATCACGCAGTAACGCAGCAAACAACTCGGCACGTTCATGCAATTCACGGAAGGAATACTGCACGTCGCCGCAGCACAGCGCAAGCGAATCCGGATGGGTTCGAGCCGACTCGTTCAGAAGATCGATCAGCGTTGCATTGCGATCAAAGACAAGCTCCGTGGAATTCCACGCACGAAACAGATCGGCGTCTTCTCTTGTCAACAATGCGAGAGAATTCACAGCAGTTTTGGGGCTCTCGACAATCGATGCGAGAAACCGCGAAAAGTGCCTACTGAACCGCTCTATATCAGCTTCCGCGAACAGACCGGTCCGATACTCGAAGTAAGCATTCAGTGTTTCCGCACGTTCGGTGATCTGCAAAGTGAGATCGAACTTCGACACACCGATAAAAGTCTCTTCCTGCTCATCGTCGGCCTTGGTCCCTTTCGGATTCAGTGAAAACATCACTTGAAACAAGGGCGAATATGCAGGAGATCGCTGCGGATGCAACTCCGTCACCAGCTTCTGAAACGGAATCTCCCCATGCTCAAAATCCACAGGCACAGTCTGGCTCACCCGCTTCAACAATTGATCGAAGGGCTCTGTCGCTTCCACCGTGCAACGCAAAGGCAGCATATTCACGAAGAGCCCGATCAGGTCCTCTTCTTCGCGAAGCTTGCGCCCGGTAATCGGCGTACCCACACACAGATCCTGCTGCCCTGTGTATCGATACAGGAGCGCGGTAAACGCAGTCAACATCAACAAATACAGCGACGTCTGACTGCGCGCTGCCAGTTGACGAAGCTCCTGTGTCAGCGCGTTGTCGAGCCTCATTGTGAGAGTGGCGCCTTCATAGGTTTGGTCGCCCGGCCGCACCTTGCTGAATGGAAGTTCGAGCAGCGTGGGCATATCCTTCAAACGCTCGCGCCAGTACTCAAGTTGTGTTGCATAGCGCTGCTGGGTCGTTTCATTTCTCTCGCGCTCCGCCACATCGGAATACTGAAGCGTCAGTGCCGGTAATCGAACATCGGCTTCCGAAGTCGACTCCATATACAGCGCAGCTAGGTCGCGCTTGAGTATATCCAGCGACCATTGGTCCGCCACGATGTGATGAACGTTATACGCAATCAAAAAACGATTCGCCGCCAGACGAAAGATGTGAAAGCGAATCAGCGGAGCCTGATCGAGAGCGAATGCCTCTCGGCCTTCTCGAACCAGCCATGCCTTGACCTGCTCTTCTCTCTCGGCCTCCGCAACGTGCCCGAGATCGGTGAACAGCAAGGGAATCTTCACTCGCTTCATGACAACCTGAACCGGCTCGCCATCGCGAATTTCGATGCGCGTTCGCAGCGCCTGGTGCCGCTCTGCGAGACGATTAAGCGCACGCTCGAAAACCTCAACATCAATCGCACTCTCGATCATCCATGACTGAGGAATGTTGTACGCCGCCGTATCGGGCGCAAAACGGTCAATCAACCACAAGCGCTGCTGCGCAAAAGTAAGCGGTGAACAACGCTCTTCCTGCGAAGCATCGTGCGCCTGTAGCAGTTCGAGCAACTCTGCCTTGCGTCCTCGAAGCTGCTCCTGCAATGCAGGCGTTATAGCACCCACAGGGGCGGTAACCAGCAGCTTGCCATCGCTTGCTCGAATCTCAACGCCAAGCCTGCGAAGATGCCGCACAAACTCTTGAGATGTCATCGCAGCATCCTTCACATTGATTTGGCCGGGTTTGGAGAACTCCACCTTCTCATCCCTGCCCGGCATGAACCATCTCTCCAGCGCTCGCGCGCCGCTGGTCGATATGCCGTGCCAGCGAGGACACACTTGGATACTGGAAGAAGCTCACCAGCAGCAACTCCGGATCAAGCTCTCGTCGAAGCTTGTCATGCGCTTTGACCAGCATCAGCGAATGTGCTCCCAGGTCGAAGAACCGTTGCTCCACTCCAATCTTATCCGTATGCAGCAGTTCGCGAAAAACTCCTGCAATGACAGCCTCCGTGGCGCTTGTAGTCTGGCCACCCTGAGACTGCGCCGCCTCGAGCGACATAGGTTCATCCGTCACCGGAGCAGGCAGTTTACTTCGATCCAGCTTCCCGTTGGGCAATCGCGGAAATTGAGGCAGCACTACAGAATTCGCCGGCACCATGTACTCTGGAAGCCGCTCCCGCAGCCGCTGCCGCAATCGCGCATAAGGCAACGTCTCGTCTGCCCGAAGCACCAGGTACGCGACCAGTTCCTTCTGTCCGTCCGCATCGTGCAGCAACACTACACTCTCCGCAACCTCCGGCTGTTGCCGAAGCGCGTGCTCAATCTCTCCCAACTCGATCCGAAAACCGCGCAGCTTCACCTGAAAGTCGGCTCGGCCCAGAAAATCCAGCGTCCCATCGCGACGTCTTCGCACCAAATCCCCTGTGCGATACAACCGCTCCCCATCTCCAAACAGAGCATTCCCAAACGAAACGTTGACAAATCGCTCAGCCGTAAGCTCTGCCCGATGCAGATACCCGCGTGCCAGCCCAGCACCGCCAATGTACAGCTCACCCGCCACACCGAGTGGCACCGGCTCACGCTTTGTATCGAGCACATAAAACGTCGTATTCCGGATAGGTCCACCAACTGGCACGCTCGCTCCATCCGCAGCCTTGATGCACAATGCTGAAGACCAAATCGTAGTCTCCGTCGGTCCGTACATATTCCACAGCGCCTTCGATCGCGAAAGCAGCGACGACGCAAGCTGTGGCGTCAACGCTTCTCCGCCGCACAAAATCGTCAGCGCCGCATCGCCCTCCCAGCCCGCGCTCACCAGCAACTGCCACAGAGCCGGCGTCGCCTGCATCACCGTAGGCTTCTCTCTCTCCAGATCCTCCAGCAGAAGGGGTAAATCGCCCGCCGCAAGCGCGACAATTACTTCACCACCCACATAAATCGGGAGAAACATTTCCAATCCCGCAATGTCGAATGAAACCGTCGTCACCGCAAGAATACGATCTTCGCTGCTAAAGCCCGGAGCAACCCGCATGGCCTCCAGAAAATTACCGAGCGCACCATGCGAAACTTCAACACCCTTTGGTCTACCCGTCGATCCCGATGTGAAAATCACATACGCCAGATCATCGCTTGTCGGCGCCTCGCGCAAACTCTCCCGGTCTTCATACGCAGATGACAAATCCAGCTCGTCCACAAGAATGCATTGCCGCTCGTATGCACTCATCAGGGAGAGCAAACTCCGCTCCGTCAGCAGAACATCGGGCTTCACATCCTCAAGAATGCCCGCAATCCGATGTGCCGGGTAGATCGGGTCGAGCGGCACATACGCCGCCCCCGTCTTCATCACCGCCAAGAGCGCAACCAGTAACTCCGTCGAGCGTTGCAGGCACACCGGCACCAGCGATCCGCGTCCCGCTCCTGCAAGCCGCAATCGCACGGCCAGTGCATTCGCTCGTACATTCAGCTCCACATAGCTGAGTGAATTCGTTCCCGCGCGGACTGCAATCTTATCCGGCATCTCCGCTGCAAATCGTTCCAGCGCATCCACCACCAGCACATCGGCAGATGTATCGACCGCTGCAGGATTGCCCCATGCAATCAATGCTCCCTTGGCGTCGTCAGCCATCAACGGTACCGACTCGACAAGCGCTTGTGGAGCACGCATCACCGACTGAAGCACATGCTCAAAGCTTTCCAGCAGACCATCAATCGTGGCTTCATCGTAAAGGTCGGTCCGATAGTCGAAATACACATGGAGTTCGTTATGAAAGGGATAGACCTCGACCGTCAGATCGAATCGCGCAATCGAACTATTCAACTCCAGATGCGACACGTTCACACCCGGCAGCTGCACCTCTTCCAGTGGAAAATTCTGCAAAATAAACATCGTCTGGAACAGCGGTGAATACTCAGGATTGCGATCGCTCTGCGACGCGCGCACCAGATGGTCAAATGGAGCGTCTTGATGCTCGTAAGCTCCCAGCGTTGTCTCACGGACCCGCGCCAGCAAATCAAGAAAGCTGATGCCCTCCGCGACATCCACACGCAGCACCAGGTTGTTAACGAAGAAGCCAATCAACTCGCTCAATTCGGTGCGGCTGCGATTGGCCGAAGGCGTTCCAACCACCACATCTCTTTGCCCGCTGTATCGCGAGAGCAATAGCGTGAATGCGGCCAGCATGGTCATGAAAAGAGTAGCGTCATGTGCGCGGCTGAACGCGCCCAGTTGTGCCGTCATCTCCGCCGAAAGTATTCGCTTTGCACGCCTGCCCGGCGACCGGCCGTCCAACAACCGCGGATGATCCGGCGGAAACATCACTACCGCCGGCGCACCTTCCAGTTGCCTGCGCCAGTACTGCATCTGCCGCTCCAGCACGCCGCCTTCGAGCCACTGCCGCTGCCACTCGGTGTAGTCTGCATACTGCACCGGCAGTTCCTGCATGCGCGGAGTCTCTCCCACACGCAGAGCGCGATAGTTCTCAATCCACTCGCGCACCAGCACACCCATCGACCAGCCATCGGAAACGATGTGATGAATGGAGAGCGCCAGCACTTGCTCACCTTCCGCGACCTTCAGCAGATAAGCGCGAAACAATGGCCCGGTCTCCAACTGAAAAGGGTCGTCGATCACATCCAGCGCAAAACGCGACGCAGCGGATTCGAGGCTCTCACCCTCGTTGCGATTCAGGATCTGCTTCTCCAGCCGCCAATTCATTCCATCGCGGATCACCGTAAACGGCGATCCCTCACGTTGCACAAAATTTGTGCGCAACGCTTCGTGCCGCAGAACGATTCGCTTGAGCGACTGCTCCAATGCCTCCTCATTCAGATCGCCCTTGATGCGAAAAAGATAGAGCAGACCGTAAGCGCCGCTCTCCGGCTGCATCTGGTTCAGAAACCACAGTCGCTGCTGCGCATAAGAAAGCGGCATCAGTTCACGCCGTTCCGCGCGCACGATCGGCGCAGTGCCTCCGTTGCTGCCGTTCTGCTGCATGGCGCGAAGCAGTGTCAGAATTTCCGGCTTGGACGCCTTGAGCTGCTGTTGCAACTCAGGAGTCAACGCTCCCTTCGGCGCGTTGAGGCGCAGCACGTCGCCCTCCAGATTCAATTGCACGCCTAGCGCGCGCAGTTGCTTCAGCAACTCTGCTGCACTGCTCATATTCTGATCTCGTCGCGGTCCGCCGCTGTGAACTCGCCTTCAACCACGCCGGAACTCCACAATAGCATGTCGAGAGCCGCAGCCATTTCGGCAGCGGTAGGATATTCGAAGGCGAATGTCGGAGGCAGTCCATGCCCCACCATCGCTTGTAAACGGTTGCGCAAAGTGACCGCCATCAGCGAGTCGAGACCCAGATCGGCCAGCCGCGCGTTGCTGTCCGGAAGCTCTCCGCGCCGCAACCCAAGCACCCGCGCCGCTTCCTTCCGCACAGCGCATTCCAGCGAATGCAAACGATCCTCTCCCGGCTCAACATCCCATCCCGATGTCTTCTCGCCAGCAGACTCATTACCGTCGAATGTGGTGCGCTCCTCAGCTCCCAAAAGCTGTACTTGACGCGCCCGCCGCGGTGCAATATCACGCCCCTCTGGCGAATCCTGATCCGTAATCCAATACCGCTCACGCTCAAATGGATACGACGGCAGCGCAATCCTGCGTACATCCTGCCCGCGAAACGCAGCCTTCCAATCCAGCACCGCGCCTGCCGCAAACGCCTCGGCTAAAGCAGACTGCAGCACATCGAAGCCATCATCGCGACCGTTGCTTGACGCCACCCAACGCGTCTTGCTTCCCACGCGCTCCTGCCCCAATGTAGTCAGAACTGCCCGCGGTCCCATCTCAATGCAAAGCCCGCAAGTTTCCTTCTCCAACTGATCGAGGCATCGCGCAAACTGCACCGGCCGGCTCAGGTGATCGGTCCAATAATCCGCATTGAATACTGAACCGTCTTCAACCTTCTCGCCCGTCATATCGGCAATAATAGGCAAACGCGGCGCATGATATTCAATCTTCGCAGCCTCTTCATAAAACGCCGGCAGCACGCGGCCCATCGCCGGCGAATGCGACCCATACGTGATATTCAATCGCTTCACACGTACACCGTCGCGCTCAAACTCCCGCGTCGCCTTCTCCACTGCTTCGCCGCGCCCACTGATCACCAGGCTCGACGCACCATTGATAGCCGCGATACTCACGTCCTCTGAATATCGCTCCAGCACTGCCTGCACCTGCTCCTCGGACGCGGCCACAGCCACCATGCTGCCTGCATCGCCAAGCTCACCCGTAAGCCGCCCCCGCGCCGCCACCAGCCGCGCTGCGTCACCAACGGACATCACGCCTGCGATGGTCGCCGCAACAATCTCGCCCATGCTGTGGCCAACAACGATGTGCGGACTCACACCCCAGCTCTGCCAAAGCATCGCCAATCCATATTGAAAGGCAAACAGCGCTGGCTGCACCAGCGCAGACTGCGCCAGCTCATTCCGCTCATTGCGAAAGATCTCTTCAATCGAGCACGAAACCACGTCCACCAGCGCAGCATCGACTTCTGCCACAGCAGCTCGAAAAACCTCGCTGCGCCGCAGCAGAGACAACCCCATACCCGCGTGCTCTCCGCCTTGTCCGGCAAAAAGAAAAGCGACCCGAGGCGCACGTCCATCGCTCACACCGCGTGCAAACTCGCAGTCACCCTCGCCCCTCCCCAGCACGTCGAGTTCTTCGATCAGATGCTCCTTCGAACGAGGCCGCAGCGCAGCGCGATACGCAAACGCACTCCGCCCCACGCCCAGCGTATACGCCACATCGCTCAGAAGAAGCGCCGGCCTCATACGCAATCGATGCGCAAGCCGCGCCGCCATCGTCCTCAGCGCACTCTCGCTCCGCGCCGAAAGCGCAACCACGCACAACCCCTCCTGGACCTTCGACCTCTCCAGCGACGCCTTCGCCTCGCTCACCACCAGATGCGCATTCGTCCCGCTGAATCCAAATGAACTCAGCGCTCCCACCCGCATCGTCTGCCCCACAGCAGGCGTCCACGCTTCCGGCGCCACCGGCACGCGCGTCCCCGCACTCGTCCAATCGATCGCTGGATTCGGCACACCACAATGCAAGCTCGCTGGAATCGTCCCATGCTCCATCGACAGCAACAGCTTGATCAGCCCCGCCACGCCAGCCGCAGACTCAGCATGGCCAAAATTGCTCTTCACCGACCCCACCGGCAACCTAGCCGCATCGGCGCGTCCCTTGCCCAGCGTCTCACCCAGCGCCTGCATCTCGATCGTGTCGCCCAGGCTGGTCCCCGTCCCATGCGCCTCAACATACGAGATCGTCTCAGGTCCTAAGCCAGCATCCTTTAACGCCGCGCGAATCACATCCACCTGCGAAGGCCCGTTCGGCGCCGTCAATCCACTACTGCGTCCATCCTGGTTCACCGCCGACCCACGAATCACCCCCAGCACCCGATCCCCATCGCGCTCCGCGTCTTGAAGCCGTTTGAGCACCACAATGCCGCAGCCCTCACTACGGACAAAGCCATTTGCGTCCGCCGAAAATGCCTTGCATCGCCCATCGGGAGACATCATCTGCGCCCGCGAAAGCCCCATCGTAACTTCCGGGCTCAACACCAGATTCACCCCGCCCGCCAGCGCCAGCTCCGTCTCGCCCAAACGCAAGCTCTGACAAGCCTCATGCACCGCCACCAGCGAAGCAGAACACGCCGTATCGATCGCCAGACTCGGACCGCGCAATCCTAGAAAATACGAGATGCGCCCAGCCGCCACAGCATGTGAAGCCCCCTGCGCAAAGTACGCATCCAGCTCTTCCGCAGGACGGTTCAACCCTAACTGCGCATAGTCACCATTGCACATGCCCACATACACGCCCGTCTTACTGCCATTGAGCGTCGCCGGCACAATCCCCGCATCCTCCAACGCTTCCCAGCTCACCTCCAGCAACATGCGCTGCTGTGGGTCCATGCCCACCGCCTCGACCGGTGCAATGCCAAAGAACGCAGGATCGAACATCTCGGGAGATTCAAGAAACCCGCCCCACTTCGTTGCAACCTTCCCTTTCGCATGAGGATCGGGATCGTACAGCTTCTCCACGTCATAGCGCCAGCCAGGCACCGTGGTAATCGCATCGCGGCCCGCAATCAGCAAATCCCAAAAACTCTCCGCATCGTTGACTCCGCCTGGAAAACGGCAGCCCATGCCCACAATGGCAATCGGACCATGCGTGCGCGCCGCAAGCTCGCCTTCAAGCGAACGCACGCGCTCCTCCAACTCCGCCGCCAGCAGCAGCAATCGCTTGGGAGAAAACTCCGCAATCCGCTTGAGAAAATCACTCACTCCTGCGTCCCCGCCATCTTCAACTGAAACAGCCTTTCCACTTCGTCATCGGAAAGCTCCGCAACTTCGTTCAGAACATCCACTTCTCTGCTGTAAGCAAATTCCGAACCGTCCCTGCGCTCGCTCCAACTTTGCTTCACGGCTGGTTCCAATGCCGTTTCTGCCGCCAACTTCAGAACATCGTCAAACAGCCAATCCGTCAATCCCCCCATGGTTGGATAGTCGAACAGTGCAGTCGCGGACAACTTCGTTTCAAGATCGGCAGAAAGCGCGTTGCGCAGCTCAATCGACAGCAGCGAATCCAACCCATACTCCTGCAACGGCCTTGCCCCATCGATTGCCTGGCTCGCCGACATCGCCAGCACGGCCCGTACCTGCTCCTCAACACGAGCCTCCAGCATCGCGCGGCGCCGCACCTCGGGAGCCGCAAGCAATCGCGCGAGCCAGCCGCTTCCACCGGCCTTCACCACGACAGCCTTTGTCTCACTCAATCCGCGTTCACTGCGCAGTTGCGCCAGCACACCGGAAAGCAGATCGGCATTCGCCGCAGCCCCGGCCTTCGAACTCTCCGCCCATTTCCGCCAGTTCACCGGCGAAGCCATCACCTGCGTACAGTCTTCTTCAAGCAACCGCCCCAGCAATCGGAATCCATCCGCCGGCGCAATCGAAGCCGCCCCAAGCCGCTCCGTCCGCTCCACGGCACCATGCCGTACAGCAGCCCCAGCGCCGCTCCAAACGCCCCAGTCCACACTCAACGCTGTAAGCCCAAGCCGCTCTCGCCGGAAGTGTGCCAAAGCATCCATATACGCATTAGCCGCTGCATGATTCGCCTGGCCGCGCGCTCCCAATACCCCCGCCGCTGAAGAAAACAAAACGAAGCAATCCAACTCGGCAGACAGCGTCAACCGATGCAGATTCCAAGCCCCAGCCACCTTGGCCTTCAGAACAGTCCGGAACTTTTCTGAATTCTGATTTGGCAGCGCAGCATTGTCCAGCACACCAGCCGCATGAAACACACCACGCAGCGCAAAACCCTCCGGTCCCGCGCGCAGCGCATCCTCAAGCGCACGCTCATCACCCACATCGCAACGCGCGGTCACCACAATCGTCCCCTGTTCCCGCAAGCTGTCAAACAACGCGCGCGTCTCCGCATCAGGCTCACTGCGCCCCAGCACCAGCACGCATCCCGCGCCTCGTTCCGCAAGATATTCCACCGTCAGCAATCCAAGTCCATTGAATCCACCCGTCACTACATAAGCCCCATCGCTGCGGAGACCCGGAAAATGCGCATCTGGCTGTTGAGACAAGTCCCGCACAGCCAGACGCGGAACCCAAACCGCACCCTCACGCAAAACGTACTGCGCCGTAGGCAACGTAATAGTCCTGCAAAGCTCCCACAGCCTCTCCGCATCCAGCACGCCAGACGGCAAATCCACCGCCGTCACCCACGCGCCGGAATACTCCGCGCGTACACTCCGCGCAAATCCACCCAGCGATGCACCATCTGGTGCAGCAATCTCCGGCCCGTATGCGCCTCGGCTCACCAGCCATAGACCGCAGTCTGCCAGCCGGTCCGCCGCCAGCAAAGCCTGCGTCAGCCTCAGTGCTCCACCTAGTACTTGTCCCTGCCACTCCAACGCCACTGCACCGGAATCCTGCGAATTCACCGGCGCAATCTCCGCCGCCGGCAAATAGAAAATCTCGGCATTCTTCGAGTCTCCGAGCTCGCGGCCCAAGTCATTCGCAGCCTCATGAACGGCCAACACCGTCACCGCCGCACCATCCCTCCGAGCAATCTCCTCAAGTGAATGCGCCAGCGTCCCCTCACCACTGCTCACAATCATCACCCGCCGCGCCTCTTGTCTCGCGGCAACCGCAGAAATCAGACACTGCTTGCCGAGCACACCGTTGCCCATGTTTTGCTCCGGCAACAAAGCGACCTCGCCAAAGCCCGACTCGCACAAAACCTGTACCCAATCCTCCCGGCCAATCAGCGCATACTCCGGTCGCAAGT